>PVMK01118310.1_pt1 | contig 53800 bp, 93 predicted proteins | sample 1853481 | NCBI WGS metagenome assembly PVMK01 (sample SAMN08533507, study PRJNA380276) | Marine sediment metagenome, whole genome shotgun sequencing project.
GATGGTGATGGGAATCCTGTTGACAATCGGTATCGAATTATCGATGGGGAGCAGAGATTCCAAGCTCTCAAAATGACTGATGCCGCTACCATTCCTGCTATGGTAGTACAGCATTTGGATGAAGACGAGCAGCAATTTCAGACCATGAGGATGAATAAACTTCGTGGGGATCTCAACCAGAAGAAGTTTCAGAAGATGGTTGACGAACTGCTAAATAAGGGTTATTCTGTACCTGAATTGGCAGATCATATGGGCTTTACCGATGAGGATGCCTTCAATGCTCTACTGGATGATGTTTCGAGTGGTTTGGACGGCAAGGTTAAAAAGGAATTTGATAAGGTAAAGCATGAGATCAAAAGTATCGATGATCTTACCATCGTACTCAACAAACTGTTCTCCAATTATGGGGATACCATGCCCTATAACTACATGGTGTTTGACTTCGGTGGCAAGAAGCATTTATGGGTACGGATGGGAGGTCTCAAACAGTTCAAGGAATTTCGTGCCAAACTTGAACTGTGTCAGGAAAATGGTGTAACGGTAGATTCTGTAATACTGTCACTGTTCAGTCGCGGTCTTAAACAGGCATTTATTGATACTGTTCGGCCTGAGTTAAAAGCTCCTGATCTTGAGTTGGCAGAAGATCTAAATGAAGACTTCTATGCTGCACTCGGAGAATTAGAAGAGGAAGAGGAATTTGATGACTACGCAGAGTCAAGCTGAGATTATGGAACTGGCAATAGAGCTTGCTGCCAACTCTGGATTAAGTGTGAATGAAGTAATTCACGCAGTTAGCACACTTTCCAACAATGGGATATCTGCAAGCCAAGCTGGGGTGGAACTCAGAAGTGTGTTGCAATCAATTGCAGAACCTCCAATAGGAGAAATAGACCATGGTAGACAAACGGGACGGAGAATCCGTTTCAGAAAAAGACGTACAAAATCTGGCGGAGAAAGTCCAAGAGAAGTTGAAGACCGATCCAGTGGGCACAGTGGACGATGCCGTACGGGGGAAGCTATTACAAAGACTGCGCCGGGCTACTCATTATATGCCGGACGGGACAAAAGCGCAGACTCCATCCATCATTGGAAAAATGCTTGGGGATGCTCAACTCATAGAGGTTTGGGCAAGATTAGCTGCAGCTAAGAAACGGGGAAAACCAGTCTACGATCAGTTGGCATTTAAAATGCAAAAGGACTGGGGACTCTTTGCAGATTATTCTCAGTGGCATGTGTCCCGCGCGGTTATGTTTTATGAGCAACGGATATTTGGTTTGTTGGGTGTGGCTGAATCGGTACCGGAATTGGCGGAGTGGAGCAAAGCAAAAGCCACGGCAGTAGAGAAAATTATAGAACGGGTCGACGGGTTGGAAATGCTGTCTAATGCCCTGCAGATTCAATGGAACCGCATCAACATGGCTCACGATCGGGAGAAGTCGATGAAGACTATTCTCCCGTTTGTATATAAAGAACTGCGGACACTCAACACTCTGGCGGACACTTATCTGGAATATCAGCTTGAGCTGGGAGTACATAAACGGCAGCCCTTACCCATCGATATGACGCTACGCCGTGGGTTTGATAACGAGATGAAACATTTGGATCAAACAGTCGGCCGGAATGCCATGCTGGGTGCAACCGAGAAGATGTTAGATCGGCTGCGGACCCAGCGGGATAAATTCAAGATAGTTACGGTAGATTCTGATAAGGAGTGTGAAAGTGACCTCGGAGATCAGTCCTGAAGAGCATATTCTCTATCATTCCAATATGGAGTGGGTGAGTGCCCAATCAATAGAGGATAATCTAAGAGAGGTAGCCGACGAAGAGGCGGGCCATGATGGGGCAAAAGCAGTCGGTACTCTGCAGACCTGGATGGAGAAATTAGTCGGGGATTGCGAAAGTACTACAATTCAGGGTGCCACCTTTTTTTTGTATAGTGATGTCTACCATTGGCTTGACAACTGGCGGAGGGCAATCCATCGTGGGGACTATGATTATCTCAAGCAGCCACGGGGTCTTATCCGGCCGATTGTATCCGTAGAGGAATTTATACTCTCCAGTGAATACTTAAGGCAGGAGGGGGTAGTACGATATGCAATCATAAAGGAACTGGTCCGGCTGTTTACCACGGGACATTACATAGAAGCTGTATTGACGGGGGGCATTGGGATAGGTAAAAACTATTTTGCTGATCTGGCCCTGTCCTATATGGTATATCGGCTAAGTTGCTTCCAATCACCACAGGTAGAATTTGATCTGGCTCCCGGTTCCAACATTGTTTTTGCTCTCCAGTCGGTTACAGAACAATTAGCGAAGAAAGTAGTCTTCTCTTCGTTTCGTGAAGAGATATTAGACTCGCCCTACTTTCAACAGAATTTCCCTCCTGATTCCGGCATCAAGACTGAGCTTAAATTCCCCAATAATATTTCGGTCACACCGCTTTCATCTTCGGATACATCAGCTCTCGGTATGAACGTATTCGGTGGCATTATTGATGAGATCAATTTCATGCCAAAGACCAAAGGCTCCCAGATGGCTAAATTGCGGGGAGAGGAAGAATACGATAAGGCCAAAAATGTCTATCTTACTATTCTTCGGCGGATGAAGTCCAGGTTTCTAATGGCCGGTGGGAAGTTGCCCGGTAAACTATTACTGGTTGCATCGTCTAACTATCCCGGAGACTTCACAGATGAAAAGAAGAAAGATGCGGAGATGGATAAAACTATCTTTGTTATGGACATGCCTCAGTGGGAAGCACACAGGCAGAAAAGTGGAAGGCTGGACCCAAAGCGGTATGTAGGGACCACCTTTCTCATAGAAATTGGGGACGAACGTAAGCCTGCCCAGATAATCGCGGAAAGATGTGATGCAGATGATATAACCAATATCATCGAGGTACCAACGGAATACAAAACAGATTTTGAAAAGAACATGGATGATGCTCTCCGGGATATCGCAGGAATGCCCCGAGCTAAACGGCATGTTTTCATTTCTAATCGGCAGGATATTTTCGATGCCGAAGAAATGTTTCGATCCATGGCCGGTGAACGGCAGCTTTTCTTACAGGATGAAGCCGATCTTAAATATTACGATGATGCTGAATTGTTTGAGTTGTTGAATTTTGAGTATATTTCAGATGTTATTAAAAATTGGAAGCAGCACGGATTTTTGGTGGAGCCTCAATTCGCAGTACACATTGATGCGGGACTCACGCAGGATAAATGCGGGATAGCTGTTGGGCGGGTGATGGGGTTATCTGCCAAGTCAGAGCTTAGGTCCTACATCCACAAGACGGATGATTGGCGTACAGTACGGGGGTTAAAAGCACCCATTATATTCATGGACGGCGTGATTCGCATAATGCCTCCACCCAATGATGAAATTGATCTGGAGAAGGTACAGGGATTAATCTTCACCATGAGAAATCACGGAATAAATATCAAGTGGTTATCCATGGATAAATTTGCCTCGCCTCAGTTACTCCAGAATGTACGCAAGCACAAAGGGATACGCACAAGCTACGTCAGTATCGACCGCACCATCGAACCCTACATGGATCTGAAGCTGTCTTATCGAGAGGGTAGGATTATCCATCCCTATCATGCTACGCTCCGCCATGAGCTTAATGAGCTTATCCTGGACAGAGAAAAAGGGAAGGTAGACCATCCGGACGGTGGGTCCAAAGATATTGCGGATGCTATTTGCGGGGTAGCCCACTTACTAACCAAGCTCAAGGAAACCTATGCCAAGAGTACTGTAGAGATAGAATTAGACAAGCTCAAGGCAGCAGAGGATCTCATAAAGGAAGATAAGAGTGAAGACTGGGTAAAGGCTTTACGTTCGGAGGAAGAAAAGAACAGGAAGCACAGAGCAGTCACAAAGCACGATCGGAGGCGGGAGGGTAGACCAGCCGGGAGTAGATCACCACGATCGTCGCGTGGGCATCGGCTACGCACTCGCGTGGTTTAAGTGAACGGCAGGGACTATCACTTGACATCCACGGTGCTTTATTATATAATACTATCATAATCCAAATAAACTTTTAAATGAAAGGAGTAAATGATGAACGAAAAAGAAGCAGCAACAAGGAGATCAATTTTACCCGGACCGTATCCCCCAGTTAGCCCAAACAAAAATGTAGAAGTAGCCATCCGGTTGCTGAAGATGGCAATAGAATTGTTGGACGAACCCGACATCTATTGGCCAATGGATGAGAAAGAATTGCCCCCGTTCCGAACGAAATAATAGTTGCCACGCCAAAGTCGTTTCTCCTGTGGCAAGCACGCCTTGAGCGTGCTGACCCGACCGGACTTGCCATCTGGTCGGGTTTTTTTATGTCCTGAAAAAGTGAGTGCGATACATCTCTCCAGAACCCAGTGGACACTATTACATGGGTTTGCGAACGCAAAGGAGCGCAGGATGGTTTCAAGGTGTGTTAGAGTGAGCCGTGCCTTGCGCGTAGGTTGGAATATCGGATCGTAGGTGAGTAGTACCAATGGAGTAGGCGCGTAGTACTTCCGACGTATCTTGTCGGAGGACCCAAGCAGTGACCAAGCTCGCCAGTGTGTTGCCACGTTTTTTTCATTCCCGGTCCCAGGCCGAGGGTGCTATACCTTATTATATACCTCTCAAATCACCCATCCCCATGACTATTGAGCGCATCAAGGTGTACACTCTCCTCACAAGGTGATCTTTTTATTTCCCTCCCCCTCCCCCTCCCAGGATGATCGAGGGTGTGTCTGAAGTAAAGCGTATCGAATGGATAACACGTTGATATCACTTGACTTTTTGCCTCATATATGTTACAATTAATCACAATGGAATATAACTTCGACATAAAAAAATCTTGGATCGCCAGCCGATCTAAAATCCACAATGAGAGGAGGTGACGCAATGAGCTATAAAAATATCCTTAGCAAGCAGGAAGTCCTCAACAATCTGGATCGATTGAAGACAAACATCGATGAGGCCAAAAAGATGATTACCAATGGGGACATTGAAGAGCCGGAATTACTCATAGGGTTAATGGCTGATCTTTATGAGGGGGCTTATCTTCCAGACGACAGGCATTTGGGAGTAATTCAAGATGTTTGGGGAGCATTGGAAGATGCAAACATCTCTATAACGATCGACTAACTGAGAAGCGGGGGTTAAATATTAAAATGAAGGGAGGTGATGACAATGACACAATCATTTCAACCAACTGCACCAAGAAGAGTCGAGAAGGTCACGGGTGGCAAACTTACTCAAATGGCTATTGATCTCTTCGCGGATATGGTGAAACCAATTCCAGTTGAATATGATGCAATGCCACCATGTCCAATGTGTAATCACATACAGGAAGGACATCCCGAATCAATCACGTTTATTGAGATTGCACCAAGGGTATTCAACGTTTACATCTACCACATATGTGAAGGATGCAAGAAAAAATTCACCATAACGATCGAGGCAGATGAGTAGATGCAAAAATTTATTAAATGAAGGGAGGTGATGACTATGCCAAAGGAAAACAAAATTATGGTACCGTATACGGTAGAGGACTGGGCGGCAAATAACCCACCTGATTTCTTTAATACTTGTGGGGGATGCGCGGATGATAATCTTGCTATTGTCCAACTCCGAAAAGACGGTGATCCACTGTTGATAGACTACAAATGCTTATCATGCGGGCACACCGGGACGAAGGAAATTCCGGAGGATCTTCCGGACTACGATGAGGCAGACTAACACAAGGACACTGACTATGGCAATCAGTACTGGCAACAACTTATTAATAGGGGGGCTGCGGCCCCCCAAGGAGGCAACATGCCAAAAGACTTAGCAGAATCAGTAAAGGAAAAGATGTTGGTGCAGGGCATGATGGGAATTGGGGATCTCGTGAGACAATACGAGGATGGATTGATTACAGTAACCGAAGTCTGGGTGAAAATTCAAATCATAATTAATCTGGAGATGATTCCAATGAAGGAGGCGTAGTCTATGAAACACTGTAAGTGGACTGGGCACTCTCCAGATCAATGCGGGGCGATAGTCCTGCCGAGGGTAAATTACAAAGGGAGATTGATAATTCAAGTAGAAACGAAATGGGTGAGAGTAGAAGATGATTTAACAGTAAGGAAGCGTGTCATTCGTGCTAACTGGCCTTTAATGGACGGCGGGAAGTATTGCTATTACCACACGAAATTAGCAGCGGGTTTATTGACCCCAGTATTACAGGAGGAAAGGCAGTTTATGAAAAAGACGAGGATAATAGATAGAGCCTTTAATCAGATGGAGGGTTGATACCTATTGTGTATGGATTGGAGCCATTGCGTCTGGCAAGGTACCACCTCTTGACTCAAAGGAGCGTCCCCTATACCATTAAAATAAACACACCACAAAACAAGGAGAGACGATAATGGAAATGGCAGATGCACTAAAAGCAGCGGGGTTCATTGATACTGGCCCACGCAAAAAGAAAAAGAGAAAACCGAAGTTTGAGTTCTGCAGTGCTTGTGGGAAGGAAATCACATTCGGCGGCAAATGCAGGTGCAATGGCCTCAAGAGACTGGGCAACGGCACTGTCAAACGGATGCGGTAAATAAGTTGCAATTAATTGCAATGGAGAAAGGAGGTGACAACTTATGGGAAAGAAATTCGATAGCACATTGATGGACATTCAGTCCACGGACGCTGTACCAGGAATCGAGAATATGTCGGTCCAGGTGTATTCCTACAACGGCAAGCCCCCGAGAATCCGAGTGGTTCAGGATCTCCGGACGGGTTATGCCGTTATTTTGCGGGGAATGGAGCTGAAGGACACGGACGCAATCGTGAAGGTACTGGTCAAGGTACTTAAGAACACGAAGCCCAAAGTGGCCGGGCGCAAGATCAAGGCCAGGCGTAACGCAACGAGGGATATTCCCAACGTTGAGGCATAAGGAGAGACGACAATGGCAAAGTTAGAATTTGATTGGAACGACTTTCCGGAGCCTGAGAAGTCATTGCACTTCATTCAGCATCCGAGGTTGTGGCCCAATCTCCAGTTGCCAGTGAAACGCCGTGTTGAGAGAGAACATAAAGTAGGATACCGCATGGTTACGGACTCTCATCTGGAAACTGGTGTGATGGTTGATTGGTTGGGTCCAGTTATTAAGAAGACAAATCTCTGGCACCTGCCAGAAACGGCAGCGGAATTCGAGGCCCTGAAGGGGTGGACTTACAAAACGTTCAAGGCTCTGGTAGATGATGGGTGGAGGGTTGACTAATGGCAACACCCAGACAGCAAATCAAGGAGGCTATAGCCGATTATTTGGCCCAGCATGGCCCCTGGCACGATGATGGGACGCTTGTTATATCGGGGGAGGCCCACTTGCAAGTAATTGCAGATAAACTCAGTGGTGAGGCTCTGAAAGCTATCGGCGTATGGTTTTGCTCCAACGTGGACGGTAAGGCCACACCTCTTGACACAAAGGAGCGCCCCCTATATCCTTTAAATAAATCACACACACCAAAATGAGAGGAGGTGATAAGAGCAAAATGAAACTGGCAAGGGAAACAACAACAACGAACGAACAAACTAAAAGGAGAAACGAAATGGCTGATGTAAAAGACACAACTACGATGACTAAGGATGTTCCGGCCGATGCCCCGGTCACCACTCCAGCAAAGGCTCCGGCCAAAGCTGCAGTCAAGGCCAAACCGGCGAAGAAAGCCACCAAGGCTCCGGCCAAGGCTGCCACCAAGGCGGCCACCACCAAAAAGAAGAAGGTGGGGGGCACCATCAAATGGCAGGAACACCTGTCACCGCTGCGGAAGTTTACCAATACGGTACTGGTGATGTTTGATCTGCCCAAGGAATACCATCCCAATCGGAATGAGATGGCCATTCTGAAGAAACGGGTCAAAAGCATCGTGGCCGACCTCAAGGTCAACGAGATCACCATTCCCCGCCGCCTGAAGGGGAAGCTGGACGAAGTCCTCGCCAAGTAGAGGGCAACAGGGGGTGGGTGCAATGCTCACCCCCATCACACAAGGAGATGTGGCTATGGACATAGGCAAATTGTTTGCAGAAATCGAGAAATCTAAGGCATACGGTGAAGGCTATCACGACGGGCTGCTCGATATCCCGAAGGAAGATAACCCGTATGACTACAGCATGTGGTCTGACGACTACAACAACTGGAATGCTGGTTGGTGGGCAGGGCACATGGAAAGGGATGATCCGATATGAGCAAGAAAAAACTAACCGCAAGATCAAAGGCAATGGATGCCGTGCGCAAAGTTGACGATCTTGTCAAGGGAACGGTCAGGCTGCAGGTCTGCGGTTCTCTTCGGCGGGAGAAGAGCTATGTCGGTGACGCTGACCTGGTAGTTGACAAGCTGGAAGAATTTGACAAGCTGCTGTTTACTCCGAAGGCAATTACTAACGGACTGACCGAGGTTCTATGTCTCACTCAGTCCTTCGAGCCGGGGGTCAGTAAGAAGGTAGATTATATTATCAACGATGTACTGTTTAATGTGTACGAGGCGGAATCCAAAAGCTGGGGCGCAATGATATTATTCTTGACAGGAAGCAAATGGTTTAATATTAAGATGAGGTCAAAGGCAAAGGAAGTTGGGATGAAGCTAAATCAGTACGGGCTATGGCGTAATGGCAGGCTCGTAGCGGCAGGAACCGAAGAACAAATCTTTAACGCATTACGGATGCGGGTAACGGTCCCGAGAAATCGGGGGTAGACCATTGAGTATCCACAAGGAGGTATTACCTATGGCAAAGGCCAAATTGACATTGGATAAACTATTTGAGGGCACATTCCTGGTAGACCTGTTAACAGCAAAGGATAATTGCCCCAACGAGCATGTGAGTCGGGGGGGAAGAAGTCATCGGAGAAATGACGGCGGTTGAGAGGAAGCTGTACGGTCTGTTGGCTCAGTACGGCAAGCTGGGCGGCGGGATAGCATTAAAGTTGGAGTACGATTCATTGAGTGATGACGAGTCTGTGTTACTGGAGGTGGCAGGGCGGGAGTTGAAATCTAAACTGAAAGCACTCAGACAGTTAATGTGGGTTCTTATTAAAGAACGTTTGGTTGAGGAATTAGGTGCGGAATTCAGTGTGGGTGTCCGGGCCGACTTTGAGATTGTACGCTTTATAGATAATAGAAAACAGAATGAACCACCCGAGTTTATTAAGAAGCTGGTAGGGGACATATTGGATAGAAGATAAAAAATCGATTGAAAGTATAGGTATCGGGAGGACCTTATTACTATGATAATTAAAATAACGTTGGAGTGCAGTTGTGGTGGCGCATTGACTGGCGAGTTTCGCCCTGCACACAGTATGTATGTAGTGAATCCCTGCAAAGAATGTATCGCGGTTCTGGCCAGAAGGGAATCACTGAGCAGACTGACAGAGGTAAAGGAAAAAGCAGTTGTGTTTGAAGCAGAAGTGGAGGAGATTATCGACTCATAAAGTGATGCCATGCTCTCTGCGGAGGGCTTGCCATAGTCGGTTGCCTGACTTGCCATCGGGCAACGGCTCCTTGTGGGGGTCGGGGGATAAATTGCAATTAATTGCAACCCCCGGCCCTTTGAGTTTGGCAAGGAGGCACGTCGGTCTAAATGTTTAAAATCATTGACAAAATGACCCATACCTTATATAATAATAATAAAAACCCACCCAAACAAGGCACAAGGAGACTGACCATGGCAATCCAAATCACACATACTGATGGAAATTATATTTTAAATATTCCATCACGGAATGATGGCGAAATCAACATCATCATACCCAGACCGCCACAAAACCCACAAAAGCTGGCAAGCCACTACCGGAGGCACTGGCGCTTATTTATTCCCTTCAAGCGGGAATGCTTCTTCATTACTTTCAAACAACTCAATCTTGGATGCCCGCATAATCTCAAAAACAAAAACCGAATGATTGAAAAAATCTTCAATGCAGGAGCGGAAAAACACTTCTGGAGGACATGGAGAACAAAATAAAATAAATAACCAACAACCCACACACAAGGAGGGCACACAACATGGGCAAAGAGTATCAAAAATTGGCCGAGGCAGTTCTAAACATCAAACCACAAACAGATTGTGGGCCGACCACTCTAAACGAAGAGGCATACTACATACTCCAACGATGGTACCCACATTGGAAAGACCTTCCCCTGGATCGACACGGAGAGCTGTCACTGGAGTTGGCGGACAAACTTCGCGGTTGGATGGAGTTAACAAACATCGATTACGGAGACTAAACATGGAGACAAAACAACTAAATGAGATGGATCTAATTCTAAAGGGGGTAAGGTGTCCCCTGTGCGGCGGGAAGGCATTCATCATTAATGACATTCACCATCCCACCTATGAGATTGACTGCGGTGATTGTGAAGAAACCTTTTACTGGGATCGCCTCGATCATACCATATCCCATTACACGGATGAGGAGATCAAAGAAGCCAACGAGGCAATCTCAAAACGGCTATGGACAATTTACTACCCGGATGGCAAGCGGGTTATAATGGACAAGGAGACAAAAACTAAATACTCGATAGAGATCGAGTAACACAAGGAGATGGCAAAATGCTAACTGAAGCACAGAGGATCTATCTGAAGGATTCGATGATTGAATTTGCAAGGGAGTTAACTCCAGGGCAAAGAACGAGCCTGCACTTCCGGATCGATGATCTGATCCAATACGGCAGGGATGCAGTATACGTGGCCAGGGAGGCTATCAAAGAAGCACGCAAGGAGGATTAAATGGAATTAAACAAATGGTATGCCGGTAACCCGGCGGAGGAGGGGATAAAACTTTCCCAGATAGAGTGTACGGAATGCAAACGGGCGGGTCATCTCCTCTTTGTGGGGGATGACTTTTCTGATGATGGCAAAATTCAAATGGTATGGGTAGAATGTGAGAAGTGCGGGAGTATGGTGAATCTCACATTCCAGATTGAACGGCGGTACAAATTGTTAAAGGCAGAGGGGTAACCTTGTGTATGGCGCAGATACAGGCGGGCTAACTTGTCTTAATCATTGACAAAAGGAGCCATATATTATACCATTAAAATACCAAAAAAATCTACAAATAAATAAAGGGAGGAGGTGAGAGGAAATGGCTGAAATTCTAAAATTCAAAAAAGGATCTCCAAAATTTATCAACCCCTTTGTCAGGGACGAATACAACATCAAATGCCCTGCTTGTGATTCCAACCTATACATTGATGGACCGGGTGAACCTAACAATATCCTACAAACAATGGATAACGCGGATTTTATCACCTTTTTCACGGTTTGCGAAAATAAACACAAATTGGTTATTGAAATTCCCATACTACAAAAGGGATCTTTCCCACACATTAGGGATATGGAAGAACTTATGGATGAGAAGGAATTTAAACATCTCAACAATTCATTAACAGACAAGGAGAAACACTAAGGCAAAGGCAAAAAATTAAAATCAAAAAATAAACTATGGAAGGAGGTGACTGAGAGTGGCAAGGGCAAATAAACAAAAACCCAAACAAGGAGACACGACTATGACTACGGAAAAATTCAAATCACGGCCTGAGTGGGTAGAACACTTCAGGGCAAAAATTAAACCCATCCTGGAGGAGGCCCTTTCTGAGGACCATCGAGAACACTTCGCGGAGGGCTGGACCACTGAGGAATTCAACGAAGCTGTTGAGCAAACAAAACAGTTTTGGGCGAGCCACAGTCTGGCGGCGGCGGAAGGAGAAATAGTGGATGAACTCTGGGATAAAAAACATCCATGGAATAAAGCAATCGTTATCGGCTATTGCGCCCAATACAAAATCGAGGACCTGGAGCATCTTGAGAATATACTCAATCAGGTAGGATCGGAGTTTAAATCACAGATTGAGTTTAGGGTAATTGAGGCGGCCGATGACCAACCACTCAAGATTGAGAACACCTGCCATGAATGTGGGAACAAATCATTACAGCAGGTGAACGCACTCATTCCAAACATGGATAGTTTGGAGCCGGAAACAACTTGTGAGAAGTGCGGGTCCACTCACAATTACATCAAGGGTTGGATTTAATATTAACGGGGGCTTCGGCCCCACAACAACAAAAGGAGAAACGTAAATGGCTGATTACTTTACTCACAAAAGCAAGAGGGTTTATCTCCTCGATGGCAAACGAGAGAACGCACTGGAAGCTCTCATCACATTACGGAAATGGACGTATGAATTGGAGGCAGCACTCGAAAACGAGTACAACAAAACAACAGAATGGGAAGATTTTCTTTTAAGGCTGGCGCTTATTACCCACCCACTTGGATCGTTCGATGAGCCAGAGGCTTGCCCATCAGAATGGATTACGGAGCTTTTACTTTTGATAGATAAGTGGACATACATCCATGATGGTACGAACAGACAGGATGCCATTGAGGATTTCGAATTCTATCATAAAAACAAGGATGTGGAGTAAAGCTCATGTGGCCTACTATGGAGTGGGTTGCCACACTCATACTAATCTATATGGCAATTGTGTATCTATTCTAAGCGGGGGGTGCTATGGTAAAAGGCAAAACAATTTACAAACCAGGATTCGGGACGCAGTACTTCACGACCTTGTGGGAACTTCTCGACACCTTCGCGGGGGTGGAGGAATCATCTTGGGAGGTAAAGCATGAGATTTTCGAGAAGGTCAAACATTCAATCGAGGCAATTATAAAGGAGGCAGATTTATGACAACCGGAGTTTTTGAAATAACGGACGGAAAAGATGATCCGGACAACGGTTGGTACTTCTGGGATGAGACGCAAGCCCACATGATAGGGCCATTTTCGTCATCGTGGGAGGCTGAGAAGAGGCTGACGGCCTATATAATGTATTTAGATGGTCAACACCCCATCCAGAAGCCAGCTGAGTCTACAGTGGTCAAGGAAATCCGTTCCGGACGATCCCAGGAGGAGCTGGTGACCTCATTACTGGAGGTATGTGATGCAGCTGGGCATAAAGTGGATACTGTACCGTTACAGGATGGTAGCATTCGCTGTATCATCACAGGATTTTTTGGAGAATAGACGATGGGAAATATTAAATGGATCGAACATGGAATGGTAGCGGAGGCAACGCTGCAGATAGACGGGAGGATGTTCCCGGTACACATTAACACGGTGGGGGACAATTATCTCTGCAAGAAGCCGGATTGCTGGCTTTGCGATCTTATTAAAGAGGAATGGCAACGGGTGGAGTACATGGAATCAGTCAAAGGATTTTGGGTGGGGACATGATGAAGGTAATGTGTATGGGTTGTCTGGGAAGATTTTCGGAATCTGCGGAAGAAACAATTTACATGGCGGACGGCAGGTTTATGTGCAAACTTTGCTTCATACACGATGCTATGAAGAGAAGGGAATGCGGCATGCCTCCGGCAAAGGTAGGAATTCGAGGGAGGGAATACAATGACGATACAGGATGATGTATTTGACATCACGGATTTTGTGGAGCAAAACGGGGGGCCTGCAGAACAGGAGACTTTAGAAAGGATCAAGAAGTGGGCCTATAACAATGAGCATGAGGCAACAAAACTCGGGGAGGAGAAGGCAATACTGAGAAAGGCAGTCCGGCTTATCCGGCATATGGCTGGCCCCAGCTCTTTTAATGCTGGTATAAACTTTACGCTTCCGCCCTCGGCTCCGAAAGGCCGTGTTGCTAAAGAGGGCCAATTTCCTCAATCACCTGAGAAGCGGGGAGGCAAATAACAAAATGGAATGTCCGAGATGCTACAACACATTATTCACAAAGTCGGGGGACTGTGCCTACTGTATCTGGACTGGGGACATTGGCCCAGGTGCACAGCTCCGGCAAATTATCAAGGAGATTAACAATGAGAAGAAAGGCCATACACAACAGCGGCCTTCCGAGGACACACACAGCGACCAAAATGCCAAAAGTAAAACCACCAAAGGAGGAAGAAATGGGAGTACCAGAAATGGTAACACGTCGGAGGAAGGCAGTGGATGAGATAATGTCCAAGCTAAAAGATAACCAGGTATCAGAAGATCATATCTGGTGGGCAAGGGCGGAGAACGGATTGTTCCAAATGAAGATAGATAATCTGGAAGCACTGGCTATGCTAATGACCATGGATCGGCGGAAGCCATACACAAAAGATGTACCGGCATAGCACCCAGCCATACAGCATATTCTGATCCACGAGAACCTACCCAGACCTTGCTCCCTCAAATTCGCGGGGGAGCAGGGTACACGCCACTTGCAATCAATTGCAAATCCTATAGACAGACGTAAAAATACATCCACCCAAACTACGTATGGACTACTCTGCCTACGGTTCAGGAGTCCTCTCATCATCCTCGCGGGAGTAGCTCCACTTTTCTCCACCGTGGGGGAGAAGGGCATTTCCATCACCAACTATTGCGGGGAGGGCAAATCATCCAATAGAGGGAGGGGAGGAGTGCAACACCAACTCTATAGGAAGGTAAGCTAACTCTCTCCAAGGTTAGTTACGTCAGCAACGACCTTTCTTAGGCGAGGGTTTGCTTGAGCGCGTGAGCGTGCGCGGGCGTGTGCCGACGTAGGTTTAGAAAGTATTGCGTTCGATCGAAAGCGTGTGCGCGGTCCGGTCTGAGAACATGGAAGGTCACTATTACCAACGCTTGCGCTTCCATTCGAAAGAAGGCGTGCGTGGAGCGAGAGCGAAAAAAATAGTTCGTAAAATTTGGGGAGGCCGATCACGAACCGTGCCAGTACACAGGCGTTTAGTCTGGTCTCGCACCTTGACTTTAACGAGCGCGAGTGTTAAAATTATTTAAACAATGGAACGGGCAAGGAGAAACGCAAATGGCTCAAAAAAACACAGAAGGCAAAACGAAGTTTCCGAAAGGGGTTGTGTCCTGGCAAGAGGATTTGAAACCGCTTCGGAATTTGGTAAACGCAATCGCTTCGATGGACGAACTGAAAGCTCACCACGATGCGAAACTGGTAACCGCAATTAAGAAGTTTGCGGTGGCCGAGATCGCCAAGCTGAAAACGAAAGAAGTGAAAGTACCGTCTCGCTTGGCTGGGAGAATTGCACTGTACGTAAAATAGGAAAGTAAAGAAAGTATTGCCCGAGGTAAACAGCTCGTTCCGCCTCGGGTATTTTTTTGTCGTCGTGAATAAGCAAGACGGCGTGCGCGAGCGAGAAAGTAAAAAGAAAGAATTGCGGGAGTACCGAGAAAGTAGAGAGAGGAAGTATTGCGTTTTGTCGATCGGCGCTTGTCCTCCCGTTCCAATAGTCAACGAGAGAGTGAGCGAGTGTGCCGCGACGTTTAGGAAAAGTTGAGACTTATTACGAGGGAGCGTCGGCCGCGACGATCGAAGGCGAGTGCGAGTTGTGGTTTAAGAATGCAGGAAACTTATTACGGCCGAAGGCGAGTGCTGCCAAGCCATTAAGAATCACCGAAATCTTATTACTAAGGACCGACTGCGTGCGCGACGTATTTGAATGAAGGCGTGCGCGAAGGCCGAGGCGAATGATGCCTGGGAACCGAATAACTCCAACGAACCATCTGCAGCCCACCCAGAAAAAATATCCTATTCAAAACATGAATCCTATTCAAAACATGAATCCTATTCAAACTTTATAGTCGTCAATAGTAACTATGACAAAAAAGTCATAGTTACGTGCATGTGAATCAGGTACATACACTTATGGCAATGGTTACTTGTTAACATGTAATAAGTTACCCACAGTTTATGGCAATAGTTACATAGTCAAAATCGTAGACCGTTGATTTTAAAGGCTTTACAAGGATATTGATATTATTTTTAGTACGCTAAAAAAATAGTTGTTATAATGAATAATATTTAGTAAATAGGTAAAAATAAAAATGTCTGTAAAACCCTATGGATAAAGGATCTACGAGCACAGGTAAAAATAATTGCAATTAATTGCAAGTCTGGCATGTCGATTGCACTATAACAAAGTACCTTACAAGCAAGGTACCTTAAAAGAGATTAGATCGAAAACAAAAAACTTTTAAGGGTTGACAACTTAAAAGGGGCGACAACTTGAAAAGTCGTAAGACTTAATAGACTAACAAAATAGATGTTAAGCAAGGGCAAAAAAACGACCTGCCCTTAAAATCTTAACTTACGAGTTAAGGCAAAAAAAGGTTGTTTACTTTTTACCCATATAGGAGCAAGGCAATGGTTGACAAGGCAAAAAAAATTGACAAGATTGAAATCGCGACGAATTCAAAAGGCTTTCGAAAGTCGTTTGATAAAGGCGTTGTAGGCTGGCAAGTTTATCTTGTCGGCATGCGGTATTTTGTCAATGTTAATCAGTATGCAAGCGCCATAAGCGCACCAAAAACGCTTATTGACTATACTTTAAAAGGTATGGTTAACCAGCGCAAATTTCTTGCCGAAAACAAAATAACAATACCGGCAAGACTTGCAAGTCGTTTGTTGATAGCTGAAAAGTCAAATCATACCAGCTATAAATCAACTACCGCTGATTATGCAAAAGGCTTGCGTAAACTGGTAGACCTGTACACGTTATCCGACAAAGCAGGTCAAAGTCTGATTAAAACAGCTTGTAAAAAGGCTGTTATTGTTACCGGTGTAAAGGTAACAAATAGACTTAAAAAGCGAATTACTGATATGACTTAAAACCATAACAAGACAAGGGCAGGTTAACGCCTGCCCTTGATCCTATATCAAAAGGGTATTGATACCATGCCGATTTTAAAAGATGATATAAAAGACCATGATAACGCTTTGATCGCGACAGATTATTATCCGGATGATACCATAGTACCTGTACAGGATATACCGGATATATGGCAAGATGAAGTTTTATTATTCGGTTGTTATTGTGGAAATGATTTTGCTTCGAAGTTAACCAGACTTTTTGTCAATATGGATTATTTCGAACCTGAAGCAAAATGTCCCGCGTGTAAAGATTGGTGTTATATCAAAAAATGGCATTAATCAAAAGGGCAGGTTAATCCCTGCCCTATACCCTTAAAAGAGAGGTATTTAAAATGTCGTGGCGTCCTTCCAACAAACAAAAAAGGCGAGCACTACGCGCACTGGTTACGTTATCAGATAAGTTGACAATAATAGACAATGCCGACTTTTCACGCGATGACGTTATTGACTTAATTTTATACTTCGCTGGAAATGGCGAAGGTGGCTTAGGTCAATTCAAATTAGAGCAAGATGAATGCGATATTTTAAAAATTGCCGGCATTTATGTTGATAAGTTTAATCTGGATTAAAAACAAGGGCAGGTTAACGCCTGCCCTATACTTAAAAGGTTATGCTATGAGAAAAACCGATTTTAATTCAAAGGCGGTAGGTGGGAGCATAAGGCGTTCTATTGTTATTAAAAAAGATGCATGGATTAAACTTGTCAACATATGCCGTGAACAGGATATAAGCAACGTTCACATGGTAGGCTTGCTTGTCGATAAACATCTTGATGAAGTCAATCAAGATTTGATTAATATTCAAAGGGCAAAAAAAGTACTAATCGACCTACGCGAAAAAATTGATATTTCAATATTCAATCTCGATGGTATTATTGACTAATCAAAAGGGCAGGTTGAAACCTGCCCTATACCAAAAGGCGAAACCATGAAAACATTTTTATTATATGTTACACTTACACTTTTATTCATTGTAGCTGCTTACAATTTTAGTCCATTGTTACATGAATTATTTAATCAAATCGGATACGAAAAATTAACGGATGCACTTACACCTAAATAATTTTATCCGCCGTCGCCGCCGTGGCCGTCGCCATGCGCGGTCGATGCGCGTCGCTGCGTTCTCTGCGATCCTCGGCGTCGCTGCGACGCCCCTACAGCCTGGATTTGGTAGGGATATTTTTTTACTATGAAAAATACACTCACACACAGTAAGGTTTCGTAGGAGATGTCTTATTGAGCAGTTATAAGCCCCCCTTAACGCCACCCTTTAAATTAGGCAATATTTTCAATAGGTTAAATAGGCAACGCTCTTATTTGCCCTACATTGAACGATCTCTTAGGACCTGGGGCACAGGTAAGCCTTTCTACCTTCTATATAGCCTCTTTTTGCAATTAATTGCACTTTCGTATGCCCAAGTACCTTTCGTACCGGAATCCCTGCTTCTCTGATCCCGGTAGGCTCAGCATTTTGGGGGGTTCTCAATAAGGGAATAATCCTTGACAAAAAATCTTATTTATACTATACTAATAATAAACCAATAACGGGTATGGAGGAGGATGTGGTATGGGAACAAAAGAGAGGGAGAACGTTGATCTGGAGGGGTTTGAGCGGAGGTTGGATCGGTTGAATGAAAAAATTGGTGGTGAAGAAAAAAAGGAAGGCGGTACAACCGAGGGGGAATTGTCCAGGGATTTTAGGATGAAGTCGGGAAATTTTAAGTTGGATGCGGGGCCTGGGCATACGGTTCGGCATGAGGATGGGTATGAGGTGCATGAAGTGGAGATTGACAAATTGGATGATGCAAAGTATTCGCACAATGGTACAGATGAAGAGGAGTTGCCGGAACCTTTCTTGGAGTTCGCGGGGGACGCGGGGATCAGTATAGATCACCGGGATGATTATTTGGCGTGGTGGGAATGCTGGTGTCATGGGTACAACACAGCTGTTGAGGATATAAAAAAATTGGGGAGAGATTAAATGGAAGAGAGTAAAGAATTTGTTTCTTGGTTGCACAGGACGGCAGAGAATTTGACAGCTGCAGGGAAATTTCCTTTTGGGAAGCATCGGGACATATGGTGGGGATGCTGGCAGGCGGGATATGGGCAAGCCATTAAAGATGGGAAGAAAGGGATTTTGCTGGAAGAGGATGGTGGATGCACAACCGATCATTTGGTTGAGTGGGTTGATGGGGCAACGTATTGCCGGAACTGCAATCAAAGGTTGATCGGGCCGGACGGAGAATAAAATGGAGGAACTGATCTATGTTTGGCAGGAAATGCCGAAAGCACATTGCCCAAAATGTGGGAAGAAGGTCTGGTGGTTACGGCCTCGAACGGAAAACCTTACACCGGAAGTCCCGTCTTTCTTTATCTGCCGGGGGAGGTGCGGTTATGCGGGGCAGGTTGGAATCGGACCAGTGGAGATTGAAAATGATAAAAGAGATGACGCGAGAAGTGGAATGGAACGAACCGATTCAAAACGGGGACTGGGTGGAATGGATGAGCGGATGGTGGACCCGGATATTGGATGACTGCAAATGGATCGGAGATACGCCGGAGAATGTGAAGCTAAAATTCAGGAGAGATGATGAACACGTATGACTATCACAGTGGGATGCGGCATTGGTTTAAGATTTTGTCACCGGGAATTTATATGGATGAACTATTTTTGCAGCAGAAGAAGATCCGGATCGATTTGACGCGGTTTGATTATTGGCTGCACAGTGAAGTTGGAAATTACGAGGCAAAGGGAATGAACATGCCGAATGCAGTCCATAAGTATTACGGGCGGGAGGCAATGGAATTTATCAAACGGTTAATTTAGAAAGGAAACCATGGCCAGACTGATGGTGGAAATTGAAATTCCAAATTATGATTACAAAGACTTGGTAGAGGAAGTGATTACGCATAAAAAGAAGGGGTACGCGGCTGATTGTTGGTACTCCGAGGAAGATGGAAAGAAAGTATTGGTCGACGAAACTTATTTACAGCGATCGCTTACCGATGAGTCCTTTTATGCGTTCACGTTGATTGGAGTTAAACCATAGAAAGGAGAGATATTATGCTGACAGACGAACAAGGGATTCAGGCAATTATTGCACTGCAAAAAATGGGTGGTGTTGATGAGACAAAAGAACAGGCGGCTAAAGGTTGGATGGCAATGTCGGAGAAGGATCGTATAAATACTGAGTTCGCACATAAAGCAGTGTGCGGAGGATTCCCAGAGGAAGTTACAGATGTTAAAGTAGCCTGTAAATTTTGCGATAAAGAAGTTCCGGCGGATACGGCTTTGCCCCATGGGGTTGGCTTTGTCTGCAAGGAATGTTGGGATGAACGATTAAAAGTTACGGCATAGTGGCGAAAAAGTAATGAATAAACTAATGGCAAATCTACTGACTATCCATGAACGAATTGAAACCATTGATAGTTTTTTAAAGATCCAAGTTCACGTTGAGAATCTTCGGCCCGACGCAAATTTTAACAAACTGGTTGAGGACACTGACTTGTTAATCAAAGTCCTCGACGGTTTTGCAGGAATGAGAGATTAAAGATTACGGCATAGAAATGGAAAAGACAATAGAATCTACGAACTATTCGATTAAAGTTGATCTGCTAAAGATTATAGATCGGGATAATGCCCTGGAGAATGACCATCGCTGGGAAGAAACCCTGCACATTTTGATAGATGCTATTGATGGGGTTGACGATGTAACTTATAATGGCCACTTCGGGGCGTTTGTATTTCTGCAGGTAGATAACAGATTTGATACCGATGAGAAGTGGGTAGAAATTGAAGCAGTGATAACCAAGTATATGGAGGATATTAAAGATGCTAAGAATTACTGAGATATTTGCCTTTTGTTCCAAGGATGAGACTGGGGATGAAGGAGTGATTGGATTCATGGGACCGGATAATTCCTGGATGCCAATGGTGGGAGCTGACATGGAACGGGTAAAGTCTTTGCATGCAACAGCGGTTGCTATCGGGAAGGCTGCAAAAAGCGCAGTGATATTGAAAACGTTTAGACTAAAGAGTGCAGAAGTAATCTTTAACGGCGAAAAGGAGCTATGAGAATAAATGAGTGAAGAAAAGAAAAAAATCTCGGGCCAGCTGTTCTTTAGGGATGTTGGCTCAGCAGAACACTTACCAGAAGGAAAAGGTAAAAAGCTGATGGCAGTGACCGGGATCATTGCGGTCGATAACGATACTAACTTTTACGGGGAACACCAATACTGTATTTCGGGAGTAGAGAGAGAAGGTGTCAGCCAGCTCGATATTCACATGAGATTGAAGCGGGATCTGACCGGGCACGTTGAAGGGAAATCGTTAAATCAATTACTGACGATGCAAATTTGGAGAATCTGAAATGCCAAAAACGATATATGCTGAATATAAAAGGATGGACATGCACGACCTGCTTTGTAACCGTGCTCAAAAGGCAGTTAGGAATTTGATGGATGATACAACCTGTCCAAAGGATCAACTCCGGTTTTCACTGGAGGGCTTGAGGAATAATATTGATTTTTTTCTGAAGGAAATGGTAGATTAATTTGCAATTAATTGCAACAAAGGAGATGTATTATGAAAGATGACAGTTGGTGGCAGTATTGGAGTTGGAGAGTTTACATATTGATTATCGCGGGGTTGCTCATTATGCTCTCACTGATTTATCCGGTCAACCGATCATGGGGGATCAACCAGCGGATAAACTCCCCGGATCTGATTGTATTTTATTCGTTTACTGCGGTGGATGGAACAAACATAAAAGACCTGGGGTACAAAGGAACACCGGCACTCGACCTATTGATTGAAGACTCCGGTAAGGTAACATGGCTCAAGCCAGGACTGCGCGTAACTGAAGCAACTGTAATTACAACTTCAGCTGAACGCACCAAGTTAATGACCACTCAATTTTTTACGGACGGGTTTACGATCGAAGCCTGGATTAAACCGGTAAACAACACGCAGGATGGTCCTGCCCGGATTGTCACCTTTTCCCAGGACAGCGGGGATCGGAATTTTACTTTCGGGCAATCGGGGGATCGCTGGAACATGCGTTTTCGAACTACCGAGAATCCGGGTAACGGATCTTCCCCGAGTGTTTCGACGCCAGCCAGTAGTATTGTGGCAAATCCAGTTTTGCAACACGTTGTTTATACACGGAATAAAGAGGGTACCGCTAAGTTCTATATCGATAATCTTTTAGTCCAGTCTGCAGAGATACCGGGCGAAGGGGCTAACTGGGATAGGACATACGGGTTCGGATTGTTCAATGAAATAAATTATCCGGTGGACACTCGAACCTGGCTGGGTGATCTTTTCATGGTTGCAATCTATTGTGTACCGTTGACTGCAGCCCAGATCGGAATAAATTTTAATGCGGGGGTACCGGTTATCACTTCGGGGGGTGCCACCCTGGTAGTAGCATGGGACCCAAACACGGAACCGGATCTGATGGGATATAATATTTATGTCGGTACTGCCAGTGGGGATTATTCGGATAGTTACGATGTCCGGTACACAAAGATTGGATGGGGGGCCGGGTGCACTGATCCCTATGATCCCAGTAAAGCAGACTGTTGTGAATTTAAAATACCGAATCTGGTGTCCGGCCGGACGTACTACATCGCGGCAACTGCTTATGATGAGGATGACAATGAGAGTGCCTATTCGGAAGAACTCGTGCATACTGTGCAGGCTGGGATAAGTCCGGATACGCCGAAAGGATTAATGTATAAAGGAGGAAATTGATGAAAGTAAGGCCGTACAAGGAGACGCACATGGACGGGACGATGTTATTGGAGAAGATCCCCGAGGAGTTCGAGCAGCAAAGAATGATGCATTGTGATTTTGGAATTCAGATTGCAGAGGACGGGCGGGTCTGGATCTGCATAAATGGAGTATCATTTCTCCGGTTTTCTCCGACTGGCAAATATGTAGCTGTAGAAGCGAAGTTAATAGGAGGGAATGCAAGTGAGCAAGAAACTTGATTACGGAGAATCGGAGGACGGAAACTTTAAAGTAGTAGATAGGATGGGGATACCACATGGATTTTGCCTTACCCCGAGACATATCTCCTGGGCAGCTGATAAGTATGGTGGTATGCTAACACGACAAGCAGTTGCAGAAAGTGGGGCACCCTGTGGGGTAAAAGGATGTACTCTAACCGTCTGGGAACATAAAACAGCACTGCTGGTGTCCTGTCTGCAGCCGGTTGCTTATCCGGAAACCAAAGAGAATAACAAGGAAGTAGAGAAGTATCTCAGATCGATTGTAGATCAATGTATCAAAGAAGACTATAGTGGCTTCGTATTTCTGGACAGTAAAGATTCAGGCAAGCATCCACCAAAAAGGGAGTAGAGATGGCAACTAATTTAATTCTTGAATGTAAGAAAGATTTCAAAATGAGGTATAGTCAGAAGAACCACCTTTCGCAAAGGATAAGCAGTATCCGGTAATAGCTAAATCTGAATGGGATGGGGGTTATTGAATTTATCGTTGAAAATGATTATGGTGAACGGCACGTTCTAACTTATGATGGGCTGATAAAAGATCACTTTACATTGGGAGGGAGAAAGTAAATGATGAGTCTGAAGACGACGGCATTTAAAACGATTCTTGGAGACAATTCAATCCTGACGGGGGAGGAGGCATATCCTCTTATCGAGCCAGCGGTTCTCGGCCAAGAAGCTGCAGATGCTCTAATCGCCCAAATGGCGGGGCTTCGCGTAAATTGGGATTGTATCGAGAAGGCAAAGATAGTCCGAAAGTTTCTCCACAATAAGCCGGTAGTCATGGCTGGAGGAATGCTCGTTGTCAATAAAGAAAAGAATGGGAGTTACGGTTATTATTACAACCCGCCTTTTGAATTTCATGCCTGGGCGCAGGATGGGCGTATCATTTACGACTTTGCTCTCCCCGGTGTGATCCTTTCCGGATTAGATACCAAAGATGAGTACGGCCCAATATTACAGGATATGGAACCGCGCATACTTGCGGGAGAAGTCCCCCGCTGGATTGTATATAAAGCCATAAAGGTATTAGAAGAATGAGAAAGCGATTCAGGTTCACTTTTGAGTTCACGGCAGATACCCGAATAATTAGTGATATGATGAGGGCGATGACACGAGGACTCGCTGACTCGATTGCGCAGTGGGTATCGTTTTTAGATGATGTGACTACTGAGCTTACTGATCTGGGGGAGGTACCTGAAATACGATCGGAGACACCCAATCAACAGAGATGGGCCAGTATCCAAGCAGCTCGGGATTCTCTCAGTCCCCGTCCCACCGTAGTAGACCGTAATATTGGTTTGAGCAGGAGGAGGAGACCAAAACTTGATCCGGCTGAGGAACGTGATATTGAAGATGTACTGGCAGAATTAGAACAGGAGGCATCTGACAAATTGCCGGAACGGAGGATTCGTTTTAAAAAAAGCGAGCATAAAAAGGAGAAGATTGATGAGAGAACTTAAATCAGTAGAAACAGATGAGTATTCTTTAGTTGTTGTCGAGTGTAATTGTGGCTATCACATGGGCTTCGACGCAACTTTTTTGGAGGGGGTAGATGATATTGAAGCGGACTGTCCAAACTGTACGGAAGTAATAGACACTGCAAAGGAGGTAGCTAAATGAACGTGGTTGAATTTTTTGAAGAACTGGCAGATGAGACAAGAAGTACTCACGGCAGGGTAGATAAGTATCCGGTATTATTCGAGAATAAGGAAGGGGAAGAATTTCAGATCGGGGGAGTAAGACTATATGATGACGGTGCCTGTTTAATTTTGGAGGAGAAGAAATGAGACTATGCTATCAGTGTAAACTTAGAAAATCAGATGAGTTTATGGCATGGATTTCCTCCAAGGATGACGATGCTGGGCTTTGTCTTCGCTGTCATGCCATTGGTAAGTTAAAAGAAGAAATGGAGAATGTGTCGTTGTACACAGGAAGACCAATGGAGGGATTCGACCATATCAAAATTGATGAGGGTACAAAGATAGTCTGCCCTCATTGCGGGTATATCGAAGAAGACTGTCCGGAAAGTTCTGCTTTGTACGAGGAGCAGGATGATTATGAGTATTTATGCCAGGAATGCGAACAGGAATTTTTATTACAAGTACACGTTGTGGTTACTTACATAAGTAAAAAGGAGGTAAGTTTTAAAGATGTCGAAAAACGCTATATTAAGACAACGACTGACGAAAGCAAAGCTGATTAAACTCAAGACGTTAGACGGTTTATTTGAGGTAGAGGATCATGTGCAATTAGGAAAAGAATATACAGTGGATCTGGCCAGTATTACTGTGGGTGAAGGAATAAATTTAGAGGTGGGGGTTCGGTGGAGCCGGGAGATAATCTACATGGAGGAAGGTGATTGGTTCCCCACCGAGTTATTAGAAATAGAGGGGAAAGAGAAGTATGAAAATAGTAACTGTCTTCGAACATGAAGAACTGGTAGCACTACAATCTGCAGTAGTAGTAGAGATGTGGCGGAGGGTAATGACAACTGGGACTGGCCGGAGGAAATTCGAAGCTGCGTTTAACAAAGAGGAACGCATCAAGATAAATGGCTACTACAAGACTTTTTATAAGTGGCATTTTGGAAAAGTAGGCGGGACTGGCATTCCGCAGAGGCATGAAATGTCAATTAAGACGTATAAGTTGATGCAAAGAACGTGTCATTTTTTTGGAACTTATGAAGTATAAAAGGAGGTAGTATGGCAAGTCCAACTGAGGCAGAGGATATTAAAACGCTGAAACGACTTATGGGAAAACACCTGAAGACAGCCTTCGTTGCTGGTTTTAAACGTGGGCAGTCGGAGCAACTCGGGGAAGACTTTCCTGGTGGCGGTTCGTTCGTAGCTAAGTCCGGTGAGGACTACTGGGAAGAATACTGGAAGAAAGGAGAGGAAGATTAAATGGAAGATGGAGAGAAACAAGAACTGATGGCAGAATTGACTGGCTTGTACGGAGAGGATGTCTACACTACCAAGGAATTAGGAGAAGCCTTTAGGGTACACAGTTTCCTGGCTCCTTATGTAATAGTCACGAAAATATCAACAGGGGAAAAGGGAACACTGGAGTTTGCCCACAGGCCGAGGGTTTATTTTAATTTCGTTAAAGATTAGGAGATGTAATGGCATCTAAGCATGAGCGTGCAATAAATAATTTAGCAGCTGCTCTCGAACAGGTAGTATCTGACATGTATGGTCAGAAAATGGGGTACGCTCTTTTCATGTTCCCCTTTACGGGAGAAGGGCCTGCAGGGGATTATATCAGTAATGCGCAGAGGCCCATGATGATTAAGTTCATGCGGGAGCTGGCTGATAGGCTGGAACGTAATGATCCATCGATTATTCCCACGACAATTGGTACGGCTTAAGGCGTATGGCTACGTCCCTACCTATGGACAAAAGGCGGCGACTTTACTATAATAAAACTAAAAACCTAAATCACGCAGAAAGGGGGTGAGATGATAAATGCAAATAGCTTTATTTATATGGCTGATAGCAATTACACTTATTGGTGCATACTTTGCTATCGCTGTCCTCCGGTTATTATTTGCGGCGCTGGGGGCTGGGTTAAAGGCCATGACGGAAGGAGATAGGCGGATTCGGGAAGCCCACGGGTTGGAGGAACCTCTCCCGAAGCGCACGGTATGCGGCAATGTAATTCATACCACAGAATTTGGCGGAAGGAGATAGCATATGGTTCCATTCATTAACTTTGTAGCCATGAGGCAGGTAGACGATGACCTATATGAATTGGACATCGTGCTCGATGGTTGCACCCGCACTGTACAACTCACCGATGAAGACCTTGAGGTAATCTATCAGATTGCTGAGGAATATCCGATATGACCACAATCAGTGCCAGAGAACATGAACAAACGCGCTGGAATCAAATGAGTGCTCGGACACTTTCCCGAAGGCTTCAACGGATGAGTAGACCGGATAAAATCCGAGCGTTCATAGAAGAGGCAGAACGTAGAGATAGTGGGCGACTTTATCTGGAAGGTATAGAACGGGCGCGGGAAGTAGGTGTTTATATAAATGATATTGTAGCTCAGGAAATCCTTGAGATATTACGGATTCTCGTGTCCCATGTAGACAGAGATAGGCTGGTGGAGGCATTAGGCACGTATCTCACCTGGCCATCGTCCGGGATAACCATGCTGAGGGAGCTGACCCCAGGAGCAGTTGCACCCAGTAATCGGGAGGTTGTGAACGCACAAAGGATCGGACGGATTGGCCCTGATCTACAGAGTCATGGGGTTGTAACCGGAAGATTTTCGAGGGGCGGAGAAACTGTGGACACGACACCCATGCAAGAGGATCTGGATATTATACGACAGGAGGCACAGGATCATTTGGATCTTGAGAGTACACTGAATGATATGGAGAAAGATGCCCCGGCGGGCGGGGTGCAACGCAGGATCAAGTTCAGGAAAAAACGGAAGGAGGATTAAGGAAGGAGGTAACGTTGAATGGCAAATGATGAGATAGATCTGACTGGTATCTCGGTAGAAGGCAAAGAACTTACGAAGGAAAAACTACGGGATAAAGAACGGCGGTCAGAGGTAGCTGAGGAAGTCCGGAAGGAAATCAACGGACAAATCCTCATTCGGAGAAGGCACCCCGGCACAGACAAGCCGGAGGAGCAAACCAAGAAGGTAGTGAAGCGGGTTCGCTATCTAACGGACAACGAAATAAGAAAGGAGTATGGCATTATGGAAAAACCATTTGCATCAGACATTGAGAACATTTTGCACGTAATTGCAACACAGGGACCGATTGATACGGGGGGGATAGAAATAGCACTCGAAAAGAAGAAGAATGCTCTTTCCGGGATACTCTCCAGGGTACATCGACGGCTCGGCACAGACGGTGGGGCTGGTCTGTTAAAGCGGGAAATGGGACCCAATAGAATGTATGTGTATGAAGCTATTGGTGATTGGAATGCGGAGACGGCATACAGGAAGATGGTGAAACGGCTGGGGCGTAAGCCAAATGGAACAGTCAAGGCAAAGCCAAAGACAGCTGGCCCCCCTACTATTGACGAGGATCATTTTTTGGGGGAAGTACTCAGCAAGATTTTGGGAATCGAAGTAAAGGTAAGCGGCCGGGTTGAAATAGTATTCGGATGGAAGAAATTCTAACCTCAACTTGAAAGAAGGAGAAAGGTAAAATGGGACAAAGTTTAGGAATCAACATGATCGACATGTATGTCAAATTGGTAGAGGAGGAATTTGCACCACTGTTCACAATGGCTGAAATCCAGATTGCGGCTATCAGACCTCATGTTGAGAGGAAGGTAAAAGTTGATCTGGGAATTGATGAAATTGATATGGAAATAGCAACATACAAGGCAGCAATTGCGGAGCTGGAAGATCGCAAGAATCACTACATGAAGACTGTATGGAAGAAGAATCAGCAGGTCTCAAAATTCCACTCTGAAGTAGAAATGCGGCTTGAAAATATTAATGAACCATATCGGGACCTTAAAGCAACTGCCAAGCAGATGGTAAAGAAGATTAAGCTGTCAGGTTCCACACCGGAAATAGCAACGGCGATGGCTCATGTGGATGAAGTCTGTGAAAAACTTGCGGCTCGATTTGAGGCACTGCCTTCACCAGAAGTAACAATCAAACGGTTAGAAGGTGAAATGAAGAAGACGAAGAAAACTAAAAAATAGTTGCAATTAATTGCAATTAGGAAGGAGGTGGGATAGTGGTTGGTTATGAATATTATAAAACGCGGCTGGAGCCTTCGTCGGAAAACAAGATATTTGTTGCTCTGATGTATGCTTCACATATGTCTGACCGAGTAGCTGCTGTCTTCACGGAAGGGGGAGACATTGACTATGCTTCGGGCGTAGATGTCTTCAAACGACAAGAAGATGTAGACTGGGTAGATGCGGCGGCCGGGGAGCTTACGAAGGGCAAAGAAGCGGAAGCAATCTTTGTAGTCCGTAAGGTATGGGCCTTTAGTGCAAATGTAGACGACGAAGAAATCGATGATTGGGATAAACCAATACACAAACACCCGGACTCGATAGAAGTATTTGAAGCAGCCCTTATGACGCGGATCTATCTGGTCGAATGGACTGTGACATTTACCGTGGCGGGAAAAAATAATATAGTCATCGACGATGTATACCTGACAAGTGATGTCTCCAGATTTGATGATAGATTCAAGAAGTTGGATAATGGAGATGAAAAGAAGATAGTGAAAAAGCTGTCTAAATCAACAGAGGAAGGAAAGGTTGTTGGATTTATTGGACCCAAAAAGATGGGATAGTGGCGGAGGGAGGGAATGCCGATATGCAAAAAAGGCTATTATATCGGGCAAGTACGGAAGGGATCTCTCCTCTGCGAGGACTGTGAGGAAGGATGCTTTCCATTAACTAATAAACGTAAAGGACGGCGGAGAAGGATAAATCTGTTACCCGATGTTTCGCCGGTAGATTATCCATTGGAGGATACCTATTTGGATGAATCGATAGAGGTTACAAAGAGCTTAAAGGTAAGGAAGAGAGGCCGATGGCAGCGAAGAAAAAAGGTAAAAAAGCCAAAGCAGTCCCTTCCACCAAAGGGGGACTGGCTGGACGACCATTTGTGGTAAATGAACGGCGGTGGTTCACTAATATGGATAACTTTATAGTCGATGTTGACAAACAAACCGGGATGGTAACTATCGTTTGCGGCGAGTGTAAAAACAAACTGTCCCTTAATTTGACTGAAGAATGGATTGGAGATTCGGAAAGAGTTATTATTAATCATAAATGTCCCAAAACAGGCACATCGAAAATGTATAATCCGATCGATCTGACCTAACGATCCGGGCGGAGATGCACTACAGCAGGGGACTTAGCTCCTTCCACCTTGCTGGGGAACGCCGCACCCAATAACAAAAAGTGCATTTTCGCCCACCCCCTCATTTTTTCGCTTGACATATATTTTTTATCTTTGATAGTATGATAGTTGGGGAATGGCCTACTGTAGGGCCTTCTTTTTTTGGGTCCTGTGGAGCATCGCTTTTTTATACCACGATGTAATATAAAAGGTAGGTTGTGGCGGACAAATTTGTTATTAAATCGGATGAGGAGCGCATTGTCCTCGGGGTGGTGTATGCTCCCGGCTCGATAGATTCGGACGGGGAGGCTATGACGGAAGAAGCTGTAAAGTCAATGGCTTACGAGTTTCTATCGTCTGGGAAAGTGGACAAAATTGATGTCCAGCACAATTTCGAGGAAAGCGGCAGTCTTGTTGTCGAATCCTTTGTGGCCCGCGAGAATGACCCGGATTTTCCACCGGGTGCGTGGGTCATGGCCACCCATATTATAAATGACGATTTGTGGCAAAGTATCAAGGCCGGTGAGATAAACGGCTATTCTTTTGCAGGTCCTGTCAAGAAATTACCCGTCACCGTCGATGTCGAGATCACCAAAACGGTCAAAGGCACGACAGAAAAATCCCTCGTAGATATTATCCCAGAACACCAGCACGAATTCTCATTGTATTTTGATAACGCCGGGAAAATTATTTCCGGTGAGGCCCATGATAGCGAAGGGCTGGGACACAGGCATACCATTGTGGCCCCGGATGCCGTCGAACTGTCCTTGGATCACGGGCACCGTATTAATGTTAACAGTTAGGAGGATGTACCTATGCCTAAAGCTACAAAAAAAGAAGTGAAGGAAAAAACAACCGAGGTGCATCAAAAAGAAGTCGTTCTACTTGTGGAGCCAACAGCCTCATTTGTCTCGTTAGTTAAGCATGGAGCAAATGGGGAATCTTTTTTTATTGTCAAGAGCAAAAAGGACAAAGACGACAAAGCTGTAGAGAAAGTAATCCAGCGAATTATCCTGTCCAAGGATCTCGAAGATGACGATGAGGAAAAGGTGCTCCGCAAAATGAAGACGGATCACAAGTCGGAATACGATACCTTCAACGCCTACGATCAGGTAGTCAAGGAAGATTGCGAACCGGGGTCATTTGAGACTGTCCAGATTGACAAAAAGGGCAAAGTCTTTGCAGTACTCGCCAATCTTACCAAGGAAGCCACAATCAAGGCGGAGAAGGACGGCCCGGCAGTTGAGGTAGCATCGGTTGAAAAGGTATTGGTCCCATGGGAAGTTGAAGATAAAATCCTTGATGAGATTTGGGCATTGGAACGGATCATGTATGGTATCCTAAGCCAGGAAAGCTCAGAGTTTGAATGGCAAAAGTCCACTCTCAAAGAAGCGGTTAAAAATTTCGCTTCGTTCATGGAAGTTTATCTCGATTCCATCGATGGGGAAACAATTAAAGCAGCCTTTGTTGGCAAGTCTCCCAAGGAAAAGGGCATAGTCCAGATCCCCAAGGAGATGGAAACCAAACTGGTAGAGCTTACTGATATGCTCACCGCGCTCACGAAGGCACAACAAATCACCAAGGAGGAAAAAAACATGGATCAGCTGTTCGAGACCAAAGATCAGGTAAAGGAATTCATCATCGCCTGCATCAATGAGGTTGTATCGGAAAAAGCCAAAACCGCTCAGTCTGTAAAGGCTGCAGAGGATGCCGCGTCCGAAAAGAAAACGATGCAGGAAACTTTGGCGAGTGTGGCCGAAACGATGAAGGCTCTGAAGGAAGATGTCGATACCCTGAAGGGTAAAACACCCGTACGTAAGGCTGATGGAGCTGGGGACGACGATCCTCTGACCAAGAAGTCTGATGGCAATGCCGACGATGCGAAGAAAACCGCAGAGGAGAATGTCTTTAAGGGACTATTCTTCGATACCACTGCGGTGGACAAACTGAACGAAGCTCGTCAATAGTCCTCTTTTTTGATTTAGTAAGGTAGGACTGATTATAAGAATTTTTACTTACAGGAGGATATTACAATGAGTCAAAGGGAATTTGTTCAGAAATTAGACCTTGCCGTATCCCAACTTGTCGCCAATGGGGGCTATCTGAACAACGAACAGTCCAACAGGTTCATCCGTATGGTACAGGAACAGCCCACGTTGCTGGCCCAGTGCCGGACAGTTCGTATGACATCGCCCAAACGAGACATTGACAAGATTGGATTCGGTAGTCGAATTCTTCGCCCGTCACCGGGCAGTGCAGTAGCATTGCTTGCAGAGGATCGGGCCGCGCCGGTAACCGGCAAAATCACGATGACGACCAAAGAGGTCCTGGCGGAAGTCCATATCCCCTACGATGTGTTGGAAGACAACATCGAGCGTGGGAATTTGGAGACCACCATCATGCAGATGATCGTGGAGAGAACCGCAGTTGATCTTGAGGAACTTCTGATTCAGGGAGACACGGGAAGCAGTGATGCTTACCTGGCCATCCAAGATGGTGTCCTGAAAAAGATCTCCACCAATGTCGTGAATCAGGCAAGTGCGGACATCACCAAAACGATGTTCAAAAATGGTTTGCTTGAGATGCCTAATAAGTATCTCAGAAACCGTGCAGCAATGCGTCACTTTATTTCGCCGGATCAGGAAACGGCCTACCGTGACACCCTGTCGGATCGTCAGACCGGCCTCGGTGATAACCTGATTCAAAATAATCCGCCCATGTTCGCTTACGGTGTGCCCGTCGAGCCGCTGGCTCTGATGCCGGTAGCATCCGGGTTCTTCTCGTTTCCGAAGAACTTCATCTGGGGTATCCAACGGCAGATTATGATTGAAACCGACAAGGACATTCGTGCTCGATCCATCATCATCGTTCTGTCCATGCGGGTAGCCTTCGAGATCGAAGAGGAAGAAGCCTGCGTCAGATACAAAAACATAGCCACTCCGTAATCTGGAGGTTTCTAAGAGGGGAAATTTAATATGGCATTAGAAGCAATGTATGTTGGTCCGGAGAATGCGGCAACGAGAGTTAACAACGGAGAGAAGAATTACCAGAGGTTTGTCTCCGGAGAATTCTCAAACGTCGATGAAGAAATGGCGGGTATCCTACGCGGCTTCGATTACTTTGTAGTCAGAGAAAAAACGGAGGAGGCTCCCACAACCAAGGCAAAAACAAGCAAGACGACAAAGGCGAAAAAATAAAAACAATCCTCAACTAACAGGAGGTAATCAACAATGAGTTTAGGATATAACGATGCCGAACAGATTGTAGTCAATTTTGTTGACGGCGCTGCTGCCGCTTCGGATATGGCTGTAATCGGGAAAAGACTTACATGGACTCTGGCTGATGGCTCTACCGACTTCAAACTCGGTGATAAGTTTACGGCTGCCATTACCCAGAATCCGGCCGCTGCTGCTACACCTGTGGCGGATGGCGATAACACGGGCGATGGTGCTCCCCGGTGCTTTCACCTTGATTGGTGAATGGCCTGCCGAGACCCTCACCTATACCTGTATTGCGGAAGTGGCGAACAAGGGCACCTTTAAGGTTGTCGGTTCCAAAACCGGCCGACATACCGACCTCACGGTTGCAACTGCCCATGTGCTCACCCTGCAACTGCTGAAGCTCACGGATAAGATCATCAGCTTTATCACCCAACCCGATGCCGGAGGTCTTCTGGTTGACGACACCGCCAATGTACACATCGATTCCGCTGGTGTGCTGCACTCTGCAACGGACCTGAGCACCAAGATCGGGGTACTTACGTGGCTGGACCGCACGAGTGGCTAAGGTAAGTAAGTCTCTTAATTAACTTTTTAATTTGATGGAGGTGAACCGTGGCTTTTTCATGGACAAATAGCATCAAATCCTATTTTGGATCTGGTGGGTCGCTCCTGAGCGATCAGGGCACGGGCGGCCTCAAGGCTTTACTTACCGAGATTCGCTCAAATGTCGATAACCTCGACCTGCGTATGGATCGAGTCGAAGGTATTATAGCTGATGAAGGCTTAACGTCCACCACCGCAGCTCCGTAAAAATAGGTGGCCGATATGACTGTAGAGCTTAGGACCAAACCACTCGGCCCGGACTCGAACAGTTATGTCACGTTGGCAGAAGCGATAACCCTCATAACAGCTACCACGTATGAGGAAGATGCCCTGGAAATATGGGATGAGCTTTCCAACGATGACAAATCAAACTGTCTGATTCTTGGGGCGTATGCCATAGATAGGTTCCCTCTGCGCACGCGGAGGGTAAACCGCACGATACCGGTAGGTGTTGTTGTGGAGGGAATCCGTCTAACCATCACTGAGTCAAAAGCGGAGCAGGCTCTCGCCTTCCCGAGGACAATCCAGCACAATAGAAAGGTAATCCCGGATGAGGTGAAGCAGGCTCAGTGCGATTTAGCTGTAACTGTTTTTGCAGCTAACTGGCCAGCAGTTGGTGATGGCGGTACAACAGCAGAACTGGATGAGGTCAAGAGTGTTACGATCGGTCCGTTAAGTGTAACCTTTAGAGATAGGCCCAAAAGGGAGAGTCTTGCTTTTGCTCTGAACGACACCACGTTGCTGATGTCTTCAATGGCGGCTCTCCGTCTGAATAAATATCTTACATCTGTTCGGGGGCGGGTAGTTTCCGGGCAGCAGGATACGGTCCAAACTGCATTGGATGATCGTGTCTCAACCACTACTTCGGTGGCCCCATAATGGCTGTGTCAATGTTCACATCAGTTCGTGGTAGCATTACACGGGCATTAGATCTGTTTTACGCAGACGATCAGCTTGCACCAACTGTTACTTACAAGCTGTACGCGGGTACAACAGATGTCGGGGACTGGGTAGAAGAAAAATACACTACGTTTTCATTTCAGGCAATCCGGACGGAACATACTGTCAAGAGTGCCAAGGAAGCTCAGGGGAATGTTCAGGCGGGAGAGACATTATACATAATCCGTAGTGAGGATTTTCCTGCCAATGCTTCCCTCAAGGATGTTATTGTAGACCTGGGGGAGCAGAAAAAGGTTAAGGATATTAGCAACGTGTTTGACGTGATCCACATGGTGACGGTGGAAGGAAGCGAAATTGATTAACATAGAGGTAGATGATAGATACCTGAAAGACTTTATTCGATTCGGAAAGACTAAAGGCAAACGGGTATTTTACTCTAAGGTGATCCCAGAACTTATTTTCGAAAAGATCATCAAGATTTCGCCAGAAAAAACCGGATTATTTAAAAGTGGATGGCGGATGATAGATCAGGGTAAAGGGGCAATTGCCTTCACCAATAGTACCGATTACGCACAAATCATTGATGAAGGCAGGTACCGTGGAATCGGCCCCCGGACAGTTCGGGGCAGAGGAGGCGGGATCTTTTCCAAACAGGCTCCTGAAGGAATCACGTATCCCATAGTCAAAGAGTTCGGGAAGGACAGGTTAGCTCCTGCAATGCGAAAGCGTATTTCATCCTTGCTTAACCGTACGTTAAGAAGATGGGGTTTTACCAGCGATAAATGAAAGAACGAGAACTAATAATAGTCGAGCTTTGGCGGCGGATACGCTCCGTGTCCGGGATAGTACGTACCGGAAGGAACCCCAAGAAACAACCAAGCCTTGAGGATCTGCCGTGGTCTGCTATTTATGAACTTGGAGACCTTGTGGAGGAAGGCCGGATGCGTGGAGGCTTGCCTGCATACAAACGCAGGTTAACGGTGATCGTTGAGACATATATCAACGCCACCAAGGAGGGTAGGGCCACCGAGGAATTAGGAGACTTTATCCAACTATTAAAGATTGCCATATACGCCGGAGGACCTTCACTTGGGGGTACGTGTAACGAGATAGTAGAGGTTGATGCCAGTCAAATTATTCGTCCCCCAATCGGCGGGAATGCGATTGGAATTGGCCTGGCTTTTGACATTATTTATATAGAAAAAATTGAAAACCAATAGGAGGACATAATATGTCTGGGTATCATTCTAATCCAAGTACGACTCTTTATACTCTCGGTCGCGGGATTATGTCCATCGGTGAATGGGCCGCTGAATCGCCTCCGGGGTCTTACGATGATGTAGGTAACTGTCCCCGAATGGAAGTGGAAGTTACCGAGGAAACCCTTGAGCATTTCAGCTCTCGATCAGGGACACGGGTTAAAGATAAAGAGGTTACGCTGGAAACAGGGTACACTCTTAACTTTGATCTTGATGAGATGTCGGTTGCCAACTTGGCCAAATTCTTGCGTGGTAACGTTTCGGGCGCAAAAAGCCATATCATTCTCGCCAATCAGAATTTGAATTCAGAACATGCTATTAAATTCATAAGCGACAATGCAACCGGTCCGAATGAAAAATGGGAATTTCATAAATGCAAGCTGACTCCGGGTGGTGCCTTCTCACTAATCGGTGATGAGTGGTCATTGCTCTCTTTCACGGGAGAAGGTCTCGCAGATGTTGCCAATAATCCGACCTCGGAATATTTCACGGTAACATATGCAACAACCACGACACCGTAATGAGTAAAGCGTTGGTTTAACAGCTAAATAAGTTGCAATCAATTGCAACTATCGTTTCGTCATAGACGGGAAAGAGGGGAACTATGACCAAAAAACGCACCACACGAAAGAGTAAGCCCAATGACCTGGATACGATGTTTCCGGATCATGTTGTTAAGGCGAGGGGAAGAAAGGGTGATGAAGTTCTTGTCACCATGAACCCCCTGCCTTTAGATAAGCTGCCCCTGGTTATGGATGCATTCCAAACTGTAGTAGATGCTATGCTTGTGGCTGGGGGAGACCAACGGGCTGCCGGATTAGCTGCTGTAAGGGAGGCGGTAACGTTGCTTCCGTACTGCATGGATGTTGAATTGAAAGAATTAGCTGCAACATCCGCACCAGACTTACTCTCAGTATTTATCGACCAGAACATTACGGATGATATGCTGGGAAAGTGGATGGCTCTGGCCGGGAAAATAAACAAACGTACGGGAGACAATCCCATACTCAAGGAGGGTCAACCGAGCCAGAGTTCCCAAAGCTAATTGCCTCCGCTGTGGAGTTGTTGATTGCGCACGGCCATAACTTTGTAGACATGAAGAAATACAGTCTACCTCAGTTGTTGCTGTTCGTTAGGCTGTTGAACGAACGTCTTGACCGATCTATGCCTAAACAACAAAGGGGAGGTAAGACCCGTGGCCCAGTACGGCAGCATAAACATTCGTTTTACGGCGACTAAGGATTCATTTGACAAGGCCCTCGGCCAAATCGGCGGGGCAGTCAATAGATTCGGAAACGAAGCAAAACGAGTTTTCCAAAAGGCAACCGAGGACAGTGCCCGCTTTAATGCGGAAGCTGCTAAAACTCCCGGTTTGCTCGATAAGACAACCAAAGAACTTAAAGAGTTCCGTCGGGCTGCAGAAGGCATTTATTTCGCTGGTTTGCACCTAACCTATATCGGGGCCGCCCTCAGTGGGATGGCCTTTCTTCCTATTAAGGCAGCAGCAGACTTCGAACGGGCAATGTCCAAAGTGCTGGCTGTCACTACCGGGGCCGAGAATAGGTTTACTGAACTCCAGAAGGTCGCGTCAGAACTCGGAAGGACAACCAAGTTTACGGCTACGGAAGTGGCCAATGGTTTGTCCTTTCTTGGTTTGGCGGGCTTCACCGCTGCAGAATCAATCTCTGCTATCGAACCTGCTCTCCATCTCGCTGCAGCTGGGGCCATCGATCTTGCCACATCTGCTGATATTGCATCCAACGTACTCCAAGCCATGCGCCTACCTGTCCATGAATTGACGCAGGTTACGGATGTGCTTGCGAATACGGCAACGAGTGCCAATACCAACATATTACAACTGGCCGAAGCCTTAAAGTATGCGGCCCCACCGGCTGCTGCTGCCGGGATCGAAATAGAACAACTCGCTGCTCTGCTTGGTACGCTGGGTAATGCTGGTATTCAGGCATCCCTGGCCGGTACATCTCTCCGGGCAATTCTCGCATCTCTCGCTAAACCATCCAAAGAAGCCCAAGAAACAATGCAACGTCTCGGTGTTGCGGTCACAACGACCGGACGCGGGGCGATTGATCTGGTCAAGACGCTGGAGGATCTCGGGAGGGCACAACTCACCCTGGCTGATGCCAATGCCATATTCCAACGCAGGGGCGCTGCAGCAGCTCTCACGCTGGCCCAACAGATAGATAAGGTCCATGAGCTGACTGCAGCGAATGAATTGGCTCAGGGAGCCGCTGAGCGCATGGCAGTGACCATGGAAGACAACGTCACCGGTGCATTTATCCGGGTTACGTCTGCTGCAGATGGCCTCGCCCGTTCTTTTGCCGACCCATTGTTGCCTGTATTGAAGGAGATACTGCTCTGGGTGGCCAATACAACAACAGAGATGGCGGCAATGGCCGAACAATTCCCCATCCTATCGGGCGGGATTACGGCACTTGCGGGTGTTACTGGAATTCTGGTAACTGTTTTGGGCCTGACTGCTCTCGGGTTTGGTACCATCAGGAGGGCGGCTGCTCTGCTCATGGAAATGGGATTGTTAAAATGGCTCGCCAGCTTACGGGTAGCTTTGGTAGCTGCCAATTACAGTATTTTCCAAATGGGGTTACAATCCCTATTCACCGGGGCCAAGGTAGGACTCCTTACGAGGGCGATCGCCTTCCTTACGAGAACAACTAAACTATTCTTTAAAATATTGATAAGCAATCCTTTCTTGGCGGTAGCTGCTGGAATTATTGCAATCGTCATGTATCTGAAAAGCTGGAAGGAAAAGCAGGCTGAAGTAACCGAAGAATTAAAGAATGCTGCATTCGCGGCAAATGATATGGTTAATTCCTTCGATGATCTGCAGGATGCCATTGACCGCAGTATAAAGGGGAGCAAAGAACAGGGGGAAGCAACCAAACGGTTACGAAAAAACCTTGAGGAATATTCTAAAGAAAACAAGGACTTAGCTGCAGTAGCTCTTGAAGCGGCAACTGCTATCAATCAGGAAACCGGAGCCATTTACGATGTAAACGGTGCCATCGACGCCTTCTTTGCCAAGCTCGATGAAAAACGGCTGCAGTCAGTCAATGAACATCTTTCCCAGATGGGAGATAATATCGAACAGGTAGACGACCGGTATAGGGGACTCTCCTTTGCAATCGCGGCGGTTCAGGAATCCCTGCTCTCATTAAATAGGATGTCTTCAAATCTAATGGGATGGGAAAGTGCAGATCCGATGGGACCCTTCATCGAAAGGGCAAAAGAATTTAATGCAATGAGTGAAGTGTTCATTCTGCAGTCGAAGAAATATTTCCTTGAGATGTTCAATGCTAAAAAACTGGATGTCAGTTTAACCGAAGCACAAATGAATGCCTGGTTGGATCTCGCCTATACGGGGCCACCCAAATATAGAAGTCTTGTACTGAAAGCTCTCGGGGATGCATCAGTAGCTTTCATACGGGCACAGGAAGCTCAGATAGATATAGCCGGGAAAACTGGAGTTGCTCTTGAGAAACTTTTTCAGGCTCGAATAGATAATGAAATTGCGGGACTCCAAAAATTAATTAATACCTACGATCTGGTAAAAGGGGCGGCGGATTCAGCCACGCAGGTAGCATCGGTCAACCAGTTGTTTAGTGCTATAAATGAAGGGTGGGCCAGGATACGATTGCTACGATCCAGCAATTATCGAAAGTACAGGGGGATCTGGCAAATGAGGCCAGGAAACAAACACTGGATTGGATCAAACGTAACGAGAAGTTATTGAACATAACAAAGGATACCGGGAACCGGGAACGGATAGAGGCAGAAATAACTTACCTTCGAACGATCCGGGACAAAAGAGATGACGAGCACAAAAGATTTCTGGCAGATTTGGGTGAGAAGCATATAGCAACAATCTATCTCAACGCTCTTTTGATCGAGGATGATAAGGCATTGTCCTCCAAAAAAGAGGAACTTGCAGATTATGATTGGATGATTTGGAACAAATACGCTAAGTTACGGGCACGGCTTGACACCAAAATTGAGAAGCAACGGGTCAAGGCAATGGAGGAAGGCACGCCAAAACTGGCTGCTATTTATGCCCAGGAAATGGCTGAGTTCAAACGTAGCCGAGAATACATGGTAGCAACTGAGCTGCAGGAAGCAGCCATGCGGGAAGCTATCTGGGAACGGCACCTCTCCCGCCTTAAAAAATTACTTCGCAAGCAGTCCCAGGAAAAATTGGAATTCGAAGTAGCAATCAAAAAGGCGTCTATGGAGAAGGCGCAAAATGAATTCGATGAATTTATAATTGGGCTTGAATCCGCCAAAGAGCAGGGACTCAAAACAGAAATTGAGGTTATCCGGGAAACAGAATTAAAGAAGATTGAACTCGCCAATTTAGAGATCGAGAAATTACTGCTCCAACTCAAACTGCTGGACCCGGACGTTCAGAAGGATAAAATATTAAAGGTTAAACTGGAAGCTCAGGTAGCCGGAGTCGAGTCAGAGATAAGCCAGACCATTAAAGAATCGGAAGCTGCCCAGGAGCAATCCAATTTTGATATGGAGCAGGAAAACCTGCGGCATGTTCAAAAGGTAAATGATATACTCGCCGGTGCATTAGGGGAGGGCCAACTTGCCGAACGGTATGATTTTGAGTTAGCTGCAATGAAGGCAGCTCACGAAGAACAACTGGCAGAACTCGCCCGGCAAGGTCTTGTTACCTTGGAGCAAAAACGGCAGTATAAGGAAATGGAAGATGCCCTGGATGCTCAATACGCTGCCAAGGTCAGGGAGCGTGATTACGCCCTGGTAGAACAACGGCTCCAAATCTGGGGAATGGCGGCCGGTGCAATCAGTTCCATGGCTGGGGATATGTTCAAGGCTCTGGGTGAAGAAAGTAAAGCATGGTTTAATCTTCAAAAGGCAGCAGCCATAGCTGAAGCAATCATCAACGGTGCGGTTGCTGTCACCAATGCATACAAGAATGCTCCCAATGTTTATATAGCTGCAATGCAGGCGGCCCTTATCGGGGCGCGGGTGGGTGCCCAAATAGCTGTCATTTCATCCCAACAGTATCCGGCCAAAGCAGAGGGTGGTGAGTTGGGAGGGACATCCCCACATCCGAAGGCAGACAATATGCTATTCCGGGGTACCGCCGGGGAGTGGGTAATGAGCAATGCTTCGGTATCCCATTACGGGAAGGCATTCATGCAGGCGATCAATCAGCGCAAATTCCCACAGGCCCTCTCAAAAAGTATGAGCCAAACTTATCATCAGGAACGTACAATTAATAGCTATGCCGGTGGTGGGCAGCTTACCCCATCAGCTCAGGGGAATGAGGTAGTAAATAACATCAGCTTACCGATAGCTGTTAATCTTCCCGAGAACCTCAGTTCTATCCAACGGAGGATAGAAGCTGAATTGGAACCGGTTGTGCTGAGAATTCTGCAAGAGGAGTTAAGATACTAATGCAATCGCTTGGAGGCTATACATTTTTTTGGAATCCGGACCGGATGGGCATACCGGAGAAAAAGAAAACAGTTTCGGTTGTCCCCACATACGGGGGCAGTGCTATTTTCGAATGGGCAGCTATCCTGCAGGGCACGCGGGTAGAATTAGAATGGGAGTTTATGCCCAAAGGGATGTACTCTACTTTGCGGGAACTGTACCTGCAGACGAGTACCAGTTTTATCTGGAATCCCGAGACCGGTGGAAATACGTATAACGTACAGATCGAGAGTTTGAAGGGAGAGTATTTTATTACAGGTCTCCACGGGCATGCGTACCGCAGGGCTGTTAAAATGGTGTTAAATATCCGTAGCTTATCTGCTATTTTGCAATCCACCACGACGACAACAAGTACTACAACGACGGTGTAACATGACAGTAACATTAGACCCCATAATGCAGACTCGGATGGACGGCCTTGAACGGGAACCCATCGTTGAAATTCTAAGCAGTGAATTTCAGGATGCCATTCCGTATCAGGGCAACAGTTTCGGGATTGCAATTGCAGATGAGTTTACTCCTCACATGATTTCGATGAGTACCGGCAGGCTGGGAGTAATCTATGTAGATGACAGCGGGCAGATGATCTGGATGCACACAGATACCAGCCGGGTACAGTGGTCAGTGAAAAGTCTGGCCTCGCTCACCGGGGTGGGTAGTGTTACTTCTGTGTCCGCAGTTGAATTAGCTGATGGGAACGTGGGTATTATTTATCTCTATGGGGATAGATTATACCGGGCTACGATCTCACCCACCGGGGCAACTGTGTCCGGCGCGTCATTGATCGAGGATCTCGGGTCTGTTTATGATTGGCGGGATTTTTATGTTACCAAGTTTGCCGATGATTCCTATTACATGGTTTACACCAGAGAGGATACCGGGACTCCCCAATATGACATAATGTATCGTACGGCAGCCACGTGGGATTCCTGGTCGGCTGATGCTGCAATCTCATTGTCCGGTATCGATCAGTCAAAGGAGATCAGCAATCCCAGTGTTTTTGAATCAGAAGATGGGGATGTCATATTACTATTTGACTGGGTTACATTTACCCAGGATGTCCTGACGATTAAAAATATCTTCAGCGCGATCAGTACGGACAGCGGAGTTACATACGGGGCGGCCAGCGCACGGACAAACTATTCAGAATTTGGGACCAATGCGGTAGATCCGATAATTGTCCAAAAAAGTAACGGGACGTTCTGGTTGATTTTCTACGACAATCGCAGAGTACTCCAGATGGATAAGGATGCTACTGGTTTTCTCACCAGCTGCGGTGGTGGTGACATGGGAATAAAGGACCTTCACTGTGATTATGTTAATAGGAAAATAATTATTGGATTCGGAAAGTCCCAAATCGGAACCAAAGGTTTGTGTGGTATTGCAGTCATTGATATGGCCACATGGGCAATTGATAAAATTTATTATAATTCCAGTACGCCTACACTCAATCAGGTGTTCACCGATAGCCATGTCTGGAATTATACAATGATGGACGGGGATGGTAAATGGTGGGCAGCTGCAGTAAACAGAGATGACCATGGAGTTATTACTGTTCTCAACCACATGACGGATACGCTGGTTACTTATGTAATTGGCAATCTGGCTTACACTGGGTATGGTGGGCCGGGAAATCAGGATGGACCAGTCGGGTACAGCCTTCCCAGAAATACTGAGATTAGTATAGGTGGACCCAACAGTTGGAATATGCCCAGTTTGCACGCAATTGAATTAGATGCGGATCAGAACAGGCTTTATATCGGTTGGAATAATGGGTATCTTTATTCCCAATATGTTTGGTTCGGCTATATTGATCTGACTGCCCCCCCTGATGGAGAAGGTCAGTATGAAATTCAGATGTTAAGTGATGCTTCGGGGATACGGTGGCCGGGTAAAAATAGGTATCAGTTTGAGTGGGGTTGGAATTTTACGCGGGATCGGGATAGAAAATATATCATTCTTTATTCAGCAGGGGGATCTGGTTCGTCCACTGCTGAAGGAGTCACCGTTTTTTTCGATGAGGAACATGATTGTGGCATAGTAAACCAATATAGTTACAGTCTCAATAATAGTTATCCATTGTGGGGATTTGAATATGCTTTTGTGTATGATGGTGCTCTTTATGGTAGTTTTCATTACAGGAGTGTTTTTCCGTTCACCGATCAGAGGGGTATTTGCAAACTCAATTATCTTACAGACACGATAACATTTTTCAGGCCAGGGTATGTGACCACGGATCAGTATTGGTTTTACGATTTCGCTGTAGATGAAACTAATGGTTACATTTATATGGCGACCGGGCAGGGAGTGGCCAGGTTCGAAATATCCAGTGGATCTTTTTCAATCTTTAACAGTGATACACTCGCTGGTTTTGTGGCTCCCGCCGAATCTGATTTAATGGCTTTTGTCTCTTATGATCCGGTGGGGGATAACATTATTGCCGGGGCCTGGAACGATTGGGGGACCAATTATCACTCCGGCATTATAATGTTTAATGCACAGGGTGAGTACAATCAGCTTCAGTACATTACTGCAGATAAGGCAGCAGACTATACATGGGCAGGCCAGCAGGATCTTAGCCTTTACAGTCAGGAGCTTTATCCCACATCTGTTATAGACCAGGCAAATATTCTGTGGACGATCTGGAATAAACAGGACTGGGAAAATAACCAGAACATTCTTTACTGGGGCAATGATGCTGGAGACATAAGCCTGATTGATGACTTAACCGGCGCGGTAGTAATCGACTGGCAACTTAAACGGGTAAACAAATTGACGTTTAAATTGGGTAATGGATTTTTGTATGATCCCCAAAACCTTTTGAGTGCAAAAAGTGTAGTAGGGCAGAAAGGTAGAAAGGTTACGGTTCGGATTGGAGAAGTAATTGAGGGATTTAATTACTGGGTCAATCAGGGAGTCTTTATTGTTGATGCGATCAACATGGACTACAAGCGGGGGCAAGATCCGATACTGTCTCTTAGTTGTGCAGGAAAAACAGGTATTTGGAAGGAACAGGAACTTGCGGTCAGTCCCTTATATTCCGGCAATATGCCAGATGTAGTAATTGGTGATTTAATCGATAAAAAAACCCAGTGGGTTCCCACCACTTATGATGTCCCGGAATTCGACGATGAACACGGCATTTATTATCAGTGGATTGATAAATCTCTGTGGGATATTATAGAAGAAATTTGCGATCATTTCTTTTATGCTATGTTTGAGGATGCCGATGGTGTATTCCGGCCACGCAAAGTAGATTTAGTTCAGGCAGTAGACCATGAGTATGCCGACCATGAGCTTGTCATTTCCTATACACCCGATGATAATTTCAGTGACTATACCAACCAGGTTAGAGTAATCGGGGAGAGCCGGGACTATATAGAAATCACTCACGATGAGGAGATGATTACATCACGGGCCGGTACTGTCGGTTGGTACACGAAAAAGAAAAGGAAGGAAACTGTTTACTTCAGTGAGGATCAGTCCCGGCAATGCAGGCAACCCAGGCTTGATGTTATCCAGAGTCCCGATGAATATGGTCTTCTCCTTGATATGATTTCTTCTGGAGAAGGCAAGGTAGTGCTGCATAAAATAGATCCGTTTGAAAGATACATAGAGGTAAAAATAGATGTCCCGGATCTGTCGGCGGCATTGGTAGGGGCTATTATTGCTTTAATAGCTGTATGCGCGACTGCACTTTGGTGTGATTGGTCCGGAAGTTGCGGGTATATTATTTTTTCAATGGGAATACTGCTTGGGATTATACTTTATATTCTCGGGGCAGTAGCTCATTATCAGTATGAAGTACATGCAAGACCGCTGGGCAGGGTTAAACTCACCATCCAGGCCATCGCCAATGATGTAGCATTCCAGATTAAATTAAACGGTGAAATTGTAACTCAGGAGATTACGGACCCGTTGTGTGAAACTGTACTGGAATGCCAACGGGTAGCCGATGGGAACATGGAACTTGTGAAGGCACAGAGAAGCAGGATCAATATTAAAAAGTTAGCTCATTTGCAGGATGAACTTCTCGATAAAATAAAGGTATACCACCCATTTAGTGGGGAGGGTATGGAATTGCTGGTTATTGGACTCACACGCACATATCAAAAAGGGGCGGGAGTAACAGATACAATCCAGGGCTGGAGATATAAACCCTAATGAAATTATACGACCGCGCCATAGTCAGTAGAAGGCTGGAACGGCAGAGGAAGAATACTGTTGGGGATCGGGATGCTATTATCTGGAGTGTTGATACTGGTAATTATTATTGTTTGGTTAAAATACAGGGAAGCACAGAAAGCATAAAGGCGCATTACCCGAGAAACTGGCAGGTCATTCCTACCTGGCTGAAAGTTGGCAACGCTGTCCGCATTCGGCACAGGGAAGGAGTTGGTGGGTTCATTGAGGTAATTGGGCACGGCCGGGCGGTCCCCACACCTATTGCCGGGGATGTTCTCCCCCCATCTGCTGGGAAGACAGATGGTATCATCAGTGGTATGCTCCCTGTAGAATATAGTGGTGGGGGGATGACTATCCGGGTTACTGATGGTGTTTATCGAATAGATGATACTCTCTATTCTTTTTCCATGCCGGTAACGGGCTATACAGTGATGGATGACCCCGCGCCTATGACGATGGGTGGGGGGCTGGAATTAGGATGGGGAGAAACCGTTGTACCGGTTACGATACCAGCGGCTCCTTCATCTGGGAAAGGCCGATATGATCTTCTTAGTATAGATTCCACTGGGGTTATCACAGTTATCTCCGGCACTGCAGTATCTCTTTATTCCGAACCGGCTAAACCGGCTGTTCCGGCCAACAGTGTCTTGATCGGTTATGTTTTTATTTACGGGGGCATGACAGCCATCCCCGATGATGCTATCGGAGTAGAGTGGCAATATCCGTTTGCCAATCAAATAAATCCAAGTAGTACTATGCTCCAGGGGAACGGCACATATGAAATGGCATGGGATGCTGGGGACGATACGCCGTCAAATACTATTACGTTGGGGATTCTAAATCAGTATGATTTGTCTCATAATATCAGTAGAGAAGCCACTATCACACAAATTGCGGGGACTGGAGATATTACGGGCGGAGATACTAAATACTGCTCCACGAGTGTAACGTTTACTTATGAGAGGAATCAATTAGCCACTCCCGAAATCCATCCGCTTTTTAGGGTAGATTTTGAGGACTATCCAGGACTCACGTACGTTTTTTCAATTATATTATTAAATATTGGAGGGGACCCAATATGACAGTAGAAGAAAAGGTAGACGATATTTGCAATCAATTGCAACATTTGACAGAACAGCAAACGTATATAATCAAATTGCTTGAAACAATAGTAGAAAATATGCCAACCGGGAAGCGGCCGGATTTTGGGGAGTTACTAAAACCAATTATAGACCATCCTGCAATGAAGGCCAATCCAGCAGCGGCCGACATGCTGCGGCAGTTTATGAGTACCATGGGAGGAAGTAAATGACAACTAACTATCATACTGCATGGGGAGATGGGGTAACTGAATATAAAGCAGACGACATGAATACACCCTTGTCTGATCTGGATACGGCCATCACATCTCTGCACATTCCGAAGTATTACGATTTCATCGGTCAATATTTGGGGGATATTCTAAACAGTAACGCTCTGCTGATGCAGGGACTCACCGCCCGTTACATGGTGCTTAAAGCAACTGCTCCTGGGAGTAAACTCTATGTGGTGACTGTTCCTATAGATGGGGCGGCCACATTTACGATTAAACGAAATGGGGTCAGCATTGGTACCATTGCGGTTGCTATGGGGAATCATTGGGGAGTATTTACTGTCTCGGCAGATGTCGCCTTTTACAATGGGGATCTGCTGGAACTGTACGGACCCAATCCGGCAGACTCGGCACTCAAAGATGTCAGCTGGAATATAATTCTGCGGAGGCCGGACAGTGAGCAGATGACAACCACCACGACTACGACAACAACCACGACGACCAGCACAACTACTGTGTTATAAGAAAGGGATTTGTCCGATGGCGTTAATTTTTTTAGATGGTTTTGAGCACTATATTACAGATGATCATCTACAATCACGTGGTTGGGTATCAAGTTCGTGGACGTATGCTGGTCTGTCTGCTTCGTACGCACGTGATGAGGGGATAGGGGTAAGACTGAGGAGTACTAATTATTTCCAGCAATATTTATCGGAGTTGGTGGGTAGTGGACTGTTCTCCACTTTATTTGTTGGCTGGGCATGTAAGAAAGTTAATCCCACTACTCCTTCTATCAGTACGATCGTTCCTTTCTTTATTCTTAGTGATGAAAATGGAATACACCAGGTGCAACTACATTTAGACTCGGATTACAGTATTAAAGCCTACGATGGCGCTCATTCTGTTTTAGGTTCCAGTGCTGCTGGTGTGATTTCTTCTAATACTTTAATGTGGCAATACATCGAAGTGAAAGTTGTCATCAGTGCTACTGTCGGAGAGGTAATTGTTCGTGTTAATGAGGAAATTGTCCTTAATTTGACTACGCAAGATACGAAATATGGTACGGATTATATTGGTAAGCTGGAATGGCGGGCCTTCTACAACAATATTGATACATATATGGATGATATTTATGTTGACGATTCCCAGTTCCATGGCAACTGTCATGTGAAAACGTTTTTGCCGGATTCGGATGAAACGCATACTGACTTCATCCGATCGGCTGGAAGTAATGATTACGAATGTGTGGACGAAAATCCACCAAATAACGATACCGATTATATAAAAAGTTCGACAGTTGGTGACAAATCAACGTTTGGAATAACCACCGGAGCGTTGGGAACAGTTAAAGGTATTCAGATAAGCCAGCTTGTACGGAGTGACAATGCTGGTGTCAGGAAAATAAAACCTCTGATTCGTTCAAACAGTACTGATTATCAGGGAACAGAAACGGAGGTACCCTACCAAGCAATATATATAAGTAGGATGGAATGTTGGGATACCGACCCAGATGATTCAGCTGCATGGACGCAGACAAAATTGGAGGCTGCTGAATTCGGTCTTGAGATAACTGTATAAAGGAATACGAGTATGTCTTTAATATGGATGGACGGATTCGACCATTATACCACAGATGCCCAATTAGTATCCAAAGGATATCAGATTACCTGGCTTGATTCTGCTGCTGGGCGTTTTGATGGGCGTGGTCAATATTGTCAGCTTAATTATGGTAATCTACAAAAAACATTAGATGATACCTATATTACTTTATATATTGGAGCTGCCTTCTGGTCGGGAGGTAGCGTTCCCCAGGCGGATACGACGAGTTGTCCACTTAGAGTTTTAGATGAAGCTGGATTGTCACAGGTAAGTATTTCAGTAGATAGCGACCGTGCTATCTGTGCATATCGGGGTAGTACTTTAATAGGTACGGGAACGGTAGGTAAGGTACCTCTGTACGGATGGATGTATATAGAAGCTAAAATTACGATCAGTGCTACTGTAGGTATAGTTTTAGTCAATGTAAACGAACAAGAAGCATTAAATTTAACTGGGGCTAACACAAAAAACGGTACGGATTATATAAAGAGGATAAGAGTAGGTAGTATATATCCTAATACCAGTATCTTTGATGATTTTTATGTTGATGATTCCCAATTTCATGGCAACTGTCATATCAAAACTTTTATGCCGGACAGTGATGGGACTCACAGTGATTTTGTACGATCAACGGGAAGTGCTGATTACGAACCCATCGATGAGATACCGCCGGTAGATAGTGATTACATCTTTAGTAATACTGTAGGCCATAAATCGACGTTTGGAATAACTACTGGGGTGCTAACAACTGTTAAAGCAATTCAATTAAATAATCGGTTGGCTTTAGGAAATGTGGGGGCACGTACAGTCAAGCCTTTGCTACGTTCAAATGGTACTGATTATGCCGGGGCAATTTTTACTGATATGATAGATGCCGGGGCAAAATTTTATGCTCGGCTTTATGAATTAGATCCCGATGATTCGGGGGCCTGGACCCAAGCAAAATTGGAAGCTGCAGAATTCGGATTAGAAATAGCTTCATAGGAGAGTAGTAAATGTCACTCATTTTAATTGAAGGATTCGATCATTTAAACACTGCGGATGATTTGAGGGCAAAGGGGTGGGATATATCGAACATGTATGTCGCCCCAAATGTAGCCGGACGCTTTGACGGTGGCAAAGCACTGCAGGTAACGCATAGGTTTGCTTGGGCCATAAGTCCAGCGGTTGGATCGCTTAATACCATTTATTTCGGGTTTGCAATGAAGAATATATCAGTCGGTAATCCCCAGTACTACGGAAATCAACCTTGGTTAGAATTTATGGACGGATCTCAGGTTGTCCAACTTAAATTATATGTAATAGACGATGGGAGTATAGCTGTATATAAAGGGGATGATACATATATTGGAGGTTCTGCCAAAACTGGTATGTTTGCCAAAGATCAGTGGCATTATTTTGAGGTTAAAGTAGTAATACATGCAACAGCTGGGGAAGTTACTTTAAAATATGACGAAGTAGAAATATTCAGTGATACGGCATGTGACACAAAAAATGGTACAGATTATATAAATTTCATTCGGTTTCTGTACGTATACAACGCTTGGACCGTTTACTTTGACGATATTTATATAGATGATTCCCAATTTCATGGCAACTGTAAAATAAGGACCTTTATGCCGGACAGTGATGAGACGCACAGTGATTTTGTTAGAAGTACGGGAAGTAATGATTTTGAATGTGTGGATGAGATTCCGGCTAATGATGATACCGATTATATCTACAGCACAACTGTGGGGCATAAATCGACGTTCGGGATAACCACCGGGGCGTTGGGTACGGTTAAAGCGGTGCAGGTTACCCATAAACTAAGAGTAACTAATGTCGGGCCAAGAAGGACTAAGCTATTAGTACGTTCAAATAGTACAGATTACCAGAGCGCCGAATCAGATCCATTAAGCAGTGGTTGGCAACCGCAGACTGAGCTATGGGAAACGGACCCTGATGATAGTAATGTATGGACCCAGGCAAAATTGGAAGCTGCAGAATTCGGGTTAGAGATAACGGTATAAGGAGTATTGCATGACGACTTCGTCAACTACAACCACGACCCTCGTAGGGACTACGACCACAACAACGGTTGAGCTTCGGGATACCCAAATAGCGATTGAGGTTCTCCAAACTGATGCCAACCCAGAGCTTCGGGATACCCAAATTGCAGTTGAGGTGTTACAAACAGACGCCAATCCCGAACTTTGGAATACTCAAATTGCAGTTGAAGTATTGACGAAAGTTCCCGCCACGACCACCACAACGACTACGACCACTACTACCACGACAACGACCACGACGACTACGACCACGACGACAACAACCAGTACGACTACCACCCATCTCTGGGATGAAGATTTCGAGGCTATGGTAATAGACGATCCCCCACCATCCTGGACGGAAACATGGAATACTGCAGATGTAGTCTCCGTGGTAAAATCCGCCAAGAAGTTAAAAAGTTTGAATCTGGATCTAAGCAGCAATGTTCGGGCGGCGATGATCTATGATGGGATCACCCATGATAATATTGAGATCCTGGCACTGATGCAGGCACGGGATAACTTCTCCACTTTTGCTGGCGGCATCGGTGGGAGGATCAGCGGGGGAGTCGGTACCGAAACCGGCTATGTTTTATTCATGGACCCGGCAAATGATCGGATCACGTTGCGGCGGTACAATAACGGGACCAGTGCGGATCTCGCCAATCATAGCCATACGATTTCAGATACCCGATGGTACTGGATGCGGCTGCAGCTTAACGGTTCGGTTATCAAGGCAAAGATTTGGGATAAGCATGGGGCAGAACCGGGCACCTGGGATATTGACCATACAGATTCCAGTCCCCTCACATCCCCTGGAGAAGCTGGTGTCTGCGCTTTTAATGCAGATGCTTATTGCGATCATTTCCTGGCCCAAAGCAGTCCGGCTGGTTGGCCTATTCCCCAACCTGCTGATTCCACTACGACCACGACCACTACTGCCACAGGTAGCACGACCAGTACGACGACATCTTGTATTGATCTTGTAGGGCATGATTGGACCGGGTATACAAATGGGACTAAGACAATATCTGCTTCGCTTGAATGGTCCAACTTTTTTGCGTGGAAAACTTCCGAGGGAACAATCACCACGCCATTTGGTTATTGGCTTATGAATACGACTTCGGGGTGGTGGAAGGTAGATTTTGGTGCCTCAAAACTTGTTGAATTAAATAATATTGATATTGTAGTAAACGATGTCCCGGAACCGAATCGGGCACCTAAAAACTTTACGGTGCAGGGCAGTAATAACGATAGTGATTGGGATACTCTCTATACTTCCGGGGATGAAACCAGTTGGGGTGATAGTGAAAGCCGGAATTTTATAATGTCGGCGGGCGGCCAGTATCGGTATATTAAAATAGATATAACAGAAAATAATGGAGATGGTAATTATACCCAAATGGCAGAGGTTTATTTATGGGGTCTTGAAGTGGAAGGTGCCACTTATAGTACAGATTTCGGGGAGTACTCTTTAGGTGTTCCGGCAGACTGGACAGAGCATTGGCATGATACGTCTTTTGATTTGGAAATAATAACTGGTGGAGAAATAAGTGACCAGAGATTATATTTTGATATGACGTCACTCGGTACCAGGGCGGCAGCTTCATGGAATCCGCCGGGTGATATGTTAGATTCCGAAGTTCTCTGTAAAGTAAAATATGCTACGAACGATTTGTATCTCATTGGTCCGGGCGTTCGTCTATCTGGGGGGTCCACCGATGAGAATGGGTATGCTCTATGGTTAGATGGCATTAGTGATAAGATTTTCTTAAGGCGATATAACGCAGGATCAGGAAGTATTGATTTAGCCGATCATGCATATACAATAGTTGCAGATACATACTATTGGGTACGGCTCCGAATTTCCGGGGATAATATTAAGGCAAAGATTTGGGATGACGGGGAAAGTGAACCTGGCACATGGGATATTGATTACGATGATCCCAGTCCATACAGTACTGCAGGTGGATGTGGTCTGTGTAACTATGACCGCGATGGTTGGTGTGATTTCTTCTCAGTTGCGCTTAACGGTGGAACTGCCCCCGGTCCGGCCGGGGGGTCAACCAGTACGACCACTACCCATACGACCACCACGACCTCAACGACCTCAACGACTACCACGGAGGCACAGGATAATTACTCCACCGATTTTAGTGAGTACGGTACGGAGGCTCCCCCGAGTGACTGGACAGAAATTTGGGAGGCTCCGGTTGCATCTCTCACAGTTAAGGATACCGTGGGACAATACGGGGAGCAATCCCTGCAGATCGATCATAGTACATTCGGTCACTATTACGCCAAATGGAACGATATTGTAAACGCAGGTGAAATAGATATTCTGGCCAAGGTAAAGTTTGGGGATTTGTTCCCCATCGGTGGGGAAGATTACTTTAAAATAGTAATCAGGGAATCCGGTGGGACCAGTGATAAGAATGGAATAGAACTCAGGCTCCTCCCCGATGACGATGAGTTCGCTATCTACAGCTGGGTAGCCGGGGTAGCAAGCCAACGCGGACCCACCGGCAACCAGGTGTTCACTTCCAACTGGGTCTGGATACGTTTCAGAGCAATCAAGGAAAATGTATACGCGAAGGTTTGGGTGGGCCAACCCTCGGATGAACCGGGTGTCTGGGGCATCCAAACTACCGATATAATCCATAAGGACTCACAAGGCAATCTCGGGGTCGGCAGCTTCGATGGCAGTGACACATATGTTGACTTTTTTGAGGTAGAGATAGGCGGAGGTAGCGCGACGGCTCCGGCAGATTATCTGACCACCACGACCACCACGACAACAACCACCAGTACGACGACAACGGGGACAACAGAAAGTCCAATGGAACCGGCATCTTATATAGCCACTGGAACCGTCCAGGGGACCGGCGGATAATTACCTTGCATTGACTTTTATCTGTTGATATAACCCGTGCCAACGCAAGATTTTTTATCATGTACGGGCCGGTTGCAATCAATTGCAACTCCGCCGTAATCTTAAAAAACACGAAGGAGAAAAAATGAAAGTAGCAATCTTATCGCATTTTCAGAGCTTCGCACCAAGCTACGCGCTATCCGTCGGATGGTACGAACGGGCCGCTATGCTGGATTACTTTGGGGTCGATTTTGACTTCTTCTGTGCGAAGAACTGCCCCCCAAATTCGTATCCCCACCAGAAGTCAGTATTGCATACAATTCCGGGGAGTAAGCCATTCGATGAAAAAGTAAAAAAGTTTACCGCGCAGTATTTAGAACTGCTCGATCCCTACGATGTAATCCTAACGGCCGATTTAATCTACCAGCGGAAGGGTAACTTCCTTGCCTGGAATCAATCAATGCGGAATGCATCTGAGTATCTCAAGGCATGGTGGTGTCATTGGATTCATAGCAGCTGGGTTACTCGCCCGGCAAATATAAATATGAAGGACCCGGATCATCTACGGTTCACCATGATGGATCGGAGCTTTCTGGTCTACCTAAATTCGTTGGAGGCTCCTAACGTAGCCCAGATGTACGATACGGAACTGGACATGATCCGAACTGTTCATAATCCGAAAGATCCCAGAATATTTTTCGGGATGCATCAACTCAGTTGGAAGATCATTAAGCAGCTGGATCTCACCAACAAAAGGGCAGTCTGTATCTTCCCCCACTGTAGTA
>PVMK01131376.1_pt1 | contig 53790 bp, 61 predicted proteins | sample 1853481 | NCBI WGS metagenome assembly PVMK01 (sample SAMN08533507, study PRJNA380276) | Marine sediment metagenome, whole genome shotgun sequencing project.
CTGGGAGGAAGGCGCGCTCGCCGAAGCCCAGGGCCGCATCTGTGAGCCCGAAGAAGTTGCCGCCGCGGTCGTGTTCCTGGCCTCCGACGAGGCCAGCTTCATCACCGGCAACGCCCTATACGTCGATAACGGCTGGTATGCGAAAGGCTAGACGGGGTGGGCGAGCTCATGGTCCCTCGTCTGCGCTTTTATACAACCTCGCATAGCTAGTCCAGTTTGTTTGAGTTCGTCAGTTGCGCGTTTTCATGACTTGCAACGCCTGGGAGGAAACGCGATGGCACTACGACTGCTGCCAGCCCGGCATTAGATAGTGCAGAATGATCATGAGCGGTGAAGAAGCTAAGTCGACTGGTGGGGCATGTGCGGCACGGTGCGCTACGAGGTAATTGGGAAGTCCTTCGCCGTGGTTCACTGCCGCTACTCGAGCTGTCGGCGGCACACCGAGGCGCCGGTTGGGTCACCGGAGGGGCTGAAAAAGGACCAGGTTGGATTCACTGCGGGCGAGCGCCGAATTTATGCATCCTCAGCTGGTGTGGGACGCGCCTTTTACGGGGAATGCGGGACACCGTTGACGTGGGAAGGGGATGGCGGTGAGCTTGGGCCGTTGGTCGAACTTCACATCAGCACCTTCGACGACCCGAGCGCTTTCGTCCCCCTACTGCACCTGCTCCACGACGAGCGACTTCCATGGTTCGAGGTGGCCGACACTCTGCCCCGCTATCACGAGCGGGACGACCGCGACCCATACCGCTACGGCCCGGGTGCAACGATTGAGGACACAGACTGCAATGGTTCGATGACTTCACCAGGTCACCGGCTTCATCATGAGGTTCGCATGTCCAAAGACGTCGAGTTTCGGACTCGCAGCGTGAAAAAAATTGAACACTCTTCCGAATATTGAATGCCGGCCCAATCAGGCATCAGTCAGAATGACATATAACCTATTGAATTATTGGGCACTTCTGGTGGGCCGTGCAGGAATCGAACCTGCGACCACCTGATTACGAAACATTCTTTCCGAAACAGAAATGGCCAATTTCGGCCAGAAGCGGCCAGCCGGAGTGAACGCACGCAAGCCGGGCCGATGCCACATAGCAGTCGTTCGCGTTTGTCGGACGTCAGTCCGATTCTCCCCCCAACCGGACATCGGATGGGAACGCGCCTCTAAATCTCCGGCGACGATCCGAGGAGTGCTGGATGAACCAATTGACACGTAGTCCCAGCTCCGTCGTTTAAGAGCGAACTCTTTACACCACAGCACCATGCTGCGCGGTCTAGGGTCTTGCGTGACGACGGTCAGGACTTTGCCTTGTCTGGAGCGCGACCCCAAGTCTGAGTCATGGTCGTTGATGTAACGATGGTATCCGGACTGGCGAGATGCAACCTACATTCCGCGAGTGTCTTGTCAAAATCACTGGGGTCGAAAAGTCCCCGCTCCAGATACTCCACACGCATGGATTCCGACGTCGAAGGAAGATAATCCCACCACGGATGATCCGAATGAGTGCTGACGAGCGCAGGTCGGAAGCAGACCTCCGCGAAACCCGCTTGGCGCATCAATCGGTATAGTCGGTGCGCGACCGGATCTTCGCCGAAACAATCCGGCAAGCAGACTTCGAGCGCATGACGAAGCTGATCCCAAGCCGGGTGAGGCGGGTGGCAGTTCAACGAGCGTCCGTCCGCCTCTTGTGCCGCAAATATCCCGCCCGGACGCAATAGCCTCTTTGCCTCGACTACGAGCATTTCGGGCTGGCCCGAAGTGGAAGCGAGGAAGCGCATGTGCACGAAATCGAAACTCTGCGACGGCATACCAGTTGCATAGGCGTCGCCTTCGACGATCTCGGTGTTCGAAGCAGCCCCTTCACGGGCGATCTTGACGAAAGCCGGATTGTAATCCAGCCCGATGATCTTACCGCTCGGTCCGACGCGTTCGCTTAGCACGTCGGTCAGACCCTTCGGTCCACAGCCAAGGTCAAGGCACCGCCAGCCTTCACCAATCCCAATCCGATCGAGAAGGAAACGCGCGTCCGGAGCCCACGCTTCGCGCTGAAGCCGAAGCCTCTCGACCTCCTCGATTGTCACTGACTTTATCGGATAGTCACCGGTACGCTTACCACCTTGCGCCATGAGATATCCCCCAATCCGCACCTTTAGTAAGAGTTTTCTGACAGCTCTCGCAATCTCGAATGTCTTTCGGTCCACTTAGGATTTGCATGGTCCTACCCCGGTTGATCGTGGACCGGTTTTCCATGGCTGGTCAAGATTAGCGCACTAGCGATCAGGCTTGACGAAAGGGATTTGGCGTTGATCTTTCCGAACGGCCGCTAATGGCTATCTGCTGCCGCCTCGACCCTCTCGGCGAATGTCCACTGTCAGGTCGATGAGCGGGAGAACAGCGGGCGTGCGGAACGGCAACAGTGGGTCGAAAGCTGCCATCACAAGTTGCAGGATTTCGCGGTCGGTGATGCCCGCAGCTGTCTACATAGCGTCTACATGGAGATTGGAGGCAAGAGTGGGGTTCGCGTAACCCGTTGATTTAATGGTGGGCCGTGCAGGATTTGAACCTGCGACCACCTGATTAAAAGTCAGATGCTCTACCAACTGAGCTAACGGCCCAAATGCGATTTTCCACGGGAGAAGGGGCGAGATGATAGCGTAACGGGGGGCCGAGGCAACCCCAGTGTCAATCTCCAGTAGCGGGCGCGGCTCCGGCCCCGCGCTGCCAGGCGGCCCTCTTGCCCTCGCCGATCCGCAGCACGAATACGGTCAGCGCAGGGAGAAATGTGAGGGTGACGACGGTTGCCCCGGCGACACCGAACAGCACGATGGCGCCCAGTCCCCGGTAGAGCTCGGTACCGGCGCCGGACAGGAACACCAGCGGTGAGAGCCCGCAAATGGTGGTGATGCTGGACATGGCGATGGGACGCAGGCGTGTTTCCACTGCGCTGCGCACCGCTTCCAGTGCACCCATACCTTCCTGGCGAACGTTGTACACGGACTGGTCCACGATCAGGATGGGGTTGTTGACCACGACGCCCCATGAGAATCAGAAATCCCAGCATCGAGATCATGTCGAAGGGCTGATGGATGGCCGCGAGCCCGATGGCGGGGAGCTCGGCGCCGACGACGATTGAGCAGCCACAATCCCACCAGCCCACTGGCGATACCGAGCGGAATCGTGGTCATGATGACCAGCGGGTAGCCCCAGTGGCTGAACACGGCTACGAGCAGTAAATAGATAAGGAGGATGGCGACAGCGTAGTTCCCAGTCAGCGCCTCGCGTGTCGCGTTGAGCTGGTCGCTCGCCCCGGTAATGTCGATGGTCACACCTGCCGGGGATGGCGCCTTGGCTTCGAAGCGCCCCCATGAGCTCCCGCTGCACCATATCCACTCCAGTTTCCAGCGCCACCGAGCGTGGCGGGATGATACTGAGCGTTACCGTGCGTCTGCCGTCCACGCGGCGCACTTTGTCGGTATCGACTGTCTCGACGATATCCGCGATGGAACTCAGCGGTAGTACGGTGCCCTGAGGGCGTGTACACGGGTAGCCGGCCGATATCCTCCAGGTCCCGTACGCCGCCCGGCGCGCCGTAAAGGTAGATATCGATCTTCTCGTCATCGAGAAAGAATTCGTCCACGTAGGCGCCGTCAGTGAGTGCCGCAACGGTGAAGCCAAGCGCTTCCGCGCTGATTCCGAGCTCGGCGGCACGCGCCCAGCGCGGACGCACTTCGATGAGGGGCTGGGCGAGGGACAGGGTCGCCGGATCTGCGCGCAACCTCGGATTGTCAAACACCTCCCCGGCCAGTCGATAGGCTGCGAGCGTGGTGGCATAGATGTCGTCCAATCGCGGACCGGAAATATCCAGGTTGATGGCGCGTGTGCCGCCGTTGTTGCTGGTAATGATCGAGCCGCGCGTGGCGAACGCGCGCATGCCCGCGAACTCCCGATACTTGTCGGTGATGGCGTCCATCAGCGAATCGATATCGCGTGTCTCCACGGACTCGGCGATGATACGGATGCGCCCCGGCTCGACGCGCAAATACAGATACTTGATGGCTGGTACTTCGCTGTCCCCGCGAACGAAGCGCTCAGGGTCGTCTTTCACATAGGGCAGAAAATGTTTTTGGATTTCTTCTGCGACGCTCTCCATCTCCTTGAGATTGTAACCGGGCGGTGGTGACATGGTGGCGAAGATCTTTGGCTCCTCGCCTTCGGGAAGGTACTCGGCCGGCGGCGTCAAAAAGGCCATGACCAGTACACTCGCGGTAACGGTGACGGCGATGACCACCATTCGCCGTACCGGGCCCGCCATCAACCACCCGATGCCTGCCAGTGTCACGCGGCGTAACGGGCCGTCGCCGCTCACAGTTGTTGCCACCTCGGGCAGTATTCTGGCACTCGCCGTCGGCACCGCGGTGATGGCGATCAACATCGAGGCGAGTATGGATGCCGAAACTGCGATGGCGATGTCGGAGTAGAGCTGACCCGCCTCTTCCTCGATGAACAGCACTGGTGCGAATACCAGCACGGTGGTGAGCGTCGAGGCGAGCACGGCCGGCCACACGCGCTCGACGCCGGCGAGCGCGGCGGCAAATCGCGCCAGCCCACGGCGGCGCTCGAGCGCGATGCTCTCCAGCACTACGATGGAGTTGTCGAGCGTCATGCCGATTGCGAAGGCGACGCCGGCAAGCGAGATGACGTTGACGGTTCGACCGGCAAGCACCAGCCCGATGAACGCAGCGATGGTGCAGATAGGGATACCGATTACCCCTAGAGCCGTGGTTCTAGCCGAGCGTAGAAACAGAAACATCACCAGCGTCGCGAACACGGCGCCAATAACGAGATTCCTCCAAACATTGACTATCGATGCCTGCACGTAGCCGACGTCATCGGCGTTCAGCGTGAGCTGCATACCGGCTGGCTCGAGGACGTCGCGATTGATGGCAGCCATCACAGGCATAAGGGCCTTCTTGATGGCGATGACGTTGGAACCGGTTTCCCGGCGCACCGTCAGACTGAGAACCGGGTTTCCGTTCACGTAGGACTTGGATTGGATCTCGTAGTGGTCGAGGCGGATTTCGGCGATGTCACCGAGCCGTGTGATGGCGTCGCCGCTACGCTCGAGCACCAACTCTTCGAGAGATTCGAGGCTGTCGAAGCGGCCGACGGTACGCAGAAGATAGCGTCGCTTACCGCTTTCTATGGCCCCCCCGGAGATGTCGCGATTGCGTGCACGCACCGCAGCGCGCAAGTCGCCGAGGGTGAGCCCGCGCTCAGCGAGCCGCGCGGCATCCACCCGTATCTGTACCTGGCGCTCGGCGCCGCCGTAGACCCGCACTTCCGAGACGTCGGGGACGCGCTCCATGCGGGTGCGCACGTGATCTTCAACGTAGTCACGGATCATATCCATGTCGACACCACGGGGATTTCCGGGAAGCGGCGCGACACGAAAGAACATGAAAGCGTTACTGGAGAAGGAAGATGCGTAGATACGAGGCTCGCGGACGGTGATCGGATAGGACGACACCTGACTCAAAGCGTTACTCACACGTATCAATGTTTCGTTGACATCGACCCCGAAGGGAAACTCGAGCGCGATGCGCGCGGAGCCGGTTTGCGCGGTCGAGATCATGCGCTGCAAGCCCGGGACATTGCGCAGAAACTCTTCTTGTTCCACCAGGATTTCTTTTTCCACATCCTGGGGTGTCGCACCCGGCCACTGGGTACGCACGGTGATGGTGCGTACTTCGAGATCGGGAATCATCTGCACCGGCATGCGCAGCACCGCAACCATGCCGAGCACGCACACGACGAGGATCGTGACCGTCAGGAGCACACCACGTTTCAAAATGGCTTCGAACATGGTGTCCTTGTTGTCCTCGGTGAGTCCTCAGTGAACCTTCACGACGCGCACAGCCTGACCTTCGCGAAGCGTCTCGTTTCCGCGAATGACCACGCGGGCGCCGGGCTCGAGACCGCTGCGAAGCTCCGTATTACCCTCGAAACTGCGCCCTACCTGGACCGTGCGTTGGGTGGCGACCGGTGCGCCATCCACGTCGGCGAGCGCCCATACCCGACTCGCGCCATAGGCGTCCCTTAGTATCGCGTCGCGGGGAATCGTCAGGACACGCTCCGTTGCGAGGATGCGCAAGCGCGCCTGCGCCGACATGCCGGGGATAATATCCTGCTCGCCGTTGGCGAGCTGCACGCGCAGCAAAAAGGTGCGCGAACTGGTATCGCTCATTGCGACCTTGGCGCTGATGCGGCCATCGATGCTTCGTGACGGCATGGCGTCGAGCCGCACGCTCACCTGGGTGTGGGTATCGATGTACGGGTAGTGCTCCTGGGGCACCTGCAGATCCAAGCGAAGGTTCTTGGTCCCCACCAGCTCCAGCACCGGTGTGCCGGTGTTCACCCACTCGCCCTCTTCGGCAAGTCGCTTGGCGACGACCCCGGGGAAGGGTGCGTAGACGTCGTGGCGCGCCACCAGCTCCCTTTTATAGCGCTCTGCCGCATACAGGCGCTCGAGCTTGGCCTGTGCGATCCTTACCTGGGCTTCGGCGGCGCGGATCTCGGACTTGGAAATTCCCTTCCTGGGTCCGAGCTTGCGTGCCTCATCCCAACGTCGCCGGGCTTCGTCGAGAATCGCCTGGGCCTCTGCGGAATCAGCCTTGGCTTCGACCAGCCCGAGCTTCTCCAGGGTCGGGTCCAGGGACAGCAACAACGCGCCCTTGTCTACCCGATCTCCGGCGCTAACGTGAACTGCCGAAACGAGGCCGCTTACCCGGGACGACAGCGACGCATGGTCCCGAGCGGTCACGGTGCCGGTCAGCGGGATCTCCATAACCATCGGGGTAAGCTGGGCCCTAGCCACTTCCACCAGCGCCACCGGCTCCGCCCACCCCGGCCACGGGGCGGCCACCCCCAGCCAGGCAGCGATAGCGATGGTCATCGTGTAGCGCGATCCCGACACCGTTCAAAATTCCTCGAGCAACCCACAGCATGAGGTCCGTGGCACTTGGGGGGGCAATTGGGGACACTCCCCAATTGCCCTTTTCGGACTTCGAGCGTACGCAACCCGCATGCCAAGTTCAACGCTGCGCCCGGGCCTTGGCTTCTCGGTGGGCCATGTATATGGAGCTTACGGCGATGATGGCAGCGCCTGTCCAGGTATAGATGTCCGTGGGCTCGCCGAACAGTGCCCAGCCGAGGAATGCGACCTGGGGCAGGCGCAGGTAGTCGAAGGGCATGAGATACATGGTATCCGCCAGGGAGACTGCGCGGGTGAACGCCATGTGCGCGGTGCTGGCGACGATTCCTATCAGCATCACCCACAACCACATCTCGGCGCTGGGCCAGGTCCAGACGAACAGGGCCGGCACCAGTGCCAGGGGCGTCGCGAGCATCGTCTGGTACACCACCAGGCTGCCTACCTGCTCGGTGCGGGTGAGTAGCTTCATGGTGACGATGGAGAGCGCCATGGCGAGGGCGGAGACAACCACCATCACCTCGCCTGCGCCGATGACTTGCACGCCGGGGCGCAGGATGACGAGCATTCCGCCGAAGCCGATAACCAGCGCGGTGATGCGCCGCACGCGAATCACCTCATGGAGGACGATGACGGCGGCGACGGCGGCGAACAGGGGTGCCGTAAACCCCAGCGCCACGGCATTGCCCAGGGGAACGATGGCGAGGGCGCTGAACCAGGTGGCCATAGAGATGAAGCCGAGTAAAACGCGCAAGCCGATGAGTCCCGGCCGGCGGGTGTGCAGCACGCGAAAGCCCTGGCGAAATAGCCAGGGCATCATCGCAACGAAACCGAACAGGCTGCGAAAGAACACGATCTCCAGGGGGTGCAGCTCGCTGGAAACGTGACGGATCATCGCGTTCATGGACGAGAACAGTACGCCGGCGAAGACGATGAGAAGCGCCGCTTTCGTGGGGTCGGAAAGCTTGGCGAAACGCGACAGGTGGCGAGACGGCATCGGTGGGCACAATAGCACAACACATGCGGCCTCCTGATTGAGGCGCGGCTGATACAATGATTGGCGTTCGGAACGATGGAAGGAGATCTGAATGAGTAGCTTGCCAACCGGTCGATTTCCGGTGCCGGAGATCGCCGATCTCCCTCAGGACATTCGCGACAAGATCAGTGCTGTGCAGGAAAAAGCGGGATTCATTCCCAACGTGTTCCTGGCGTTGGCCCATCGGCCGGACGAGTTTCGCGCTTTCTTCGCCTACCACGATGCCCTGATGGAGAAGGACAGCGGTCTCACCAAGGTTGAAAGAGAAATGATCGTCGTGGCGACCTCTAACGCGAACGGCTGTCTGTATTGCGTGGTCGCCCACGGGGCAATCTTGCGCATTCGTGCCAAGAACCCGTTGATTGCCGACCAGGTGGCTGTCAACTATCGTGAGGCCGCCATTACTGACAGGCAGAAAGCCATGTTGGCCTTCGCCATGAAGGTATCGGAAGACTCTCGATCCATCGACGACGGGGATTACGAAACTCTGCGCGGGCATGGCTTCACGGATGAAGATATCTGGGACATCGGCGCCGTCACCGCGCTGTTTGCCTTGAGCAACCGCATGGCCAACCTGGTCTCCATGGGGCCCAACGACGAATTCTATTCCATGGGCCGATAGGCTAGCGGGTGCTGCCCGCTACCACATAGAACCCCGAGGCGACGATCAGCGCACCGCCCGCGAGGGTCCACGCGTCCGGTACATGGCCGAAGACCACCAGGCCAATGCCGATGGCCCACACCAGCCGCACGTAATGCAGCGGTGCGACGGCGGAGGCGTCGGCGAGCACCAATGATCGTGCCATGGAAAAATGGGCCGCGAACCCGAGCAGACCGGTCACTGCGAACAACATCCATTGCGATGAAGTGGGCGCCACCCAGACGAAGGGCATGGCGAGACTCACCAGCGCCGTGCTCACGACGAAGGTGTAGAGCACGGTGGTGAGCGGCCGGTCGAAGCCGCCGAGCACGCGTGTGGCAATATTGAACAGGGCGAAAAAGAAGGCGCCCAGCAGCGTCAACAGCGATGCCCAATGAAAGACATCGCCACCGGGCCGCACGACCAACGTCGCACCGACCATTCCCACCAGCACCGCTACCCAACGTTTCGTGCCCACTTGCTCACCGAGCAGGGGGCCCGAGAGCGCGGCGATGATGAGCGGTGCCGTGAACGACACGGTGGTGGCGACGGCCAGCGGCAGATAACGAAGACTGACGAACAGCGCCGAGAGCGAGCACACCAACGAGGCGGCGCGCGCCACTTGAAGCCAGGGGCGCCGGCTACGCGCCAGCGAGGCCGGGGACACGCCTCTTGCCAGCGTAACGGCGAGAAGGAAAATCAGTGACGCCCCGACATAGCCCCAAACTACCTGCACACCGTGGATGGTCGTCGCAAGATACTTGGCGATGCCGTCGACCACGGCGATACACGATGCCGCCAGCAACATCCAGCCGGCGCCGGCTAGTCGCGCGCGCCGGCCTTCTTCCGGCGTACCGGTCCGACAGTCGGGGGATCCCGACACTGTCGCTACTTGCCCTGCCAGACCGGCTCGCGCTTCTCGGCGAAGGCCCGCGGCCCCTCCCTGGCATCCTCCGACGCGAGCATGGCTTCGAAGGCGGCCAGCTTGCCGCTTCGCATAAGCGTGTAGCATTCCTCGTTGCTGAGGGTATCGGTCTCGCGCACCACCGCCTTCACGGCCGCCAGCGCCAGGGGTGGGCCGCTGGCGAGCAGGGCCGCAAATTCCCGGGCCCGTTCCATGGCCGACGGTGCCACGGCATTCACCAGTCCCCAGCGCGCCGCCTCCTGGGCGCCCATGCGCCGGCCGGTCATGAGAAGCTCCATGGCGATATTGCGCGGCATACGCCTCGGCAGGCGAAAGGTTGCTGCGTCGGCGAGCACACCGACCTTGATCTCCGGCAGGCAGAACTCGGCGTGCTCGGCGGCGACGATGAGATCGCAGGACAATGCCAGCTCGAAGCCGCCGCCAAAGGCGAGGCCGTTGACCGCGGCGATGACGGGCTTGTCGAGATCGTGCATCTCGGTGATGCCGCCGAAGCCTCCGGGGCCGTAGTCGGAATCGTAGCTTTCCCCGCCCGCCGCTGCCTTGAGATCCCAGCCTGCACAGAAGAACTTGTCGCCGCCGCCGGTGAGAATCGCCACGCGCAAGCTCGGGTCGTCGCGGAACGCCACGAAGGCCTCGCCCATGGCGACGCTGGTGCGCACATCGATGGCATTGGCCTTGGGGCGGTCCAGGGTGATCTCCAGAATCGCTCCGTGCTTGTGCACCTTCACGGCGTCATTCATTCTTCTCTCTCCTCTCTCAATCGAATCAGTGCATCCACGGCGACCGCGCCCCGGCCTTGGGGTAGAACAAGCAGCGGGTTGATGTCGAGCTCCTCCAGGCGCCCGGCATGGGCCTCGGCGTAGGCGGCCACCGCCAGTATTGCGTCGATGGCGGCAGGCCGGTCACCCGGCGGCGCGCCTCTGTAACCGGCCAGCAATGGCGCCACCTTGAGCGCGTCCAATGCCTCGACCACCGCGTCGCGGGTGAGCGGAAACAACAGGGTACGCGAATCGGCCATCAACTCCACCAACGATCCACCAGAACCTACGGTGAGCGCGAGACCGAACTGGGGATCCCGTGTGACGCCCACCAGAAGCTCGGCGACTGCCCCCGGCACCATGGCCTCGATGAGGAAACGGCTCCCCAGGGACTGCATGCCATGGGCGGCGCGCTGCAGTTGCTCGGCGTCACGCACATCGACGACGACGCCCCCGGCATCGCTCTTGTGGATGAGTCCGCCGGCCGCGCTCTTCAATACCACGGGATAGCCGATGGCGTCGGCTGCCGACAGCAGCGAGTCGGCATCCGCAAGCTGTCCCTCCGGGATGGCGACGCCGAAGTGATTCAGATCTGACTTGGCCTGCCACTCGCCGACGGTGGCGATGTCACCGGCGATGCCGTTGAACACGGTAACGGGAAGCGGCGTCACGCCGCCCGCAAACCATTCGCCGATATCCATAGCGGCCTTGAGAGCGCGCATGCCTTCCTGCAGACCTTGCAGCGGCGCGATGCCGTTGTTCAGCATCTTCTCGCGCACCTGCACCGGAAGATTCTCTGGCAGGGTACTGATGACGACGGCAGGCCCGGACGCTTCCCGCGCGCAATCCATGAGCGCGTCCACAGCGCTATCCCAGTCCCGGGTTTCGCTGATGGCCGGACTCGGATAATCGAAAACCTTGACGGTCACGTCCTGGTCACCGGCGAGCACCGCCGAGAAACACTCCCGCTGAGCGTCGCGGTTGCCCCATATGAAGGTGTGGTAGTCCAGGGGATTGGCCACATGCACCAGCGGGCCGAGTGTGGCGCGCAGGCGCTGCTCCTGGCCGGCGTCGAATGGCGGCAGTTCCATTCCCAGAGACGCCGCTGCATCGGCCACCAGGGCCGCCTCGCCCCCCGAGCAACTGATGCTGGCCATGCGCCGCCCCGCAAGCGGACCGCTGACGGCGAGCAGCTTGAGTGTTTCCAACATGTCGGTAAGCGTGTGCACGCGTGCGACGCACAGTCGTTTGAACAGGGCATCGTAGTGAACGTCATCGCCCACTAAGGAGCTGGTGTGACTGAGGGCGGCGCGGGCGCCGAGCTCCGAGCGCCCGACTTTCAGCGCCACCAATGGAACCCGGCGACTATGGGCCGCGATGGCAGCCTGGGAGAAACGTTCCACATCGTCGACGCTCTCTACATGGATGCCGATGGCCTTGATACGCGGATCCGCGATCAATGCCTGGATATAGTCGGCGACTGTCAGCACCGCCTGGTTGCCCACCGAGATCAGGTAGGCCAGGGGCAGAGAGCGCTGCTGCATGCTGAGACTGATGCCGACGTTGCCGCTCTGGGTCACGATGGCGACGCCTTGGTCGACGCTGGTGCCGCCGTGCACATCGGGCCACAGGGTTGCGCCGTCCAGATAGTTGAGGAGACCGTAGCAGTTGGGCCCGACGACGGCGAGATCACCGGCAGCCTGGACCAGCGCATCCTGCAACGCCCTGCCCTCGTCCCCCGCCTCGGCAAAACCCGAGGCGTAGCAGACGGCACCGCCGGCGCCACGGGCGCGGAGCGCTTCGACAACACCGATGGTGGCTTCCCGGGGAACGGCGATGAAGCTCGCGTCCGGGGCCTGGGGCAGGGCGTCCACGCAAGCGTAGCAGGCGCGGCCGCCGAGCTCCGCGCGCCCGGGGTTCACGGGCCAGATGTGGCCCTGGAAGCCGATACGTTCACACTGGTGGATAACCCGGGCGGCGAGCTGGCCGCCGAATACGGCGATGTGCCGGGGCCTGAGAAGTCGCGCAAGGCCGGGGCTAAAGCTTCGCCTGGTCATCAGGTCTCATGGGGGCGAAGCAGCGATCGCGAGATGATGTGGCGCTGGATCTCGCTGGTGCCTTCCCAGATGCGCTCCACGCGGGCGTCCCGCCACAATCGCTCCAGGGGCAACTCGTCCATGAGGCCCATGCCGCCGAAAATCTGCACCGCATTGTCGGTGAGTCGGGCAAGCATCTCGGTGGCGTAGAGCTTTGCCATGGCGGCGTCCTGGTCGCGCATGGTTCCCTGCTCCAGGCGCCACGCCGTCTCCAGGGTCATGAGCTCGGCTGCCTTCAACTCCATGGCCATGTCGGCGAGCTTGAAGGAGGTACCTTGAAACTTACCGATTGCTTGGCCGAACTGGCGACGGCTTGCCGCCCACTCGGTGCAGAGATCCAACGCACGTTGCCCGCGGCCCACGCACATGGCGGCGATCTGCAGACGGGTCGCCGACAGCCATTCGTTGGCCACATGGAAACCCCGGTGCACCTCACCCAGCACCTTCGATGCCGGCACACGGCAGTCGTCGAATTCGAGGATGCTGTTGTGGTAGCCCCGGTGGGAGACGCTCTTATAGCCGTCGCGAACGGTGAAGCCTTTCGCGCCCTTGTCGACCAGGAAAGCGGTGATCTTTTTCTTAGGCCCGCGCTCTGTCTGTTCCTCGCCGGTGGCGGCGAACAGCACCACGTAGTCGGCCATGTCCGCGTGACTGATGAAGTGCTTGACGCCATTGATGACGTAATCGTCCCCGTTGCGCTCCGCTCGCGTGGACATGGAACGCAGGTCCGAGCCCGCGCCGGGCTCGGTCATGGCGAGACATTCCAGGCGCTCTCCGCGGATAGTCGGTAACAGGTACTCTTCTATCTGCTCATCGCGGCAGGCCCGCAAAATATTGCTGGGCCGCGCCACCAGCATCTGCAAAGCCATGCTGGCGCGCCCCAGCTCGCGCTCCATGAATGCCATGCTCACCGCGTCGAGCCCGCCGCCGCCGAGATCTTCCGGCATGTTGGCGGCGTACAATCCGGCCTCCCGAGCCTTGCGCTTGATGGCTTCGGCAAGCTCCGGCGCCACCGCATCGCTGCGCTCCACTTCGAGCTCGTGGGGGTAGAGCTCACGCTCGACGAAGGCGCGAACGGTATCGACAATCAGTCTCTGCTCGGTGCTGGTGTCGAAGTCCATGGTTCAGGCCGTTGATTTTTTCTTGATCGCCATCTGCCGGCCCACTTGATGCGGGCGGGGAAGATGGCGGTGAGCCTGGAAGACGGCGCCGAGCGCCCCGTGAACAGCGCCACCCATGGGCGACGCGGCCGATGCGCCCATGTCCACGTGCAGCAGCATCTGCTCGGTGGTGCACATGAGCTCCTCGCTGTCGCCGCGATACATGGAGTGAAAGAAGTGCAAACGTTTCTCGTCCAAGTCCAGAACCTGGGTGGTGAAACGGAGCCTCTCGCCGATCTTGGCCTCGCCGTAATAGTTAATGTGTGACTCCACGGTATAGAAGGACCGACCGGAGGCACGGTACGCCTCGTCTATGCCCACATAGCGAAACAGCGCGTCCGTTGCCCAACCGAAGGCGTAAAGATAAAAGCTCTCGCCCATGTGGCCGTTGTAGTCCAGCCACTCGGTTTCCACCTGGCAACGATACAGTGACAGCGGCGCGTCGACGCTGTCACCCGCCGTCCAGGGAGGAAGGTCGCCGCTGGTGAAACGGCGCTTCTCGTCCTCGGCCATGGTGTTGCCTGCACCCAGACGGAATGGCCGCAGGGTGTCCATGATGCCCATGAGACATTCGTCGCGCACACGCTCCAACTCCGCGATGCTGCGATTCCCCGCCTGGGCGCGGGTTCCCTCCACCAAGCTGGTGATGAGGGAATCGGTGAGCTCCGGTGCCTGGAGCTTGGTCCACGGCAGCTTCAGCGCCGGCCCGAACTGCTCCAGCATGTGCCTCATGCCGCCCTCACCTCCGGCCAGGTGGAAGGTCAGGCAGGTACCCATGAATGCCCAGCGCAGTCCCGGCCCATAGACGATGGCGTCGTCGATCTCGCCGGTGCTGGCAACACCGTCCGCCACCATGTGCAGGGCTTCGCGCCACAGGGCCTCCTGCAGGCGATCGGAGATATAGCCCGGGACCTCGGTCCTCACGTGCAGCGGGTGCATACCCAGGCTGCGGTAAAAATCCATGGCGTCCTGGATGCAGCCGGCACGGGTCAACTCGCCGCCCAGCACTTCCACCAGGGGCAGAATGTAGACGGGGTTGAAGGGGTGACCGATGAGCACGCGCTCGGGGTGGCGACTGTCGGCTTGAATGCGGGTGGGCAACAATCCCGATGAGCTGGAGGCAACAATGACGTCCGCCGGCGCGGCCGCCGTCAAGCGCGCGTGCAGGGCGCGTTTCAGATCTTCGTTCTCAGGAGCGTTCTCTTGAATGAAATCCGCGCGGGCGCACAGCGCTTCCACATCGGCGGTGAAGGTGAGCCGTTCGCGATTGGCACCGGCACTCAAGCCCAGCTTGGTAAGCGCGGGCCAGGCATTGTCGATGTGCGCGCGCAGACCTTCCTCGGCACCCGGCGCCGGATCCGAGGCGACCACGTCCAGACCCCGGGCCAGGGCGCGGGCCGCCCAACCGGCGCCGATAACACCGGTGCCGACCACGCCCAGACAGCGAACATCACGCACCTTCTGTCCCCCTGTTGCGCGCCCGACGCGTCACGCTACACGTTTTTTCAGGCCCAGCTTGGCACGCGCCTGGTCGGGCCCCAAAACCTTCGCGCCCATGAGGGTAACGATATTGGCGGCGCGTTCCACCAGATCGGCATTGCTCGCGTAAACACCTTTTTCCAGATACAGATTGTCCTCCAGACCGACGCGCACGTGGCCACCCAGCAACACCGTCTGCGCCACCATGGGCATCTGCATGCGCCCAATGCCGAACCCTGCCCACACCGCGTCGTCGGGCAGACTGTCCACCATGGCCTTCATGGTGGTGGTGTCCGCCGGCGCCCCCCAGGGGATCCCGTGGCAGAGTTGGAACATGGGTGGTGAAGCAACGAGACCCTCCTTGATCATCTGCCTGGCAAACCACAGATGGCCGGTGTCGAAGCACTCGAGCTCCGGCTTTACACCCAGGGATTGAATGTGGGCGGCACCGGCGCGCAGCATGTCCGGTGTCGACACGTAGATCATGTTGCCGTCGCCAAAGTTAAGGGTGCCGCAGTCCAGAGAGCAGATATCCGGCAGCAGCTCCTCCACGTGGGCGAGTCGGGCCATGGGGCCCACCAGATCGCTTTCGCTACCGAACTCGGTGGGCGATTCGCCGTGCCCGATGGCGAGATCGCCGCCCATGCCCGAGGTGAGATTGATGATCACGTCGGTATCCGATTCGCGGATGCGCTCCACCACCTCCCGGTAAAGAGCCGGATCCCGGGAAGCGACCCCGGTCTCGGGGTCGCGCACGTGACAATGGGCAATTGCGGCGCCCGCCCGGGCCGCCTCCAGAGCCGCGTGGGCGATCTGTTTCGGGGTCACCGGAATGCTGGGATGCTTGCCCACGGTGTCGCCGGATCCGGTGACCGCACAGCTGATGAAGACCTCGAAATTCATGGCCTGGCTCCTGTTCCCCTGGCCTTGGACTTTGCACTCCAGCGAGCGATGCTGGCAAGTGTGGATCGTGAATGCTGGCTACGCCCGGCGTGGCGCGCTTACCATTGAAACCCGAAACCCTGGAGGAGGAATTGAAATGCACGTATCGGTGGAAGGCCTGCGGGTCATGGTCACGGCGGGGGCCGCCGGCATCGGCCGGGCAATCGCCAAGGCATTCTGCGAGGACGGCGCTCGGGTGCACGTGTGCGACGTGGACGAAGTGGCGCTTGCGTCCTTCGCCGGCGAGTGTGCGCAAGCGCGAGTGAGCCCGCGCCGATGTGGCCTCGGTGGCCGAGGTGGACGCTTTTTTCCATGCGGCGCAAGCCTGGCTCGGCGGCCTCGACGTACTGATCAACAACGCCGGCATCGCCGGACCAACGGGCAGAGTCGAGGACATCGAGCCCCGGGACTGGGACAGAACCCTGGCCATCAACATCAGCGGACAGTTCTACTGCACCCGGCGCGCCGTACCATTGTTGAAAGCGGCCGGCGGCGGTTCCATCGTCAATCTGTCATCCACCGCCGGCATCATGGGCTTCCCGCTACGCACCCCCTATGCAGCCTCCAAATGGGCCGTGGCGGGCCTGACGAAATCCCTGTCCATGGAGCTGGGCGAATTCGGTATCCGCGTCAACGCCATCTGTCCCGGGGCCGTGGCCGGGCCGCGCATCGAGCGGGTCATCGCCGCCGACGCACAAGCCCGGGACCTGCCCCTGGAGTCCGTGCGCCAGAGCTACCTCAATCAGAATTCCCTCAAGGAATTCATCCAGCCGGAATCCATCGCCCGGCAAGTGCTGTTCCTGTGCTCATCCATGGGCGGCCAGATATCCGGCCAGGTGCTTTCGGTGGACGGAGACACGGACTCCCTGAGGACCCGCCACTGAGCTCAGCAAGGGGTCCAGGGAGGAAATATGGTGGCCGGCGCACTTGAAATTTCACCGCCTCGGCCCCAGTATCCTGCCGTTGCGTTGCCACCATACGCGCGAGAAATATGCCTATTTACGAGTACGAATGCGGCGCCTGCGGAGAGCGGCGCGAATTCATCCAGAAGTTCAGCGATTCGGCGAAGCGAAAGTGCCCGGCCTGTGGCGCCCTCAAGCTGAAGCGCCTGATGTCTGCGGCTGCCTTCCACCTCAAGGGCAACGGCTGGTATGTGACGGATTTTCGCGACAAGGGCAAAAAGAAGGGCGACGAGAAAAGCGCCGACAAGGACGGCGGCAAGGACAGCGCCAAGACCGATGCCGGAAAAAGCACGGGCAAGGGCGCGGAAAAGAGCACCGGTACGGATAAAAAGTCCAGCAGCAGCAAACCCGCCAGCTAGTCCCCACCCCGGCACGGGCCGTGTTGCGAGCCTCGCGGCGAAACCGTAACATCCCCGCTCTTCCCCACCGGGACATTCGATGCGTAGTCATTATTGCGGTCAGGTCACCGAGGACTTGCTCGGCCAGGACGTGGTGCTGTGCGGCTGGGTGCATCGCCGCCGGGACCATGGCGGTGTCATCTTCATCGATCTGCGGGATCGCGAGGGCCTGGTGCAGGTGGTCTTCGACCCGGACACCAAAGAGGCCTTCGCCGCGGCGGAGCAGGTGCGCAGTGAGTTTGTCCTCCAGGTCGAGGGCCGGGTTCGGCCGCGTCCCGAGGGCACCGTAAACCCGGACATGACAACCGGCAAGATCGAGGTGCTGGGCCGCTCGCTGACGGTGCTCAACCACGCCGAGACGCCACCCTTTCAGCTGGACGAGGAGGACGTCAACGAGGAAGTCCGCCTGCGTTATCGCTATGTGGATCTACGCCGACCGTCCATGCAACGGCGCCTGATCACACGCAGTCACATCACCCGCGCCATTCGCGACTTTCTCGACGAGCACGGTTTCATCGATATCGAGACGCCGATGCTCACCAAAGCGACCCCGGAGGGTGCCCGAGACTATCTGGTGCCTAGCCGTGTGCACAAGGGATCGTTCTTCGCCCTGCCCCAGTCGCCGCAGCTATTCAAGCAACTGCTCATGATGTCCGGCATGGATCGCTATTATCAGATCGTGCGCTGCTTTCGCGACGAGGACCTGCGTGCCGACCGGCAGCCGGAGTTCACACAACTGGATGTGGAGATGTCCTTCGTTGACGAGGGCGACATCATGGATCTGATGGAAAACCTGGTGCGAAAACTATTCGCCCAGGTGTTGGAAATCGCGCTTCCCAATCCCTTCCCGAGAATGTCCTTTCGCGAAGCCATGGATCGCTTCGGCACCGATCGTCCGGATCTGCGCATCCCACTGGAACTCACCGAGATCGGCGACCTCATGAAGTCGGTGAGCTTTAAAGTGTTCTCCCAGCCCGCCAACGACGCCCGAGGCCGGGTCGCGGCCCTGCGCTTACCCGGCGGCGCCGCGCTGCCGCGCTCGGTGGTGGACGACTATGCCAACTTTGTCGCCATCTACGGCGCCAAGGGCCTGGCCTATATCAAGGTCAACGACGTGGATGCCGGCAAAGAGGGGCTGCAGTCACCCATCGTGAAGTTTCTTTCCGATGAGGCGATCGCCGGAGTGCTTGAACGCACCGGTGCGCGCAACGGCGATCTCATCTTCTTCGGCGCCGGCAAGGAGCAGGTCGTCAACGACGCGCTGGGCGCGCTGCGGGTCAAGCTGGGCGAGGATCACGGCCTGGTGGAGCGTGGCTGGAAGCCACTCTGGGTTACCGACTTTCCCATGTTCGCGTGGGACGACAATGAGCAACGCTGGAATGCCCTGCACCATCCGTTCACGGCGCCGAAAACCGACAACCCGGCATTGCTGGAAGACGCTCCCGGCCTGAGCCCCTCCCGGGCATACGACATGGTGCTCAACGGCACCGAGCTCGGTGGCGGCTCCATCCGAATTCATCGTTCCGAAATGCAGTCGGCGGTGTTCCGGGTGCTCGGCATCCAGGAGGAGGAAGCCCAGCAGAAGTTCGGCTTTTTGTTGCGAGCGCTGAAATACGGGTGCCCGCCCCACGGCGGCATTGCTTTCGGACTGGACCGCCTGGCGATGCTGATGACCGGCTCCACATCCATACGCGAAGTGATCGCCTTTCCCAAGACGCAAACGGTGCACGATCCGCTCACCGACGCACCGTCACCGGCCGACGAGCGCCAGCTCCGCGAGCTGGGAATCATGTTGCGCAAATCGAGGGGACAGATTTGAAATCTGTCCCCTTCTACACCTGGCAACGGATCTCACCCAACCGCTGCGCCAAACTGAGCTCATCTTCAAATCCCAGGGTCGCCAGATCACGCATACGCTGTGGATAGAGTATGCCATCCAGATGATCGCACTCGTGCTGCACCACCCTGGCGTGAAAGTCCTCCGCCTCGCACTCGAAGGGGCGGCCGTCAGCATCCAGACCCCGGTAACGAATTCGGCGGCGCCGGGGCACGACACCGCGCAAACCCGGAACGCTCAGACAACCCTCCCAACCGTCCAAGGTCTCGTCGTCGGGAAAATCGATCTGCGGATTGATGAGAACCGTGCGCGGCACCGGCGGCGCATCGGGGTACCGTGGGCTGTTCGCCACCTCGAAGACCACTACCCGCAATGGCACACGGATCTGCGGCGCCGCAATGCCGACGCCGCCGCGTGCATCCATGGTATCCCAGAGATCCTGGATCAGGCGTGCGAGGGATTCATCGAACTGTGACACCGGCTCGGAGACGCGCTGCAAATCCGGATCGCCCATTCGCAGCACACGCTGTTCGGTCATGGCATTCTGTCCTCGTTGACTGACTCACGCCAAGCAATTACCGTCGCGAACCGATGGTGTCAAGCGCAAAGTGTCAGGATCCCGGTGCGACAGCCGCCGAAAGCCCAGTGGAAGACACGCTCGTCATTCTGGTGCACGGCCTGTATATGCACGGCATCGCCATGTGGCCGTTACGACGGCGACTGGAGGCTTGCGGCTTCCGCGCCCGGCAGTTCTCCTACCCCTCACTGCGCCTGAGCGTCGCCGAGAACGCGGCCCGGCTTGCCCGCAGTCTCCGTGACGTGGACGCCCCGGTGGTGCATTTCCTCTGTCACAGCCTCGGCGGCCTGCTGGTGCGCGTCATGCTGCTGCAATCCTCGTGGCAGCGGCCGGGCCGAGTGCTGACTCTGGGCACGCCCCACCTGGGTTGCCATGTGGCCATGCGCCTCGGCGCCAGACCCGCCCTGGCATGGATGTTGGGCAACAGTCTTCGCCATGGCCTGGATGGCGACATCCCACCCTGGCCTGATGGCCGGGAGGTGGCCACCATCGCCGGCGATATTGCGCTGGGGGCAGGACGCCTGGTGCCGGGACTGCCAAAGCCCAACGACGGTACGGTAGCGGTGGCCGAGACCGTGCTGGGGCCCGACTACGCCCACGCGGTTCTGGCGGTGACTCACTCCAGTATGTTGGTATCGCGCCGGGTTGCGGATTACGCCTGCACCTATCTTGAGACGGGACATTTTCCGAAGCCGGATTCGTACAGTGCATGCTAGAATGCACGGCACATTTCGAACGAGCGACTACATGGCCGGACACAGTAAGTGGGCGAATATCCAGCACCGCAAGGGCGCACAGGATGCAAAGCGCGGTAAGCTGTTCACGAAATTGATCCGGGAAATCACTATCGCCGCCCGCATGGGAGGCGGCGACCCGGCAGCCAATTCCCGCCTGCGCCTGGCGGTGGACAAGGCACTTTCCGGTAACGTCCCCAAGGACACTATCGAGCGTGCCATCAAGCGCGCATCCGGCGATCAAAATGCCGACAACATCGAGGAAGTCCGCTACGAAGGCTATGGTCCGGGGGGGGTTGCGGTGATGGTCGAATGCATGACCGACAACCGCAACCGAACCGTGGCCGACGTGCGCCACGCGTTCGCCAAGTGCGGCGGAAATCTAGGCACCGACGGCTCGGTTGCCTACCTGTTCACCAAGCTCGGACAGATAAGCTTCGCGTCGGATTGCGACGAGGATCGTGTCATGGAGGGGGCGCTGGAAGCGGGCGCCGACGATATCGTCAACAACGATGACGGCAGTATCGACGTACTCACGGCGGCGGAAAGCTTCGCCCAAGTACGTGACGCCATGCAAGCCTTAGCCCTGGAACCGGAACACGCCGAGGTGACCATGCGCCCGTCCACAAGCGTGAGTCTCTCGTTGGAGGACGCGCAGAACATGGTCAAGCTGTTGGAGATGCTCGATGAGCACGACGACGTGCAACAGGTTTACTCCAACGCCGACATCACCGATGAGATCCTCGCGGAGATCACCTGAGGAGATGCGGCCAGCTCCATGACGGGAACGCGCAAACCCGTTCGAATTCTCGGAATCGATCCGGGCTCACGCATCACGGGCTATGGAGTCATCGATTTCCACCAAAACCATGCGCGCCACGTGGCCAGCGGATGCATTCATCTCGGTGGCGGCGATCTCACGGCGCGGCTACGCGCTATCTTCGACGGCATAACCGCTGTTGTCGACCATGAGGGCCCGGCTGAGCTGGCCGTGGAGCAGGTGTTTTTCCACCGCAACGCCGCCTCGGCGCTCAAGCTGGGCCAGGCCAGAGGCGCGGCGCTGATGGCGGGTGTTCACAGAGGACTGCCGCTGTTCGAGTATTCACCCACCCAGGTGAAGCAAGCGGTGACCGGCCGCGGCCACGCGGCCAAGAATCAAGTTCAACACATGATCAAGATGTTGCTTTGCCTGCGCGAACTGCCGGCCAGCGATGCCGCCGACGCTCTCGCCGTCGCCATCTGTCATGGACATACCTCTCAGACCCTGGCGCGCATACAGGCGTCGGCCAGCCGCGCGGGAACGCATTCGTGATTGCCTGGATGAAAGGTTTGTTGCGCGACAAGCAACCGCCGTGGCTGCTGGTCGACGTCGGTGGCATCGGTTACGAGCTACAGGCCTCCATGAACACTTTTTCCGCACTGCCGGAAACGGGCGCCGAAGTCGTCCTGTTCGCACATCAGGTGGTACGCGACGATGCCCACCTGCTGTTCGGCTTCGCGCAACGCTCGGAGCGGGACGTATTCCGGCAGCTCCTCAAGGTCAATGGGGTGGGTGCCAAGGTAGCGCTGGCCATTCTCTCGGGGATGGATGTCGCCACCCTGGGGCGTTGTGTTCTGGAGGCGGATACCGCCAGCCTGGCGCGGCTGCCCGGGATCGGGAAGAAGACCGCCGAGCGCCTGGTCATAGAGCTGCGCGATCGCCTTGGCGCGCTGCCTTCGGCGGGACTTTCCGGCGCAAACCCGCAAGGCAACTCCCCGGATGCGGCTTTTGACCCGGCGGCGGAGGCCGTCAGCGCGCTGATCGCCCTGGGCCTCAAGCCGCCGGAGGCAAGCCGCCGCGTGGCCGCCATCGACTGCGCGGATCGCGCCTGCGAGGACATCGTGCGCCTCGCTTTGAAGGCCATGGTCAGGTAGCAATCCGGGCCGGCCAAGCGGTGCTTTCCCCCCCATCCCTCGCGGTATACCATCTCGCCCCAGTCCGCGGTGGCAGAATGTCGCCAGGAGTTCCGCCTTGTTGGACCTCGCCATGACACCATGCCGCCAGCATCGGCCGCAATTCTGATGGCAGACATCACGCCCCCGGCGGCGTCGCCCGGTTGCCAGACAGCATGATCGACTCAGAGCGCCTGATAACACCGCTTTCCAGCACCCGGGAAGACAGCCTGGACTACAGTCTTCGCCCGAAGCGCCTGGCCGAGTACATCGGCCAGCCGGCTGTGCACCGCCAGATGGGGATCTTCATCAAAGCGGCCGCGGCTCGCAACGAGGCCATGGATCACCTGCTGATATTCGGTCCTCCCGGACTCGGCAAGACGACGCTTGCGCATATCGTCGCCCACGAGCTGGGCGTGGGATTGCGTCAGAGTTCCGGGCCGGTGCTGGAGCGATCCGGAGATCTGGCCGCACTGCTGACCAATCTCGAGCCCAGGGACGTACTTTTCATCGACGAAATCCACCGCCTCAATCCGGTGGTCGAAGAGATCCTCTACCCGGGCATGGAGGACTGTCAGCTCGACATCGTCATCGGCGAAGGGCCGGCGGCGCGTTCCATCAGATTGGACCTGCCCCCCTTCACGCTCATCGGCGCCACCACCAGAGCGGGCCTGCTCACATCGCCCCTGCGAGATCGCTTCGGCATCGTGCAACGTCTGGAGTTTTACGATGAGGGTGACCTTGCCACCATTCTCGCGCGGGCGGCAAAAATCTTGAAAGTGGCACTGGCACCGGACGGCGCCGCGGAGCTCGCACGCCGCTCGCGCGGAACACCGCGCATCGCCAATCGGCTCCTGCGACGCGTACGGGACTTCGCGCAAGTCGAGGCCGATGGTGAGATCACGGCGGAAGTGGCGCAGCGCGCCTTGAGTATGCTCGAAGTCGATGATGCCGGATTCGATATGATGGACCGAAAGCTGCTTCTGGCGGTCATCGAGCGTTTCGACGGCGGCCCCGTCGGCATCGACAATCTCGCCGCCGCCATCGGCGAGGAACGCGGCACCATCGAGGACGTGCTCGAACCCTATCTCATTCAACAGGGCTTCCTAATGCGCACGCCACGAGGCAGAATGGCGACCCGTCACGCATGGGAGCATTTCGGGCTGTCACCGCCACCGAGATCGGCAGACGTTCCTCAAGAACCGGATCTTTTTGGACGACAGGATTCATAGCCTGCATGTCTCGCCGGGGATGAGATTTCCCGGCGGAACCCGCCGGGCACAGGGGTGACATTGGGAAGTGGGGAGTTCATTTGGCCTGTGCGTGTCTATTATGAGGACACCGATTGTGCGGGCATTGTCTACCATGCGAGTTACCTGCGATTCATGGAGCGGGCGCGCACAGAGTGGTTGCGCAGCCTCGGGTTCGAACAACCGGTATTGCGCAACACGCACGAAGTACTGTTTACGGTTGCCCGGTTGCACATCGACTACCTTCGACCTGCGAACTTTAACGATTTACTGGACGTGAGCGTGAGGCTCACACGCCTGGGCGGAGCGAGCCTTCTGCTCGCCCAGAACGTAGTCCGCACACCGCAAGAACTACTTTGCCGGGCAGAAGTCAGAATTGCGTGTGTAGACGCAACGACCTTGCAACCTCGCCCGATCCCTCAAACCGTTTGCACGGAGCTGAAACGTGACCGCTGATTTATCTCTACTGGAACTGGTACTCAACGCAAGCATCCTGGTTCAACTCGTGATGCTGCTGTTGCTGGTGGCGTCACTGATGTCATGGACGATGATTTTTCGCAAGCTTACGACGTTTCGGCGCGCGCGCGCGGCGGCAGACGATTTTGAGGAACAATTCTGGTCCGGCCAGGACCTGGTCTCGATATTCAACCGCATCAATACCCATGCTTATGATGCCACCGGCATGGAACGAATTTTTCACTCGGGCTTCAAGGAGTTTGCCCGGCTTCGCGCTCAGTCCGGCATCGACGCGAGCGCCATATTGGACGGATCAGAGCGCGCCATGCGGATCGCGCTTTCCCGCGAGCTCGATCTGCTGGAAATGCACCTGTCGTTTCTCGCCACGGTAGGTTCCACCAGCCCCTACGTAGGCCTGTTCGGCACCGTGTGGGGCATCATGAATTCCTTCCGAGCGCTGGGAAACGTCAGCCAGGCGACGCTGGCGCTGGTTGCTCCCGGAATCGCCGAGGCTCTCATCGCCACCGCCATGGGTCTGTTCGCGGCCATTCCGGCGGTAATTGCCTACAACCGCTTCGCCGACGATGTCGAACGCCTGCACAATCGCTACGACATCTTCATAGAAGAGTTCACTGCGATCCTGCGGCGACAGGCCCACGGCTAAGGGCGGTTTTAACCCCAACGAGGCGCCGGTCCGTTTGAAGCTGTGGCGCGGCGGGGCGCAGTGCGCAGTCAGACCAGAACCCAGGACACCGAGATATGCGGAAACACACCAGGCGCAAAAAATTGATGGCGGAGATTAACGTCGTTCCCTATATCGACGTGATGCTCGTATTGCTGGTGATTTTCATGATCACGGCACCCCTTCTCACCGAAGGCGTCAAGGTGGAGCTACCGAGGGCCCAGTCGAAACCGCTGGATCGATCGGACAATGAGCCCCTTATCATTGCCATCGACGCCGATGGTCAGTTCTACATTCAGTTCGGAGAAAATCAGGACAAGCCGGTGGACGCGTTGACGCTGGTTACCCGGGTGAGCGCCGTCATGCGTCATCGCCCGGGCGTGCAGGTGCTGGTGAGGGGGGATGAGAACGTCCCCTACGGTGACGTGGTCTATGTAATGACCCTGCTGCAAAAGGCCGGCGCGCCCAGCGTCGGGCTGATCACCAAACGCCCGGAAGACGGGAGCTGATGAAGCTCAGACGCTTTGTCGATAATTTCAACGCGACGAGTCTGGCGATTGTCGTCCATGTCGCGGCTCTCGGTATTCTGGTTTTCAGCTTCGACTGGTCGAATCCCGGTGCACCACCGAGCAGAAAGGCCGAACCGGTGCAGGCAGTGGTCATCGACGAGTCGGTGGTGGCCGAAGAGATCGAACAGATCAAGAAGCGCGAGGAAAAAAAGCGCAAGGAAGAGGAAAAGCGAACCAGAAAGCTGGAGCGAGACGCCCAGAAGGCACGCGAGCAACGTAGAGAGGAGGAGAAGCGGCTCAGTGCGCTGCAGCGGCGACTCGCCGAGGAAAGACAAAAGCGCGACGACAGTGCACGCAAGCAGCAGGAGAAAGCGGCCAAGGCGCTTGCCGAGGTTCAAAGGCTGAGAGCTATGGAGCTCGAAGAGCTGGAAAAGCTGAAGCGCGAGGAAAGCGACATCGAGAAACGTCGCCTCGAGGACGAAGCGGCCCTTGCGGTGTTGGCAGCGCAGCACAAAGCCCTTACCGAAGAGAAGCGTAAAATCGAAGAAGCCAAACGCCGAGCGCAAGCCGAGCGCAAGCGCGTGGAGGACCAGACACGCAAGGCCAAGGCAGCGCGCGAGGCGGAGCAAAAGCGGGTCGCGGCGCTGGCCGCGGCAGCGACCGCGAAAGCCGCGAAGGAGAAGAAAAGGAAGGAGGAAGCAGCCAAGCGCAAAGCCAGGGAAGACGCCAAGCGGGCTGAGGCGGAAAAACGTCGCAAGGTCGAAGAAGCCGCGCTACGCGAGCAAATGGCTCTCGAGCAGGAACAGCTGGACGCCCAGCGCAGTCGCTTGCGGGACCGCAATCTAGCCGAGTACATGGGCCAGATTCAGGCTACGGTCAACCGCAACTGGATACGCCCGCCCGGCGCCACCAAGGGACTCAAGTGCACGGTCAGAGTGGAGCAGATCCCGGGCGGTCAGGTTGTTCGAGTTGTCATTACCAAGAGCAGTGGTAATGTTGCTTTCGACCGATCTGTGGAGAATGCGGTGTTAAAGTCGTCTCCCCTGCCGCAACCGAAGGACCCGAGCCTGTTTGATCGTGAGTTGAAGTTCGAGTTCGAACCCGAGGACTGACCGTTAATGATGAAACTGAACTATCGGCTGGCACCGTTCCTGGTTGCAGGCGTCACACTATTGGCCGCGTCCTGGTCTCATACCAGCCACGCGGAACTGACCATCAAGATAACGCAAGGGATCGAAGGGGCTCAACCCATCGCCATCGTACCCTTCGGCGTGAAACCGGGCTCGCAACCGCTTCCCCAGGACATCGCGACGATTATTTCCAATGATCTTGCCCGTAGCGGGCGATTCTCGCCCTTGCCGGTAGGCGACCTGCCAAGTCGCCCCAGCACGGCGGCGGCGGTGAATTTTTCCGACTTCCGCATACTTGGCACGCCCAATCTCGTCATCGGCAAGGTCAACCAACTCGCCAACGGCAGATTCAAGGTGGAATTCCGGCTATTCGACGTATTTCGCGGCGCCCAGATCACCGGCTACGAGCTCGATGCACGGCCTGACGAGCTGCGGCGAATCGCCCACCAGATGAGCGACATCATCTACGAAGCGCTGACCGGCGAACGGGGCGCTTTCGACACCCGCATCGCCTACGTCACCGAGCAGAGATCCGGGGGAACCAGCAAATATGCCCTGAACGTGGCCGACAGTGACGGTTTCAACCCTCAGGTGGTGTTGGAGTCGAAAGACCCTATCGTGTCACCCGCATGGTCGCCCGATGGATTGCGGCTCGCCTACGTGTCCTTCGAGGGCAGGCGTCCGCGCATCTTCATTCAGAATCTGGCCACCGGGACGCGCCAGGTAATCGCTGCATTCCCTGGTCTGAACGGAGCGCCGGCCTGGTCACCGGACGGCAAACGCATGGCGATGACGCTCTCGAAAGACGGCAACGCGGAGATTTACGTGATGGATATCGACACGCGGCGCCTCAGAAGACTGACAGTGGCCGCCGCCATCGATACCGAGCCGGCCTGGGCTCCCGACGGAAAATCCCTCGTTTTCACATCCGACCGCGGCGGCACACCGCAAGTGTACAGAGTCCCCGCCACTGGAGGACAGGCGACACGCCTGACTTTCGACGGAAAGTACAACTCCCGCGCCACCTTCGCGCCGGATGGCAAGTCGCTGGCGCTGGTGCATGGCAACAAGGGCACATTCCGCACGGCGGTACTGGATCTGGAGAACAACGCGCTGCGCGTTTTGACCAAGACGACCCTGGACGAGTCCCCAAGCTTTGCCCCCAACGGCAGCATGATACTCTACGCCACCAGCGGCGCCCGCGGCGGAACCCTTGCCGGCGTGTCCGCCGACGGCAGGGTGCGCCAGGAGCTGGCCGTCCGGCAGGGGGACGTCAGGGAGCCGGCATGGTCGCCGTTCAGGCAACCTTGAGAAGAAAACCCGGATTCCTGACCAGAATTAACACCGCCATACCATTTCCTGAATTGGCTACTAATATTGCTACACGCCTCTAAAAAGCCCACAAACCAAGTAGGAGACATGCCATGCGAAAAGGGCTCAAATCCGTACTACTGCTGATCTTCTCGGTCGCGTTTCTCGCCGCCTGTGAGGGTACGACCGGGACGACGAAGGACGATTCTACCGTCACCAGCAGTGGTAGCGGTTCATCGTCTTCAGGAAGTGCCTCGACCACCGCTACCGGTTCGGGTTCGGCCTGGGCGGGCAACGCGTTGGATGATCCCAACAGCTTGCTCGCGAAACGTACCGTGTACTTCGATTACGACGAAAGCGTCCTCCTGGATCAGGACCGGGCAATTCTCGAAGCCCATGCCCAGTATCTGTCGCAGAACCCTGGCGCCGCCGTTACCCTGGAAGGGCACACCGATGAACGCGGCACTCGCGAGTACAATCTGGCTCTGGGCGAACGCCGTGCCGTCAGCACGCGTCAATTCATGAGCCTGCTTGGTGCCTCGGGTCAACAGCTACGCACCGTGAGCTACGGGGAAGAGCAGCCCGCCGCGCTCGGACACAACGAGGAAGCCTGGGCGCTGAATCGTCGCGTCGAGATTATCTACCGCAGTAAATAGTGGAGGCGCATCCGGCCGATAACGCCAGCGCGGTGACCCGATTCATGACTCTCAAACGCCAATGGGGAATCCTCCCCGGACACTTCCGCGGACTCGGAATGACGGCGGTGTTGCTCGCGCTTCCCGCCGTCGTGCTTTCACAAACCACCGCAAGCCTGGAGCAGCGAGTCGCGAAGATGGAGCGAATGCTCGATTCCGGCACGCTCTTGCGGTTGCTGCAGAGTGTCGAGGAATTGAAGGCCGAGGTGCGTGCGCTACGTGGGCAACTCGAGCAACAGCAGTACTCCCTGTCCCAGATGACCGATCGTCAGCGGGAACTGTATCTGGACGTGGATCGCCGCTTACAGCGCATGGAGGCCGGTGGCTTGGCGGTGGGCGCGGTGGCTGCGTCCAGCGGGCCTGGTTCCGCGCCATCCGCGGGCGCCAGCGCATCAGCGGGCTCGACCGTGGGCGGCACCTCGCCAACTTCCACGTCCGGAGCGACGGTTGTCGGCGCTGCAGCGGTTGGCGCCGGAACGACGGCGGGCACAGCGCAGTCCGCTGCAACGACTACCGACCCGCTGAAGGAGCAGCAAGCCTATCAGGCGGCATTCAATCTGCTCAAGGCCGGCCGGTACGATCAGGCGGCAAAATCCTTTCGGAAATTCCTTGCCGAATACCCCGCTGGTAAGTTTTCCGATAACGCGCAGTACTGGCTTGGTGAGTCTTATTATGTGACACGCAACTTCGATCGCGCCTTGCGCGAGTTCAATACGCTCGTCAGTAGCCACCCTGACAGCCAGAAGGTCACCCACGCGCTACTGAAGATCGGCTATATCCACGATGAACTGGGCCAGAAGGAAAAGGCTCGTGAAATTCTAACCAGCCTGACCAAAGACTATCCTCAGAGCACTGCCGCTGGACTCGCCACCAAGCGCTTGGAACGTATGCGACAGTAGGTGCCTGATACGCTACCTGATACGCTATAGCGATGCAGTCAATCCGAGCCTGGTTCGAGCGTCACCTGACGGATCCGCAGGTGATGGGCCTCGCCGTCGTTCTGCTGGCGGGGTTCTTTATCATTTTCCTCACCGGCGAAATGCTCGCTCCGGTGATCGCCAGCATTATCATCGCCTATCTGCTCGAAGGCCTGGTGGGCGTGTTCGAGAGAAACGGTCTTCCGAGGCTGGTGGCCGTCTTGCTCGTGTTTCTCGGCTTCATGGCCTTCATGGCTTTCGTTTTCTTCGCCCTGTTACCGCTGCTGTCTCGCCAGGCAACGCAACTATTTCAATTGCTCCCGGAGATGCTGACCAGCGGCCAGGATACGCTGATGACGCTGCCTCAACGTTACCCGGAGCTTTTCTCCGAAGCGCAGGTGCTGGATCTCATAGACTCCCTTCGCATCGAGGCTCTGTCATACGGTCAGCACGTCGTATCTCTGTCCGTATCCTCCGTCGTGAGCGTGATCACGGTGGCCGTGTATCTCGTTCTCATGCCGCTATTGGTGTTCTTTTTCCTCAAAGACAAGATTCGCATCGTCAATTGGTTTGTCCGGTTCCTGCCGAAGGATCGTGGATTGCTCTCCCAGGTCTGGTCGGAGGTCGATAGCCAGATCGGAAACTACGTTCGCGGGAAATTCATAGAAATTCTGATCGTGTGGGTGGTCACCTATTTGACGCTAGCCATAATGGGCATGGACTTCGCCATGTTGCTGGGGGTGTTGGTCGGACTTTCAGTGCTGATACCGTACATAGGAGCGGCCATGGTCACCATACCGGTGGCCGTACTCGCGTACTTCCAATGGGGTGTCAGCCCGGAGTTCTGGTGGCTACTGGTAGCCTACGGCATCATCCAGGCGCTGGACGGGAACGTGCTCGTGCCCCTGTTGTTCTCCGAAGTCGTGAATCTACACCCGGTAGCGATCATCGTTGCGGTGCTGGTATTCGGGGGCTTGTGGGGATTCTGGGGGGTGTTCTTCGCGATTCCCCTGGCGACATTGGTGCAAGCGGTGCTCAAAGCCTGGCCAACACTCGTACATGAAGACAGCACCGAGCAACCGGACTGACAGAACGCCGCAGACTCTTTATCTAAGAGACATCCCTGTGCCGTAGCAGCACGCCGTTTCTGCCTTCGCGAAACTGTGCCGCCAGGTGCTCGACCACATACACCGACCGATGATTACCCCCGGTGCAGCCAACAGCCACCGTCAAATATGCACGATTGTCATCCTCGAAGGTTGGAATCCATCGCTCGAGAAACTCCTTCAGGCTGACCAACATGGCATTGGCGGCGGGCTGTGAGTCCAGGAAGGCGATCACTTTCTCATCCCGACCGTTGAGCTGACGCAGCCCGGCTTCCCAGTACGGGTTTGGCAAGGATCGGACATCGAATACGAAATCAGCATCCAGCGGAATGCCGTGCTTGTAGCCAAAGGAAAGAAATTGCAGGGACATGGTTTGCAGCGGTCGTCGATCCACCCGGTGGCGAATAAGCTCGCGCAGTTCGTGGTATTGCGTACGCGAGGTGTCGATGAAGATGTCCGCCAGGTCGCGGACCGGCTCGAGCAGGGTACGTTCGCGCCCGATCGCCTCCAGCAGCGCCACGTTGGTCGCGGTCAGGGGATGCTTTCGTCGGGTCTCGCTGAATCGTTTCGTGATCGCGTCATCATCTGCTTCCAGAAAAACTACCTCACAATCGACGCCCTGGTTGCCAATAGCGGTCTTGATGGCGGGAAAGCGATCGAATGTGGTGCTCAGATTGCGCGCATCGATGACGGCCGCAACCCGCTCAGGTGTCGGCTGGGCGGCGGCCAGCTCGACTGCGAACGCTTCCAGCAGGGCAAGCGGAAGATTATCGACACAGTAGTATCCGAGATCCTCGAGAACGTTGAGGGCGATGCTCTTGCCCGCTCCCGAAAGCCCGCTGATGACAATGAGCTTCACAACTCCGCTATTGGGTTCCGCTCAAGACGCCTCGGACGCTTGCGCGTCAGCCTGGCACAATAACTCGCACGCTTCTTGCGCAGAGATATCGACGCGCAGCGCGTCGCGGGATTTGCCGGAGCCGAAGTATCTGGCGATATTCGCAAGCACCTGCAGATGCTCTTCGGTGGATTCCTCCGGCACCAGCAGGGCGAAGACGAGATCAACGGGCTCCTTGTCGGGCGCATCGAAATCCACTCCCTTCTGGGTCCTCAGAAAAACACCGATCGTCCTGTCGAGGCCAGGCAATCGCCCGTGAGGAATCGCGACACCGTGACCGAGTCCGGTGCTGCCCAGCTTCTCACGAGCAATGAGGCGATCGAAAACTCCCCTCGGGGACAGCGATTCGTCGGCCCCGGCGAGCAACTGACTGGCCAGCTCCAGCACACGCTTCTTGCTGGTAGCATCCACGTCCAACTGAATGCAGTCGGGAGAGAGAATCTCGGATAGTTTCATAGCTCAGCGTGGTCGCTCGGAGTCATGCCCCTTCGTTGACGGGCTTGCTTCCCCTTCCGCTGCGATGATGGTCCGTATGCTTCTCCTTGTGCCGCTTGAGCTGGCGATCGAGCTTGTCCGCGAGCGCATCGATGGCCGCGTACATGTTTGTATGGACGGCATCGGCGAACAGATTGCCGCCGGAAACATGAACGGTAGCTTCTGCCTTCTGGTCGAGTTTTTCCACACTGAGAATAACGTGCGCATGAGTGGCAATGTCGAAATGTCGCTCGAGTCTCATGAACTTCGTCTTAACATAGCTTTTGAGGGCCTGGCTGACATCTACATGATGCCCACTCACGTCCAATTGCATCGCGTTGCTCCTTTGCGTTGACCGACCTCGGCGCCGATCCAGACAATACCTACATCAATGATTTGCGCTCACTCGACGACGGAATTGCCATGGACTCTCGATACTTTGCGACCGTGCGTCGCGCAACTTTGATTCCCTGCTCGGATAAAATGGCAGCGAGCTTGCTGTCACTCAATGGTTTCTGCCCGTTCTCAGCGGCGATGAGCTTCTTCAGAAAAGCACGGATCGCGGTAGACGAACACTCGGCACCACTTTCGGTAAACACATGGCTGGAGAAAAAGTACTTGAGCTCATAGAGTCCGCGTGGCGTGTGCATGTATTTCTGCGTGGTAACACGGGAAATCGTCGATTCATGCATACTCACTTCTTCTGCCACGTCGTGCAATACCATAGGTTTCATTGCCTCCTCCCCGAACTCGAGAAAGGCATGCTGACGCTCCACGATGCACGTTGCCACCTTCAACAAGGTCTCGCTACGGCTGCGTAGACTCTTTATCAACCAACGCGCTTCCTGCAGGTGCGTCTTCAGGCAATTGTTGTCAGCGCTGTTGTCCGCCCGCCGGATGAGACTGGCGTACTGGGAGTTGACCCTGACACGCGGGAATGCGTCCGGATTGAGCTCCACCCGCCATGTGCCTTTCACGTTTCGCACGAAAACGTCCGGAATCACGTACTCGGGTTGACTGGACTGGATGGCATCCCCGGGTCTCGGCGTCAACGTCTTTATCAGCGTGATGACCGCGTGAAGCTCTTCCTTCTGCAGCTTCAGCAGCCGCATCAGCTGCGCGAAGTCGCGCTGGCCAAGGAGATCCAGATGGTCCCTGACCAACGTCGCGGCCACTTGGCGCCATGGTGTGTCGTCGGCACACTGACGGAGCTGGATCGACAGGCATTCGCAGAGGTTCCTGGCACCGACGCCGATGGGATCGAAGTTCTGGACCTGGTGCAGGACCGCCTCGATCTCAGGCTGATCGATTTCCAGCTCTGGAGTGGAAATGCTTGTGAGGATTTCTTCCAGAGAAACGCTCAAATACCCGTCTTCACCGATGCTGTCGATGATGGCGGTGGCGATGGCCTTGTCCACATCGCTCATTCGGGTAAGGCCAAGCTGCCAGAGAAGATGTTCGGTGAGCGTCTCCGACTGGGCACGAGGGCTTTCGAATTCGACACCGTTGATTCCCGCCGCACCGTACTGAACCGGAACAGCGTCGTAGATATCCTCCCAGACCGTGTCTACGGGCAGCTCCGACGGAATATCCGTAGGCACGATGTTCGGCTCGGGCGCGCCGCCTTCGTCTCCTGGTTCGCCGCTGGTGGGGGTGTTGGCGTCCTCGTCCACCTCCAGCATGAGGTTCGACTCCAACGCCTCCTGTACCTCGGTCTGCAACTCCATGGTGGAAAGTTGCAGCAGCCGAATGGCCTGCTGCAGCTGCGGGGTCATGGTCAGATGTTGACCAAGTCGGAGCTGGAGAGTTTGCTTCATCACGCGAACTAACGGGCTTTTCCGTCAAATTTTAGCAGGATGGCAACGACGGCGAACGGCCGCCGTCACAGCTTGAAATCATGCCCCAAATATACTTCTCGTACTTTTTCGTCGCGCAAGATAGCGTCGGGCCTGCCCTCGGCGATGATGCGCCCTTCGCTCACGATATACGCTCTGTCGCATATGTCCAGGGTCTCGCGCACATTGTGGTCAGTTATCAGAACACCGATGTCGCGTTGGCTCAAGTAACTGATAATTCTCTTGATATCGATGATGGAAATGGGGTCGACTCCGGCGAAGGGCTCGTCCAGGAGCATGAATCTGGGCTCCGAAGCGAGCGCCCTGGCGATTTCCACCCGGCGCCGCTCACCCCCCGATAGACTGTCTCCGCGGTTGTGCCGCAGGCTGCCCACATGCAGCTCTTCCAGGAGCTCTTCCAGGCGCTTTTTCTGCTCGACGGGTTCCAGACCGGGCTGAACCTCGAGAATGCCGAGGATATTCTCTTCCACCGTAAGGCGTCGGAAAATCGACGGTTCCTGGGGCAGATAACCGAGGCCGAGGCGGGCCCTCGCGTGCATGGGGTAGTGGGTCAGGTCCTGAGCGTCCAGGTGAATGGCGCCGCCGTCGCTCATGACGAGACCGATGATCATGTAGAAACTGGTGGTTTTTCCGGCCCCGTTCGGTCCCAGCAACCCCACGACTTCCCCGCTGCGAACGCTCAAGCTGACATCGTTTACCACGGCGCGGGAATTGTAGCGTTTGGCGAGGCCGCGGGCAGTGAGAACGCTCATGGAGCAATGGGTCCATGGCTGGAGAACCTGGGCGTGATCATTTTTTCTTCGGCGTGATCGTAATCCTTACCCGATCAGGCTTGTCCGAGCCACCCGTCTGCCCCCCGTCGGGATTGGCGCCGGCTTTCACCCGGCCCTGGCGCGAATCGTATACGATCCGCGGCGCCGTAATTTTGTCCTTACCCTCGCCGTAGCGCGCGTTTCCCAGCAGCAGTATCACATCCCGGTCGGCGTGATACTCCATGCGCTCGGCAGCCGCCGTCATGTAGTCTTTCTTGCCATCGGCAAGTTGGCGGAATTTCGCCGGCGTCCCCACGGAGATCGCCTTGGTAATCGCGTTGGCATCGTTGTAATGAATCCATACCGTATCGCCGGTTATTCGCAATGTACCCTGGGTAATGACGACATCACCCCGATAGACGGTGATCTTCGACCGATTGTCCACCTCCGCTGCCTGGGCTTCGATGACGATGGGTTCGTCGCGGTCCGTGGACAGAGCCTGCGCACTGGATGACACAACCCCCAGCATCGCGGCGAATGCGATTGCGGTGCACGTGTACTGAATTCTCATGGATTCCCGCTTTGTCAGCGCGCAATTCGGTTGATAGTCGTTTTGACCTTGGATAACAGCTCCACCCGGCTCTCACCGAGGTAGGCGCGCATCCCCGTTCCGTGAGTAAGTGATTCCGGTGTACTGATACTGACGGGCAAATCGGTCTGCGCGAACTCCTCACGGGGCAATACCCGCAAATCCTGGGTCTCGATGTGAATCTCCCGCTTTCCGTCCGCGCGGTCACGCCAGATGTCCACCTTGCCGAGCAACATCAGGACATCGTTGTCGGCCGATACCCAGCCACGCTCCGAGGCCACGTGCCACGGCTCTTCTGATTGTTGATAAACGACCAGATGCGGATGCCTGAGTTCCGTCGTCTCCGTATCGGCAAAGTGCGCCATGTACGCCGCCGACAGTCGCCGCAACCGCCGTCCATCCTCTCCCATGGTGGTCACCTGGAACTCCTCCATGGTCAAATCCGGAGCACGGCCCTCAAAACGCTTGGCTTCCCCATCCTGGCTCCCAAGCCTTGCGAGCCACAGGGTACTGGCGAGGGCGAAAACCACCAGCACCGCGGTGGGCGCCCAGGTACCCAAGGCAGTACGCAAGCCGGGCTTGGGCCCAGGCTCGGGGAGAACGCCAGCTTCGGGTCGCGCCTCCATGGAACGCTCAAATCTTCCCAGTCAGATAGTCGTGGTGCACTCCCTCCAGAGTGCCCTGGGCGTGCATCAAGAGCTCGCAGACTTCCCGTGCGGCGCCGCGCCCGCCATGACTGTGAGTGTGCCAATGGGCCTGCTCCAGAACCAACGGATGCGCGTTTGCCACCGCAATCGCCAGCCCGACCGCGGCCATGACGCCCAAATCGATCACGTCGTCCCCCACGTAGGCGGCTTGGTCTGCGGTCAGATCCAGATCGGCGATGAGCTTCTCGAATACAGGCAGCTTGGACGGATGGCCCTGGTGCACATGGGCAATACCCAATGACGCCATGCGTTCGGCCACGAGCTGTGAACGCCGGCCCGTGATGATGGCGAGCTCGATACCGGTTTGACCCAACATCTTCATTCCGTGCCCATCGCGGGAATCGAATGCCTTGTACTCGACCCCGTTATCGCCCAACAGCAATCGACCGTCGGTGAGCACGCCATCCACGTCGAACACGACGAGCTTTACCTTTGCGGCCCGCGCAAGAACTTCCGGTGATGCCTTGACCAATCAGATCACCCCGGCGTGCAGAAGATCGTGCATGCTCAACACACCGATTAGCCGGTGCTCCGGGTCGACCACCAGCAACGAGTTGATCTCCCGGTCCTCCATAATCTTGAGGCCTTCGGCCGCCAGTATATTCGGCGCGACGGTAACGCACTGGGCAGTCATGACCTCGGAGATTTTCGCTTTGTGCACATCCAACTCGCGATCGAGTGTGCGGCGGAGATCGCCATCGGTATAGATCCCGAGTACTTTCAAATCTCCATCGACGATGGCCACAGTGCCCAGACCCGTGCGCGTCATCTCCATCAGGGCTTTCGACACAGGCACGTCCAGAGTGACCGTGGGCATATCATCGCCGCTGTGCATGATGTCGCTGACGTGCAGGAGCAGGCGCCGCCCCAGGCGGCCGCCCGGATGGGAGCGGGCGAAATCCTCGGCGCTGAAGCCGCGCGCCTCGAGAAGCGCGATGGCAATCGCGTCACCCATGGCGAGGGTGGCGGTGGTGCTGGCGGTGGGCGCAAGACCCAACGGACAGGCTTCCTCTTCGACACCTACATCGATATTGACATCGGCCACCTCGGCCATGCGCGACTGCTTGTCGCCGGTGAGAGTGATGAGGGGTACGCCGAGCCTCTTGATGAGCGGCAGAATGGTGACGATCTCGCTGGTGCCCCCGGAATTGGAAATGGCCAGCACCACATCCTGGGCCGTGATCATTCCGATGTCGCCGTGGCTGGCCTCTCCCGGGTGCATGAAAAACGATGGGGTGCCGGCGCTCGCGAGGGTCGCGGCGATCTTGCGCCCCACGTGACCGGACTTGCCCATTCCGGTGACCACCACGCGGCCCCCACACTGGAGTAACAGACGGCAGGCATCGACGAAACTCCCGTCGACCCGCGCCGCCAGAGAAGTGAGGGCCCGGGCCTCGGTCTCGATAACGGCGACACCGGAGGCGCGAAGGCTGGAGTCCGACCCCATCTCACCGTCCACCGCCGAGCCGCCGGCAGCCCGGTCGTCGGGCCGATTCACGCTGCTCACCTGCTTGAGTGCCATCGATTGCTCCGCTGTATGCGGGTATTTTGGTCCAAATTAAGGCTTTTCAATAGCTTAGCCCTTTGTCCCAGGCGGATCCGGTGCCTCGCCGATGATCCGCCCTCAGGTGGCGGATAGGTAGAGCAGGCCCTGGTAGCCCACGAAGGCGAGCAACAGCACGCCACCCTCCCAGCGGGCAATGCGGCCGGGCCTGCGAAAACCCCAGGACATTACGACCAGTGCCACACTGAGAGTCAACATGACCGGGAAATCGCGCTGCAGCGCCTCGGGCGGCACTGCCGTGGGCGCGATCAGGCCGGCTATGGCCAGCACCGGCAACAGATTGAACATATTTGACCCGATCACATTGCCAACCGCAATGTCGGGTTCGTTCTTGAGAATACTGGTGACGGAGGTGGCGAGCTCTGGAAGGCTGGTGCCCACGGCGACCACCGTGAGGCCGATTAACAGATCGCTGACCTGGAAGCTGCGCGCGATGCTGACCGCCCCCCAGACCATGGCCTGGGATCCCAGTAGCAGCGTCCCCAGCCCGACCACGAACCACAGTAACGCCTTGCCGGTGCCGATATCAGTGGGAATTTCCCTGGCGAACTCCCGCTGCAAGGGATCCGAGCGCCGCGCACGAATGGCAATACTCAGCATGAACAACAACAGAATGATGAATGCCAGGCTCAGAACCAGGCCATCGTTTCTGTCCAGGGTGCCGTCGCCGAGCAGAATCCAGGCAAGCGCCATGACGCCGAACATGGCGGGAAACTCCAGACGAAATATCCTGGTCCGCACCATCACGCTGCGAACCAGCGCCGTCACCCCCAGCACCAGACCGACATTGGCGATATTGGAACCCAGAGCATTGCCGATAGCGACGCCCGGATTGCCTTTCAGGGCCGCCGTTGCCGAGACCAGCATCTCCGGCGCGGACGTTCCCACGCCGACGATGGTCAGTCCGATGACCAGCGGCGAAACGCCCAGGTTGCGGGCAATGGCGGAGGCGCCGAGCACGAAACGATCGGAACCCCACACCAGCAGCGCGAGTCCGACGACGACGGCGAAAAATGACACCGGTATGTGTTCTCCATGCCCGAAATCAGTGTGGTACCCGGCGGCGATGAGCGCTCCCCATCTCACCGCCCGCCCATGGCATGGTAGCGAAAAACCAGTGCCCGCGAAAATTGCCCCCAAGCGCGTGCTAAGCTGGAGCGAAAGCTTCTCCACGATCGATGACACGATGAGCGAACGCCTCGATCGGGCCCGCCAGTGGGTTCAGAACATACTCGGGGTGCAGAGCGTGGATCTGCAACCGGCTTCCACCGATGCCAGCTTTCGCCGTTACTTTCGCCTCAGCGCGCAAGGTTCATCGCTGATACTCATGGACGCGCCCACGGACAGAGAAGACTGCCGGCCCTACGTTGCCGTGAGCGAACTTCTCGAACATGCCGGCATCCACGTGCCCGTCATTCATGCACGGGATCTGGACGCGGGCTTCCTGCTGCTGGAAGATCTCGGCCGGCATTGTTATCTGGATGAGCTCGACACGGACAGCGCACCGGCGCTCTATGACGACGCTCTCGAGGCGCTGCTTGCGATGCAGTCACGAATACCCGCCGACGCCGTACCCGAGTACGACGCCGCGCGCGTTCTTCAAGAGCTGTCGTTGTTCGGTGATTGGTTTCTGCACAGACACTTGGGCATCGACATCACCGGCAGCGCGCACGACGTTCTATCCATAAGTTATCAGTTCTTGGCAAACCGATTTGCGGAGCAAGCCAGGGTGTTCGTTCACCGGGACTATCACTCGCGCAATCTCATGCGCACCCGCGAGCGTAATCCCGGTGTATTGGATTTTCAGGACGCCGTGGCGGGCCCGGTGGCTTATGACGCGATCAGTCTGTTGCGGGATGTTTACATCGAGTGGCCGCGGGAACGCGTCGAAGCGTGGTTACTCGAGTACCACCGGGGCGCGCTTGGCGAGGGGATACCTATTGCCGGCGATGCCACCGAGTTTCTTCGCGATGCCGACCTCATCGGCGCCCAACGGCATCTCAAGATCGCCGGGGTCTTCTGTCGCCTCTACTATCGCGACGGCAAATCCGACTATCTGCGGGACATTCCGTTGACGCTTCGCTACCTGATGGATGAATGCGAACGCCAACCGGAATTGGCGGCGCTGGGTAATCTTCTGGAAGAATTGCAGGTGATGAGAAAGCTGCAGGAGAAGAATGCCCGGGATCTGGATGACGCCGGAGCACCGCCAACGTGAGAGTCATGCTGCTGGCAGCCGGGCGCGGTGAACGCATGGGGCCGTTAACCGACGAAATGCCGAAACCGCTGCTTACCATCGGTGGAAAACCGCTCATCGTGCACTTGGTGGAGGCGCTGGTGGCGGGGGGGTTTCGCGAGCTGGTGGTCAATCACGCCTGGCACGGCGCCTTGTTGGAGCAGAGGCTGGGCGACGGACGGGAGTTCGGCGCCAGCATCGAATACTCGGTGGAGGGCGATGGAGCGCTGGAAACGGGTGGCGGAATCCGCCGCGCCCTGCCCCTGCTGGGAAGCGACCCGTTCGTGGCCGTCAATGCCGACATCTGGACCGACTTCCCGTTCGCCGACCTTCCGGATACGCTGGAAACTCTCGCCCACGTGATCCTGGTGGACAATCCGGCCCATCATCCGGAGGGCGATTTCGTGCTCGCCGGTACGCGCGCACACAGAGGCCGGGGAAAAGGCCAAGGCCAAGGCGAGGACGAGGGCGAGGGCCGTCGACTCACCTTCAGCGGAATCGGCGTGTACCGTCCCGAGCTGTTCGCGGAATTGCCCGACGGGCGCTTTCCCCTGGCGCCGATTCTATTCGATGCCTGCGATAAGGGGCGGTTGTCCGGCACGCACTACACCGGCGAGTGGTGGGACGTGGGCACCCCTGAACGCCTGCAGCAGTTGGATCGGCGCTTTCGAGCGGAGAAGGGCTAGGGGGGACAGGGGGGACAGATTTTAATCTGTCCCCTCCCATCCGTGTGCCGCGGTGCCCCGGCTAGTCGCCGTTGCTCTTTACAGTTAAATTCCCGCGACTCCTGTCCACCGTCTGCAACCCAATGCCGCTCACCCGAGCGAGCTCGTCCAGGTTTTCAAAAGGCCCATGTTTCTGCCGGTAGCTGACGATGTCGCGAGCCTTCTTGATGCCGACACCGTTGATGGCCGAGGCCAGGGCCTCGGCATCCGCGGTATTGATGTTGACGGGCTCACCAGCGTAGACGACGCCGGCAACCAGCAGGATGACACATGCTAAGAGGTGACGGACATTGACCATGAGGGTCTCCTTGTCAGTGTTGCTGTGCTTGCGATGAATGACTTCCATTGCGCAATCGCGCAGGAACAGCTTAGAGACCCCGGGCCCACGACCGCCAGAGCACCGGGTAAGCGCCGGACGCGCATGCACGCCGGCGAATTGCGCGTCACTCCCTGGCCGGACTCGTACCGCGCGTAGTCCGATGGCTACTGGTCGTGCCACCGCTCCAGCAGCGGTTGCAGCTCGTCCAGGGTGCGAATTTCCGCATCCGGGGGCCGGCCGCCTGGCCACGGCGCGGCTTTGACGTTAACCCACACGGAGCGCATTCCGACGGCGTTGGCGCCCTGAACATCCCGCTCGGGATCGTCGCCCACATGCACCGCGTGGCACGCCTGGACGCCGGCGGCGTCCAAGGCTGCATGAAAGATCTCCGCTTTCGGCTTGGCGACTCCCGCGCCGGCCGCGGTGATGACGAAGTCGAAGTAGTGCCCGATACCGATATAGTGGACATCGGCATTACCGTTGGTGATGGCGCCCACGGCGTAGCGTTCGCGCATGCCGTCCAGCGCCCCGTGAGCCTCCTCGAACAGCGTCACGGCATTGCGATGTTCCCAGAACACACGGAATCCCTGCTCCCCGGCGCCCGTGCCGTAGCCGAAGCTTTCCGCCAGATGACGCAGCCAGTGGCGCCGCATATAGGTGAAGTCGTGGGCCTTCTCCGGATAGCGCTGGAAGTAGGCACGCCGATGGACGATCAGCGCCTGCGGGTCGTACCGCTCCGAGATGCGTGGACAGTGGCAGGTGATCCAGTCGTAGAAGGCGTCCTCGGCATCCCTCAGCAGCGGCTCCTCAGGCCACAGGGTGTCATCGAGATCGAAGGTGACACAGCGTATCGGCATAAGGGGATCAACCCGCGGCGTTCAGTTCAACGGCCATCAGAGACACGGCTTTGCTGCCACCTTCGGTCTCCTGGGTGCCCACCTGGCGGAATCCGAAGCTCTCGTGAAAGGCCTTGGACTCGTCGTTCGGCGGCAGGGTGTTGACCTCACAGGTAAGAAGCGTCGTGCGCGATCGGGCAAAGTCGAAGATATCCCGGTACAAAACGCTGGCAATGCCACGGCGGCGAGCTTCGGCGGCGACGGCAATCCGGTCGATGTAGATGAAATCCTTGTAGCGCCCCTCAAACCAGAGAAAATTGACACTGTCGTAGTCCGCGCCCGGGGCGAACGCCACCAGATAAGCCACCACATTGTCGGCCAGCGATGCCACCCGGAAGTAGGCCGCGCTACGGGTGAAATCCTCAAAGCGATGCAACGTGATGCTGTTCACGTGGGGCACGGCAAGCTCGTTGATGGCGTGCACCGCGGCCAGGTCGGCCGGCCGCGCGTCGCGGAATTCCACCACCGGCCCGTGTCTGCTCACGGGCGTGTAGCGCCGGCGTTGCCGGGCGGCGGGGTGGCAAAGAAGCCATTCATGTCCAGCCACTCCCAGTCCGGCCCGTGCCACCCGAACAGGTGGAAATCCGCCCGCTCGCCACGCCCGAACACCACGCCCTCGCCCTCCAGCAGGCGGCGCTGGCGGCCGGTACCGCCGCCGTGGCGACGTTCGCTGACGGTGCCACGGCTGTTGACGACACGCTGCCAGGGAACCCGGCGCTTGCCCACCGCGGCCATGGCATAGCCCACCATGCGCGGCGTGCAATGACCCTCGATAGCAGCAATCTGACCATAGCTCGCCAGACGGCCAACGGGGATCTGGCTGGCAATGGCGTAAATCCGCTCGTAAACCGATGCCTGGCGAAGGGTCGAATCCTGTGGCTCGCTCATGGTAGTCGCTTCAAGTAGTCGGTCAGCTGGGGCTCATCGAGAAAATAATGACAGATCTCCTCGTCGCCGCCCACCAACACCGGCACCTTGTGCCCATAGCGGGCCACCAGGTCCGGGTCGGAATCGATGTCCACCAGCTCGAAGGTGAGGGCATGGGACGCTGCCAGAGCCGTCAGCTCGCTGTGCATCTCCGCGCAAAGGTGACAATCCCGCCGAACGTAGAGTATGAGTTGCATGGTAGCCTCCCCCGAATCCACGGAACATTATCCACCAGCCTGTGCACCCCCTGGCCGGATCCTGGCCCGGCCCCCGCACCTGGGTACTGGCCGGATGTTGGCCGGATCCTTGCCGGATCCTGGTCGGATCCGGGGCCCGGGCAATTTCCGCCGCCCATTTGCAGTCAAAGCCGCGCCCAGGGCCTATAATTGCTTGGCGTAAGCTTATTGTCGCCCACCTGGCCGCGATCACAGGGCCATGGAAGTCAGTTTGCCATCCTCTGCATGGAGCGGGAACTGGAAGACGACGGGGCGGTTGATTGAAAAAATGTCGGGGGGCGGATCACGGCCATTTTCTGCCCACCTGGAGGAATCACGATGTTTAAGAAACACGAGGCCGAAGACGGCCGAACGGAGCCGACGATCCAGAGCGGCGAGCAGAGCGTGCTACCCAAGACCCGGAGCCGTGCGGCGGCAACCATCGGACCATCCATACAGATCAGCGGCGACGTCACCGGAAACGAGGACGTACGCATAGAGGGTCGCGTAGAAGGCACCATTAACCTGAGTGACAATGTGTTGACCGTAGGTAAGGAAGGCCAGATCAATGCAACCATCACCGCGCGCGCCATTTTCGTGGAAGGCAAAGTCGAAGGCGACCTGAAGAGCCTCGAACAGATTGTCGTTCAAAGTTCCGGCAATGTGCGCGGCAATATCGTGGCGCCCCGTGTGACATTGGAGGACGGTTGCAAGTTCAAGGGCTCCATCGATATGGATGATTCAGAACCGAGCGCGGCTCGCACGTCCGGTCAATCGGGCAGAAACGAGAAAGTTGCCGACATCAAGTCCGCGGCAACAGGCGCCAGCGACGCGTCCGCCGGCGGTGGGCTTGGCAAGGTTCCTGGCCAGTAGCAGTCGCGTCACTCATGGCGCTTGCCGCTAGCAATGAAGTGCTCGAGGAACGGCACCCGACGGATCTGGAATTCAATTCACCCAGCGTCGGTATTCTCTCTCAGCGTTTTCCAGGACCCGGCAAATGCCAGGTCCTGGATCTGGGAGCGCCCGCGAGTTCCACCGTGGCATTTTTCTCGGGACGTGCCTGCAAGTTCTATCTCGAAGACTTGTATCGCTTCTTCATCGCGCCCCGCGTCGACAGACAGGCCGATGACGATGAGGACGACGACGTTGCCGCCGCCATCGCAGCCGCGCTGAGTTATGACGATACTGCGCGATTCGATCTGATTCTCGGCTGGGATCTCTTCAACTACATGGAACGCGGCGCCATCGAGTTGCTGATGGCGCGCATTGCACGCTCCTGCCGTTCCGGAACACTGTTGTTTTTGACTCTCTCCACCGGCGCGATCATCTCGAGCAGCCCGGCGCGGATCACCATGGCCAACGGCGGCCGGTTGCATTACCGTCGCACCATCGGCGAGCGCAGCATTACCAATCCGCGCTTCTCGCCGACTGCGCTGGAAAGCATGATGCCGGGTTTTCACCTCCTGCATTCTTTCCTGCTGGGGGACGAGATGCAGGAGTTTCTCTTCTGCTACTCCTGAGGTGTTGTATCGATGCGCGCAGTTCGCCGCGCTATACGAGCCGCGTACATGAAACCCGATAGCGACAGTCTTTACCGGTTCGTTGTCGAGGGTTGCAACGTGCGCGGTCAGCTGGTCTATCTGGATCAGTCCTGGCGCCAGCTCGCCAGCCGCCACGACTATCCCCCGGTTGTGCGCCGAATTCTCGGCGAAGCGGTATCCGCCGCCGCGCTGTTGTCCGCGACCATAAAGTTCGATGGCGCGCTGAGCATTCAGGCGAGCGGCGACGGGGGTTTGCGCCTTCTCATCGCGCAAGCCACTGCCAATGGGACACTGCGTGGACTGGCCAGATGGAAAGGGGAGTTGCACGACGCGCAGCTTTCCCATCTCCTTGGCAACGGGCGCCTGGTCATCACCATCGATCCCGGCGGCGACGGCGAACGCTACCAGGGCATCGTCGAATTGCAAAGCGACGGCCTGTCCCAATCCCTGCGTGGCTACTTCAGCCATTCCGAGCAGCTCCCTACCCGCCTGTGGCTGGCGGTAGAGGAAGAACGGGTGGCCGGGCTGTTGCTGCAGCGAGTCCCGGAACCGGACACCGAAGAGTCCTGGCTCGACGATGACGGTTTATCCGCAGACGCCTGGCGACAAACGGTGGGACACGCCGAAACCCTGAATCCTACCGAGCTCCTGGAACTCAGCGTTCCGGATCTGCTCGCACGCATCAGTGATGACCGCCCTGTGCGGCTGTATCGGGGAGAAGACTGGCGCTTCCTGTGCAGCTGCTCCCGGGAGAAGGTGACAGAAGTCTTACGCGCTCTTGGCCGCGACGATCTCGATTCGTTGATCGAAGAGCGCCGGCGAGTGAGTGTCAATTGTGAATTTTGCGGCGCGGAGTTCAATTTCGACGCGGTAGATGTTGCCCAGGTTTTTGTGGACGACCACCACGATCTGCAGGGAACTCGCCACTGACCAGTCGAATCAGACGCTTTCCAGAAATTCCGACAGCGCACGATTGAATGCGGCAGGCTGCTCGACATTACACAGGTGTGAGCCGTTGTCGATGACAGTCAGGGAGGCGCCGGCGATTTTCTGCTCGATGACGCGCGATGCCTCAGGCGGCGTCGCCGGATCTTCGGCACCGACGATCAGTTTTACCGGAAGCGCAATCTCAGACAATCGCTCAGTGTAGTCCAACGCGCGTATCGCCTGACAGCAACCTACATATCCCGACGTGGGCGTATCCAGAAACTGTTTGGAAATCACCCGCAGTTCCGGTCCGTCCGCCTCCAGGAAGGACGGCGTAAACCAACGCTCCATGGTTTCGTCGCACAGAGGATGCATACCGCTTTTCTCGACCACGGCGATGCGGTCGTCCCATGTGGGTTGAGCTTGCTCGGGAATTTTGCTGGTGGTATCACACAGGACCAGGGAAAGCAGGCGCTGGGGGTAACGTAGCGCCAGATTCTGCCCGATCATGCCGCCCATGGAGAGCCCCACCCAGTGCAGACGCTCGATGTGCAACGCATCGAGCATGGCGATAACATCGTCGCCCAGCATATCCAGGGTATACGGGCCGGCTGGAGCATCGCTGCCTCCGTGGCCGCGCGTGTCGTAGCGCAAGACCCGGTAGCCGTCCACCAGCATCGGTACCTGCTGCTCCCACATCACTCCACTGGACGCGAGAGAGTGGCTCAGCACCACCAGGGGCGCCTGCTCAGGCCCCGAAAATTGACAGTTGACGTGCAGATCGTTGGCGAAAATGCGCACGACCCTTCCTCCAGCGCGCGCTGCCCCGGGGCCGATTGCCCGAGGGGTCCAGCGACGTTTCCATCATACACCACAGCGGGATGCGCTCCGAACCGCACCCACCGGGCGCCCGCTTTCTGTTAGTCTCCTCCCCATTGACTTCAGCATCCTCGGCCTGCCACCGATGAGACCATGAACACCCTCGGCTCAGTTTCCGCCGGCCGGTTCGCGGCCCGTCAGCTATTGCTCGCCATTGTCCTCACCTCGAGCATGGCAACGGCGGCCATCGCCGCGGAAAAATCCCTTGGCAGTTTCAAGGTGTGGAGTGCCATGAGCTTCTCCGAGGATGACAAGGCCGTTTGCATGATGTGGAGCCAGCCGGAGAAGGCCGAAGGCAAGTACAAAAAGCGCGGTGAGATTTTCGTGTTCGTTACCCATCGCCCCAGCGACGGGGAAATGAACAAAGTGAGCTTCGAAACGGGATACACGTTCAAGGATTCCAGCGATGTCCGCGTCACCATCGATGAAAAGGCGTATACCCTGGACACCAATGGCAGCACCGCCTGGAGCCAGAACGCCAAGGACGATTCACGCATGGTCAAAGCCATGCGTGCCGGTCGTACGATGGTGGTGGAAGGCACCTCCAGTCGCGGTACCAAGACCCGCGACAAGTACTCCCTTGGCGGCTTTACCGCGGCTCACAATGCCATCAACAAGGCCTGCAAATCGAAGTAAATACCCGCCGGCTCAGGGGCGCCGAACGGAGCGCTTACTTGTTCAGCCGGATTGCCCAGGCGGCCAGTTTCTTGGTGGTACTTCCGTCCGAGTTCTTGATCACTTTGATTTTCGACTGCATTACGACGGCGTCGGCGCCGCTTGCCGCCGCTTTCTTCTTGACCGAGGCGACCATACTCGCATCTTTAGTGAGCAACACGCCTTCGACGAAGACCACGCCGACGCGCTTGTACTGACTGGAAGGCGGTAGATTTTCCAGAACCCTGACATCGCCCTCGTAGGGGGGGAACTCCACCGATCTGGAGGCCGGTTGGAATGTTGCCGGAGACGTGCAGCTGCTGATGCCCGCTATGATGACGACCATCAACAGCACCGAGAGCCGGCCGGGCCATCCACACGAGCGGCGTGCGTGCAGTTCGTCATGCATCCGTTGAGACCTCGACCTGACTACATCCCGGCCACTCATACTACGACCTGCGACTCCAGGTCAATTCCGGGTCAATATTCGGCGTTGTAGCGGTGTAGAATCAGGCTACAGCGTTACCCACCGGCGACCGCCATGAAATACGTGCAGGAATCGGAAGACGGCTTCAAAAGCCTCTGGCCGACGATACTTCTAGGACGCACGCTCCCGGATACACAGGCCGCCAACGAGCAGCTGGTAAAACTCATCGAGAGCCTGGACAGCGATCACGCCGACCTGACCACGGACTATCGCAGTGGCAATTTTTTTACACTGGAACATGCCGCGACTGCATGGTTGAAAGACTGTGTCAACGTCACCGTTCGCGACTATTTTCAGCACCTGGGAATGGACTACGACATTCGCTGGTCACTTCAGGCCTGGGCTAACGTGAATCGATTCGGTGACTACCACGACTACCACAATCACCCGCACGCGTACCTGAGCGGGACTTACTACGTCCGCGTGCCCACCGAGTTCGAAAAACTGGAAACCCGGAACGATGTCAGACCCGGGCGCCTGACACTTTACGACCCCCGCGCCTGCGCCAACATGACGGCCATCAAGGGCGATCCGTACATCGAGCCGGAGTATACCGTCGAGCCGAAGGCCGGCATGTTGTTGCTGTGGCCAGCCTTCGTGAATCACTTCGTCCATCCTAATTTGTCGAAGCAACCGCGCTTGAGCGTCAGTTTTAACGTCTTACTGAAGTGGAGCGACGACTACCTGCCGTCCCAGCGTTAGCTGGATTCCCCCTCGTTCTGAGCCATTGTCTCATCGACGCTATGCTGCGCTCCGCGCCTTTGCGCCAGATCCCGATCCATGGCATTGCGCATGCTGACGTACATCTCTCCCGAGGTGAACTGGCCGCCGGGCAATGTGATGATGGGCGAACGCTGCTCCTTGCTCGGTGCAAGCCGGCGCCGCATGCGGAAAATGGCGAATCCCCCGAGGAAACCCGACACCAGAGCGCTCATGACGAACAATCCCTCGGGACCCAGGTGCCCCATGACGGACGCCGCGATGATCGGACCGAGGAAGGCGCCGAAACCGTAGGCGGTCAGTAGCCCGCTGGCGGTCTGCACCAGCTTGTCCGTTGGCGCGAAATCGTTGGCGTGGGCGACACACAAGGAGTAGACGGTGAAGGAGAACGCGCCATAGACGGCGCCGGCGAGGTAGATCCATCTGGGGCTCCACTCGGTAACCAGGACTATGGCGACGCAGGCCACCGACGTCGCCAGAGCCACCATGGTCAATACCACCCGCCGGTCCATTCGATCGGACAGATGTCCCACGGGATACTGCAACAGCAGTCCTCCAAAGATCACGGACGCCATGAAGGTCGAGGTGCCACCGATGCCGAGGCCCAGACCAAAGGAGAAAATCGGGGCCAGGCTGTAGAAACTGGCATTAACCAGGCCCGCGCAGAATGATCCCAGCAGTCCCAATGGCGATGTCCGCCAGAGTTCGCGCAGGTTGATGGGGTCGCGTTGCGGAGGCTTCGGTGCGGTGGAGCGTGTCAGCAGCACCGGAATCAAGGCCAAAGAAAATATGATGGAGGCAACGCTGAAGAGCTGAAATTTACCCGGGTCGGCGATCGTCAGGAGGAACTGTCCGCAACCGGCTGAGAAGTAGTTCGTGATCATGTAAAGCGCCATCACCTTGCCGCGCGTTCGTTTCGTGCTGCGGGCGTTGAGCCAGCTTTCGGTGACGATAATCATGCCTGCCATGCAGAAGCCCGACGCAAAGCGCAGGGCGCACCACGCGATCGGGTCCACGATGACCACATGCAGCAGCGCGGTAACGGACATGACCGAAGCAAAAGCGGCGAACGCACGTATGTGCCCGACGGCGGAGACGATGTTGCTGGCACGCACGGCGCCCTGCAGGAGCCCGAGGAAGTAGGCGGCCATGATCAGTCCGACGACTTGGGTGCTGAATCCCTCGATTTGACTGCGCACACCAAGCAAGGTGCCGAACAAACCGTTGGCAAGAAGCAGCAGACCGTAGCTCAGCAATAGCGAGAATACGGAGCGAACCGCGACCAGTGTGCCGGTGGCTTCGACCGTTGGCTCCGGGTTAGTATGCTCGGCAGTGGTTGTCATCCACTGGCCCTCGGGAGCAGATTGTCATCCATGACCGCGACTCATGCCTCCATCCGTCGCGAGTTTAACCAGTAGTTGCACGATTGAAGACCTATTAATAATGAGCACGGGCGACCCCATCGTAGCGCAGTACACGGAACTCCGTTGCGAGATGGTGGAGCAGATTGCACGCCACGCCCAGCTTGCCGCTCGCGAGATCGGTAGAGCGATTTTGGGCGGCAACGTGATGGACGCGATGAAGTCGGTACCGCGTCACGAGTTCGTCCCTGTGGAGGTGCGCGCCTTCGCCTACTCCGACTCGCCTCTTCCCATCGGTTACGATAAGACGATATCACAGCCCTTTATCGTTGCGCTCATGACGGATCTTCTGGATCTGCGAGCGGAAGATCGTGTCCTCGATGTGGGCACCGGCCTCGGTTATCAGGCGGCAATACTGGCAAAGCTCGTCGAGCGCGTCTACTCGGTAGAGATTCTCGAGGAGCTGTCCGAAGGCGCCCGCCGGCGCCTTGCCGAGCAGCAGACCATCAATGTCGAATTGCGGGTCGGCGACGGTTCCAAAGGCTGGCCCGAGCACGCCCCCTTCGACAAGATTCTGGTGGCGGCAGCACCGGACCTGATCCCGACGCCTCTGCTCGCGCAGCTCAAGCCTGGCGGCAAAATGGTGATCCCCGCGGGCATCGCGGATGCCCAGCAGCTGATGCTCGTGGAGAAGAACGAAAAAGGCCAGCTCAATGTCGAGGAGATTCTTCCAGTACGCTTTTCCTCACTCACGGTCAGCCACTGACGACGGCGGCGAATTCCCCTCGTAACCGATCATCAGCTGCCCCGCTGCTATGGAAAGCAAGCCGTAGCCTGCGAAGAAATAGAGCCCGGGTCCCAGGGTGGCGTCTGTGAGCTGCGCGGTGTCCGCGGTCAGAAAAGCCAGCAGCACGGCAACCACGAACACGTCGGTCATCGACCACCGGCCGATGGCTTTGACCAGCAACACGCTGGTGTTGCGTGCGCGCGTGTGGCCGAGTTCGAGTGCGATCAACGAGAGCACGATCTTGAGCACCGGCAGAACCACGCTGAAGAGAAGCAAAAGCGACGCGAGGAAAAAATTCTTAACCAGAAAGAGCTTGTGAATCGTCGTGATGATGCCCTTGGACTCGTACTGCAGGACGACACGGCCCAACAGTGCGACTTCTCCGTGAGCGACGACAGTCAGAATTGGCGCAAGCAATCCTATGGCGAGAAATATGCCGGATACGCCGAACAACTGCCGGATGATGACCACACTCCTGGCGCGGCGCCCGCGAGCCTCCGTCAGGATTACCGCGGCCAGGAAGGCGATGCTCAGGCCAAGCAACAACCATCCTGTGCCCACGGCACGCTTCTGATGAAACTGCGCCGTTTCCATGGCGGCGGCAAGTTGCTCCGCCATCTCGGTGCCGCCGCCGTAAAGCCCCAGGGACAGAGTTTCCAGGGCATCTCTGAGCGCACGGTCGGTTTTTGCCGACACGCTTTCATGGGCGGATACCGCTTCGTAGGTCCGCGATGCGTCATTGGCGCTGGCAATAATAACGACGGCGAGCGCCACGGCAACAGCATAGTAGGCCGGCACCAGAACAAAGGTCGAAAGCCGACTATTCGCCATGGTCACGGGCCCGGGGCCGTGGGTCGAACCCGAACTCTCCGGCAACCTGGCCGCGGGGGAGCAATCCGACATCGATGGATTCGTTATTCCACAACAGGTGAATGCCTCGGGTTTTCGTGCCGCCCCATGGGTGGATGAGGCCTTCGATACTGTGCTCATCACAGGCCCCGCCATCGGCGTGGCGAAGGTGATCGGACATGGGTCCCAGGTCCCGGTCACACAGCAAGCCGATGCCGCGTTCTCCCAGCAACAGCAGATTTCCCTGCTCGTCGAGCCATGCGCCATGCAGCTCGTTCACCGAGTTCTCCACATGGTCCCTGAGAACGCCGGCGCCATCCAGCGAGTAGATCCAGGGCGTGTAATCCAGATCCACGAACACCTGCTGCGGGCCGTTCTGAAAGTACCACTGACCGTCGGCGCTGCAGGCGTAATTCCTGTTCATGAATGCGATGGCGCCCCGGTGCACCACCGGCTCGCCCCGCAGACACCAGCGGCCCCGACGGTCCAGGGACATCCAGCCGTACACCGCCGGCACGTTCGGCCAACGAGCCATGTTACGGATCACGCTTTGGTCCATCTACCGCTGCCAGTCTGCTGTGGGGCGACACTTTGCCACCCATGGATGAAGACAAAAAGGCCCGTCAGGGCGTCTTCCGGACCGCTATACTAACGTCCATACTGAGGCCCATACCGAATTCAGCCCAATTTCCGGAGTAATCAGCATGCAAGGCGTTCCAGCCGTCATCATTGCGTTGTTCGTGTTCGCCGTGGTGCTGGTGTTCATGGGCGTTCGCCGGGTTTCCCAGGGATACAATTACACCGTGGAACGTTTCGGCCGCTACACCAAGACCCTGGACCCGGGCCTGCACGTCATCATCCCGGTGTTCGACCAGGTCGGCGCCAAGATGAACATGATGGAAACGGTGCTGGACGTGCCGACCCAGGAGGTCATCACCCGGGACAACGCCATGGTGTCGGTGGACGGCGTGGTGTTTTATCAAGTGCTGAGCGCCGCGCGGGCCGCCTACGAGGTCAACAACCTGACCAACGCCATCATCAATCTGACCATGACCAATATCCGGACCGTCATGGGTTCCATGGATCTCGACGAGCTGCTGTCGAAACGCGACGTGATCAATCAGCGCCTGTTGAACATCGTCGACGATGCCACCTCGCCCTGGGGCGTCAAGGTGACCCGCATCGAGATCAAGGACATCGCGCCGCCACGGGATCTGGTGGAAGCCATGGCCCGCCAGATGAAAGCCGAGCGTGAGAAGCGGGCGGTGATTCTGGAGGCGGAAGGCGAGCGGCAGGCGGAGATTCTGGGTGCCGAAGGCCAGAAGCAGGCGGCGATACTGGATGCGGAAGGCCGCAAAGAGGCGGCATTGCGGGATGCCGAAGCGCGCGAGCGCCTGGCGGAGGCGGAAGCACGGGCAACACACATGGTCTCGAAAGCCATCGAGAGCGGCGACGTTCAGGCCATCAACTACTTCGTGGCGCAGAAATACATCGAGGCCGTGAAGGAGATGGCGACCACACAGAACGACAAGATCATCTTCATGCCGCTGGAAGCGACCAGTCTGATAGGCGCTCTCGGCGGCATCGGCGAGCTGGCCAAGGCGGCGTTCGGGAAGAAGGCCGACACGGAATCGTGAGCGAGTTTCTCGCAAGCCTGGAATTCTGGCACTGGATGGTGCTCGGAGTGGGGCTGACCATCGTCGAGATATTCGCACCGGGGGCAGTTTTCCTGTGGCTGGGGATCTCCGCCGGCATCGTCGGAGTGATCGTGTGGCTCATTCCGGGGCTCGACTGGGAGTACCAACTGCTCTTGTTCGCGGTACTGTCGATTGCCAGCGTGGTCGTCGCCCGCCGCTATCTGAGGGCGCACCCGCTGGAGTCCGACGAACCGAATCTCAATCTGCGCGGTCATCAGTACGTGGGCCGGACCTTCACGCTGGATGAGCCGGTCATCAACGGCAGGGGCAAGATCCGGGTGGACGACTCCACCTGGAAAATCAGCTGCGACGACTGTGATTCCGGTACCAAGGTCATCATCAACGGCGTAGACGGCGTGATGCTGCGCGCCGCAATTGCCCATTGACCGGTGACCAATGAGGCCACAGAATGCGTCGCCGGCGTCGGCGACCTGCTCGATTTCTGGTTCGCGGATGCTGCCCATGGCCCGCAGGCCCTGGCGCGGCGCAACCGCGTCTGGTTCCGGGGCGGAGCCCTCTTCGACGGCCAGTGCACGGAACGCTTTACTGCCACCCTGGAGGCCGCCAAGAGCGGCCAGCTGGAACACTGGAAGGAGTCGCCCCACGGGCGGTTGGCATTGATTATTCTGCTCGACCAACTTTCACGCAATATTTACCGGGGCACGGCCGCGGCTTTTCAGCAGGACGGCCAGGCCCTGGCCGCCTGCCGTGAGGGCATCGCCCAGGGCCACGACAGGCAGCTTTCGCCCATGGAACGAACCTTCTTCTATATGCCCCTGGAGCACGCCGAGGACAGGGAAATTCAGGCGCTTTCGGTGCGGCTGTTCGAGTCCCTGGCGAAAGAGTGCCTGGAGGAAAATCGCGAACAGCTGGAAGCCAATGCGGGTTACGCCCGCCAACACCAGGACATCGTCGAGAGATTCGGGCGTTTTCCCCACAGGAACGCCCTGCTCCAGCGGGACTCCAGCCCCGCCGAACAAGCCTATCTGGCCGACGACGCACCCCGCTTTGGACAGTAGTAACCGTGCCCGGCAGGCCGTGAGCGCCGGCCAGCAGGCTGATGGCGCGCAGGCCCTGCGCAATATCGCCATCATCGCCCACGTGGATCACGGCAAAACGACCCTGGTGGACCGGCTGTTGCAGCAGTCCGGCTCCATGGATGCCCGGGCCGCACCGCTGGAACGGGTCATGGACAGCGACGATCTCGAG
>PVMK01151943.1_pt1 | contig 53787 bp, 48 predicted proteins | sample 1853481 | NCBI WGS metagenome assembly PVMK01 (sample SAMN08533507, study PRJNA380276) | Marine sediment metagenome, whole genome shotgun sequencing project.
GCGGCAGGCCGGCCTGGCTGAGCTTCGATCCGGCCACCGGGGCTCTGTCGGGGACGCCGGTTGCAGCCAACGAGGGCATTTACCCGGGCATCCAGATCAGTGTGTCGGACGGCGCCGATGGTGCGACGCTGCTGCCTTTCACACCACGGTCAACGGTTTGCCAAACCAACCGCCGGTTATTGGGGGTGTTCCGACGGATGAGGTGAGTCATTGATGGGGTTTACGACTTTACGCCGACGGCCAGCGACCCGGACAACGATCCATTGAGTTTTGCGGTCAGCAACAAGCCGGCCTGGCTGGGCTTTAACGCGAACACAGGACAATTATCCGGTATTCCAGTCGCCGGCGACGAGGGGACATACTCGGGTATCCGATTAAGTGTATCCGATGGCGTCGATGTCTCGAGTCTGCCCGATTTCCAGATTGCAGTTGTTGCCAGACGCTCGGGTCTGCAACGCTGTCCTGGCAGGCACCGACGCAAAATGAGGACGGCACGACCCTGACCGATCTGGCCGCTTTAAAGTCTACTATGGTCCGGCGGTGGATAATTATCCGAACGTTGCGACAATAAATAATCCAACGGTCACGACCTATCTCGTCGAAAATTTATCGCCGGGAACCTGGTTCTTCGTCGTCACGGCCTTCGATTTATCGGACAACGAAAGCGAATATTCTAACCCTGCGAGCAAAGTGGTTACCCCCTGATGCGGCAGACGAAAAACCGATTCCGTTCTTGGGCGGCGAAAACGCTCTGGTCCGTGATTAATCGTCGGAATCGCCAGGCCTCGTCGCCCGCGCTGGCTTACTTGCGTTGGAGTATCGAATTTGCCGACGCGCTTCGAGGTCTCTGGTAGTCGGGGTGGTCCTCGCCAACGGTAGCCCGAATAATGCGCGACAAATGCGCCGGGCCAACCCGGCGGGCCGGGTAATTTTGCCAACGTGCGGCGTGAAAATGATGAGTCATCGCCTGTCCTCCACAGAGCTTCTGTCTGGAGAACATATTTCCATCGAACGCCTTTGAAGTCTGATCCGAACGGGTCAGAGTCTATTCCGTATGCCCCGTAGCGATTGGCGCAATATTATGTCGCCCCGGCGTGGTCGTTTTGATGCGAAACAACCTGCATGGTCGGCTTGACGGGCACCAACCATTGACCATACATTTGAAACCAATGAAAGCCGATAAAACCGTCAATGAGCCTTCGGAACGCGCTCAGCGTATTTTGAGTGTGCTCATTGAGCAGTATATTAGGGAGGGGCACCCGGTCGGTTCCAGGACCCTTTCAAAAAGATCCGGTCTTGAGCTAAGCCCTGCGACGATTCGAAATGTGATGGCGGATCTGGAGGAGTTTGGATTTGTGGCGGCACCACATACTTCGGCCGGCCGGATACCTACTTCACGGGGCTACCGATTCTTTGTCGATACCTTGCTGAAATTGAAGCCGCTGGCGATTCAGGAGGTCGAGCGGTTGCAGCACCAGCTGGAAGGCGAAGTTACGGGAAGCGGGAAGGCGATTGCGGAAACCGCATCTTCAGCCTTGTCTGCACTGACCAGCATGGCCGGTGTCGTTACGATTCCGCGCCAGACTCATATTACGCTTCGTCAGGTTGAATTTTTGCCGCTGTCGGACCGTCGGATATTGGCGATTCTCGTGATTAACGACACCGAGGTTGAAAACCGGATTCTCGAAATGGATCGTGACTACAGCAGTGATGAACTGCATCGCGCGGCCAACTATCTGAACGAACACTTCGGTGGACAGCCGCTGTCTTCGGTACGGGCGCAGATTGTCGAGGAGTTGAGCAATACGCGGGAAACAATGAATCAACTGATGATCGATGCGATTAGCATCGCCCAGGTTGCATTTGGTGCTGACGTAGAACGGCCTGAATATATTATGTCGGGCGAAACGAAACTGATGGAATTCGATGAATTATCGAACGTTGAGACGTTGAAGCAATTGTTCAACGCATTTAGTCAGCAGCAGGAAATCCTTCGGCTGCTCGACCGAAGTATTGCGGCCGAGGGTGTGCAAATTTTTATTGGTGAGGAATCCGGTTACCGGATTCTGGATGACTGCAGTATTGTTTCCGCCCCCTATCGTGTCGATGACGACATTGTCGGCGTGGTCGGCGTAATCGGTCCGACCCGGATGGCCTACGAGCGGGTGATACCCATTGTCGATATCACGGCAAAGTTAATGGGCGCGGCCTTGAATTCCCAACAGTAGACCCCAAATCGAATATTAACGTGTGTGTGGTGCCATGGCGGCACGGCACGCTTGCTGTCGTGTACGGAGGAATCTAAATGACGGAAGGTACCGACGCGGAAACCAATCCTGCTGGCGCTGAGGAGGCCCCCGTGGGCGATGTACGCGATTCCGAGTCTGATCCGATTGATGCGCTCGAGAAAGCCACAGCTGCGGCGGACGAGAACTGGGCCAAATATTTGCGTGCCACCGCTGAGCTCGAAAATCTTCGGAAACGAGCGGCCCGGGACGTTGAGAATGCGCGGAAATTTGGTATAGAACAATTTGCCAGTGAGCTGCTTAGCGTCATCGACAGCCTGGAAATGGGGTTGGAGGCGGCATCGAATGCCACCGTTGAGAGCCTGCTGGAAGGCAAGCAGGCCACATTGAAGCTATTGCATGCAGCGCTGGCAAAATCTGGAATCGAATCAATCGATCCCGAAGGTGAACCGTTCGACCCCCAGTTGCATGAAGCCATGACGATGCAGCCGTCGGAGACCGCCGAACCGGGCTCAGTGCTGGCGGTCATACAGAAGGGCTACCAGCTCAATGGACGATTGTTGCGGCCGGCCCGCGTTATCGTGGCCAGTGAGGCCAATTAGCCAGGGAAGAGTGGTGGCATGAGCCTTGAAAAGCCTACCGATGTCCCCACATTGATCAGTAATTCGATTAATCAGCAGATTTTAGGAGAGACCAATGGGACGAGTGATCGGGATTGACCTGGGCACGACCAATTCATGTGTTGCCGTCATTGATGGCGACAAAGCCAGGGTCATTGAAAACAGCGAGGGTGATCGCACGACACCGTCGACCGTAGCCTTTGCGAAAGATGACGAAGTGCTGGTCGGACAGGCGGCCAAGCGCCAGTCCGTGACGAATCCGGTCAATACGCTGTTCGCGGTCAAGCGCCTGATCGGTCGCCGGTTTGATGATGAAGTCGTGCAGCGCGATATGGGCATGGTCGCCTACAACATTGTCAAAGCTGATAACGGTGATGCCTGGGTAGAGGCCAACGGCCAGAAAATGGCGCCGCCGGAGGTTTCGGCCCGGGTGCTTATGAAAATGAAGAAGACGGCCGAGGATTATCTCGGAGAAGAGGTGACTGAAGCTGTCATCACCGTACCCGCATACTTTAATGATTCCCAGCGTCAGGCCACCAAGGATGCCGGCAAGATCGCCGGTCTGGATGTCAAACGGATAATTAACGAACCTACGGCCGCGGCGTTGGCCTATGGAATGGACAAGCAGAGGGGAGACCGTAAATTGGCGGTCTACGATCTCGGTGGCGGCACCTTCGATATATCGATTATCGAAATTGCCGAAATTGATGGTGAGCATCAGTTCGAGGTTTTGGCGACCAACGGAGACACCTTCCTCGGTGGCGAAGACTTCGATCTGCGAGTCATCGATTATCTGGCCGGTGAATTTGAAAAAGAGAGTGGTGTAGACATTCGCAAAGATCCGCTTGCGATGCAGCGGTTAAAAGAAGCTGGCGAAAAAGCCAAGATCGAGTTGTCCCATGCGCAGCAGACGGAAGTGAACTTGCCGTATATCACTGCGGATAGCAGCGGACCAAAGCACCTCACGATCAAGTTGACGCGGGCGAAACTGGAGTCGCTGGTCGAAAGTTTGATCAGCAGAACGATCGAGCCGTGCAAGATTGCACTTTCAGATTCAGGTTTGAAAGGTAGCGAGATCGATGATGTGATTCTCGTCGGTGGCCAGACGCGTATGCCTAAAGTTCAGGAGGCAGTGCAAAACTTCTTCGGCAAGGAGCCTCGCAAGGATGTGAATCCGGATGAGGCGGTTGCGATGGGTGCCGCGATTCAGGCAGGGGTTTTGTCCGGCGATGTCAAAGATGTCTTGCTGCTTGACGTAACGCCACTGTCGCTGGGTATTGAAACTCTCGGTGGCGTCATGACGCGCGTGATCGACAAGAATACGACCATTCCGACGAAGGCCGCGCAGACGTTTTCAACGGCGGACGACAATCAGGCCGCAGTAACCATTCAGGTTTTGCAGGGTGAGCGGCAGCGCGCGCAGGATAATAAATCTCTCGGCAGATTCGACCTGACCGAGATTCCACCAGCCCCGCGCGGAATGCCGCAGATTGAGGTGACATTCGATATTGATGCGAACGGTATTCTGAATGTGTCTGCCAAGGATCAGGCGACAGGCAAGGAGCAGAAAATTGTTATCAAGGCCTCGAGCGGCCTGTCCGATGAAGACATTGAGAAGATGGTGGCGGATGCGGAGGCGCATGCTGCCGAAGATGAAAAATTCCGGGAATTGGTGGATGCACGCAACCAGGCAGACGCGTTGGTGCACACGACCGAAAAATCTCTCGCGGACCTTGGAGACAAAGTCAGCGCCGAGGAGCGTGCCCAGGTGGAATCGGCGTTATCTGACGTGAAGGAAGCTTTGAAACGTGATGACCAGACGGTCATTGAAACCAAATCCAAAGCATTGGCTGAAGCTTCTGCGAGTTTGGCTCAGAAAGCCTATGAGCAGGCACAGCAGGAGTCTGGGGCGACGGGAGCGCCTGGGGCGGACCCGGGCGGTCCGGGTGCTGATGATGGCGTCGTCGATGCGGAGTTTGAAGAGGTAAACGAAGACGACAATAAATCCTGATCGGATCTATCGTTTTCTTTGTAGATGCCGCGTCATTTACGGGCGCGGCATCGGCGTGTCTGATACAGACATCTCAAATACGGATGGGGAGCCACCGGCAGAGTAATGGCTAAGAAAGACTACTACGAGGTGCTCGGCGTAGAGCGCAATGCGGCGGATGGCGAAATCAAGAAGAGCTACCGACGATTGGCCATGAAACATCATCCGGATCGCAACGAGGGTGATGCGGGCGCCGAGGACTCTTTCAAGGAGGCCAAGGAGGCCTACGAAATATTGTCGGACCCGCAAAAACGAGCGGCGTATGACCATTATGGGCACGCTGGCGTCCAGGGTCAGGGCGGCATGGGCGGTGGATTCGGTTCGGCGGACGCATTTGGTGATGTCTTTGGTGACGTGTTCGGAGACATTTTTGGCGGCGGGCGTCGCTCCCGGTCAAACGTTTTTCGCGGTGCCGACCTGAGATATGAGCTGGATCTCGACCTCGGGCAAGCCGTATTCGGTGACACTTTGAATGTCACGATTCCGACCTTGACCGGTTGTGAAACCTGTGATGGATCGGGGGCTAAACCCGGGACCAGTCCGGTGACCTGCGAAACCTGCAGCGGCAACGGCCAGGTACGAATGCAGCAGGGTTTTTTCTCGATTCAGCAAACCTGTCCAAATTGCAGAGGCTCCGGGCAGGCAATCAAAGACCCTTGCCAGGCGTGCCATGGTCGCGGCCGGATAAAGCGGAATAAGATCCTGGCCGTAAAGGTGCCGGCGGGCGTTGATAGCGGAGATCGAATTCGACTCACGGGTGAAGGTGAGGCGGGTCAGAATGGTGGTCCGCCGGGCGACCTGTACGTCGATATTCGGGTCAGACCTCATCCGATTTTCGAACGCGACAGTGCAGACCTTTCGTGCGCCGTGCCAATCAGTTTCTCAACGGCAGTGTTGGGTGGTAATGTTCAAGTGCCAACCTTGGAAGGCGAGGTTAGCATTAAGATTCCGGCAGAAACTCAGACGGGTAAGGTCTTTCGGCTTCGAGGCAAGGGTGTCAAGCCCGTGCGCAATGCAGGTACGGGCGACCTCTATTGCCGGGTCGAGGTGGAGACGCCGGTCAAGTTGACGAAAGAGCAAAAAGATTTGTTAACCCGGTTCAATGATGCGCTGGGTGCCGACGCCGCTCGACACCGGCCACGCACCAGTTCCTGGAAAGATGGCGTCCGCAACTTTTTTGAAAATATAAAATCCTGATTATTAATTCCTGACTAGGGCACCGCAATGATACGAATAACCGTAATTGGGGCGACCGGACGAATGGGACGGACGCTCGTTCGCCTGATCGCTGAAGCGGACGGCATGGAGCTGGTCGGGGCGGCCACCGAACCGGGCGATCAATCGATTGGTCAGGATGCCGGTGCTATTGCAAAGGTAGGGTCTCTCGGCGTTGCGGTCACCGAAGATCTGGGAGTGGCGCTTGCGGATGGCCAGATCGCCATCGACTTCACGTCGCCAGCGGCGGCCGCTGCGAACGTTGCGGCCTGTATTGAACGCCGGGTGGCTTTGGTCATGGGTACGACCGGATTATCCGCCGAGCAGCACTCTGCGCTCGACGCTGCGGGACGTCAAATTCCCGTGGTCTACGGCCGGAATATGAGTGTGGGTGTGAGCGTATTGACTGAACTCGTTGGCCTCGCCAGCCGCGCACTGGGCGAAGAATTCGATGTAGAAATCACCGAGGCGCACCACCGAAATAAGACGGATGCGCCATCCGGTACAGCCCTGCAGCTCGGGGAAGCCGTTGCCAGTGAGCGGGGCACGACCCTGGCCGAGTCTGCGACCTACGATCGCCATGGGGTCGAGTCACCCCGGGAACCCGGAACTATTGGTTTTGCAGTGACCCGGGCGGGAAGCATCGTCGGGGAACACGCCGTCATGTTTGCGTCGGACGAAGAAATCATCGAATTGAAGCACCGCGCCCTGGACCGACAGGTATTTGCCCGGGGTGCGCTGCGTGCCGCCGGGTGGCTGAATGGAAAACCGAACGGATTGTATTCGATGAAGGATGTATTGGGCCTGACCGGCCGATGACTTCCGGGGACGCGGTCGTTTACAATACGCCGGGTCCCAAAACTACGAAAATTGGCGGGAGGGGTCCGGAGGGTCCCTCCCGTTTTTTGCACCTACGCGAAACACATTGAGTATGACGAGGGTTGATCGTTAATGGAGCCGGCCGTTCTAGCGCTCGAAGATGGTACTTTTTTTCACGGTGTATCTATCGGTGCACCCGGGAAAACCATCGGTGAGGTGGTTTTTAATACGGCCATGACGGGCTATCAGGAGATATTGACCGATCCGTCGTACTGTCGTCAGATCGTTACGCTGACGTATCCTCATATTGGTAACACAGGGACCAACAGCGACGATCAGGAAAGCGGGCAGATTTATGCGGCCGGGCTGGTGATCCGCGACCTGCCGATCGTGTCGAGCAGCTGGCGGGCGGAACTCGATTTTCCCGAGTTTCTCAAGCGTGGCAATATCATCGGCATCGCCGAGATTGACACTCGCAAGCTGACTCGTATTCTCCGGGACAAAGGGGCTCAATCGGGCTGCATCATGACCGGTGAGACGGATATCGATGCGGTCGTGGCCGATGCAAGGCGGTTTCCGGGTCTGGCCGGCATGGATCTGGCGAAGATCGTATCTGCGCAAAAATCTTATCAATGGAGTCTCGGAAAGAATTGGCCGGCAACCAGCGTCTTGCCTACCAGGAAGGCCGCGACCTTCAATGTGGTCGTCTATGACTTTGGCGTAAAGCGTAATATTTTACGTATTTTGACGAGCCTGAATTGCAGTCTGGTCGTGGTGCCGGCCGAAACGCCCGCGGAAGAGGTCCTGGCGATGGCGCCTGACGGCGTGTTTCTGTCCAACGGCCCGGGTGATCCCGAGCCTTGCACTTATGCGATTACGGCGATTCAGAAAATTCTGGAATCGGGTATTCCCGTGTTCGGCATCTGTCTCGGTCACCAATTGCTTGGATTGGCCAGTGGCGCCAAGACCGTAAAGATGAAATTCGGTCACCATGGCGCGAACCATCCGGTTCTGAACCTGGAGACCGGCCGGGTGGCGATCACGAGTCAGAATCATGGTTTTGCCGTGGACGAGGGCTCATTGCCCGAGAATCTTCGGCCAACCCACCGGTCCTTATTCGATAATTCACTTCAAGGAATATCCAGAACTGATTGTCCTGCATTTGGTTTTCAGGGTCATCCTGAGGCCAGTCCCGGGCCGCATGACCTTCTGGATACCTTCGGTCGCTTCATCACGTTGATGCAGGCGCGGCGTGCGGTGCTCGCGGCCGGTATTGTGAAATCGGCCGGTACTCAGGGGTAAGCGAGCATGCCGAAACGGGATGATATTCAAAGTGTCTTGATAATCGGAGCGGGTCCGATCGTGATCGGGCAGGCGTGCGAATTTGACTACTCGGGTGCACAGGCCTGCAAAGCGCTCACCGAAGAGGGAATCCGCGTCATCCTGGTCAATTCCAATCCGGCGACGATCATGACGGATCCGGAGATGGCGGACGCCGTCTATATCGAACCCCTGCACTGGACAGTGCTGGAGACGATCATTGCGAAAGAGAAGCCGGACGCCTTGTTACCCACCATGGGCGGCCAGACGGCGCTGAATTGTGCGTTGGATCTGGTCAGAGAGGGTGTGCTCGAGAAACACGGGGTTGAATTGATTGGTGCCTCGCGGGAGGCGATTGATACGGCCGAGGATCGCGACCTGTTTCGCAAGGCGATGCAGGACATCGGCCTCGAATCGCCGCGTGCGGAGATCGCCCACAGCCTGGAAAGCGCGCTTGAAATTCAGGCGTCGATCGGATTCCCGACGATTATCCGTCCGTCTTTTACGATGGGGGGCAGCGGGGGCGGAATCGCCTACAATCGAGACGAGTTCGAAACGATCGTCGCACGCGGACTCGACCTGTCACCCACCACGGAGGTCTTGCTGGAAGAATCGGTCATCGGTTGGAAAGAATTCGAAATGGAGGTCGTTCGTGATCGGAATGACAACTGTATCATCGTCTGCTCGATCGAGAATCTCGACGCGATGGGCGTGCATACGGGCGACTCAATTACCGTTGCACCGGCTCAGACTCTGACAGACAAGGAATATCAAACCCTTAGGGACGCATCGATTGCAGTGCTGCGGCGAATCGGGGTCGATACCGGCGGGTCCAATGTTCAGTTTGCGATCAATCCGGATGATGGACAAATTCTGATCATCGAAATGAACCCTCGCGTCTCGCGCTCGTCGGCATTGGCTTCGAAGGCGACCGGTTTTCCGATCGCAAAGGTTGCAGCCAAATTGGCCGTCGGATACACGCTCGACGAACTGCGGAATGACATCACAGGCGGGGCAACGCCTGCATCGTTCGAGCCGGCGATCGACTATGTCGTCACCAAAATACCCCGATTCACATTTGAAAAATTCCCCGGTGCTGATGATCGGCTGACGACCCAGATGAAGTCGGTTGGGGAGGTCATGGCCATCGGTCGCACGTTTCAGGAGTCTCTGCAGAAAGCGTTGCGTGGTTTGGAGACGGGTATTGATGGATTGGTCGAGCGCATGTCGGCAAGTCCATCAGAGGATGAGTTGGAAAAGCTGCGCCATGAATTGCGAATTCCGGGCGCTGACCGCCTGCTTTACGTCGCGGACGCGTTTCGTCATGGGCTGGATGGTCAGGAGATTGCGCGTCTGTCGGGCATCGATCCCTGGTTCCTGGGCCAGATCGAAAATCTCGTTGAAGTTGAGGCATTTATCCGGAATACGGGTGTAGCGTCACTTGCGCCGGCCAAGCTGCGTGGCTTGAAACGCAAGGGGTTTTCCGACAGCCGTCTGGCTAAATTACTGGGTAATTCGGAGGCAGTGGTTCGCCAGCACCGCCTGAAGGCCAATATCCGGCCCGTGTTCAAGCGGGTTGATACCTGCGCGGCCGAGTTCGCAACGACCACGGCGTACCTGTATTCGACTTACGAGGATGAGTGCGAGGCGGACCCAACAGGTAACGACAAGATAATGATCCTGGGCGGGGGGCCAAACCGGATTGGACAGGGCATCGAGTTCGATTACTGTTGCGTGCACGCAGCGTTGGCCCTGCGCGAATCCGGGTATGAAACCATCATGGTGAACTGCAATCCGGAGACTGTCTCCACCGACTACGACATGTCTGATCGGCTGTATTTCGAGCCACTGACATTCGAAGACGTCATGGAAATCATTGAGGTGGAAAAACCCAAAGGCGTGATTGTCCAGTTTGGTGGCCAGACGCCGTTGAAACTTGCTCGGGCGCTGGAACAGGCAGGGGCCCCAATTATTGGGACCAGCCCCGATTCGATCGATCTTGCCGAGGATCGTGAAAGATTTCAGCAATTACTGCGACGACTGAAATTGAAGCAACCGCCGAACTGTATTGCTCGATCCGAAGAAGAGGCGGTTTTCCTGGCGGCTGATGTCGGATTTCCGCTCGTCGTGCGCCCATCATATGTGCTGGGCGGACGTGCAATGGAGGTCGTTCACAACGAAGATGATTTAAGAATTTACATTAATGAAGCAGTAGATGTATCTGATAATGCACCTGTTTTACTTGATAGATTTCTTGATCAAGCGATCGAGGTGGACGTCGATGCGGTATGCGATGGCGGCAATGTTCTGATCGGTGGGATCATGGAGCACGTCGAACAGGCAGGCGTCCACTCCGGTGATTCGGGCTGTTCTTTGCCACCGGCTACGTTGACGGCCGAGGTGCAGGAGGCGATGGCGGATCAGGTCAGGGTGTTGGCTAAAGCACTTAAGGTTGTCGGGCTGATGAATACCCAGTTCGCGATTCAAAATGGCGTGATATACCTGCTGGAAGTTAATCCCCGCGCCTCGCGATCGGTGCCGTTTGTGTCTAAGGCTACAAGCATGCCACTCGCAAAAATCGCAGCCAAGGCGATGGTGGGCATCAGCCTTGCGGAACAGGGTGTCACGGTCCCGATCGTGCCGGAATATTATTCGGTTAAGGAGTCCGTGTTTCCATTTGCCAAATTTCCTGATGCGGACCCGATACTCGGGCCGGAAATGAAATCGACCGGTGAGGTCATGGGCACCGGACGCTCATTTGCAGAAGCCTATGCGAAGGCTCAGCTCGCGTCGGGCGTCATATTGCCGGAGAATGGGACGGCGTTGTTGTCCGTTCGGGATCGCGATAAAGAGGGTGCAGTGGAACTGGCAAAAATTATGCTGGGCCGTGGCTTTGATCTGGTCGCGACTGATGGAACGGCGAGCTTTCTGGCGAATAATGGCGTTGTCTGCCGGCGGGTAAATAAAGTCAGGGAGGGGCGCCCACATATTGTCGACATGATCAAGAACGATGAGATCGCGTTCATCGTTAACACCACCGAGGGTAAGCAGGCAATACGCGAGTCGCACTCGATTCGCGCCGCCGCGGTCCACCGCAAGGTGACCTATTACACGACGCTCGCGGCTGCACTGGCGACCAGCAAGGCGCTGGACTACCTGGATGCTCCCGAAGTGAATCAATTGCAGGCGCTGCATAAAGAGGTTGCGATGTGAACAAGGTTCCGATTACCGTTCGGGGCGCCGAAAAGCTTCGCGAAGAGCTGCGCAAATTGAAATTTGATGACCGGCCGCGAATCGTCAAGGCGATCGCGGAAGCGCGCGCTCATGGCGACCTGAAGGAAAACGCTGAATATCATGCGGCAAAAGATGAGCAAGGTTTGAGCGAAGCGCGAATTCGCGATATTGAGGCGAAGCTGAGCAATGCGGAAATTATCGATGTCACGGGTTTTGGAACCACCGGCCGGGTGATTTTTGGCGCAACCGTCGAGCTCATGGAGGAAGAAGACGGTCGTGAGGTGACTTACACGATCGTCGGTGATGATGAGGCGGATATCGGCGCGGGGCTGATTTCGATATCTTCACCGATTGCCCGGGCGCTAATAGGTAAGGAAGAGGGCGATCTGGCTGTCGTCAACGCGCCGGCCGGCGAAAAAACTTATGAAATCGTCGAGGTGAAGTACCAGTAGTGGTGACTTCGAATCGCGGCCATGGCGAATCGTTCATCAAGTAGCAATTGGCGGCGGCGTCAGGAATCTGATCCCTATGTGAGGCGTGCGCAAGCCGAGGGATGGCGTTCGCGCGCGGTGTTTAAACTCATGGAGATTCAGGGGCGGGATAAATTAATCCGGCCCGGTCACCGGGTCCTGGATCTTGGATCGTCGCCGGGCGCTTGGTGCCAATATGCAGCAAAACTAGTCGGCCCGAAGGGCCGGGTTTACGCCGTCGATCTTTTGGAAATGCAGCCATTGTCGGGTGTTGAATTTATTCGCGGCGATTTTCGCAACGCACCAACGCTCAATGAGGTCATGGAGCGGATCGGAGATGCGCGATTAGACCTTGTTATGTCAGACATGGCCCCCAATATCAGTGGTAACCGATCAGTAGATCAGCCAAGGGCCATTTACCTCGCCGAACTGGCCTTGGATACTGTTAAACAGAGTCTTAAATTAGGCGGTAGTTTTGTCGTAAAACTGTTTCATGGAGAGGGTTTCGACGAGTTTGTGCGGGGCGTCAGACCCGTCTTTGGCAGTGTCAGGGTTCGAAAACCGGCTGCCTCCCGCAAGGCCAGTCGCGAGACGTACCTCGTAGCCCGCGATTATCAGTTATAGTACCGTGAGGCTTATACAAGTGTAGCGAAATCGCCGTTTATACGGAGTTTCGCGGGGTCGAGAAAAATTTTGAATGATTTAGCAAAAAATATCATTCTGTGGATCGTCATAGCTATTGTGTTGCTTACGGTCTTTCAGAGTTTTGGCACGAGTGGGCGTCAGGCAGACCCGCTGGACTATTCGACTTTCCTGGATGCGGTGGATAACAACCAGATTAGTCAGGTCGTTTTTGAAGGCGAGACCATTAAGGGTGTGCTGTTATCCGGTGAGCAATTCGTGACCTATAGTCCGGAAACCGATAATACGGCGCTGATTGGGGAGCTTAAGAAAAGCCGCGTCCAGATCAAGGCGAGCGCGCCGAAGGGCCAGAATATTCTGGTCAGTCTTTTTATTAACTCATTCCCGGTTCTTCTGTTGATCGGTGTCTGGGTCTACTTCATGCGCCAGATGCAGGGCGGGGCAGGTGGTCGCGGCGCGATGTCATTTGGCAAGAGCCGGGCGCGCCTCCTCGGTGAGGATCAGGTCAACGTCACTTTCCAGGACGTCGCCGGCGTCGAGGAAGCCAAGGAAGAAGTTTCAGAAATCGTTGATTTTCTGAAGGACCCGTCCAAATTTCAGCGGCTTGGCGGGAAAATTCCACGCGGCGTGTTGATGGTCGGGGCGCCGGGCACCGGTAAAACTTTACTTGCTCGGGCGATTGCCGGCGAATCAAAAACGCCGTTCTTCACTATTTCTGGCTCGGATTTTGTCGAAATGTTCGTTGGCGTCGGCGCGTCGCGGGTTCGAGATATGTTCGAGCAGGCTAAGAAGCATGCGCCATGCATCATTTTTATCGATGAGATTGATGCGGTCGGCCGCCACCGTGGCGCCGGCTTAGGCGGGGGGCACGATGAGCGTGAACAAACATTGAATCAGTTGCTCGTCGAGATGGATGGTTTCGAGGGTAACGAGGGCGTCATCGTGATCGCAGCGACGAATCGTCCCGATGTTCTTGACCCTGCACTTCTGCGTCCCGGTCGTTTCGACCGGCAGGTTGTTGTGGCGCTGCCTGATGTGCGCGGCCGTGAACAAATTCTGCGGGTCCATATGCGCAAGGTTCCGGTTAACGAAGATGTGCGTCCGTCGATCATTGCCCGGGGAACACCGGGAATGTCCGGAGCGGATCTTGCAAATTTGGTCAATGAAGCGGCTTTGTTTGCCGCGCGAGCCAATCGCCGCACGGTCGGCATGGACGAATTCGAGAAAGCCAAAGACAAGATTATGATGGGCACTGAACGCCGTTCTATGGTCATGAGTGAAGATGAAAAGCGGCTAACGGCCAATCATGAGGCCGGGCATGCGGTCGTCGGGTTGACCGTACCCGATCATGACCCGGTCTATAAAGTGAGCATTATCCCGCGTGGGCGGGCCCTTGGCATCACGATGTTTTTGCCGGAGCAAGATCGTTATAGTTTCAGCAAACGTCGTCTGAATAGTCAGATTTCCAGTTTGTTTGGTGGGCGAATTGCCGAAGAATTGGTTTACGGTAGTGATGCGGTAACGACCGGTGCTTCGAACGACATTGAGCGAGCGACTGAAATAGCTCGCAATATGGTGACCAAGTGGGGTTTGTCAGATCGGCTCGGACCGTTGACCTACAGTGATGAGGATGGAGAGATTTTCCTCGGGCGCTCTGTGACGCAGCACAAACAGGTGTCTGATGAGACGGCTTATGTAATCGACCAGGAAGTTCGCAAGATCGTTGATGAAAACTACCGTCGCGCCGAGCAGATTCTGAATGACAAGCGGGAAATTCTTGAGATGATGGCTGACGCGTTGATGACGTATGAAACTCTCGACGAGAGCCAATTGAAGGAAATTATGCAGGGCAAGAAGCCCACCCCACCCGAGGATTGGGATCGTCAGGATCCGCCGGTTCGCCCTGCAGATGATCTCGACACCAAGGAAAAAGATAGGCCGTCGGTCGGAGACAGGCCTGCTGAACAACATTAGGGCGCGCAAAATATAGGCACGCCAGTGCTCGAAAAATCTTGTCGTTTCGATTTCATGCACTTGTTCGAGAAGTCCGGGAAATGCCTGGTTATGGGCATTTTGAATGCGACCCCCGATTCGTTTTCCGATGGTGGCCGTTTCGACTCGCTGTCTTGCGCCGTGGATCACGCGGCAAAAATGGTTGATGAGGGCGCCGATGTTCTCGATATTGGTGGCGAATCTACTCGCCCCGGCGCCGACCCGGTATCAGCGGACGAAGAGTTGGAACGGGTAATTCCGGTCATCGAGAAATTGTGCGAACAATTTAAGCTGCCGATTTCGATCGATACGAGCAAAGCTGTTGTCATGCGCGAAGCCGTCGCCGCGGGTGCAACGATGATTAATGACGTTTACGGGTTGCGCGGCGAAGACAGCTTGCAAGCTGCGGCCGAACTTGGAGTTCCGGTTTGTCTGATGCACATGTTGGGCGAACCGCGATCGATGCAGCTGGCGCCAGTGTACGAGGACGTTGTTGCCGATGTTCTGAGTTTTTTTCAACACCGGGTGGGGGCTTGTTCGGCGGCCGGGATTGAGCAGGAGAAAATAATTCTCGATCCGGGGTTTGGATTCGGTAAGACTCTGGAGCACAATCTGCAATTGCTACGCCATCTGTCCAAATTCGTAGGGATGGGGTTTCCCGTTTTGGTCGGGATGTCGCGTAAGTCGATGATTGGTCAGGTATTGGATCGACCGGTCGATGACCGTGTCCATGGTGGGCTCGCCCTGGCATTGCTGGCTCGCCAGCAGGGCGCCAGTATGATAAGGACGCACGACGTTGCGCCAACGGTCGATGCTCTGAGGATTCTTGAAGCGGTATGACTGCAGAAAGGTAGAAATGGCTAGAGCGTATTTTGGAACCGATGGGATTCGCGGCCGGGTTGGAGAATCTCCGATGACCGCGGAATTTGCATTGCGATTGGCCAGTGCGGCGGCCCGCGTTCTGGCACCCGACGGCGGGAGTGTCGTGATCGGCAAGGACACGCGAGTGTCCGGATATATGCTCGAGTCCGCGCTCGAGGCCGGTTTCGTGGCTGCCGGAATGGATGTTTTGCTGCTGGGTCCGCTACCAACCCCGGGCATTGCGCATCTGACCAAGGCGCACGGCGCTGATTTGGGTGTCGTCATTAGTGCGTCACACAATCCGTTTTACGACAACGGAATTAAATTTTTCGATGGGGAAGGCAGCAAGCTGCCTGATGCCGTTGAGGAGCAAATTGAGGCCTGTCTTGATCAACCCGCCATCACGCGGGATTCGAGTTCTCTGGGGAAGGCCCGGCGTGTCGATAGCGCGGGCGAAGATTATCAGCGATTCTGTTTGTCTACTGTGCCTGATGATTTGCGTCTCGATGATTTAAAAATTGTTCTCGATTGCTCTCATGGAGCGGGGTACAAAGTCGCTCCGAGGGTGATGGCGGCGCTAGGTGCAGAAATTATACCGATAGGTTGTTCGCCGAACGGCAAGAATATCAATGACGGCTGTGGAACGACGAGCCCCGAATTTTTGATTGTTACGGTCAAAGCGATCGGCGCTGATCTTGGAATCGCGTTTGATGGCGATGGCGATCGGGTCCTGATGGTCGACCGCGATGGAAATCTCGTCGACGGCGATCAATTGCTTTATGTTCTTGCCGCTGCCGGACATGCGGCCGGCACGCTTAATGGTCCCGTCGTTGGAACTTCAATGACCAATCTCGGTCTGGAGCGAGCGCTCGCTGAAATCGGTATTGAATTCAGGCGGGCGAATGTCGGCGACCGCTACGTCCTGGCTATGCTGAATGAAACCGGTGGGAGTCTGGGTGGGGAGACGTCCGGCCATCTATTGTGTCTGGACAAGACAACCACGGGCGATGGCTTGATCAGCGCGCTGCAGGTGCTGTGTGTCATTGTCAAAACCGGCAAGTCGTTGGGCGAATTAACCCGCGGGATGCCACGTTTTCCGCAAACTCTGATCAATGTCCGTACTCCCGAGCGCGTCGATGTCGAGCAGTCGGCAGATATGCAGGCGGCGATCCGGGACATCGAAAACAAGCTGGCTGACCGTGGCCGGGTTTTGGTTCGTGCTTCCGGCACTGAGCCCGTTGTCCGGGTGATGGTCGAAGGGGAAGACGAAACTGAGGTCTCGACCCTGGCTGCGGAACTGGCGGAAAGAATTGGCGGCTGAAAATTGGTGATATTTGGTGTCAGACACCAGGAGACTGCCGTCTGAATTCAATACGCCGATGTCCGACACCAGTTTTCTTATTTCCCTGGTGTCTGACACCAAATATCACCCCAAATATCACTAATTTTTTTGATTTCCGGCAGCGGGAAAGCTAATCTTCGCGCTCATTTTGGACGGGCATTGCCCCCCGGGCGCTCATGAGAAAACCCCTTATTGCAGGAAACTGGAAGCTGAACGGTACCCGTGAGGCCAATGCGGCTCTCGTGCAGGGTATCGTTAACACTGTCGATTTATCAGCATCCTGCGACATTATGGTTTGCCCCACCTTCGTCTACCTGGCCGAGGTCAGGGCCTTGCTCGCAGGCTCTGGCGTGTTGCTGGGTGCCCAGAACGTTGCGGCCGAATCGGAGGGGGCCTTTACCGGCGAAGTATCGGCTGCGATGCTGAAAGACGTCGGTGCGAGTCACGCAATAGTCGGTCATTCGGAGAGGCGGTCGCTGTTTGGCGAAACGGATGCGGTCGTGGCCGCCAAATTTCAGGCGACCCAGGCGGTGGGTCTGAAGCCAATACTGTGTATTGGTGAAACACTGGAAGAGCGAGAGACCGGAGTCACGATGGAGGTCGTGGATCGCCAGATCGCCGCAGTTCTGGACACTGCCGGCGTCGGGGCATTTGAGGCGAGTGTCGTCGCTTATGAGCCGGTCTGGGCCATTGGCACGGGGCTGACCGCGACGCCTGACCAGGCTCAGGAGGTACACGCTCATATTCGGGGCGTGATTTCCGCGGCCAGTGCTAAAATAGGCGCCGGTTTGCGAATTTTATATGGTGGCAGCGTAAAAAGCGGAAACGCCCCCGAGCTATTCGCCATGGATGATATCGACGGCGGCTTAATCGGAGGCGCATCATTGGATGTGGCGGAGTTTGTCGCTATTTGTGAGGCCGCAGTAGGAAAAAGTTTATGACGATACAGTCGATTATGCTGGTTTTGCATGTGCTCGTTTGTGCTCTGATCATCGGATTGGTTTTGTTGCAAAAGGGTAAGGGTGCCGATGCGGGCGCGGCGTTTGGTTCCGGTTCATCGGGTACAGTGTTTGGCGCCAAGGGTGCTGCGAACTTTTTGTCCCGCACGACAGCCGTATTGGCAACGCTGTTTTTTGGATCCAGCCTCGGTCTGGCGTACCTCGGTTCGAACCGGCCGGTGGCGACGAGTATGATGGATGAAACGGCTTCAAGTGGGGTCGAAATTTCCAGTGTGCTGCCCCTGGAGGAGGAGACAGCTCAGTCGATCAATGATTTGCCGCTTTTGCCTGAGTCGGTCGGTCCCGGTGGCGATGAATTCCTGGTACCGGAGTCAGAAGAAGAGTGAGGTCCCACGCATAGTCTGATAACCCTCCGGGGAATCTACGTACTGTTTTAGCCCGGCCGATGTGGTGGAATTGGTAGACACGCTGTCTTGAGGGGGCAGTGGCGAAAGCCGTGCCGGTTCGAGTCCGGCCATCGGCACCACTCAAAATCTTTCTGAGATCTCTTCGAAACGGATATCCCGTTGGCCGAGGCGTTGTTACAATGTGCATACCTCGATTTGATGTGCATCTACGGGTCAGGATAGGTCTTGCTGCAAGGTTATTTGCCAGTTCTCGTTTTCCTCGGGGTCGCCCTCGTGATCGGCCTCGTATTGCTGTCGCTTGGCCTGGCGTTCGGGAGCGGACAAAAGGATTCCGAGAAGCTTTCGTCCTATGAATGCGGATTCGAGCCGTTCGACGAAAGCCGTATGAGATTTGATGTGCGCTATTACCTCGTGGCCATACTGTTTATTATTTTCGACTTGGAAATCGCATTCCTGTTTCCGTGGGCGGTTTCTCTTGATTCCATCGGCGCATTCGGGATTATTGCGATGGGGATATTTCTCGCTGTCCTGGTTGTCGGTTTCATCTATGAGTGGAAGAAGGGTGCTCTGGAGTGGGACTAGAACTCGATACACAGCCAGCAGTGGTTCCCGTGAGTTTGCGTGCGCCTGATACGCCACCGGATATCATCCAGAAGCGCGGGTTTGTCGTCACCAAGCTGGATAATCTAATAAATTGGGCGCGTACCGGCTCATTGTGGCCGATGACATTTGGCCTGGCGTGTTGTGCTGTGGAGATGATGCAGGCTGGGGCAGCTCGTTACGACCTGGATCGATTTGGCGTCATATTCAGGCCAAGTCCGAGGCAGTGTGACGTCATGATTGTTGCGGGCACACTGACCAACAAAATGGCGCCGGCGCTGCGCAAGGTTTATGACCAGATGGCCGAACCGAGGTGGGTGATTTCCATGGGGTTCCTGCGCCAATGGTGGGGGTTATTATCACTACTCATATGCGGTGGTCCGTGGGTGTGATCGCATCGTTCCGGTTGATATTTATGTGCCCGGCTGCCCACCGACCGCTGAGGCGCTGATTTACGGCATTCTTCAGCTCCAGGACAAGATACGTCGAACTAATACCATCGCCCGATGAGCGCGCGTTACGAGGCACTGGCCGGCGCTATTTCAGCGCGATTCAGCGGTACGCTTACGCCGATCGAATCGACTTGTGGCGAGTTAACCTACGAAGTCAGCAAAGCGGATCTCGTCGCATCGTCCCGGGTACTCCGGGACGATGACGTTTTCCGGTTTGAGACTCTGATCGATCTGTGCGGTGTCGATTACCTCGTGCATGGCACGGCGGAATGGGAGACAGCTTCCGCGACGGACACCGGCTTCAGTCGCGGGAAGATACCCGTCAACATTGTCCCGGAAGCGGATGCGACTTTCGATCCAAGACGTTTTGCGGTCGTCTATCATCTGTTGTCAGTCAGCCTGAATCACCGGATTCGTTTGCGTGTTTTCACCGGGCCGGAAAACCCGCCGGTTGTGCCGTCGATTGTCGAGGTCTGGAGTTCAGCCAATTGGTACGAACGGGAGGCCTTCGATTTATTCGGCATCGTGTTTGATGGACATCCGGATCTTCGTCGAATATTGACGGATTACGGTTTTATCGGCCATCCGTTTCGCAAGGATTTTCCGCTCATAGGAAATGTAGAGGTGCGTTACGATCCCGAGATCAGTCGCGTGACCTATCAGCCAGTCAGCATCGAGCCACGGGTTCTGGTGCCAAAAGTGATTCGTGACGACAATCGATACGCATCGGGCCTCAAGGAAGACGGCCTTAGTGATGGCGACGAAAAAAATGACTGAAATTCGAAATTTCACGATGAATTTCGGGCCTCAGCATCCAGCCGCCCATGGAGTTTTGCGCCTGGTGTTGGATATGGAAGGGGAGGTCATCCTTAATGCGGATCCCCATATTGGACTATTGCACCGCGGGACTGAGAAGCTCGCCGAGTCAAAGCCGTTCAATCAAAGTATTGGTTACATGGATCGTCTCGATTATGTGTCGATGATGTGCAATGAACACGGGTATGTTTTGGCGATCGAGAAGTTATTGGGTATTAAGCCGCCGATCAGGGCGCAGTACATCCGCACGATGTTTGATGAGATCACCCGCATTCTTAATCACCTGATGTGGCTGGGCGCACATGGTCTCGATATTGGCGCGATGACCATGTTTTTGTATTGCTTTCGCGAGCGAGAGGACTTGATGGACTGCTATGAGGCCGTATCGGGGACCCGCATGCATGCGACCTATTATCGGCCGGGCGGCGTTTACCGGGATTTGCCGGATGTCATGCCGAATTATGATTCGGCTAAATGGAGGTCGGAGAAGGAAATTGCGAAGCTGAACGCGCGTCGTTCCGGAACGCTACTGGATTTTATCGAGGATTTTACCGACCGGTTTCCGGCCTGCGTCGATGAATATGAAACTTTGTTGACGGACAACAGAATCTGGAAGCAGAGAACGGTGAATATTGGAGTTGTTACCGCCGAGCGCGCACTGCAACTGGGTTTTACCGGGCCGATGCTGCGCGGATCAGGGGTCGTGTGGGATCTGCGCAAAAAGCAGCCCTACGCTGCCTATCGCGACCTCGATTTCGATATTCCTGTTGGCGTTAACGGTGATTGCTACGATCGCTATCTCGTGCGCATTGAAGAGCTTCGTCAATCGAATCGGATCGTCAGGCAATGTGTTGATTGGCTGCGCAAGAATCCGGGGCCGGTAATACTGGATGACCCGAAATTTGCGCCGCCAGAACGCGTTGATATGAAGGATGATATGGAGTCACTGATACACCATTTTAAACTTTTTTCGGAGGGGTACTCGGTTCCGGAGGGTGAGGCCTATGCGGCCGTAGAGCATCCAAAAGGTGAGTTCGGGGTTTATCTGATATCCGATGGCGCCAACAAACCCTATCGAATCAAAGTAAGGGCACCCGGATTCGCTCACATTTCTGCCATGAACGAAATGGTTGAAGGGCACATGTTGGCAGATGTCGTCGCCGTCATCGGTACCCAGGATATTGTATTTGGCGAGATCGATCGCTAATTCGCATTGCAGCATTTAAGAGGCCATGGATAAATCAAGCGCTTCCACAAATCTTTCCCCTCTAGTTCGTGAGGAAATTGATCGATGGCGGGTGAAGTTTCCCGAGGGCCGCCAGCGCTCGGCGGTCATTGCAGCCTTGCATCTGGTCCAGCATGAGAATCACGGTTATCTGACGTCGGATTTAATGGAAGCCGTTGCGGGTTACCTGGATCTGCCAGCGATACAGGTTTTTGAAGTGGGTGCGTTTTATTCGATGTTCGAAACGAAGCCCGTTGGCCGTCACAGCATTTCGGTGTGTACAAATATTTCCTGCATGTTACGCGGTGGTGAAAAGATACTGGGTCATATTGAACGAAAGCTCGGAATCGAGGCTGGGGAGAGTACTCCTGACGGCAAGTTTTATCTGAAACGCGAGGAAGAGTGCCTGGCCGCGTGCGTCGGAGCGCCGATGATGATGGTAGATCACAAGTTTCACGAAAGGCTGACACCTGCGCGAATCGATGAAATTTTGGATTCCCTAGATTGAATATGGGTAGCTTTGAGCAAAATTTGGTGTGTTTCCAGACCCTCGGTAACGATGAGCCGTATTCACTGGCGACCTATTTGAACACGGGCGGTTATGAGGCCTGGAAAAGCATTCTTGCCGGTGAGTTAACGCCGGAAGAAATTGTCGAAAAGGTCAAGGCCTCTGGCCTCAGGGGGCGTGGTGGTGCGGGGTTCCCAACGGGATTGAAATGGAGTTTCATGCCGAAGAATCCGGAGATTCAAAAATACGTTGTATGTAATTCGGATGAAAGTGAGCCGGGAACCTGCCATGACCGCGATATTCTGCGCTATAACCCGCATGCGTTGATCGAGGGCATGGCTATAGGTGGGTTCGCGATGGGAGCAACCGTCGGTTACAACTATATTCGTGGCGAGTTTATGGATGAGCCCGTGCCACGATTCGAAGCGGCTTTACGGGAGGCCTATGAAGCCGGGCTTTTAGGCCGAAATATTCAAGGGACCGGAATCGACTTTGATTTACATGCGTTCGTCGGCGCCGGCGCCTATATTTGTGGCGAGGAGACCGGTTTACTCGAATCATTGGAAGGCAAGCCGGGCCGGCCTCGTTTCAAGCCTCCTTTCCCGGCAGGATTCGGACTGTATGGTCAGCCAACAACGATCAACAATACGCAATCCTTCGCATCGGTGCCGGCGATCATTCGCAAGGGTGCAGATTGGTTTTCCGGTCTGGGAACCGAAGGCTCGGGTGGGACGTTAATTTTTTCGGTTTCAGGTCATGTCAATAATCCAGGCAATTTTGAATTGCCGCTGGGTGTGCCGTTCCAGGCGCTTCTTGAACTGGCCGGGGGGGTGCTTGATGGTCGCCAGTTAAAAGCCGTAATACCCGGCGGGTGCTCGGTCCCGGTCATGCCGGCTGCAGCGATAATGGATTTGAATATGGATTACGCGTCCATTCAGGATGCCGGGTCGGCGCTCGGTACCGGGGCGATGATCGTGATGGACGAGACCACGTGCATGGTGCGAACTCTGCGCCGAATTTCCCGGTTTTATTTCGCGGAATCCTGCGGACAGTGTACGCCGTGTCGGGAAGGGACTGGTTGGTTGTACCGGATGTTGACCAGAATTGTCGACGGTCAGGGCCGGTTATCTGATCTTGATCTGCTGCTCGATGTTGCCAACAAAATCGAAGGGCATACGATTTGTGCGTTCGGCGACGCCGCCGCCTGGCCGGTCCAGAGTTTTCTGCATCATTTTCAGCATGAGTTCGAGTACATGATCGAAAACGGTGGGCGGTCGATCGTCGAAACTCGACTCGAAGCGGCTTGATGGTGCAGATGGATATGAGTGCTGATAAATTCACCATTGAGGTCAACGGCGTCGAGTTGGAAGCAAAGCCGGGACAGATGCTTATCGAGATCACGGATGCGGCGGATATTTACGTTCCGCGCTTCTGCTACCACCCTAAACTATCGGTTGCCGCGAATTGCCGAATGTGCCTCGTCGAAGTCGAGAATGCGCCCAAACCGTTACCGGCCTGTGCGACCCCGGTGACCGAGGGAATGAAAGTATTCACTAAATCCGAGCAAGCCATTTCGGCGCAAAAGTCAGTTATGGAATTCCTGCTGATAAATCATCCGCTGGATTGCCCGATTTGTGATCAGGGCGGGGAGTGTGAATTGCAGGACCTCGCGATGGGTTATGGCCGGGGCATATCCCGTTATACGGAGCGCAAACGTTCCGTTTCCGACCAGAACCTCGGCCCGCTGGTCTCCACAGACATGACGCGGTGCATACATTGCACGAGATGTGTCCGATTCGGACAGGAAATTGCCGGCATTCAGGAACTCGGGAACGATTGGTCGCGGGGAAAAAATGGAGATCAGCACGTTCATAGAACAGAGTGTTGATCACGAGTTATCCGGAAATATTATTGACCTCTGCCCGGTCGGCGCTTTGAATAACAAGCCGTATCGTTTTCTTGCTCGCGCCTGGGAAATGGTTCAGCGTCCGATGGTGGCGCCGCACGATTGCCTGGGATCGAACCTTTACGCCCACGTACTCCAGGGCAAAATAAAACGGGTCGTGCCGCGGCCAAACGAGTCGATCAACGAGACCTGGGCCAGCGACCGCGATCGATTCAGTTGCGAGGGTATCTATGCCGCGGACCGCCTCGAGCGCCCGTTGGTCAGAGATAATGGCGAATGGCGTTCCTGTTCCTGGGCCGAAGCACTGGAAATCGCCGCTGAGAAATTGCAGGGTTTGGCTGGCGATCTGGGTGTCCTGGTCTCACCGAGTGCGACCACTGAGGAGGCGTATCTTGTGGCGAGATTAACGCGCCATCTTGGTTCGGAGAACCTGGACCATCGGCTGCGGCGTCGGGATTTTCGTCAACAAGCGCTCGACCCGGTCTATCCCTGGCTTGGTCAGCCAGTTGCTGATTTTGACAACATCGATGCTGCCCTGATCGTGGGATCTGATTTGCGCAGGGAAGTCCCGCTGCTCGCGCACAGAATTCGAAAATCGACGCTGAAAGGTGCTCAGGTGTCGTTCGTTAATCTTGTTCGCCACGAGTACCTGTTCCCGGTGGCTCATTATTTCGTGACCGATGACCTGGTGTCGGAACTAGGCAGCCTGGTGTGTGCTGCTGTTCAGGATACTGAAGGTGGGCGGGGAGGCGAATTTTCTCCGGCGATCGCTGCGCTGGCTGCCGGGCGGAGTCCGGATTCGTCACATGAGGATGCTGTTGTAACGCTGCGGGCATCTGATCACGCGGTCATCATGCTGGGCCAGGTCGGTTTGCGTCATCCGCGTTTCGCCGAACTCCGCTTGCTGGTTGCCGAACTGGCGCGATTAACAGGGGCGACGCTGGGTTACATTCCCGAAGGGGCCAATTCGGCAGGCCTCAGCCTGGCCGGAGTATTGCCGCATCGGGGTGTCGGTGGGAAACCGGTGCAAACACCGGGTGCGACCGCAGCCGAAATAATCAGGCGCCCGAATCGCGGCTTAATGTTGTTGGGTGTGGAACCGGATCTCGATTGCGCGGATGGGCGAGCGGCACTCGAAGCCATGAAAACCGCAGAGTTTGTTCTGGCATTGACGCCGTTTCTGGGTCAGAGCCTGGATCGACACGCCGACATCGTTTTGCCGATGGGGACCTTCGCAGAGACCTCGGGGACATTCGTCAATGCGGCCGGCGACTGGCAGAGCTTTGGAGGGGTTGCCGAGTCGCTGGGCCAAGCTCGACCCGGGTGGAAAATACTTCGCGTGCTGGGCAACCTGCTTGACCTGCCCGAGTGCGAATACGATTCCTCGGAAGAGGTCAGAGACGAGCTGCGCCAGTTGTTGGTCGACGCGATACCGGACAACCGGGTTCCTCTCGATCAGGTCCCCGGCGATAGCGTCGAGTCACACGGGGCCGAGGGTCTGGACGTCCCCATGTATGGTATCGATGCACTGGTCCGCCGTTCCGAGCCTCTGCAGGAAACGAGAGACGGGAAAGCAGCATTCATTGAAACCGCCGAAAAGCGGAAGATCGCATAGGCAGAACTCAAGCAATGGCATGGATAGAAACACTGTGGTCATTTTTCGAGCCCTACTGGCTGTGGCTGCCCGTGCTCGTACAGGATGTGGTCATCATCGTTCTGCAGATCGCTCCACTGCTGGTCGTGGTGATTCTGACCGTCGCCTATCTGACCTTTTGGGAGCGCAAGATTATCGGCTGGATGCAGAACCGAATCGGTCCGAATCGTGTCGGTCCGTGGGGGTTGTTCCAGCCCTTCGCAGATGTGATCAAACTGCTGATCAAAGAAGTCATCGTTCCGACTAAATCGAATCGATTTCTTTTCCTGATTGCACCTGTATTGGCGATTACGCCGGCTCTGGCCACCTGGGCTGTGGTGCCGTTGTTCCCGGGATTTGCGATTGCTGATATCGACGCCGGATTGCTTTATGTGCTGGCGTTGACATCTCTCGGGGGTCTACGGCGTGATCATCGCCGGGTGGGCGACAAATTCCAAATATGCGTTTCTCGGGGCCATGCGCTCGGCAGCGCAAATCATCGCCTATGAAATCGCCATGGGATTCGCGTTAGTTGGGGTGCTCATGGCAGGCGGAAGTCTGAATCTCGGCCAAATCGTGGCGGCTCAGGCGGGCGCTGATAATCATTGGTTTGTGTTACCGCTTTTTCCATTGTTTCTCGTGTTTTTCATTTCCGGCGTTGCGGAAACAAACAGGGCGCCATTCGATGTCGCGGAGGGTGAATCCGAGATCGTCGCCGGCTTCCACGTCGAGTATTCGGGGGTAACATTTGCAATTTTCTTTCTGGCCGAATACGCCAATATGATCCTGATCGCGGCGTTGACGGCGGTGATGTTTTGCGGTGGCTGGGATTCGATGTTTTCAGGCTCAATGTTCCAATTTCTCGAGGGATCTCCGCTCGAGTTTATTCGATGGTCCGGCCCTCACTGGCTGGTAGTAAAGATGGCGGTCTTCCTGTTTTGTTTTCTGTGGTTTCGGGCAACGTTCCCACGGTATCGCTACGATCAGATCATGCGGCTCGGCTGGAAGGTTTTCATTCCGATCACGATCGTCTGGATATTTGTTGAAGGCGGGATGGCATTGATGAAGATCGGTCCCTGGAGCGTTTGAGATGAATACCATCACGAATATTATCAAGACATTCACCTTGTGGGAGTTGCTGAAGGGTTTGCGTGTCACCGGGCGAAACCTGTTTGTTAGAAAATTCACGATTCAATATCCCGAGGAGAAAACACCTCAATCACCGAGGTTTAGAGGGCTGCATGCGTTGCGCCGGTATCCAAACGGCGAAGAACGCTGTATTGCCTGCAAATTGTGTGAAGCCGTTTGCCCGGCCGCTGCGATCACGATCGAGTCGGAAGTCGCCGCGGATGGTACCCGGCGAACCACGCGTTACGACATTGATCTATTTAAGTGTGTTTATTGTGGTTTCTGCGAGGAGGCCTGTCCGGTCGACGCTATTGTCGAAACCCGGATTTTTGAATTTCACATGGAAAATCGAGGTGAAGAAATAATGACGAAGGAAATGCTTCATGCCGTCGGTGATAAGCACGCTGCGACGATTGCGGCCGACCGGGCGCAAGATGCGAAATTCAGGTAACGGATAATGTTGGGTTTAGTCTTTTTCAGTACTTTCGCACTGATAGTGATTGCTTCCGCAATGGGCGTCATTTTATCGCGCAACCCGGTCTACTCGGCGCTGTTTCTGGTCCTTACCTTCGTGACCAGCGCTGTGCTGTGGATGTTGCTGGAAGCGGAGTTTCTCGCGGTGGTCCTGGTGTTGGTTTATGTCGGTGCTGTCATGGTGCTGTTCCTGTTCGTCATCATGATGCTGGATATCAACGTCGAGAAAATGAAGGAAGGAATGACGCGCTATGCGCCGATCGGGGCATTCGTTGCATTGGTCATGGCGGCAGAATTAGCGACGGTTTTCTGGGTACGGAATGCCGGATTGCCGGTGCTTGCGAATCCGCCGCCGCATCCAGCCGATTACAGCAATACGAAGGAGCTCGGCGCTATTCTATACACCGAGTATGTCTATGCATTCGAATTGGCCTCGTTTGTGTTGTTGCTGGCAATCGTTGCGGCGATTGTATTAACGATGCGGCGTCGTCCGGGTCTGAAAGTTCAGAATATTGCGGCCCAGGTCAAAGTGCGGCGTGAAGACCGGGTGCGACTGGTCAGCATTGATGCCGAATCTGATTAGGTTTATATGGTTACCCTGACGCATTATCTGACGCTTTCCGCAATTCTGTTCTCGCTCAGTGTGGCCGGGATATTTTTGAATCGAAAGAACGTCATCATTTTACTGATGTGCATCGAGCTGATGTTACTGGCGGTGAATTTTAATTTCATTGCGTTTTCCCGCTATCTCGGCGACCCGGCAGGACAGATTTTTGTTTTCTTTATTCTTACCGTAGCGGCCGCTGAGGCCGCGGTCGGGCTGGCGATCCTGGTTGTGCTATTCCGAGCCAGGCAGACGATCGACGTTCAGGATCTGGACGTGATGAAGGGATGAATACCTATCTCGCGATCGTTTTATGTCCGCTCGGTGCGGCGATCCTCGCGGGCCTGTTCGGCCGGCAAGTTGGCCGGAGTGGGGCTCATTGGCTGACCATAATCGGTGTCACGATATCCTTCGTGCTCTCGGTTATCGTGCTCAAGAGCCAGATGCTCGATGGTGCTGTGGTTTTTAACGGCACTGTTTACACCTGGATGGTGACCGATGGAATACGCATGGAGATCGGCTTCCTGATCGATCGTCTGTCCGCGCTCATGATGACCGTCGTGACTTTCGTGTCCCTGATGGTGCATATCTACGCGATCGGCTATATGCGCGATGATCCGGGTTATCAGCGCTTCTTCAGTTACATCTCATTGTTTACGTTTGCCATGTTAATGCTCGTCATGGCCAACAATTTCCTGCAACTGTTTTTCGGTTGGGAAGCGGTCGGCGTCGTGTCTTATTTGCTGATCGGGTTCTGGTATACACGTCCAGCCGCAATATTTGCCAACATGAAAGCATTTCTTGTTAACCGGGTCGGCGACTTCGGTTTTCTTCTGGGCATTGCAACCCTGCTGTATTTCACGGGCAGTCTCGACTATGTGGACGTATTCGGCAAGGCTGAGGCCATGCAGTCGGCCAGGCTCGAATTGTTCAGCGGGGTCCAGTGGTCCGCGCTTACGGTCGCCTGCATTCTGCTGTTCATCGGCGCGATGGGAAAATCGGCGCAGATGCCGCTGCACGTGTGGCTGCCCGATTCGATGGAAGGCCCAACGCCGATATCAGCACTGATACATGCGGCGACAATGGTTACCGCCGGCATTTTTATGGTCGCTCGAATGTCGCCGTTATTTGAGTACTCGGACACCGCTCTTACCGTGGTACTGGTCATTGGCGCAACCACCGCATTATTGACCGGATTTCTGGGTATCGTACAGAACGACATCAAGCGGGTCATTGCCTATTCCACGTTGTCGCAACTTGGGTATATGACCGTTGCGTTGGGCGCCTCCGCATACGGCGCCGGCATTTTTCACTTGATGACCCACGCCTTTTTCAAGGCGCTGCTGTTCCTGGCAGCGGGGTCGGTCATCATCGGCCTGCACCACGAACAGGATATTCGCCGCATGGGCGGCCTGAAAAAATATATGCCCATAACCTATTGGACCAGCCTGGTCGGCTCCCTCGCGCTGATCGGCTTTCCGGGTTTTGCCGGGTTTTTCTCGAAGGATGCCCTGATTGAAGCTGTCCACAATGCTGGCCGGGCGGGTTCCGGCTACGCCTATTTTTGTGTTTTGTCCGGCGTGTTCGTGACGGCACTTTATACTTTCAGAATGTTTTTCCTGGTTTTCCATGGCGAAGAACATATTGATGAAGATGCCCGCGGCCATCTGCATGAATCCCCGTGGGTCGTGACACTGCCTCTGATCATGTTGGCGATTCCATCCTTGTTGATCGGTTGGTTTACGATCGGGCCGGTTCTTTTCGGAGGCTTTTTCAGCGATTCTATTTTTGTTCTACCGGCGAACGATGTGCTGGCGCAAATGGGCCGTGATTTTCATGGGCCATGGAGCTTCGTCCTGCATGGCATGGCCTCACCGGTAACATACCTTGCGTTGTCCGGCGTCATCCTTGCCTGGTATCTCTATATTCGTCAGCCGTCTCACGTCGAGCAAATCCGTGAGCGGCTGGGGTTCGTGTATACCTTGTTAGTCAACAAATATTACCTCGATCAATTCAATGAAAAGGTGTTGGCACGATTTAGCACGCGGCTCGGTAATTCGCTTTGGCGGGTGGGCGATGTGGCGGTTATCGACGGTGTCATCGTCAACGGCAGTGCGCGCTTGATCGGCTGGGTGTCCTCCGTTGTCCGGCAGATCCAAACCGGTTATCTGTACACCTATGCGTTCGTCATGATCATCGGGTTGTCACTAATGATTGGCTGGATGCTTCTCCAGCCGTAACAAAAAAGTATTTATCGGAAAACTGTGGGGTTACTCAGCACATTAATCTGGTTGCCGATCGTGGGCGGGTTGGTCGTTTTGTTTTCGGGGCGGCGCACGGCGGAAGAGGGCGCTGGATTTCATATCGATCGTTGGCTCGCGCTCGTGATTTCGGTCGCGACATTTATCCTGAGCCTGCCGCTTTACCTGGCCTTTGATATTTCGACATCTGATATGCAGTTTGTCGAGCGCATCCCCTGGATTGAGTTTTTCCGCGTCGAGTATTTTCTGGGTGTCGATGGCTTCTCGATGCCGTTGATTCTTCTGACTACATTCCTGACCCCGCTTATCGTGATAGGCGGCTGGGATACGATCAGGAAGAATCCTGCACAGTATTTTGGCGCATTTCTCATTCTCGAAGGTTTTATGATCGGCGTGTTCGCCGCGCTCGATGCGCTCTTGTTTTATGTGTTCTGGGAGGCAATGCTGATTCCGATGTTCCTTATCATCGGCATCTGGGGCGGAGAGCATCGCGTTTACGCGACTCTTAAATTCTTTCTTTATACTTTTCTGGGATCAGTTTTCATGCTGATCGCATTGATTTATCTGTATTTCCAGACCGGTAGCTACAGCATTCTGGATTTTCATGATGTGCCGTTGACCCTCGAGCAACAGATTCCATTATTCCTGGCGTTTCTGGTTGCCTTTGCTGTCAAGGTGCCGATGTGGCCGGTCCATACCTGGTTGCCTGATGCGCACGTCGAGGCGCCGACCGGTGGCTCCGTCATTCTGGCGGCAATCCTGTTGAAAATGGGGGGGTATGGATTCCTTCGATTTAGCTTGCCCATTACACCGGACGCCAGCCAGGCGCTCGATCTGCTGATGATCGGATTGTCGTTGGTCGCGGTGGTTTACATTGGTTTCGTCGCGCTTGCCCAGCAGGATATGAAGAAGCTCGTCGCTTATTCTTCAATTGCTCACATGGGATTTGTCACGCTTGGATTGTTCATTCCGTGGGCAATTTTCACTCGCACGGGCAGTTTGGACGGTATCGCGATGGGAATTACTGGCAGCATGATGCAGATGATTTCTCATGGTTTTATTTCGGGCGCATTATTTTTCTGTATCGGGGTCATGTATGACCGTCTGCATAGCCGTCAAATCGCAGATTATGGTGGCGTGGTCAATACCATGCCGAAGTTCGCAGCTTTAATGGTGTTTTTCGCTTTAGCCAACGCCGGGTTGCCCGGGACTTCGGGTTTTGTCGGGGAGTTTCTGGTTATTCTGAGCAGCTTTAAGGCGAGTTTCTGGTATGCATTCCTGGCCGCTACTACGCTGATTCTCGGTGCAGCGTATACGCTATGGATGGTTAAGCGGGTTGTTTTTGGGGCAGTCGCCAATGAGGGTGTGGCGTCAATGTCCGACATTAATGGCCGGGAGTTTTTGATTTTGGGGTTGCTAGCGGTTTTTGTGCTCGGACTGGGTTTGTGGCCGGCTCCGGTCGTCGATGTCATGTCGGCGACGGTGGAGAATTTGGTGAATCACATCATCCAAACAAAATTGTGATCTTGGACTCATAAACCTATGGCCTTTTCAATACAAGACATTTATCCGGCGATGGCTGAGATTGTCCTGGCACTTGGAATTTGTGTCGTGCTGCTTGTAGATCTGTTCGTTTCAGACCGGTGGCGTGATATCACCTATCTGATTTCGATGATGGTCCTGGCGCTGACGGCTTGGGTTGCGGGCGGCATCGGTGCTGACGGTCTGACTGTGACATTTAGCGGCAGTTTTGTCGTTGACCCGTTGGCGCGAATATTGAAGTTATTCGCATTGGCCGTCGTGGCTACGGTATTCCTGTATTCCAGAGGCTATCTGAAGGATCGCGAGATCCATAAAGGTGAGTATTACCTGCTAGGACTGTTCGGGCTATTGGGAATCATGGTCATGATCTCGGCCTATAGTTTGCTGACGATGTATTTAGGCCTGGAATTATTGTCGTTATCGCTATATGCCCTGGTGGCTTTTGATCGTGAGTCACCGGTCGCGGCCGAAGCCGCGATCAAATATTTCGTGCTTGGCGCGATCGCATCCGGAGCTTTGCTCTATGGCATGTCGTTGATTTATGGCATGACAGGCACGCTGCAGATAACAGAAATTGCCGCTGCTCTGAAGCAGGCTGGGCCAGACGAGGTGATCACGCTGATCGGGTTGGCCTTCATTTTGGTTGGCATCGCGTTCAAATTCGGTGCCGTGCCGTTTCAGATGTGGTTGCCCGATGTTTACCAGGGCGCCCCGACCTGTGTGACGCTTTTTATTGGCACCGCCCCAAAGCTTGCCGCGTTTGCATTGGTGATTCGAATTCTGGTTGAGGGGATGGGTTCCGCGGCGCTGAGCTGGGAAGCCATGCTCGGCGTGATGGCGATATTGTCGCTTGGCATCGGCAACGTGGTCGCGATCGTACAGACGAATATCAAACGAATGCTGGCCTATTCGGCGATCGGGCATGTCGGCTTCATTTTTCTAGGTTTTTTGACCGGTACTCGCGCCGGTCTCGAAGCCTCTCTTTTTTATACGATCGTCTATGTGATTATGGCTGCCGCCGCCTTTGGTGTCATAATTCTGATGAGCCGGAAAGGTTTTGAATCAGATCAGCTGGATGATTTTAAAGGGTTAAATCAGCGCAGCCCATGGTTTGCACTGATCATGATGTTGGTCATGTTCAGTATGATCGGAGTTCCGCCAATGGCTGGATTCTATGCAAAATGGTGGGTACTCGCGGCGGTCATAAATTCAGGCCATATAGGACTCGCTATAACGGGGATCGTGTTCTCCGTTATCGGCGCCTTTTATTATCTTCGTATCGTCAAATTGATGTATTTTGACGATGCAGCCGATTCAACGAAATTGGTGGCGCCGGTAGACATGCGGGTGGTATTGAGCCTGAACGGGCTGGTCATTCTGGCGCTCGGGGTGTTTCCGGATGGCCTCATCGCGATCTGTAGCCGGGCATTCGGCTGAAACGGGATCCGACCGGAATCCTATGGGCGCCATCGGGCATGGCGGTCGAAGTTAGAAAATTGGTCTGAAAATAATATAAATATTTGATAAATAGATAGAAATCTGACAGATGCCGCGCCGCGCCCTGGTTTCGTTCCAGTTGCGAGTTTTACAGGAAATCGGTAGTATGCCGGTCCTGCGGATGCGGGGTGGAGCAGTCTGGCAGCTCGTCGGGCTCATAACCCGAAGGTCGTAGGTTCAAATCCTACCCCCGCTACCAAAATACTGGTAGGAACGGCCCCGCAAGGGGCCTTTTGTTTGGCTGGTCGCGGAGGTTTTTGCAGCACTCCGCAAACTGCGGCGAGAGGGAAAGGATTTCGAAGTGGGCCGCGGGCCCATTTTTTATTTCCCGCTTTCGGATAGATAAATTGAGTGTGACACGGGAAAAATTAGTTGGATTGCTAGAGCCGGCGATCGAAGCGATGGGCTACGAGCTGGCCGATCTGGAATTGCAGGTCGGCCATGGGAATGGCCTGTTGCGGCTGTTCATTGACAACGAAGCAGGGGTCGACCTGGAGGATTGCGAAAAGGTGAGCCATCAAGTGAGCGGATTGCTGGATGTGGAAGATCCAATTGCAGTTCATTACCGTCTCGAAGTGTCATCGCCGGGACTGGATCGCAAATTGGTCAAGCCGGAACATTTCGACCGGTTTATGGGTTGCGAGATAAAGACCAGTTTGAAGCGACTGATTGATGGCCGTCGTCGAATTCAGGGGCAATTAATCCGTCGGGAAGGTGAGACGGTCATAGTGAAGTCAGCGAAAGAGGTCTGTTCGATTTCGCTTGCAGATATCGAGGTGGCTCGATTGGTGCCGATTCGATGATTACCGGGCTAATTTCCGGGGTGATTATCGGGAAGCAGAGATGCGAAATACGGGATTAAAAGATGAATAAGGAAATTTTAATGGTTGTCGAGGCCGTCTCGAATGAAAAGGGCGTCGATGAGGCGGTTATTTTTGAGGCGATCGAGTTAGCGCTCGCATCTGCGACGCGAAAGCGCCGCGGTGAAGAAATCGACGTGCGGGTGGCAATCAACCGTGAAACAGGCGAATACGACACGTTTCGTCAGTGGCTCGTTTTTGCTGACGAGTCTAACGAACTCGAGTTTCCGGATCGAGAGCTGCGGATGATCGACGCGGTGGATGTGAATCCGGATGCGGAGCCGGGCGGTTATGTTGAGGAGCCTATTGATTCGGTCGAGTTTGGCCGTATCGCGGCCCAGACGGCCAAACAGGTGATCGTGCAGAAAGTGCGCGAGGCCGAGCGAATTAAGACGGTCGGGGAATATCAGGATCGTACCGGGGAAATGCTGAGCGGGATCGTAAAGCGAGTCGATCGTAACGGGGTTTATATCGACCTGGGCGGGAATGCCGAGGGATTTATTCCGCGTGAAGAAATGATCCCCCGCGAACCGGTTCGACCTCAGGACCGATTGAAAGCCCTGTTACGTGATGTTCGGTCGGAGCCGCGCGGTCCTCAGCTCTTCTTGACTCGCTCATCATCTGAATTCCTGCTCGAGTTATTCAAAATCGAGGTGCCGGAAGTTGGGCAGGGCTTGATCGAGATTCTCGGGGCTGCGAGGGACCCGGGTCTGCGGGCGAAGATTGCGGTCAAGTCGAATGATCCACGGATCGATCCGGTCGGGGCCTGCGTTGGAATGCGGGGTTCGCGCGTACAGGCAGTCTCTAATGAGCTCGCGGGCGAACGCGTGGACATCATCCTCTGGGATGAAAATCCGGCGCAGTTCGTTATTAACGCGATGTCGCCGGCAGAAGTGACGTCCATTGTCCTGGATGAAGAATCCCACAGCATGGATGTCGCGGTGGATGAGGACAAGTTATCCCAGGCCATCGGACGCGGTGGGACAGAATATTCGTTTAGCGAGCGAGCTTAGTGGCTGGGAACTCAATGTCATGACCGAGGCGGATGCCGAGGAGAAAAGTGAGGATGAGGCCCGTGAGCTGGTGTCGATGTTTATGAAACAGCTGGACGTCGATGATACCGTTGCGCTCATCCTTGTGCAGGAGGGGTTTTCGAGCATCGAGGAGATCGCTTACGTTCCGACTTCTGAATTACTGGGTGTCGCGGAATTCGATGAAACCATGGTAACGGAGTTGCGGAATAGAGCTCGCGATGTACTGCTGACTCAAGCGATCGTCAGTGAGGAGGATATTGATAACGCCGAGCCGGCTGAAGATTTACTGGGGCTGGAAGGCATGGATCGTGCACTGGCCTTTGTCCTGGCGAGCAAGGGCATCGTGACACAGGAGGATCTTGCCGAGCAGGCTGTGGATGACCTGGAAGGTATTGAAGATCTCGATGACGAGCGCGCTGCGGCGTTAATCATGACAGCAAGAGCGCCTTGGTTTGAGGCCGAAAATGAGGGCACCAGCTCCGAGTAGCGGAGCTGGAGTGGAGCAACGTTTATGTCGGATGTGACTATTTCTCAATTCGCCGAAGTGCTTAAGGTGCCGGTTGATCGCCTGCTGGGCCAGCTCGCGGAAGCGGGTATCGAAAATGGCGGGGCGGACGCCGTGATAAGCGATGAAGCGAAAATGGAGCTGCTGACTTACCTGCGCCGCAGTCATGGGCGCAAAGGTGACGCGCTGACGGCTGCGCCGCCGAAAATAACATTGCAGCGTCGCTCGCAAAGCGAATTGAGGTTGGCCGGGAATCAGGGCCGCTCACGCACTGTAAGCGTGGAGGTACGCAGGAAAAGAACCTACGCAAAACGCGATGTGCTGGAGGAAGCGGCACGAAAAGAACAGGAAGAGTTGGATGCCAGACACGCCGCGGTGGAGGCGGAACGTGTTGAGGAAGAGCGACGCGCAAATGAGGCCATAGTGGCTGAGGAGGCGTTGGCGACAAAGAAGGCCGAAGAAGTGAAAGCGGCTGAGGATGTCGAGGCACAGCGAAAAATTGACGAGAAGAGTCGTCAGGCCGATGAAGTTCAGCGCGAGGAAGAAAAACGAAAGCTTGAGAAAGAGAAGCGTTTTCAGCCGGAGATTTCAGCGCCTGGTGCGGTACCGGGAAATCAAGAGCGCGAAAAAGGGTCTCGCGATAAATCCGGCAGGGAAGATGGACGGCGCAAGGGCGGCCCGGCGAAGGGCACCCGCTATGGGCGAAAAGAATTACATGTTGCTGGCGATGTCAGCAGTCGACGGAGAAAACGGCGCACACGCCGGCGCCCGGTTTCCGTATCCGTAGATTCTCAGCATGGATTCGAAATGCCGACTGCGCCTGCGGTTCGCGAGGTTTCCATTCCGGAATCTATCGCCGTCGCCGAGCTGGCGCAGCAAATGGCGATCAAGGCTAATGAAGTCATCAAGGCCATGATGAATCTGGGCGTCATGGCAACGATCAATCAGGTCATCGATCATGACACGGCGGTACTGGTTGTCGAAGAAATGGGACATATCGCCAAGTCGGTCGCGGAAGGGGGTGTAGAGGAAGCCATCCTTGGTGCGATCGAGGTCAAAGGTGAGCGTGTGCCGCGGCCGCCGGTGGTCACGATTATGGGGCATGTCGACCACGGTAAAACTTCTTTGCTGGATTTCATTCGGTCGACGAAAGTCGTTGCCGATGAAGCTGGGGGCATTACTCAACATATCGGCGCCTATCATGTTGAAACTGATAAAGGGGAAATTACGTTCCTCGATACACCGGGTCATGCGGCTTTTACCGCAATGCGGGCTCGAGGCGCAAAGGTTACGGATATTGTTGTCCTCGTTGTCGCGGCCGATGATGGTGTCAAGCCGCAGACCGAAGAAGCGATTGCGCATGCCAAAGCGGCAGGTGTGCCGATGGTTGTGGCGGTCAATAAAATCGACAAGCCGGACTCGGATCCCGATCGCGTTCGTAACGAGCTTTCCGCGAAGGAGGTTGTTCCGGAAGACTGGGGCGGCGATGTCTTGTTCGTCAATGTCTCCGCAATTACCGGTGAGGGCGTCGATAAATTGCTTGACGCGATATTGCTTCAGGCCGAACTTCAGGATCTGAGGGCGGTTGCTGAAGGGCCCGCCGCTGGCGTCGTCATTGAGTCGAGCCTCGAAAAAGGACGCGGGGCTGTGGCCACCATTTTGGTGACTCGCGGACGGTTGAAACTGGGCGATTCAATAGTGGCCGGCAAAGAATATGGCCGGATTCGGAATATGCTTAATGAGGGAGGCCAGCGGGTAGAGGAAGCCGGGCCGTCGATGCCGGTATCAGTATTGGGTTTATCGAGCACACCGAATGCCGGAGACGAAGTGCTGTCGCTGGACGACGAGCGCAAAATCAGAGAATTGGCCGAGTTCAGGCATCACAAAATCAGGGATGTGAAGCTGGCTCGACAGCAGGCGGCCAAGTTGGAAGACGTGTTTAGCCAAATGGAGTCAGCAGCATCTGAATCATTGAAGGTTCTTCTTAAAGCAGACGTGCATGGCAGTTCCGAGGCCCTGGGTGATGCACTCGAGAGCCTGGGCAATCAGGAAGTTGAAGTTAAGGTGGTCAGCAGCGGAGTAGGTGCGATCACCGAATCCGACGTTAATCTCGCCGTCGCTTCCGGTGCAGTGATCATTGGATTTAATGTTCGTGCTGATGCTTCTGCACGAAATGCGGTGAAGGATGCCGGGATTGATATTCGCTACTACAGCATAATTTACGAAGCGATTGATGACATTAGGGTGATGGCCAGCGGGTTGCTGGCGCCGGAGGTTCGTGAAGACATTATCGGTTTGGCTGAAGTCAAGGAAGTTTTCACTTCGCCAAAATTGGGTGATATCGCCGGTTGTCTGGTTGCGGATGGCTTCGTTCGCCGCAGCAGCCCTATTCGTGTGCTGCGCGATAGCGTTGTTGTATATGAGGGTGAACTTGAGTCGTTGCGGCGATTTAAGGATGACGTCAATGAAGTGCGGGCTGGAACCGAGTGCGGAATTGGCGTAAAAAATTACAACGACATCAAAGCGGGCGACCAAATTGAGTGCTATCAACGCGTAGAGGTTGCCAGAACACTCTGATTTTTTTGTCGCCAAGCCGGGCGAGCGGAGTTCTGTCCCACATTTTTTATCATGCCACGTGAATTTCCCCGCAGTCGCCGCATTGAGGACCAGGTTCAGCGGATTCTTAGTGACGTTTTACGTGTCAGCGCTCGCGATCCCAGGCTGCGAGGGGTGATCATTACCGCGGTGAATGTCTCACGAGACCTGAGTGTTGCCAAGGTTTATTTCACCTCGCTCGAGCTTGATCAGGATCCAGCAGATTTGCATACCGCTTTAATCTCTGCGATGGGGTTTTTACGCAGTCAGTTGGCAAAACAACTCACAGTGCGCCAGGTGCCAGAGCTTCGTTTCAAGTACGACGATTCCATGCAACGCGGGTCAGCCATGGACAGGCTGATTGATGACGCGGTCGCAAAGGATCAACGTGATGGCGGTTTAGATGAGGAATCGGATTGAGTCGATGAGTGTTCGTGGAAACAGAGGCAGAATTGTCGACGGGGTCTTACCGTTGGATAAGCCGCCGGGAATGACTTCAAACCGTATATTGCAGCGTGTTAAGGGGATGTACCAGGCGCGAAAAGCGGGTCACACGGGCAGTCTGGATCCCTTGGCGAGCGGAATGTTACCGATCTGTTTTGGACAAGCGACCAAGCTTTCCGCCTATTTGCTGGGGGCGGATAAGGTCTACCGGGTTACGGCCAAATTCGGGGTGAAAACCGATACCGCAGACGCGGATGGGCAAATTGTCGCCGAATCTGAACTGCGTGAAGTAGGTCGCGGTGTTTTGGAATCTGCATTACGAAGGTTTCGTGGTGAGATTCAGCAAATCCCGCCGATGTACTCCGCGCTAAAAAAGGACGGCAAGCGGCTCTACGAGTACGCGCGCGAGGGCAAGGAAATACCGCGTGATCCGCGAGCCGTTCATATCCACGCATTTGAGATCGATGCCTACGATCCCCATAAACCGACTTTTCAGGTTCGTTGCAGCAAAGGCACCTATATTCGCACGCTCGTGGAGGATGTGGCCGAATCAATTGGAACCGTTGCCCATGTCATCGCTTTAAGGCGGTTGGCCGTGTTCCCGTTCAGGGCGTCGGATCTCGTCAGTATCGAGGACCTGGAGGCCGCTTCGGGAGCCGGCTTCGCCCCACTCGATGCCTACCTGCGTCCCGTAGATGAGGTCATCGCCGACTGGCCGGCGGTCTATCTTAATCGCCAGGAATCCGATTATCTCCGGCAGGGCCATGCAGTTAACAACAGGCCCGGCCCGGAATCCGGGCTCGTGCGCCTGTACGATGAGAGTCGGCTGTTTCTGGGCATCGGAGAGGTGCGCCTGGATGGCCGGATCGCCCCGAAACGGCTTTTCCCCAATGCGGCGGGTTCCGGGGCATGATCTCGTCGTTATGGGGTGTATATTGGCGCCCGGTGAGGTTACACTACCGCGCGAAATCAAAGGGTAAGCAAGAAGCAATGGCCTGCAGAAGGTACATGGGAGTTCCATAATATGTCTCTTTCCGGACCGGAAAAAAGCACTATCATAGAAGAATATAAATTAGCCGAATCGGACACCGGGTCACCGGAAGTCCAGGTCGCACTGTTGTCAGCTCGCATATCAGAGTTAACCGAGCATTTTAAAGATCACAAGAAAGACCATCATTCGCGGCAGGGCTTGTTGCGAATGGTGAACAAGCGGCGCAAGCTGCTGGACTACCTCAAGGACAGAGATAGCGATCGCTATCGCGCATTAATATCACGCCTCGGCCTACGCCGTTAGGCGCATTTCCAGACATTTTTTATGTGCTGCACCCGCTGAATATCGGGCGGCCCGCAATTCTCAAAGTTATTCGATTATAGGAATTTTTTATCGTGTCATCTTTTAAGAAAACGTTTCAATACGGTGAGCATGAGGTCACCTTGGAGACGAGTGAAATAGCTCGTCAAGCAACTGGTTCTGTCCTTGTCAGCATGGCTGATACGGTGGTGCTGGTTACCGTCGTCGGTCAAAAGGAAGCCGACGCGGGTCGTCCGTTCTTTCCTCTGACTGTCAACTATCAGGAAAAAACCTATGCAGCCGGCAAAATTCCCGGTGGTTTCTTCAAGCGAGAAGGCCGTCCCAATGAAAAGGAAACCTTAACCTGCCGCCTGATTGATCGGCCAATCAGACCGCTGTTTCCGAAAGGTTTCATGAATGAAATCCAGATCATCGCGACGGTCATGTCGATCAATACCGACGTTAACCCTGACATACCCGCACTGTTAGGTACATCTGCCGCACTCGCGATTTCGGGCATTCCTTTCGCCGGCCCAATCGGTGCCGCGCGCGTGGGGTACATCAATGACGAGTACGTGCTCAACCCAACTTACAGTCAGATCGAGGAGTCGAAGCTTGATCTCGTTGTTGCCGGAACCGCAAATGCCGTGCTCATGGTTGAATCCGAGGCGGACATTCTTTCTGAGAAAGTCATGCTCGGGGCCGTCATGTTCGGTCACGAACAGATGCAAACGGCAATTAAGGTGATTCAGGAAATGGCCGATGAGGTCGGTAAACCGGCCTGGAATTGGGTCGCAGCGGAAGAAGATCCGGCATTGGGTGAAGCGATTGCCAAACAGGCTGAAAGCGATTTAATCGAGGCCTACACGATCAGCGATAAACAGCAGCGCTATGGCAGGATCGCAGAGATTAAAGCTGCGGCCATCCCAGCAGTTGCGGGTGACGAAGCTTCTGGCTGGAGCGCTGATCAAGTAAGCGCGCAATTCAGCAAACTGGAGAGTCGAATCGTTCGTGAACGGGTACTGAGCGGCGAGAAGCGAATCGATGGGCGTGATACGACCACGGTCCGTCCTATCAAAGTCCGTACCGGCATTTTGCCGCGCACTCATGGCTCTGCCCTGTTTACCCGGGGTGAAACGCAGGCGATAGTCGTCGCGACTCTGGGCACGGATCGCGATGCTCAAATTATCGATGCGCTCGAAGGCGAAATGCGGGATCGGTTTATGTTGCACTACAATTTCCCTCCTTACTGTGTAGGTGAGACCGGATTTATCGGCTCGCCGAAACGCCGGGAAATTGGTCATGGGCGTCTCGCCCGACGTGGTATCAGTGCTGTTCTGCCCAGCGCCGAGGAATTTCCCTATGTGATCAGAGTGGTCTCCGAGATCACGGAATCGAATGGGTCGAGTTCGATGGCCTCGGTTTGTGGTACGAGCCTGGCACTGATGGATGCGGGCGTGCCGCTGAAAGCACCTGTTGCAGGCGTAGCAATGGGTCTGATCAAAGAAGGTGACCGGTACCAGGTACTGACGGACATCCTTGGCGATGAAGACCATTTGGGTGATATGGATTTCAAAGTTGCCGGTACGACTGAGGGAATCAGCGCATTGCAGATGGACATCAAGATCGATGGGATCACTGCCGAGATCATGGAAAGTGCCTTGAATCAGGCGAAAGAGGGCAGGTTGTATATTCTTGGCGAAATGGCCAAGGTCATAGAGACTGCACGCGAGGAAATGTCCGAATGGGCGCCGACCATCATCACGATGCATATTGATCCGGAAAAGATTCGTGACGTTATCGGCAAGGGTGGGTCGGTTATTCGATCCATCACCGAGGAAACCGGCGCAACGATTGATATCGATAACGATGGCACTATCAAAATTGCGTCAGTCGAAGGGCACGCCGGTCGTGAAGCGAAACAGCGAATTGAGCTGATTACAGCCGATGTCGAAGTGGGTCGAATCTACGAGGGCCGCGTTGCTCGACTGATGGATTTTGGTGCGTTCGTTACCATTCTTCCCGGTAAGGACGGCCTCGTGCACATTTCACAAATTTCGGAAGAGCGCGTCGAACGGGTCAGTGACAAGCTGGCTGAAGGAGATATCATTCGGGTCAAGGTTCTTGAGGTTGACCGTCAGGGCCGGGTCCGCTTGAGTATGCGCAGCCTGGAGGATGATGCCGCCTGATATCGGCATCGTCTTTATCTTCGTCACTGCTACCGATGTAATTCGCTGACCCGTCGCTTCGCTTCAGCGACTTCGGTCAGGTGATTTCGGGCGTTCTCGGCGCTACCCAATACCGTATTAAGGCGTTCAGGCAGATTCGGGTCGCTGTTAGCATGTGACAAGCGAATGATCCGGGCCAGAAAATCAGGTTTCAGAATTTGAGCTGTGCTTCGCTGGCTGTCTTCCAGAATCTGGAGTAGCACGGTGGTTGTGATGTCTGCTTGGGATGCCTGTTCGACGACTTGAATGTCGTCGCCTGCAATGATCAGTTCCCGTAATTCATCCAGGTTCACGTAGCGACTCTGAGTGGTATCGTAGAGTCGACGATTTACATATTTGCGTATTAATTTCGGCTGTTTCACATTGAAACCCCCGGTGTTAGCACGGTTTAACGGAATCTAATTATTTTTGACCTTATTTACCGATACTAGTTCTCGGTCGAGTACGATACTCCGACGTCAATGACCATCATACGCGCCTAAAAAAAGAAAAGACTGGTTCTGAAATGGATTATTAAATAAAAGACTGATAAAACAATAATCTACAATATATAAGCTATAAAATAGTTGAGGTTAATCTGCGGAATTTTTGACCACTGTCGCGATTCGTCGGGGGTGCCAGTTTGTCTGAGCCCATTTCCAGATCTCGATCAGCGGTTCAGACACCAACGATGCCGGCGGGTTTTGATTCAGGAATTCGAGGCACCTGACGAGGTTCTCGGCCGGTTTCGTATCGTCGACCGGCACCGCACCAGTCTGTTTGCTTAGTTTTACTCCTGATCGATTAACTGCGACGGGAATGTGCAGATATTTGGGGGTGTCGAGACCCAGAATCCGCTGCAGAAATATCTGCGCCGGGGTGAAATTGAGTAAATCCGCACCGCGGACGATTTCTGTGATCCCCTGGCGGTGATCATCCACGACAACGGCCAATACGTAGGCGACCAGGCCATCTGCACGTCGAATGATAAAGTCGCCAATCTGGCTCGCGATGGCACATTCGAGGCGCCCGTAGAGAACGTCGTCGAACGCAATTTTGGTTTTTGTGGCACGCACCCTGATCGCCAGTTTATCTCCACCCTCCTCAGTGAGCTGTGCATTTCGGCAGGTACCCGGGTATATCGGCCCGATTGCTCCTGTGAGCCTGGCCTTGGCCTGAACCTGCTTGCGAGAGCAGGCGCACCGGAAGACCAGATCTTTGTCGAGGAGCATCGTCAGCGCGGTATCAAACTGGCTTTCGCTCTGGTACTGAACGGCTCCGGTCCACTCGAACCCATGCGCCTGAAGTGTAGCAATGATCCTTTCCGTGGCTGTGGGCATTTCCCGGGGTGGGTCGATGTCCTCTATACGCAACAACCACTCACCGCCGGCCGCCATTGCCTGAAGATAGCTTGCGGTGGCGGTTACCAGAGAACCGAAATGAAGCGGGCCGGTGGGTGAGGGAGCGAATCGTCCCCGGTAGACGAGATCAGATCGTCGATCCGACGGGTTAGCCTCCGTGTGCGTCACCTGTCGGGCTCGACATAGCAGCGGTTACGCTATCGATACTGGTCGTCGCGGTCAGAGAACTGTCGCTCGGCCAATTCTCGCCGCTCCTGGGCTTCGACACTTAAGGTCGCAACCGGGCGCGCCTCGAGTCGCTCCAATCCAATTTCTTCGCCAGTTTCTTCACAAAAACCGTAGCTGCGGTCATCGATTCGTTGCATCGCGGATGCGATCTTTTTCAACAATTTGCGTTCCCGGTCCCTCGTCCTCAGTTCAAGACCAAATTCCGATTCCTGCGTGGCCCGGTCGTTCGGGTCCGGGAAATTGCTGGCTTCATCCTGCATATGATGCACGGTTCTGTCGACCTCTATCATCAACTCGGCCTTCCAGGCCATCAAGATATCCTTGAAATGATCAAGTTGGGCATCGTTCATGTATTCCTCACCTTTCCGGGTTCGGTAGGGCGAAATGCCATGAACTGGAAGCTCATCTGATGCCAGCCTTCTCCGCCGGCGCCCGGCACCATTGAGATTTAGATCTCGTGGTTGCTTTTCTGGCCGTCCCTTCTTGGCACCTTTTTCCTGTTTTTTCTTGCTGACCTTCTTCTTGGCCACCTTTTTCCTGGCCGGTTTTTTCTTGCTGACCTTCTTCCGGGCCACCTTTTTCTTGACGGCTTTTTTCTTCGTCACTTTCTTTCTGGCGGCCGTCTTTCGTGCCTTTGACGGGGCCTTTTTCCTGGAAGATTTTTTCTTCGCAACCATACCTATCAATCCGAGCGGCTATAAATCAACCGCGCGATTATACATATGGTCGCCGAAGTTTAAAGGGGCAAATTCGATATCTTTCGTTAACAATTAGCCCAGAGCCGCCGAACCGGCCCAGGAACCCCTACAGCCGGTCATGACGGGCTAGATTAATTGATTCAACAGGAACCCACCCCGGGGCCCGGTGTTCAGCCACAACCGCCGTTTCGATGCCCCCACGGGTGTTGAAAAGCGCGCTAAGGCGCATAAAACGCGGTTGGACGGCGCGGGTCAGGTCATCCAGGATCTGGTTGGTCACGGCTTCATGGAAGGCGCCGGTATTCCTGAAAGACCAGACATAAAGTTTAAGAGATTTCAATTCGATACACTGTTGATCTGGAATATACTCTAGGTTTAGCGTCGCAAAATCAGGTTGCCCGGTTTTCGGGCACAGGCACGTGAATTCGGGGATATTTATACGAATGGAATAATCTCGGCTCGGATTCGGATTATCGAAGACCTCCAGCAACGAGGCTGAATTTTCGATGTTTTCCGGGTTCATATTTGTGGCCATCGGGTTGATCTGGGCACGCAATGCGGTTGATGCCTTGACGGGATTTTTACTTTACACTACACGCTGTGCGCGGGCCATGGGGTTTATTAATCCAAGCCTGTTATACCGGGCCTGGGGAGGCCGGGGGTTGGTTTGGGTTAGCGTTGTGGGCCAAAGTTTGTTGAATACGGGGGTGCGTGTTGCGCTGTTGGGACAGAACGTTCTCAAGAAACGCCATTTTCATTTTTTCCGGCATTTTTTGCCGGCGTATTGGCCGGGCGGGTTTCTGATTCAATGAGACTCAGCAAAATAAAGCTGGCTGGCTTTAAATCATTCGTCGACCCGACGCCTATATATTTTCCGGGTGACCTGGTCGCAATCGTTGGCCCCAACGGTTGCGGAAAATCCAACGTTATCGACGCCATACGGTGGGTGATGGGGGAATCCTCAGCCAAGCATTTGCGTGGCGATTCCATGGCCGACGTGATCTTCAATGGTTCTTCCTCCCGCAAGCCTGTTGGCACCGCGAGTGTGGAGCTGTTTTTCGATAATTCCGACGGGTCGATCGGCGGGCAGTTCGCGAAATACAGTGAAATTTGTATTAAACGGGTCTGTGTCGCGCGACGGAATGTCGCAGTATTTTCTTAACAATATTCGTTGTCGCCGCAAGGACATTACCGGGATATTTCTGGGTACGGGCTTAGGGCCAAGAAGTTACGCGATTATCGAGCAAGGAATGATTTCGAGGCTGATCGAAGCTAAACCCGAAGAAATGAGGGTTTACATCGAGGAGGCTGCGGGAATATCCAAGTACAAGGAACGGCGTCGCGAGACAGAAAATCGTATTCGCCGTACGCGAGACAATCTGGATCGCCTGAATGATTTGCGTGAGGAGATAGAGAATCAGATTAAGCATCTTCAGCGTCAGGCGAAACAGGCGGAACGTTATAAGCAGCTGAAGCAGGACGAGCGAACTCTGGAAGCTGAATTGTTTGCGATTCGATTTACGGGTTTGCAGAACGAATTGGCCGAACATCAGAATCATTTGTCGCAAGGGCAGACTCGTTTGGAGGCTGAAATAGCGGAGCAAAGGGGTATAGAGGCGCAAATCGAGCGGGCCCGTGAAATTCACACCGATGTTACCGACGCATTTAATGCGGCCCAGGGACGATTTTACGCGGTCCAGGCAGAGATCTCGAAACTTGAGCAATCCGTTGCGCATAGCAAGGAGACCAGGGAACGCCAGTCCGAAGATCTGCAGCAGGTCAAACAACAGCTTGTTGATGCCAATCGAGACCATGATAAAGATACCGCGCAGATTCAGGATCTGGATACCCGGTTGCAGCGGCTTGCGCCTGACCTGGAACAGGCTCGCAAAGCGGAAATTGCGTCGAGTGAAAACCTCAAGCGAGTTGAGGGCGCTCTGGAGGAATGGCAAAGCACCTGGCATGAATTCATGCTTGAGACCAAGGAGTATCAGCAGGTCAGTCAGGTTGAAGGCGCGCGAATCGAGCAGTTGGAGGTTCAGCGTACCCGCTTTAGAGATGAGCATGAGCAGCTAGCGAACGAGCGTCAGGGCATTTCGATTGCCGGGCTCGAAGAAAAATTGGTTGCGCAGACTCGAAAAGAGCGGGACAAACAGCAAGCCGTTGATGCTTTGAACCGGTCGATTCAGACGCTGGATCGAGAAATTAGCGGATTGCGTGAGCAGGAGCAGGGTCTGGGCGCCAGCCTCGAACGAATCCACGGAGAACTGGAGTCCCGGCGTGGCCGCGTTGAAACTCTGGAGGCCTTGCAAGAAGCCGCGCTCGGTCAGGATCAGGAAGAGCTCAGAGCTTGGGTCGCCCGAGAAAACCTGGGTGACCGGCCGCATCTGGCGCAGAAACTGAAAGTCGATAAGCCTTGGGAGCTCGCTGTAGAGACCGTCCTCGGTGATTTTTTGCAGGCCATATGTGTCAGTCGCTGCGATGAGCATCTTGGCCGATTGCCGGAAGCGGAACTGGCTCTGATCGATGGTGATTTCGCTTCAGCGGTGACACAGGGTTCAGGTGCTGCAGAACACTTGCTGATTTCCAAGGTTCGGCATGCGGGAAACGCAGCGGGGGTATTGCGCACGGTGCGGGTCGCCGATTCGCTGGAGAAGGCGCTGGCCCTCAGGGAGCGAATCAAACCTGGGGAGACAGTGATTACGCCGGACGGTATTTGGCTGGGTCACGGATGGGTCCGGGTCAATCGGAGGCAGCAGGAAGCGGGTGGCATGATTTCCCGCGAGCAGGATATTCGTGAATTGCGTGATCGGGTGCGGGAATATGAACAACAGATAAAACAGCGTGGAGGCGACCGACTGAAAACCCGAGAGCGTTTGGAACAACTCGAGAAAGAACGCAACGAGGCGCAAGCAGGAATTGCTGATGCCAACCGGCAATTCGCAGAGGCGAATACTATTTTGGCTGGATTGAAGCGCGATTTTGACCGGGCCGGCGATCGACTGGCGTCGCTGGATAGCAGCGGGCAGGCGATTCGCGATGAAGTTGAAGCGGTAGAGGAGGCCATTCGTGAGTCGCGGGCTAAGCTCCTCCACGCGACCGAGGCGCTTGAGCGGATAGAAGAGAGGCGGCCGGCAATTCAGGGTCAGCGGGAAAGCCTGTTGATCGAGCTTGATGAAGCGCGGGTCGTTGCAGCTCAGGGTCGCGAGAACGCGGCCCGGATTAACGTTGACTACGAGAGCCGGCGTGCATCGCGTGAGTCGGCCAGCACCAGCCTGAACAGAATTACGACTCAACGGGAGCAACTTCAGGCACGAGTCGAATCTTTGACCCAGCAGGTCGCAGAGAGTGATGCGCCAATATCAGAGCTGCAACAGGGCCTCGATGTTCAGCTTCAGCAGGAAGTCGTTGTCGAGCGCGAACTCGGTGAGCAGCGCCGAAAAGTCGAGAATGCCGAGTTGAAATTGCGCGAAGAAGAGGCGCGGCGATCTGATTGTGAAGCGATAGTCGCTGAGGCCCGTGAGGCGGTTGACGCTATTCGAATGCAGGTTCGGGAAACTGAAGTTCGTCGCGAGGGGATCACCGAGCAATTGGCCCGGCTCGATATGGAGCTGGACGCCGTTGTGTCGGATTTGCCGGAAGATGCCGAAGTCCCGGAGTGGGAAGAGCGCCTGGCAAAAATTCGCAGGAGCATTGACCGGCTTGGCGCGATTAATCTGGCGGCGATAGACGAATTTACCGAGCAGTCTGAACGCAAGGTCTACCTTGATGCACAGTTCGAGGATTTGACGGCGGCGTTGGCGACACTGGAAGGCGCAATCCGGAAAATTGACCGGGAAACGCGGACGCGTTTTCAGGAGACCTTTGATAGTGTCAATAATGGCCTGCAAAAGCTGTTTCCAAAATTGTTTGGCGGCGGCCACGCCTATCTCATAGTTGATGGCGATGACCTGCTTAACGCTGGTGTGACCGTTATGGCTCGCCCGCCCGGCAAGCGAAATAGCAGTATTCATTTATTGTCCGGTGGGGAGAAGGCATTGACGGCGGTGGCCCTGATTTTTTCGATATTCGAATTAAACCCTGCGCCTTTTTGCCTCCTCGACGAGGTCGATGCGCCACTGGACGATGCGAACGTCGGGCGATTTTGTGAAATTGTTAAAGAGATGTCACAGAACGTTCAATTTCTGGTGATTACCCACAATAAAACGACGATGGAAATGACCAGCCAGCTCATTGGCGTGACAATGAATGAACCGGGTGTCTCGCGGCTCGTTTCGGTGAATATCGACGAGGCCGTGCAACTGATCGCAAGCTAGTCTGGACGCAATCACGATGGATTTAAGATGGGGTCTGCTATTGGTTGGCCTGGTCATTCTCGTCTTTATCTATGCCTATAGTCGCTACAAGCAAGAAATAGACAGCTTTTTTGCGGCAATTTCCGAACCCAGGGCACCGATAGCAAAGGCGATCGAGACGGTTGTCGGTGTCGATCCGCTGGTTGATGATTCTTTGGAGGAGCCGGGGAAGGTTCTTGACGACGGGCCTGATCCGGTAATTCCTGATCTTCCCGCGACTAAAATTGTTGCCATTCGTATGATGTCCAGTGCGGATCGCGGTTTTTCGGCGGAAAAGCTGATTCTCGCATTGCGTGACGCAGGTTTGCGGCATGGTAAATTTGGAATTTTTCACCGATCCGATGAAAATGATGAAAATCGATCGACCTTTAGCGTCGCGAACCTGATCGAACCGGGTTCATTTGATTTGACCCGTGTGAAAAAAGATTTTTATCCGGGAGTGAGCATATTTCTGCGGCTTCCGGGGCCCGTAAATGGGCTGGATGCGTTCGATGACATGCTGCAGACATCTAAATCGTTGGCGGTGAAGCTTGATGCCGAACTTCTCGATGAACAGGGGAGTACGCTGAGTATACAGCGTGAGCGTTATATGCGGGAGGAGGTCATTCAGTTCCAGCACCAGGTAAAATGAACGGGACTGCGAGATTGTGCTTTCATTTCTATTCGACCCTAGGAATGAAGATATATCGTGAATAAGCGTCGCGATCAGGCTCTTAAATCCCGCGCATCTCAGCTTCGAAACGAGATTAATTCTCACAATTATCGATACTACGTTCTGGATGATCCGATCATTCCGGACGCCGCATACGATAAATTATTCACGGAACTTTCCACGCTTGAAGAACAGCACCCGTCCCTGGTGACGCCGGAGTCGCCGACCCAGCGGGTTGGTTCAGCGCCCGCTCGCGGCTTTCGAGAAGTAGTGCATGAGCTCCCGATGCTTTCTCTGGGTAACGCCTTCACTGATCAGTCGGTCATCGATTTCGACCAACGGGTAAAAGAGCGGTTGGGTATTTCGGAATCTTTAGATTATTCGGTGGAGCCAAAGCTTGATGGCGTAGCGATCAGCCTGATCTACGAGCGGGGCAGGTTAACCCGGGCGGCCACCCGAGGGGATGGCGTGACGGGAGAAGATGTAACTCACAACGTTCGCACGATTTCATCTGTTCCATTAGTACTGCAAGGGTCAGGTTATCCGGCCCGGCTCGAGGTGCGTGGCGAAATATTTATGCCCAGGGCGGGTTTTGACGCACTCAATGAAAAGTCCCGAAGGGCAGGTGAAAAGACGTTCGTTAACCCACGCAACGCGGCCGCGGGCAGTTTGCGGCAGTTAGATCCGAAAATTACTGCTGAGCGGCCGCTCGACATGTTCGTTTATGCCGTCGGACATTTCGATCAAGGCAACCTTCCGGGCAGGCATAGTGAAACGCTGCAATGCCTGCGGGGGTGGGGGTTGAAAATTTGTCCGCAATCGGATGTGGTAGCGAACGCGGAAGGCTGTCTTCGATATTACGGGGAAATCGGTGAAATACGGCTGACACTGCCTTATGACATCGATGGTGTGGTGTACAAAGTCGATGAGTTTCAATTACAGGAGAAACTGGGTTTTGTATCTCGAGCGCCCCGTTGGGCAATCGCACACAAGTATCCGGCCCAGGAGGAGCTGACCAAGGTACTGGCGATCGAATGGCAGGTGGGCCGGACGGGCGCCGTTACGCCGGTCGCCCGCCTGGAGCCGGTATTCGTGGGTGGCGTAACAGTCAGCAATGCAACGCTGCACAACTTTGATGACTTGCAGCGAAAGGACGTCAGAAAGGGCGATACCGTCATTGTGCGCCGCGCCGGAGATGTAATACCCGAGGTTGTTCAGGTGTTGCGCGACCGGCGTCCGAAAAACGCGAGAATCATTAAACTTCCCCGACGATGTCCGGTTTGTGATTCAGAAGTGATCAAGCCTGAAGGAGAGGCCGCGGCTCGGTGCACGGGCGGCTTGTTCTGTTCCGCACAGCGAAAAGAAGCCCTGATGCACTTCGCGTCGCGCCGGGCGCTGGATATCGATGGGCTGGGCAGTAAGTTGATCGATCAACTGGTGGATCAGGGCCAGGTAAAGACGCCTGACGATCTTTATGGTCTGGACGAGGCGACGCTGACCGCGTTGGATCGTATGGGTGCGAAGTCGGCGAAGAATCTTTTGGCCGCGCTGGAGCGCAGCAAGAAAACGACCCTGGAGCGATTCATGTATGCCTTGGGTGTACGCGGGGTGGGAGCGGCAACGGCGAGAAATCTCGCCCGGTACTTTCGCCGGTTAGAGGCGATTGCCCAGGCCAGTTTGGCGGAACTCGAGGCGGTCTCTGACATTGGGCCTATTGTAGCCGCACACATCAACGCCTTTTTCCGCCAGGCCCACAATCGGCAGGTCATCGCGGGGCTGCGAGCACAGGGAGTTAAATGGCCCGATCCGCCGCCAGAGGCTTCAGGGAGCAAGGCCTTCGCCAGTATGACCATTGTTTTGACGGGTTCGCTGGAGGCAATGACCCGGGAAGAGGCCAAAGAAAAAATCCAGGGCCTCGGTGGCAAGGTTGCTGGCAGCGTTTCACGAAAAACCGGTCTGGTGGTCTTTGGCGAGAATGCCGGGTCGAAACTCGAAAAAGCGCGCAAACTGGGAGTCCAAACAATCGACGAAAAAGACTTCCTCGCCATGATAGCGGGCAGTGAATCTGTTTAGGAAATCCCATATCTGGGAAAAACCTCAAGAAAATCAATTCCTAATCAGTTCCTGCAAAGCCTAAAATTCCTTTTTAGGTTCGGAACATAAACGCCTGATTTTGGGTCTATTTTCCCAATTTTCTACGCCCGTTGACCGAGTTTTTAGCGTTCTCTATATTCCCGCACATGCGAAGCAGCATTCAAACAGAGATTTTGAACGGCCTGCACTCGTTCATGAAGCCAATCGCCCGGTTTTTGCTGCGTTCCGGAATCGGATTCAGGGAATTCTCGAATATTTGCAAAGTCTCTTTCGTGGAGGTCGCAACGTCGGATTACGGGATTCGCGGCCGGCCCACGAATATTTCCAGGGTGGCCGTCATGACCGGCCTGACCCGAAAAGAAGTCAAAAGTATCAGGGAGAAAATTGACGCCGGGTTTGAGGACGGTCTTTGGCTCGGAAAGTTAAACCTGCCCACGCAGCTTCTGCATTATTGGCACAATGATCCGGATTTCTGCGAAACGGCGGGAACGCCAAAGCCGCTGCCGGTTTCTGGTTCGTTTCCGGCCTTCAGTGACCTTGTACATCGATATGCGGGCGATATACCGCCGGGGGCTATGCGTGTTGAGTTAATGCGCGCGGGAGGGGTGATAGAAGATGATGGGATGCTTAAGCCGACTAGACGGCATTACATACCGCGAGATTTAGATGAAAACTTTTTTCATTCAATGGCGTTTTCCTTAACAAATCTTGCCACCACACTTGATTTCAACGCTGGGGCGAACGAACCGGGTGTTAATTCAAATAGTCATCGATATGAGCGCTACGTTTGGGTTTCAAGGCTATCTCCTGAGGATAGGCGTGAATTTGAGATCCTTGCCGAGACAAGATCCAATAAATTATTGATGGATTTAGACGAATGGGTCGGTAAGCGTGAGCAGCTTAGGCTAGCGGAAGAAAAGTCTACGAATTCAGTTAAGAACTATGACCCTCAGGGGTGTGGTCTTGGGATTTATTTCTTTGAGGGAAATGATGGAAGGAGTCAAAAGTCTTAACCAAACCAACCAGATCTCGAATTTATTAATTGTCTGATTTCATCGTCCTTGCAATCGGCGGAAGATATGAAGGAGACAAAGCCAAAGATCTAAAGCGTTCCTATATCGTTAAGGCCTCGTAATCCGCTACCGTGGATACCGCGCAGTCCGCTACCGTGAATGCCTCGTAATCCGCTACCGTGGATACCGCGCAGTCCGCTACCGTGAATGCCTCGTAATCCGCTACCGTGGATACCCCGCAGCCCGCTGCCGTGAATTCCTTGTGTCGCACCACCATCAGCGTTACGCAAACCGCTTCCATGTATCCCTTGTGTTTCTGAAATATTATTGCCGTAAGTCGCAATTAACGTTGCGGAATCTGACGCCGAGGTATATCCGAGATATTCAACGATCGAGCCGTTGGATATTTGAGCGAGAGCGTCATCGTGCAATGCCCCACTGTAATCGATTTTGGTAGTCCCGGATGATGCGCTACCAATCGCGGGCAGGACCGAGTCAAGCATAGTTCTCAGATAAACTGGAGAAGCCCCATTAACGAAAGTCGTAGAAAGTCGAATCACGACGGTGCCCAAACTTTCACCCGCAGCCATGTTTTCGCCCGCAACAACGACGTAGTCGCCGATTAGGAGTGAATTAATGCCCTCCTGGCCATTTGCTGCGATGGATTCCGAATCTTCATCGAAAGACGTGGTGATTGTGATCGTTTGATCGTCAAAGACGATTTGCTGGCCCAGGAGACCGATCGCACTATTTTCTCCAGTGATTTCGGTGATTGGGCCGATGGCTACTATTGGGAGCGGTTCATCAAATTGCACAGAAGATCGCAGCCCACTACCGTGGATACCCCGCAGTCCACTGCCGTGGATACCCCGCAGCCCACTACCGTGGATACCTCGCAGTCCACTGCCGTGGATACCCAAAATCAAACTTCCATCCTCGTGGATTCCGAGAAGGCTAAAGCCATTCCCATCATCAGATTGGAACGTATACACGTCGAGTCCCGCGCCATCACTTTGATTGCTGTCGATACTCGCAGCCGATATCATTGGGAAAAGAAGTATTGCGACCGGCACTAACCGACTGCGGACAGAATGCCTACCATTGAGGGGTATCATCTAGCGAATCTCCAACGTATTGTTTTTGGGAATGTTCTAAGCCTCGCGGCCTACGTTTATTTTTTTGGACTGTTATTTGGCAGCCCAGTTTGTTTTTCGTTAGTCGTCGTTTTCTTCTTCTATATAGTGATAAATTCCAACGCCAGTTCGTACTATGTCTTTTGCATTCTTATCCGGCGGGTCAAGTTGGGACAACCAGTTGTCAATTTCTTCTAACAACAATTGAGCTCTTTCCTTAATAAATACTCTGAATTTAGGTAAATTCTCCGGTTTCATACCGTCATCCGAGACAACCTGTCGTTCAAAATTTCTTTTCTCTGAATCTATCTCGATTATGTTGTTATCAATTGTTCCAATAAACGTTTGAACAACTCTCGCCAGTCGATCCAAGCTGTCAAGCGCATCTGCGTCCGGCAGATAAGTGCGTGTCAAAACTTTGTACCAGCCAGATTCTGTTTCCTGCACCGCCTTGATTCGAATTAATTCATCCAACATCGCTCGAGGTGCCATAT
>PVMK01130431.1_pt1 | contig 53784 bp, 53 predicted proteins | sample 1853481 | NCBI WGS metagenome assembly PVMK01 (sample SAMN08533507, study PRJNA380276) | Marine sediment metagenome, whole genome shotgun sequencing project.
AATGATCGGCGAGATCTCTCGGATAGGTCGTGTTGGTTTTCTTTTTTTTCAGGCATAACGACCTTTCGATCAAGTTAAAACGGCAGCATCAATTTCATCCCGGGGCCTCTGAACCATATTCCGGTTGCCGTCAATATGAGAAAAGCGACTAAAAAAAGAACGAAAAGAGCCTGGATGGCTTCATTGTTCTTAGCATCATACTTGCGTTTTATCAGCACATAAAATCCGGCGATGCCGGCGAGAATTATCACAAACGGAATCCAACCGTTGCTGATCAACGGCGGAACATGATCCGCCCATGTGGAAAAATCGATGAGGTATTCATCTGCTAAAATTCCTGCCGGCGTCGCTACAGTTGCCGTCAATGCTGCTACAATAGCCATTTTCCGTCCCGTTAATGAAGCAAACCACACACCTGCTGTGCCGTTTTTATAATCGATATAAGGAAGACTGAGCAATGCGGTCATTATCAGAATCGGTATCAAAAAAAGCGAAAAGAGTGGATGAAAATGCATGAGCATCTCCTGAATGCCCACGAAGTACCATGGCGCTTTTGTGGGATTGGGACTCAGTCCGGGATTAGCCTTGCTTTCCAAGGGTGCGTTGAAAAGCACTGAAAAGGCCAGAATGAAAGCGATTAGAACCAGGGCTACCACCACTTCCCGGAGGATGAGGTTCGGAATTGCAGGAACGGACTCCCCGCGGGTTCCCTTAATCTCCCCCGGTGTGCCGGGAATGACAAGGCCCCCTGCTTTTCGTACGCGCCAGAAGTGTAAGGGCATAAGCATGATGACAAGTGCCGGGAGGATGGCCGTGTGGATGGCGTAGAAATTGGACAGGGTTGCCGGCCCGACTGCGGGTCCACCCTGTATGAGTTTCTGCAGCCAAAGTCCCACCCCGGGGATATATTCCAGCATGCCGGCGCAGATGGTGACGGCCCAGAAAGCGAGTTGGTCCCAGGGTAACAGATATCCAGTGAAATTTGAGAGAAGAACGCAAAAAAACAGACCCAACCCGATGACCCAGTTGAACTGGCGAGGCGGGTGAAAGGCCCCTGTGAAATAGACCCTTAGAAAATGCAGAAAGACTACGATCAAAAGAAGGTTGGCGCTCCAATGGTGGATGTTTCGGATCAACTGCCCAAAAAGAATATCCCGTTGGAGGTGAAGGATGGAATCATAGGCTTTGCCCGGAAACGGCTCATAAATGAATTTGAGCAACACGCCCGTACCAATCAGCAGGAATATCAGTACGACAGCCATGCCTCCGAGACCCCAAGAGAGCGTCAATTGGAGCGTCCTATCCGGCACGGTCCGGGGCCGAAAGTGCAGGATCAGGCTGTTGAAAAACCTTCGATAACCCCCTGGATCCTTCACTGGGCGTTGTGTACCCGGAAAAACGGAGTAGCGGATGCGCTGAAAGAAGGATAATTTTTTTGGTGCCATCTCAGGTTGTGTCATGGTTCAATCTTGTCAAGTCAGGTGTTATTTGAAAGCAGATCTCTTTACAAAAGGATCTATCCAACGAATGGGAGATTTTGAAATGGCTTCAAGAGACAGCCTCGTAACCGATAAAAGCCATCTTGCACAGCATGCTTGTATCATTATTAATTCCAAGCTTCAAGACTTAAGCGATGATTATCTTTGTGACAAACGTTGTCGATAGATTTTAAAAAAAAGACAAAATAATAGAATATGTACGTGTTCACGGGGTTTGCTTCCCCGGGTAACGATATTGGGGAGTGACTTTGTTATTTCAATGAACTTAGCAGTGGGAGGGCGCGGCTTCCGCTCAATTAGGATAAAAATCTTCTATTGAAATTATTCCGGGTTCGATTTATTATCCTTGGGTTGTTAGCTTTCCTCTCATATAAAGGCGGACCGTAATGCACAATACCATGGATTCTAAATGTCGGTTTTTGAGCCATTGCAGGATTGTCGGTGCATACTCACGTATTCTTTTGCTAATTGTATGTTTGACAGCTTGTGCAACGAACAAGCTTAATGAAATTAATTTAATGCCTGCACCGGACGTCTATGAAAAAGGCATCGTCGATCCTTTCACTGACACCCATCCCATCGAGAATATTCCTTATGAAGGGATCCTGTACGTTACGGATCGGGCTCCGGCCGGCGCAGACAACCATTTTTACAAGGACAAAAGGGGCCATCTGCTCCGTCTTGGCGTTGCAAAGATTAAGGTTGGGAAAGAAGGCATCACCTGGGAGGAAGCACGGCGTGTTTCTTTGCTGAAGAACCGCACAGATAAATATCCCATAAAAGTAACAGGCGTTGAAGAATTCGGCATTCTGGACCGCAGCTATTCGGTTTTCACGGATCCGGGTTTAATGGAAAAGTCTCCCCATCAGCCGGCGGAACGTTTTGCTCAACTGGTCAATGAAAAATTAAAGCAATCACAAAAAAAGGAAGTCTACATCTACGTCCACGGATATAAGGTCGTTTTCGAAAATCCCATTTTGGTCGCCACGGAACTATGGCACTTTCTGGGCTATGAGGGCGTGTTTATTGCCTATGCTTGGCCGTCGACCCCCAAGGCGACGGCATACGTATCGGATTTGGAAACCGCTGCCCTTTCCTCGCATAATCTGCGTATTTTTTTGGAATACCTCGCCCAGGAAACCAATGTCGAGCAGATCCATGTAATTGGATATAGTGCCGGAACGCGGGTGGTGATCAATGCATTGGCTCAACTCGCACTATTGCACTCAGACCAGGACAAGGCCTCCATTCAACGAAAGCTTCGAATCGGCCATGTGTTGCTGACGGCCAGCGATTTCGACCGTCAGCTTTTCGGCGTTCATCTGGTTGATGGACTATTAAAGGTATCCCGGACCCTTACTATTTACATGTCGGAATCCGATAAAGCGCTTGGTTTTTCCAGATGGCTCTTTGCCCAAGAGCGGCTGGGACAGATGTGGAAAGATCGCAAGTTGCCGGATATTTTGGTGGAATATCTGCGAAAACATCGAGAACTCATTGTTATTGACGTTACGAATGCCCAATCGGCGGCCGGCGGCAACGGGCATGCCTATTTTCGCAAGAGCCCATGGGTCAGCAGTGACGTCCTTATGACATTGATGCACAATCTAAGGCCGGATGAGCGCGGGTTGGTTCAGTCTGCGGATATTCCGGTCTGGACCTTTCCTCCTGACTATATCCGGTTGCTGAGAGCTGCTTTGATCAAGGCCGGCCCTGGACCTTCAGAAAATCTTCAATGATGGACCGGTGTCGATTAAAGGCATCATGGATAATTGGTGTCTGGACGAAAAGACCCGTTCAGACAAAACCCGAAAGGATAAACAGAGGTATCGGTGATGATGGATGCTAAGGGTTTTAACGACATTTTTACGCCGGGTGTTTTGAAAAAGCTGTTTCCGGAAGACCGTTCAGACCGGTTCTTTGATGCCCTTTACGGAGATGCGGCCGAGGGGGCTTACGATATCCGTCTTGAATTCAAAAACCACCGGGAAAACCGGCTTGAGTTTGAGCTGTTTCTGATCCAGCGGCACGGACAATGTATTAGCTGCAGTCTTACGTATGGATTGCCGGAAGTTTTTTCCCGCCATCCGGTCATCAGTATAAAGGGTTTGGTTCAGGAAATCGAAGTTTTGCTCGACGGTCGAGCCAGATGTGTTGACTGGCAACTCGGTGCTACCAGAGAAATTTCAAGCGACACCCATGTGGTCCCGCTGGTTATTATTCTGGACAACTAACGGGACTTTTGCAAAACACCCTTTTATGCCCATCAAACTCATCAACTCTTTTGGAGATGCCCCGATGGATACTTAACATCACCGATGCCGTTGTTCCAGATCAAGGAGGGCCTGCTTTACTCCGATACCTCCGCCAAACCCGGTCAGTGTGCCGTTGCTGCCCACGACCCGGTGGCATGGAATTATAATGGGAATCGGATTCCGGGCATTTGCCTGTCCTACCGCCCGGCTCGCAAAAGGATTCCCAATTTTTTCAGCTATTTTACCATAGGAGGCCGTCCCTCCGTAAGGAATCTGCCGAAGTGCCGCCAGCACCTTTTTTTGAAATGGTGTGACGTCCAGACATAGGTTCAGGGAGAAAATTTTCAATTTTCCGGCAAAATAGGCTTCAAGCTGGTGTACAGCCTCTTCAAGGGGCTTACGGGCTTTGATCCAACGGGATTCCGGCAAATCGGATCTTTTCCCTTTTGGAAAGCGGATTAGACTCAATCCCGCATCGTCTCCGGCCACCAAAAGCCTGCCCACAGGACTATCCATATATCGATAATACGTCATTTTAAAACCGCCTTTGTAAATAAAAATGGTTAATTTCAGGGGTCGGGGTGTTTTTATTTGTTAAATCGCTCCATGTATAATGCTTTTTTCAAACCGGGTAAACTCGTGGTTAAAATTTTCGCTTCCTTTTGTTAGGAAAGAGCCTTATCCGAAATTGACTTTCGCCGTAACGTCCCTGTGTAGGATCTGTTCTTTTCAGTAAAGCTTTCTTGTGCCTTTTGTCAAATAATGTGAAAAATTTTTAATAAATGACTTGACCTGTACTTTTAAAGGATGTTAATAGTAATCATTCTTAATAAGGGATCTATATTCCACCACTATCGTTAAAATTACACCAAAACCAATCTTTTTTGTATTAATAAAAAAATAAGAGGAGGAACCTCTAATGGCAGAAGAGAAAAAGTTAAAGAAAGTTGCAAAGCCAAAGAAGCTGGCGGATCCGATAGCGTCATCCATAGATCTTGCCACCCAGGAAATGATCGCGCGGGCACAGACACTTGATATCGATACGGTTTTTGACAGAGCGGCCGCCATGAAACCCTGTAACATAGGGATGCAGGGCACCTGCTGTAAAATTTGTGCCATGGGGCCGTGCCGTCTGCCTCTGCCCAAGGCAGGGATCGAAGGCGAGGACACCCGGAAAGGGTTGTGCGGCGCCACCGCCAATACTATTGCGGCCAGAAATTTTGCCCGGATGGTGGCTGCCGGAGCAGCAGCCCATTCAGATCACGGACGTGCTGTGGCCGAAGTTTTTTTGTCGGTTGCCCGGAAAGAAACCAAAGATTATACCATCAAATCTCCCGAAAGATTGATACAAATTGCGCCTTACTTTGGTGTGGAGACTACGGTTGAACAAGACGGCGAAACAATGGACCGGGATTTTGATGAGATCGCCCTTGAAGTGGCTGAAAAGGCAGTGGCGGAGTGGGGGAAACCCGAAGGTGAACTTTGCTATATGAAACGGGCGCCCGCACCTCTTTATGAACGCTGGAAGAAACTGGGGGTTTTGCCCCGTAATATCGACCGGGAAATTGTGGAGATCATGCACCGGACCCACATGGGGGTTGACCAGGATTATAAAAACCTTGTTAAACAATGCACACGTGCAGCTCTTGCCGACGGCTGGGGCGGAAGCATGATGGCCACCGATTTACAGGATGTCATGTTTGGAGCTCCCTCTCCATTACAGTCGGAAGCCAATCTTGGGATCATGAAGGAAGACCATGTCAACATCATCATTCACGGACATGAGCCTGTTCTCTCCGAAATGATCGTGGCCGCCGCCCAATCCAAAGAGATGCTCGATTATGCAATCTCAAAAAGTGCTAAAGGGATTCAGCTGGGCGGAATATGCTGCACAGGCAACGAAATGTTGCAGCGCCACGGCATTCCCCAGGCAGGGACATTCCTGCAGCAAGAACTGGCTATTATCACCGGCGCCTGTGACGCAATGGTGGTTGATGTTCAGTGTATATTCCAGAACCTTGCCAATGTGGCCAAATGCTTTCACACAAAACTGATCACCACCCACCCCATTGCAAAAATGGAACAGGACAATGTGATTCACATCGAATTTGACGAGCATCATGCCATGGAAGATGCCAAACGCATCGTGACAATGGCGATAGACAACTTTTCAAATCGCAGTGCGGAGGTTATGATTCCGAAGCACAAGGCCGTTCAGATTGCCGGTTTTGGTGTGGAATCCATCAAATACCATCTTGGCGGTACATTCCGCGGATCATACTATACCTTAAACGACAACATCATCAACGGCCGAATTCGTGGTGTTGCCGGCGTAGTGGGCTGCAATAACGCCCGGACCAAGCACAATGAGGAACACATTGTCATTATCAAGGAACTGATCAAGAACGACGTGCTGGTTCTGACCACCGGCTGCAGCGCCATCGCTGCCGGTATGCACGGTCTTCTCACGCCGGAAACCGCCCAGGTTTATTGCGGGCCTGGCCTGGCAGAAGTATGCGAGACCGTTGGTATTCCGCCGGTTCTGCACCTGGGTTCATGTGTTGACAACAGTCGCATTCTGCTGGCAGCCACGGAAGTTATTAAAGCCGGTGGTCTCGGAAATGACATTTGCGAGGCGCCCCTTGCCGGCAGCGCGCCGGAATGGATGAGTGAAAAGGCCATCAGCATCGGTCATTATTTTGTAACATCCGGTGTGTACACGGTTTTTGGGTATCATATGCCTCTGGACGGAGCGCCGGTGTTCAAGGATTATCTGTACAAGGAACTGGAAGGGATTTACGGCGGTATGTGGGACTGTGAGCCTGATCCGGTGAAGCATGCCCAGAAGATGATCGCCCATATCGATAAAAAGCGCAAGGCCCTGGGCATCGATAAGGCCAGGGAAAGAGTCCTCATGGATATGGCCGATCGACAGGCTCTTGAAGCTTAATCATTTACAAAGGTTATAATGTTTAGTCGCACTACATAACCACCGGATGGAATATTATAAAGGGGCTTCCGAACAGAAGCCCCTTTTTTGTTTTCTTTAAAACCATTTTCCCATGTTGTTGATGCAACTATAGGGTTTACAATCCGTATATATGTTGGTAGAAGCCATTTCAAAGTCTTTCGGGAAGTTATTTTTGAGTCCAAAATTGTGTTGTGAGTCATTCCGCTGGAAAACAGCATTATCTGCATTTTTTACACCTATGATTTTTTGGGGTCCGGTTATGGATATTTTTCTAGACGGGACGTTGTCTTCAATCCTATTAACCCGATGTTGTTTGCCGAATATGAAAAAAATATGAAACTACAAGAGATTACAGATAATTTCGGAAAATTAGAGATTTTTGAAAAACGATGCATTGACGATGAGTATGCCGAGATTGTTATTTTTACTGAATATTTGGATCATTGCAGTAAAATTTTGGAAGATTTTTTAGGGCCTGCTGTAAAGCCATCCGATTTGGAGCCGTCAAAAAATCATAAAAAGGTTGCAGATGAGTTTGGAGGCATCTTAAAAAATCAGACATTGTTTCAAAAAGATTACGATAATATTATGGTTATTGCGATGTTTTGGCCCTGGGAAAACGGGAAGCAGGTGACATTAAAGATTGCGATAACAAGAAGAAAGAAATAATAACGGACGGTGCGTATCGACCCCGGTGAAGCTTCCCGACGCCCCTAAAGTCAGGATCTCCGCCTCGCGCACAAAGATAGCGAGAAATGGAAAATATGGAATATCTGACCGGGCCTCACAAATTTGAAATGGAAAGCTGGATTAGTTGTGCACCGTTCGAGAGACTGCTAAACATGAAAATTGTCGAGGCCAGCGCGGGCCGGGCAACATTGACCATGCCTTTCTTTGTCGATTTTGCCCAAGGCGGCGGGTTGATGCACGGTGGTGCTTTGGTGAGTTTAGCGGATACCGCGGTTGTCATGGCCATAAAGAGCATAATCGATCCCCAGACTCATTTTGCCACGGTTTCTTTGGAAACGAAGTTTCTTTATCCGGTTAAACAAGGTCTTGTTTCTGCCCGGGCAAGGGTTACGAATCAAAAAGAAAGGATATTACAAGGTCAGGCCACCGTTTATAATGAAGAGGAAAGACCCGTGCTGGCGTTCACTTCAACTTTTAAAATGGCAAAAGACAAAAAAATCAAAAATATTGCCTTTCAAGATACGTTGGGTTCCGAGCCCATTGGCTGAAACAGCTTGGGTATGGTTATAGATTGACGGGGAATCGAATCTGCCGGATGATTTTTCTACAATCAAAAAGGGGGGACGTAAAATGAAAGATGATTGGGCTGAAAAACTGTCTTGTGCCACACATTGTTACCGGTGCGAGCATAAATTAGATCCAAAGGATCTGAGAATTCTTTCTGTTTATGATCATCAGGCAATATGTATGGCATGCAAAAATGATGAACAAGAGCAACTGGATTACGAAAAAGTTTCCAGACAGACCATAGGACAGTGTATGATTGATACGGAACTACAATATGGGGACCCCGAGGGCTATTGTTTTCACCACTTTTATCCGTTCAAATGTTGATATGTTAAGAACATGATCGATTCATTCTCAAAATAACAACAAAACAAACAGACACCGTAACGTCTACGAATCGCTGGCTTTTTTCAGGTCTACGGGAATCGTAGTCACGGGAATCGAAGAATTTTTCAACACCTTTTCAGTGACGCTTCCAAAGCGAAAATGCCCCTTTTCTCCATGGCTTGCCATAACGACCAGGTCAATCTTTTCTTTGTCGATAAGCTTCAAAATTTCTTGGGCCGGATCTCCGATGGCAATATGCTTTATGTACAGCGGGCACCCTTCCAGATACTTTCCGCAAATCTGATCGAGACGTTTTTCGGCAGACTTGTTCGACCATTGCATTAGTTTGTCGATGTGGGTTCTGTCAAATTCTCCATACCATGATTCATGATGTGCAATGTCTTCGATAACGTAAAGCACGTGAATTTCCGCACCGTATTGCATGGTCATGGATGTAATATAAGGCAAAGCTTTTTTTGCGCTGCTTGAAAAATCCGTTGGCCACAGAACTTTTTTAACCTTTATCCCAGTCTCGTCTGTCTCCATGATAAGCCTCCTCTGTAAAAAATTACCTGGGAACGATTTAAAACACACACCTTTCATCTACAGTAACCACTATGGGGCTGTTGTAAAGTCTTGTGAAATCATGAGCGCGGCCCATGGAATATATCAAAAAATTTGTGAAACATTATAAATTTGACTCAGTCATAATCTGCATTATGTTGAATTCATAAATAAGATTTTTTGATCCATTCCAAAAAAGGAGTGCTGAATTATGTATGATAAAAATGAGTTGTGTAAAAAAATCATAGAATTATATCCGGATATCGGAGAATGTGGAATCGATGTAAACGTTGGCTATGACGAAGAGCAACAACGGTGGGTCGTAGACCTTAAAAAGGATCACCTTGAGCTGAAAACGTTTCTCGAAGACGGTGACGCTGAATTGTGTATGGAAAACAAGCAATGTGTCAGTTTCGGAATTGAAATTGCGCAGCTCAGAGATAACATAAAATTATTATAGTGACGGATTTTGTCTACAGCAGGGGGATAATTCGTTCGATATGGGTTTCGATGATGCTGAATATTTGCTGATATTTTTTGTATGATCCTCCCATGGGATCTACAATGGTGCTTTTGCGGGTTCCCTTCCCCGGCCAGGCGCCAAGAAGAAAAACTTTTTTGCGAAGCCAAGGAAAAAAAGTATTTACGAATTTTTTATGAACAGGTTCCATGCATAGAATCAGGTCCGCCTTTTGCAACTCCTCTCCCACCGGAGATCTCGCCCTGTGAGATGAAATGTCAAAACCGCTTTCTTTACAGACTTTTTGAGCATATTCGGTTGCCGGAATATCATTCAATCCGTGAATACCCATGGATGAAACCTTCAGGTCGTTATGGCCCTATTTTGCGCCATTTATGTCGCATAAAACCTTCTGCCATAGGGCTCCGGCATATGTTCCCAGTACATATAAAAATGATGTGTAACATAATTCAATGTCTCTAAAATTCTATTGGGGCGAATTCCCTAACTTAGATCCCTATGTCTTATTTAAATACGAGAAAAAAACTACCTCACAATTTTCAGTACATTGGTTTTTTGCAGTTTGTCCCACAATGTTCTAATGATCGTTAAAGACGCACGATGTTCACTCAAATTTTTATCTCCGGATAGGGAACGACATGATTCCAACAGCGAATCATTGTTGAGCCAAAAACGGACTTCCTTCTGAATATTGTCCTGGAGCGACTTATAAAGATCGATCAAATTGTCTTCGGGAATATTTGCGATCATGGTCTTATCTCGTAAAGACAGTTTTGAAAGAAGTTTGTCGGCCGCTTCCCCAACGGTTTGGGGCAGGTTTTCCTTTTCCATTTCTGCGCGTCGCATGGGGGTAACGGTGAAAGATTCGTGCATGGTGTTATCGATAAGATCCAGGTAGAAAACCGTTTCAAGAATATCGGCGGTAGCCTGATATATCAACGGATCTTTGCTGGCTCTGGGGCCTGCAACATTCAAAACCTTGATGTCATTTTCAGCGATCCATGATTTGATCTTTCCAGCGGCTTGAAAGGAATTGGTTTTGTTTAAATCAATGTGAAGCCAAGGCCGGTTATGAAAGAGAGCCATTTCCCGAGTATAATCCGACCCGCCGGGGAGTTTGCCGTGAGAGATAATCAGCGTCCCGTCGGAAGCCACGACATTTTGTTCGGTCCTTTTATTATAGTTGGATGTTTCCATCTCTTTGAGTTTATATTTGTCATTTAAAATTCCGACTTCTGTTATCCGCCCCTTGGGTATCCAGCCACCATGGAGAATTCCCAACTTTACGGCAACATCAAGCGCAGCCTGATCGGCTCCGGTCTGGCCGCCGGAAATAATTTTTGTAATCATTTAATATCTCCGATTTTTTAACTTCAACGTGATGGCATCTCCTTTTTTAATTTTTAGACGGCGGCTGGCGTTGCCGCAATTCAGCGCAAGTTCAAGATAGCCGAAGCTCCCAAAAATGGCAAGGGAAGACTCGGGTTCCACATCTGCATAGCGTTGGGATAAACTCGTAATTATATTTTTACCGGTTTTGATTTCAAATCCTTTTTCAGCATCTTTTCCGGCAAAATTTTTCAAACAATCTCCATCAATATTGGAAATACAGTTTCCAAAGCGATCGATGGAGACAATGGTCCCTATCAGTTCATCCCTATTCGAAATATGGGGTTTGGGAATATCCAGAGAAACAAAATCCTGTGGATCCAAGGTAGCCCCCAAGTTATTAATGTCAATTCCTTTGGATAGGTGGGCACCCACCGGAGCAAAAATATCCCTGCCGTGGAAGGTTTGGCTTATGGAATTTAAAAAGTAGTGCGTATTTTCGACCCTAACCACCGCGTCAATCTCTCCTTCATCCATAAGAAGGGTTAACACCCCGTTATTCGGAGCAAGGAAAACATGGCCCATCATTTCCAGGGCAACGATGGCACGATCGCTGCCGACCCCAGGATCTACAACAACGATATGCACCGTATGTTCAGGGAAATATCTGTAGCAAGACTTAATGAGGTAGGCAGCTTCGATTAAGTCCTGTGGATCGACGGCGTGGGAAATATCAATAATTTTGGCGGAAGAATTGACAGAAAGGATAACCCCCTTCATAACCCCTACATAGGCATCCTCAGAACCAAAATCCGTTAGCAATGTGATTATCGACATGATGAAGCGATTTTTTACCCTTTTCGCCCGGACAGTTCACGAGTGTGATTCGCCAATTTTTTGTGTTATCGAAGACTCTCGGCAGCTTTGCCCTTGAAGCCTTGGAAGTAAACGAATCAAATCGTGATCTATCCGGATTAAGGGTTCAATTATTGAAACATTTTTTTCTGAAAGCTCAAACCGAGATGTTTGTAAGCTTCCTCTGAAGCCTTTCTTCCGGAAGAGGTCCGTGTAACAAGCCCTTTTTTTAACAGATAGGGTTCAATGACATCAACAAGTGTATCTGTTTCTTCCTGCAGGGTTGCTGCGATGGCTTCAATCCCCACCGGACCGCCCTTATAAAACTCAATAATTGTTTTTAGATATCTGCGGTCGAGATCGGTCAATCCTTTTTCATCAACACCTTCTAACGACAGCGCTGCTTTGACGGTCTTTTTTGTAATTATTCCGTCTGCACGCACCTGTGAATAGTCCCTTACACGTTTAAGGAGCCTGTTGACAATCCGTGGTGTCCCCCTGGATCGTTTAGCAAGCTCGGTTGCCCCCTCATCATCAATGGTGACCTTAAGCAGAAAAGCAGAACGTTTGATGATTTGCACCAGATTCCCTTGACTGTAAAAATCGAGGCTTCTGAAAATTCCGAACCGGTCACGCAAGGGCGCTGATAAAAGCCCAACCCGGGTGGTGGCGCCGATAAGTGTAAAGCGATTCAGCCGGTATTTGTGACTTCGGGCATGCATACCCTTGTCAAACACGAAATCGACGGCAAAGTCTTCCATGGCAGAATACAAAAATTCTTCCACAATTTTCGGGGTTCTGTGGATTTCATCGACAAAGAGGATGTCCCTGTCTTCAAGATGGGTTAGAATGCCGATGAGGTCTCCCCCTTTTTCTAAAGAAGGTCCGGAAGACGTCGTGAGATTACCGCCCATTTCATGGGTAATAATATGTGCAAGTGTCGTTTTCCCAAGGCCGGGCGGTCCATGAAATAAGATGTGATCAACCGGCTCCTCACGCTGTTTCGCTGCTTCAATCGCTATTTTCAGGGCTTCAACAACCTCCATTTGGCCGATATAATCCGCGAATCGTGTCGGCCTTAAAGACAGAATTTCCGGATCTTTGTCAACCGGAAGACACGATCCTGCCAGAAGGTCCTGTTTGTCGGAAAAATGTATTCGTGTATCATCATTCATTTTAAATATTCACTCAGTGGGTTCCCTCCGTGTCAAATCAGCTTCGGGCATTTTCTCCGCGATAGACTTCTTCAAAGAGCTCTTCAGGCGTCGATATGTCGGTGTTACGCTTCATGGCATCCGTAATCATCTGTTTTGCCTCTTTTATCCTGTACCCCAGTTGACCTATCAGCACCTCCAATACGTTTTTTGACAGGTCTTCGACCACTGGATATTCTATCTTTTCAGATTTTTGGATCAGCGCAAATTTATCCATCTTGCCTTCGAGTGTGGCGACAATTTTACGGGCCGTTCGGTCACCGATACCTTTTAATTGTTTGAGCGTATTAACATCTTTTGACTCGATGGCTATTGCAATGTCACGAGCAGGAATGCTCAAGGCTTTAACCGCCTTGAGGGGTCCGATGGCTTCAACAGAAATAAAGTGTTGAAAAAATTCTTTTTCAACCTCAAGATTAAAACCAATCAGAATCGGCTTAGGTTGCCGCTCGGTCTGCTGATAATAGATATAAAAGGAAACCTGGTCACCCACCGTTTTTGACCTGAAGGATTCCATCACAAATGCGGGGAGCAGGACCTCGTAACCGATCTGATTTGCGAGAATAAGTATCCGGTCATCTTCTTTTTTCAAAAGTTTTCCTTCAAGATAACCTATCATTTCATCCTTTCTTTATCCTATGTTTATGTGTTATACGATTTGAGCCAACTTGGCGCTATGGCGGAACAGCCCAAGGAGCGCCAATCCCATGGCATCGGAAGCGTGATAAGGTCGTATGGGGGTCGTCAGGTTTAATAAACTTCGTACGGCCTTTTCAAGCTGCATTTTGGTTGCATTGCCATTTCCGGTTAATACCTGTTTGGCTTCACGAACGGGAACTTCCGTTACCGGTACATCAAACCGGCATCCGGCAAGGAGAACAACGCCGGACACTTTGCCCAAAGTGATGCCGGCCTTTGGAAATTTTTTCACAGAAAATACGTCTTCTACGACCATTAGGTCAGGCTTTTCATCTTTCAAAACAACAAGAAGATTTGAAAAGATTTGATCAAGGCGGTTGGGTAAAGACGTGTTTTTTGAAGTATGAATGCTGCCGAAAGAGAAGTCGTCGATTTTAAGACCCATTCCCTTGACAATTCCAACACCCGTTGCAGATAGGCCTGGATCGATACCGATAATCTTTATCATTCCACGCTCTTTTCTTGATACGGTATTCTCTGTATGGCGTAGTAAAAACTAATGCTTTTCCGGATCAAAATTTAGCATCCGATGTCCGGTATCCGGTATCAAGGTACAAGTCTCTTTAATTTGCGTTTGGCAATTTTTGCCTCATTCGATTTCGGATATTTTTTTATAAGGTCCGATAAGATCAGACGCGCATTTGACTTGTCTCCCAGGTTTAAAAACGCAAATCCCTGCTTCAAGAGCGATGCCTGAACCTTATTCCCTTTTGGATACTTTTCGATAACCTTCTGGTATTCCAGAATCGCTTTTTCATACCATTTTTCATGATAGTATATTTCACCGATCCAAAACTGGGCATTGTCAGCACTTTTTGACTTCGGATATTGTTTTATTAATTTTTTAAACCTTTCTCGGGCGGCTTCAAAGTCACCTTGATCATACGCCTGTTTGGCAGACTGGTATATCCCATCCTCAGAAAGTTGGGGTTTGACCTGCGTTTCGGATGTCTTGCCTGAATCCGGCGGGCTTTTTTCACCGGACGCTGTTGATTCAAAATTTAAATACTGCTCCAGACGTGCGATACGGTCTTTATTTGAATTTGTGGTCTTATCAATGGCCTCTGACGATTTTTCAAAACCCTGTATTTTTTGTTTTAAGAAATATTCCGTCTCTTCGAGTCTCCCACTTAAAATTCGGATCTCTTCTCTAAGGCTGTCAATCATTGCACTTTGACTGGCGGTTTTACTCCTAAGATTTTTATCATCCTTGCCGTATTCAGATAGTTTTGATTCAAGTTCTTTGTTCTTTTGCTCGGCCTTAGCATAGCGGCGTTCCGCTTGCGCCAAGCGGCCGTCCAGTGAGATTACATCCTGCTGAAGCGCGCATCCGGATAAAACAATCATCCACGACAGAACAATTAATACTATATTTTTCATGGTAAGAATTTAACCCGTAAAACGTCAATTCCATGGGAAATCGTTGGCAAGCGACAGCCAGCCCGTCGCTTGCCGTTTATGATTGCCAGCCCGAATAACTGATGGCTCCGAATCAACTTTGACGCTATTCGGGTATCCTATCAGTTAATGGTAAAATGACATCTTCGGTTCTTGGCCCAGGCCGCTTCATTCTGGCCGAGGTCTACCGGACGTTCTTCACCATAGCTTATGGTGATTAAGCGCGATGCTGGAATGCCAAGGTCTACCAGAAAAGACTTTGTACTTGAGGCGCGTCTTTCACCCAGAGCAAGGTTGTACTCAAGGGTGCCACGGTCGTCGCAGTGTCCTTCGACGGTAGACTTGACGTTGGGATTGTTTTGGAGCCATTCGGCTTTGGCGTTTAATATTTCTTGTGCGTCCGGGGTCAGAATGGCGCTGTCAAATTCGAAGTGGATATCTTCATTTAAGAAGTTATCTTTCGCCTTTTGTATCGCTTCTTCTTTGAGGCGCTCCTCTTCTATGGCCCGCTGTCTGGCCAATTCTTCCTGTCTTGCTTTTTCAGCAGCAGCTTTTGCCGCTTCATCTTCGGCTTGTAAAGAGGTGTCCTCTTTGACAGCCTTCTTTGCACATGAAGCGGTGAACAGCAAACCGGGAATTACAAATGCCAGGGCCAAAATTATCCACAACTTTTTTTGCATTTTTTCCTCCTTTTTAAGGTATTGCTAAATTATTTGTTGACCATTCTTGGTGACCATTTTGGTTCTGTCTGCCGGCCTTTCAACGCAAACAGGTGTCTCTGGTCGGTTCCATAGCTCGTCATGATATAGATCCTGGAAGGCCCTTTCCGTGTTGAAGCGAAAACGATAAGATTTCCGTCTGGAGACCAGGAAGGCGACTCATTGTCACCTTCGTTGTGGGTCAATTGAATCGGGCCTTGACCGTCGAACCCTATCACGAAAATATTGTTATGGCCATTTTCCATCCCTGAATATGCCATCTTATCTCCCTTGGGAGACCAGTTGGGTTGTGTATTGTAGCGTCCCTGAAACGTCAATCTTTTTACCTGGCCGGAATCTAAATCTTTGATATAAATTTGTGGGGTTCCAGACCTTTTTGAAACAAATGCAACAGACTTGCCGTTCGGAGACCAAGTGGGCGATACATCAATACCCTTGTTATAAGTTAATCTTTTAATAATTTTCCCCGTTCCGGTCAATAGATAAATTTCCGGATCATCTGAAAATGAAAGGGTCGCAGCCAGTTCGAATTTGTTGGGGAACCAGGCCGGTGTTGTATTAATACCTTTTTTTGCAACGATATAGCCGCGATTTTCTTTCAAATTTTTAATGTAAAGATCGGGTTTGCCCTTCGCATAAGAGGTATAGGCAAGCCATTTTCCATCCGATGACCAGGCCGGCGAGAGGGTGATGTTTTTGGTGTGTGTAAGCTGCCTGGGATTGTATCCGTCAAATTCACAGATATAAATTTCCTTGTTACCCGTACCTGTAGATACAAATGCGATTTCAGTGTTAAAAATCCCTCTGTCACCGGTCAGGGTGTATATCACCTCACTACAGAAGCGGCGTATTATTTTTCGTTCATCTGCAACCTGCCCCTTGTATCTTTTTCCAACCAACAATTGCTCTTTGAAGGTATCGTAGAGTCGGAGTTCTATTTCCATAAGGTTGTCCTGGACCAGAATTCCGCCGGTTACCAGAAGCTCTGCGCCGATGCTGGTCCAGTCATGGAAATTGACACTGGCAAAGGCGGCATCCGTCTGTGGGTTGACCAGGAAGGCTTCACGGTCAAGAAATTTAAAATATCCTGTAAACTCCAATGTTTCTGAGAGAAGATCAGACGCTGATTTTGATAATTGGTCTGTTTCACGACCCGAAGAGACTTTCTTGAACAATGGTACTGCGATGGGAACTTTTCTCAAAAAAGGATGGGAAATGTCAACATAATCGTATCCAGCCCGAGACACTCCCGGCACCACCCAAAAAGACATTATTACAATCAGCCCGAAAATTTTAATCCAGCAATTTCTCATAGCAATATCAATCTCCTTACATCAGAAACGAAAATCTGTTTTATTTACTTATTCCAGAAAGCGTAAAGTGAAAACCGGCTTCAATATAGGGCCGTACATAGGCTTTTGGGATAGGGGGAAGCGGATTCGACTTCGTAATCGCATTTTTTGCAGCTTCATCAAAATAGCTGTTTCCCGACCTTTTATCAAACCAGACATCCTTTATTTCCCCGTTTTGCATAACCTTAATGGCAACCCAGGCTTCAAGATCGGTGCGGCCCCCTGCCAATTGGTCGGAAAATGCCCAATTTTTTTGAATCCGATATGCAATTTCGATTCGATAGATATCGATGAGTTCCAATGCTTTTTTACTGCTGGCTCCGGTTCCGCCAGGAATTCCCCCACCCCTTATATTCTGTTGATTCTTAAGGTCTTTCGGTCCGGTCTTTTCCACCTGCTTCTCGAGGCGGGCAATAGCCTGTTTGATCTGATCGGATCTCGATTCGTCAACTTTTTTTTCAATTCGATCTATGGCGCTCTTAACCACCTTTTCAGTTTTGAAAGTCTTCTTTTTAAGGGATGTTTTAACCTTTTTCTTGGGATTAAGAGAAATGGACGGGGAAGGCTTGCTGATTTTTTCAGGCTTGGTTTTAGCGGAAATTTTCGGTGCTTTTTTCTCTGTTACCGACGGTTTCTTGGATTCTACAGCGTTCTTTTTTTCCGGAAGGGGCATTTTTCCCTGGGAAGGCAGTGTTACAAGGCTGACATTCATCACAGACAGGGAAGGCTTTCTCCCTTTCGCATAGCCGGGTGCAAAGATCAGAACCGCAAAAACAATGAAATGACACACAAAAGAGGCGGTAAAATTCCAAAATAATGTCCGGCGTTCATCTCCCTCTTCTCGGTCTAAATAATTTTGCGGATGTACCCTTTGATTCATCAGCTTTTTGCTTTTTGTTTGTTGCTTTTTTTATCGTGCTGAATAGGTTCCGTTACCATGCCCAGTTTCTCGATTCCTCCCGCTTTTATCTCAGACATAACACGGACCACAAACCCGTAGGGTATTTCCCGGTCTGCCCGAAGATACACTTCCCGATCCGCTCTGCCTTCTAAAATTTTCTTGAGTTTCTCCTGAAGAAAATCGATGGTAACCTGATAATTATTTATATATATTTCGTTTTTCTTGTTGATGGTGATGATAAGGTTCTCTTTTTTTGCGGCAAGTGGCTGTGAGGTTGTTTCAGGCAGAGCAACATCTACACCCTGCATCATCATAGGCGCAGTTACCATAAATATAACCAGAAGAACGAGCATAACATCAACAAAGGGTGTTACATTGATATCAGACATCAGGCGGTCGCCGTTCGTTCCGAGTGCCATGGAAATTTCTCCCTTATGTAATTATATCACGTTCGATAATATTCAAAAAATCGGCGGAAAAATTGTGCAGTTCAGAATCGAGGATTCTTATCTTCTGCATAAAATGATTAAAAGCGATAACCGCCGGGATTGCAGCCGCCAACCCGGCCGCTGTTGCGATAAGTGCTTCTGAAATCCCCGGAGCGACGACGGCAAGGCTCGCTGAACCTCTAAGGCCGATACCATGAAAAGAATTCATGATGCCCCATACCGTCCCGAATAAACCGATAAATGGCGTTATGTTTCCGGTTGTTGCAAGGAAAGGGACCATTCGAGTCATGCGGGTGGTTTCGCTGTTAATCGCCCGGCGTAAGGCGCGTTTGACGTTGTCGATTCCGGTAAATCTTGAGCTTAGGGATGTGTTTTCACCCCCTGATGAAGGTTTTGATCCCGATGCTTTTGGACTGCCGGCCCGGCTCAATTTATTAAGTTCAATATATCCCACGCGAAAAATCCTGGCAACGGGGCTGCCGCGTAGCTGTTTGGCCCTTGAAAAAGCATTGGAGAGATTTCTGCTTGTCCAGAAATAATCTATAAATTCAGCCGACTCAGAGAAAGCCGTCCTGATATAGCGGTATTTCATTATCATGATTGCCCAAGATGTGACTGAAAAAAATAACAGAAGCAGCAGTACAAATTTAACCATTGGACCGGCATGCATGATCATGCTGAGTATATCTAAATCTGTAGAATTCATAAAAAACTCCGTTAGTTATACGGTTGTATTAAAAAAACCTTGCCCACAAAAAGTTGGAAAACGCAATTTTCTATTTTTTAACTATCTGAACCTGATTTTTGTGTCAAGAAATTTGCTTGTTCTTCATTATTATGTTGCTTTTGGAACATCCTGCAAATACACATTAAAACTGGGTTCCGATGTTACAGGTTTACTGTCGCACCCAATAAAAAAATTGTCCGATTGTTCGGTTCAGGCGTGGGCCGGCGGTGTGGAACCGGAGTTATAATTTATAAGCAATCCGTTGAACGGATAAGGGAGTTTCTATGAAAAATATTGTAAATCTACTGTTTGAAGCAAACATTTTAAAAAAAATCCCCAGATCCGGTTACCATTTTTTGGGTGCCGGCAAGGAATCGGTGGCCGAGCATTCATTCAGCGTCTCATTCATTGGGTTTGTCATGGCTCAAATGGAACCGGATGTCGATGCACTCCGGCTGATCGCCATGTGTCTGGTGCATGATCTTCCGGAGGCAAGAACCGGTGACCTTAATTATGTGCAGAAAAAATATGTTACGGCAGATGAAAATAAGGCCATGAACGAAATAACCCGGAAACTACCCTTTGGAACGACACTTTCAGATCTCATGGCGGAATTTAACGCCCGGGAGTCCATGGAGTCCAAGCTTGCCCATGATGCAGATCAACTCGCACTAATTCTTGATTTAAAAGCCCTTTCGGACATCGGCTACGAACCGTCCAAAAAGTGGCTCCCTTATGCTTTGAAGCGTTTGGAAACCAAAACCGGTCAAGACCTTGCAGAAAGTATTATGACAACGGAATGGGATGCTTGGTGGCTCGAGAATTTTGTTGACAGTTCCAACAAAAATAAATAAATTTTTTTGTTATATTTTTAAAAAAGAAACGGGTTGTTTTGCAGCACGTCATTGATGTGCGATCGTGTTCAACATAATGGAGGTAATGATGAATTGGCTTACAAACACCTTATGGACTTCCGTTGGGAAAAAACTGATAATGGCCGTCACCGGACTTTGCTTCTGTTGTTTCCTGACGTTACATCTTGCCGGAAACCTGACGATTTTTGGTGGAAAAGATTATTTTAATGCCTATGCAGAACATCTCCACTCATTGGGGCCCATTATTACCCTTTTTGAGTCAGGGCTTTTATTCTTCGCCGTTATACATGTTCTGACAGGCGCGTTCCTTTTTTATCAAAACTTTAGAGCCAGGCCCGTCAGATATTCGGTCAATAAACGAGCCGGCGGACGGACACTTGGATCGGCAACTATGCCCTATACCGGTTTTATTCTGTTGCTGTTTGTTATTTTGCACCTGTCGGATTTTCATTTTGTAGATAAAACCCATACGACTATTTTTCAGATTGTATCGAATGCATTTGCAAACCCCGGTTATGTATTTGTTTATACGTTTGCCATGATCGTTGCGGCGGTTCATGTCAGCCATGGACTCTGGAGTGCATTCCAGACACTCGGTGTCGATCATCCGAAATATACGCCCTTTCTCAGGGGCTTGAGTATTGTGTTCAGTCTGATTGTCGGGATCGGATTCGGTTTTATTCCTGTTTATGTATCACTGTTAGTATAAAAGCAATTTTTCAATACATCGGTGGAAAGGACGCGCCGAAATTATTAAATAATTCCGAAGAACTTATAGAAGTTATATTTAAGGAGATTGTCTATGCAGCTTGACGCAAAAATACCTTCAGGGCCTCTTACGGAAAAATGGGATAAGCACCGTTTTGAGCTGAAACTCGTCAATCCGGCCAACAAAAGAAAATACAATATCATCGTGGTGGGAACAGGTCTTGCCGGGGGATCTGCAGCGGCATCACTCGCCGAACTCGGATATTACGTAAAAAACTTCTGTATTCAGGACAGCCCCCGACGTGCCCACAGCATTGCGGCCCAAGGCGGAATCAACGCTGCAAAAAACTATCAAAATGACGGCGACAGTATCTGGCGCCTTTTTTATGACACCATAAAGGGCGGCGATTTCAGGGCCAGGGAAGCCAATGTCTATCGTCTGGCCCAGATCAGCAATAATATTATCGACCATTGCGTTGCCCAAGGGGTACCTTTTGCCCGGGAATACGGAGGACTTCTGGCCAACCGCAGTTTCGGCGGTTCCCAGGTGTCCAGAACGTTTTACGCCCGGGGACAGACCGGACAGCAGCTGCTTCTTGGGGCTTACGGTGCATTGATGCGCCAGGTCGCGTCAGGCCGGGTTACGATGTTTCCCCGCCGTGAAATGCTGGATTTGGTGGTTGTCAACGGACAGGCACGGGGCATTGTTGTAAGAAATCTTATTTCAGGAGAAATCGAGAGCCATGATGCGGATGCAGTGGTTTTGGCCACCGGTGGTTATGGCAACGTCTTTTACCTCTCAACCAATGCAATGGCGTCCAATGTGAGCGCCACCTTCAGGGCCTATAAAAAGGGTGCTTTATTTGCCAACCCCTGCTTTACCCAGATTCATCCCTACATGTATTCCCGGTCCATGGCACCTATCAATCCAAACTGACCTTGATGAGTGAAAGTTTGCGGAACGACGGTCGTGTCTGGATTCCTAAAATGCCTGGAGACCGTCGGCCGCCAAACCAGATCCCCGAGTCAGAGAGGGATTATTACCTTGAAAACAAATATCCGAGTTTCGGGAACCTGGTTCCAAGAGATGTGGCTTCAAGGAACGCCAAGATCCAGTGCGATATGGGCAAAGGCGTCGGAGAAACAGGCCTGGCAGTTTATCTTGATTTTAAAGATGCTATCAAAAGAGACGGAAAAGATGTTATTGCAAATAAGTACGGCAATCTTTTTCAGATGTATGAAAAAATTACCGCATCGGATCCATATGAAAAACCGATGATGATTTACCCGGCCATTCATTACGTAATGGGGGGGTTGTGGGTGGATTATAACCTGATGAGCAACCTTCCGGGCCTTTTTGTAATGGGGGAGGCAAACTTTTCCGATCATGGTGCCAACCGTCTCGGTGCCAGCGCCTTGATGCAGGGTTTGGCAGACGGATATTTTATTATTCCCTACACCATCGGCGGATATCTTGCCGGAACATCCAGAACTGAAGTTACCACCGATCACCCTGCTTTCAAAGCGGCAATCGACTATGTAAATGAACGTACCCATAAGCTTCTTTCCATAAACGGCAAGCGGACGGTTGACGATATCCACCGGCAGCTGGGGCATATTCTCTGGGAGCACTGCGGCATGTCAAGGACCGACGACGGCCTGATGAAGGCTAAAGAGCTTGTACGGGAACTGCGAGGGGAGTTCTGGCAAAATGCCATTGTTCCGGGTACGTACAGGGATTTCAACCAGAGCATGGAGCGTGCCGGCCGGGTCGCCGATTTTCTCGAGTTTGCCGAGCTTATGCTTACCGACGCCCATGAACGCAAGGAATCTTGCGGATGTCATTTAAACGAAGCATATCAGACCGAAGAAAACGAGGCCAAACGCGATGATGAGAATTTTTCCCATGTGGCCGCATGGGAATATAAAGGGGATGACCAGGAGCCTGAATTTCATAAGGAACCCCTTGTTTTTGAAAATGTTGAATTAACACAAAGGAGTTACAAGTGACGAAGACCATCGATATAACTCTGAGGGTATGGCGTCAAAACAGACCGGATGTCAAGGGCGGCTTCGAAATTTATCATGCTGCTAATATTTCCACCGACATGTCATTTTTAGAAATGATCGACGTCGTCAATGAACAATTCACCCTGGACGGCAAAGATCCCATTGCATTTGACCATGACTGTCGAGAAGGTATTTGCGGAATGTGCGGAATCGTTGTAAACGGTCGTGCCCACGGAGCCGAAAAGGGTACAACACTCTGCCAGCTTCATATGCGACATTTTTCAAACGGAGATACCATCGTGGTGGAACCCTGGCGGTCGAGGGCGTTTCCGATTATCAAAGATCTGGTAGTGGACCGAAGCGCTCTGGATACCATCATTCAGGCCGGCGGCTACATCTCCGTTAATACCGGGGGCGCGGCGGATGCCAATGCCATACCTATACCAGAGGAAATTGTCGAAAAAGCGATGGATGCCGCGGCCTGCATCGGATGCGGCGCCTGTGTTGCCGCCTGCCCCAATGCTTCCGCAATGCTTTTTACGGCCGCTAAAATTTCTCAGTTGGCGCTGCTTCCCCAAGGAAGACCGGAAGCCGCTGAGCGGGCATTGGGTATGGTTCGAAAGATGGAGGAACTCTATTTCGGCAATTGTACCAACGAAAGAGAATGTGAAGCAGAATGTCCCAAGGAGATATCCATCGCAAACATTGCCCGTTTGAATCGTGAGTTTATAAAAGCGGGGCTAATTTCAACTGTAATGTAATAATCGGCTCAAATTTCGAACCCCTTAAAAAACATGGTCCCAATCAAATGATTCGTTTTAAGGGGTTCAATGCCTGCCGACGCCCTAGGGCTCGCGAAACAATAAATTCATATTTTTTCATCTTACCTTCAGCCCATCTTTGGCCGACACCTCACTCGCAAAATCCGCGAAATAACTCGCTATTTTGAGGATTTCAAAAGAACGAAAACGCTGCCCAGGGCCGAAAGATGCCGTTTGTGGATGGACACAAGGTAGATTTCTCTGGAACTTTACTCTGGAAACAAGCACTAAATTTCTTTGCATCGCCAAACCCTTTACGGCAAAAGACTCAAAAATTAATCATCGGAAGGTTGTCCTTAAGGCCGGACTTTTAAACGGCCCATGAAAAAGGGTGCTTGACTGTTAAATCAAAAGTGTCATATTGATCTATTTCAAAATATTTAATATTGAGGTGGTTATGGAGAATCTGTTTGCTTTTATTGATAAAATTTCTGCGATGATCGGTATCAGGCCGGAATATCTTCATCTCTTTTTTAAGACCCTGTTTGCCGTCGCAGTCTCTTATGTTGTCTGGTTAATTTTATTGCGTATTATTGCTGTTTTTGAGAAAAAGACTCAAAAATCCGATGTTATTAAAATTAACATAGAGGTTTTCAGGGGAATACGCAGGGCGGTGTTTTATGGCGTGCTCTTCGCAACCGGCACATACCTCATAAGGCTTTTCAGCATCAGTCTTTTGGAAAACATTTTTCATTCCCTGATGATTATACTCCTGGCATCTCCGGTAAAGGATTGTCTTTTAATCTCGCTGGAATACCTCGAAAAAAATATAGTAGACAGAACGAAAACCAAAGTCGATGATATTATTTTCGACCTTCTCAATAAATTTGCAGGCGCTGCTATTTATGCAACCGCTGGGATTCTGGCCCTCGATACTCTGGGCGTCAATGTCATGCCCTTTATAGCGGGTGCCGGCGTGGCAGGCATTGCCGTTGGTTTTGCCGCCAAAGACACGTTGTCGAATCTCATCGCCGGGGTATTGCTTATTATCGACAGACCATTTGAAATCGGCGACCGGATCGAAGTTTGGAGTGCTCCCGCCGGAAGCGCCACCTGGGGAGATGTTATCGATATCGGTCTGCGCGCCACCAAGATTAAAACAACGGATCATATTATTATCATTATACCCAACAATGAAATCATGAAACGGGATATCGTCAACTACACCAGTCTTTCAACAAAGATCAGAGTCCGAGTCAATGTGGGGGTCGCATATGACGCGGACATCGAAAAAGCAAAAGATTTGATCAAAGCCGTTGCTTCAGAAGCGGCCTGGATTTCCAAAGAACCGCTGCCAAAAGTTGTTGTGAGAAATTTTGGAGAATCTTCGGTTGATCTTCAGTTGCGGGTGTGGATTGATAATGCGCGAAAACGGATGGATACTATTTCCTATATTACCGATAATATTAAAGCGGCGTTTGATAAAAACGGGATTGAGATCCCCTATCCAAAAAGGGACATTACCATAATAGAACGGTCAATCGCCGAACCGGGAAAACCGCAACAAACGTCTGTTGATAAAACTTCTTGATTTGAAAATATATAGAAGTTAACATATGCGGTTTTTTAATAATAAAGGAAAATAGTTTTTTAATCTGATAACCTCATGAAACTTACCATAAATGAAGTTGCACAGTGTCTCCGCCTTCCGGTAACCACCGTGGATCGTTGGATACGCTAGGGCAGGATACCCATACAAAAAAGCAGCAATGGCTATCTTGACAGCTCATATCTTACCGCCCCGGATACTGCCATTGCGCATGCCACCGAATTGGTCGAGCAGGGAGAGTTGAATGTTAGATTTCTGGAACCGAAACATTACACCGCTTCAACCCTTCCTGATATACCGACAACTTTTGATTACATGTGCTGCCCCCGAAGTGTCAGTGATTTAGCTTCAAAGATCGGTTTGGGATACATCGGCCCCAGGGTCAGACGTATTGTAAGGTCGGCTCGATTTCCGGTTCTCATCACAAGCCCTGTGTTTAAACCGTGGAAAAATATCGCGGTATTCTTCGGTGGTTCAGCCAATGCGGTCAATGCACTCAGGCTGGGATTTCATATCAGCAGGGTTTCCGGCATGCCCCTGGATGTTTTTACTCAGGCTGAAAACAGGTCTCTGGAATCATACCGACAGGTTGTCGAGGATGAAAATCTCGAGGAAGAAGTGGACCGTTACGTCAACGATTGGCATTTTTTTGAAAACAAAGTCTTTGAAGAAAATCTTTATGATGTGCCCCATGATGCTCTCGTCATTCTGGGTGCCTTCGGGCACGGCGTAATTCGGAACTTTGTTTTTGGGAGCAAAATGGAAAAGATTCAGTCAACAGTTTCAAACAGTTTGTTGATAGCAGGGCCCAACTATACGGCAACTCGCTGACCGGTGAAAAGTACGGGCTGGCCCATGAAATTTTCTGAATAATTTCCTGGTTGGTATGATTTACAGCGGTTTAAAACCGGATTTCATTGATGCGATACTGTTTTAACAGGGCTAAAATTTTTGTCTTATCTCGAAGGTCTCAACATTTCGGGCGTTAATGCACCGGTGGTGCGACCTATCCTTTATGGTTTTTGTGTTTTTTCTTTCCTTTAGTCTGGCCCGGAGGATATTTGCGCTTGTGTTCCTTATAATGCGTGTAAGGCTTATCGGAATCCATCTCGATGCTTACATACGCACTCTGGTCCACATGTAGACCTTGGGGCAGCGATACATCCATTCTCCAGTTATCTCCCCTCAAGTAAAAATATAATTTTCGATGCGTATCATAATAAACGCTACAGGAAGGGTAATAGCGATAGTGGTGTTTTGCCCGATATCCATGGGCTGGTGCATGCGGCGGCGGCCCTCCTTTGGTCTTTTTTACTTCATGGGGATGGCCGTATCCAGTACCATTGCCCCATTCGTAACTGACGCCGCCGCCGGTGGTTCTGCAGGAGGTCAGAAAAAATAGACACAAAGACATCATTAAAAGAAACAACGCATTTTTTAGGATTTTGAAATACATATCGATTCTCCATTGATCTATAGTTGATAAAATATATTAATAGGCTGTCAATTTTTAAGCAAAATGCGTACCAGATGGGTGGAAATGCGACTGGTTCAATAAAACCAATTGGTTAAGCAAGCGATAGGGGTGTGGAGATGACAACGGGGTGACAAATATTGTCAAAGCAGGTGTCAAAGGATGTGTGTTTTGGATCTAATCCGTGTTTTTAACCATAGAAATATGTTTAAAGTAACCGTCTACAATTTTCATAGGATCTATTTGTAGAACTTCCGCAAAGAGTTTTAAAAAATTTCTTAAATAGACGTCGGGGGGGAGACTCTCCAGCCGATTTTCTTCAATGGCGTTTAAAACCGAAACACTTATTCTTGTGAGGGAATGGATTTCGTGAATTTCAACGCCCAGCGCTTCTCTCAGTTTTTTTAAATCATTTCCAGAAACAGACGATTTAGAAAGAATTTCGTCTGAAAGTTGTTTCTCTTCGTCCGTCTGATTTGTTTTTGTCGCGTCGGCCGCTAAAGGATCATCGTTTGCCGCTTTGCCGGGGTGAAATACGGGTTCGGATTGACTTTGATCGGAGATAAACGTCGTGTCGGATTGTCCTGAATCCACAAGCATTCTATCGTAGGCGGCCCTCTTTTTTCCATCGATGAGGGTAAAAAACGCCTCTTCGATGATTTTCAGAATTTTTTCCCGTTCATCCGTTGAAAACAAAGAATAAGTTACCAGAGAATCTTCGCCATAAATCGACACGGCATCCTTATAAGCCTGTTTAATCTCCAAAAAAGACGATTTTTCCGGAATTTTTAAAATTTCGTAGTAATTTAATCCGTCAAAATATTTCATGATATTTCTTTTGGCAATGATGTCGGCCTTTGATTTCTGGTTATCTTTTCTGCGATCTTTTTCAGATCGTTGGAAGATTGTGTATGGGGATATTTATGGATATATAGTGTTTTCGAAAACACTGCATCATGGATTTGTTCATCATAGCGGATATTTCCAACGAACTGAAAATCAGAATGAAAATGCCGGTTACATACGGTCTCAATTTTATTGCCAAGGGTTGAATCCATATTTTTTCGGAACTGATTTAAAATCAGCTTGAATTTGAATTCACTTAATTTGTTTTTCAGGTAGGTTTTTTTGTCCGGTTGATATTTTGAGACGATTTTTAGGATATCGTGGGTACCCGCAGTTGCGCCGGACATCTCGGTGACAGCATCCTTGACCGCCGAATGGAATTCGGAACGCTTTAATGTCTGTTTTAATATTCTAAAATAGACGGCGTTAATAAAACGGAAAAAATTTTCGATGGATGTGGGTTCGGGTGTGCCTATCAGAAAGCCTTCCTTGGAGTCAAGAAAAAATCGAGGGTGTTGAAATTTGTCCCCGTCCCCAGATCGAGCAAAATATAGTCGAAAGGAAGCTTTTGAATCGCGGTGATTATTTTTAATTTATGGGCATGCAAAAGATTTGCGATTTCCATGGAACAATGCAGCGAGCTGATAAAAAAAAGACCCGGGATCATGGTGGGAACAGCCACACTTTCAAGTCCTCTCACCGTTTTATCTAAGTAGCGATTCAACCCGCGCTTCGGTCTTTTCACTCCCAAAAGAGTATGGAGATTTGAAGCGCCCAGGTCCAAATCGATCACCACGACGTTATGGCCCTGTTTGGCGATTAATGCGCCTAGGTTGGCCGCAAGAAAACTCTTTCCAACACCGCCTTTTCCTCCGCCGATGGGATATATTTCCGTCATTGGGGATTTAACTCCGGTTTATGGGCCTTCATGAACAATGACAAGCTGGTAATGGAGCATCAATATTTATTTTGCCCTGAAAAACCTGGTCCTCTGGCCTTGCCTGTCCCGCATTGCGGGAGTCAGAGTTCTCCGGCTCTGCCTGAGAATTTTGTAGCCGGAATAATGGAATGATGGAGTAATGGGATGAGGGGCTCGAGAAACATTATCAATTTTATCAGTATAATGAGTATTTCTGTGATAATTATTCAGAAAAATTGCGCTTTTAGACCCAATAATCCAATACTCCATTATTCCAACACTCCAACTGTTTGAGTTGAAGTTTATACCACACCCCTATGGGGTGAAACCAAAGCCTGGTCTTCTGGGCCCGTCTTTTTTACTTTTTTTGAACAGAGACAGTATGGGGTGGTCTATACATCGGCCGGATTTTATAGTATAAATTGAACAGACGCACGGCGATTATGGCCACGATAAGTCTGGGTACCCAGAGCCAGAACGCACTGAGCCCCAGCGATAAAAAGAGTGCCGGATCCTCAATCATGGAATGATTGATCCCGATGGAAAGATGAAGCTTTTCAAGTTCTTCCTTTGTAATATGCTCCTCTTTTGCTTCTTCTACAATCACTGCGCCACCGTAGGCGATTCCAAAGACGATAGCGGTCAGCCATAAAATGCCTGTCCGTTGATCGAGTCCCATGGTCTTCAAAAGTGGGCTCAAAATTTTAACGATATGAGGAATCATATTGAAAATTTTCATCATTTCAAGAAGAATCATGATGATCATGATAATTATAAATATCTTTAGACTGAGATATAAGGTGGCTATCAGCCAATTTTTCATCAGGGTAATAAACGCCGGTTGAATTGCCACAGGCGTTCCTTTTGCCGCAACCTGTGCGGGGTCAGCCCCGAGAAATATGGAGACGATCATTACCGTTACAACGGAAGCTGCCAGGCGAAAAAGGGTCGCTTTAAAGGGTTTCAATCCGGACTGGCTTTGAATAATTCCTTCCTGGATAAGATTGTGTGAAATGAGAAGAAAAATGGCGATCAATGTCATTTCATTGGTGGTTAAGGGGAGTACCACCATGGCAGCGATGCCGCCGTAAATGCCTGTAAGCATCCCGACGATCAGTGGAAGAACGGCGATGGGGGAAAGACTCAGAAGGTTCATACAGGGTTCAAGGATAAAATTTATTTTGTTTACCCAGCCGCTGTATTCAAGAAGGACCGTCAGAAAGGATATGGGCACAATAATTTTGAGCATCCAGACAAATCCGAGCAATCCTTTTTGAGTGCCGGTTTTAAGTCCATGTGTGAGCTTATTTTGTATATGATTCATTTTATAAAGTTTCGCAGAAAAGTTTTTTAACGATTTAAAGCAATATTGACATGTTGGCAAGCCTTAACTTCTCATATTTTCGGGATTGCAGGCAACACCGTCATAAATGAGGTTCCGGAGTTTCTGCCGGAGAACCGAGTAAGAGAAACAGCGTTTTGCAATTTCGTAGTTCGTATCGACCATTTTTTTACAAAATCCGGGGTTTTCAAAAATCGTCCTGGTCATGCGAACAGTATCCTCTGACACGAACCCGTCGATTTCCACCGTAAGAAACCCTTTTGGCTCGATGTCGAAGGTATAGATTGAATATTTGTTTACGACGATCGGTTTTTTAAAGTAGACGGCTTCTAAAAAGGCATTGCCGAACCCTTCAAAAGTCGAGGGATACGTGACCAGATCGGCATGGGGATAAATGTCGTTCAGGGTGTAAATTTTTTTCCCTGTCTTGGTACGCCCTCTCCTCTCATTGATAATATCCGAAACAAACAGGGTGTTAACATTTAAAAGCCTTGAATATTCTTTGACTCGTTGTTCATAATCATAGCCTTCATCGCCGGAAGCGTGTGAAATGACCAGCTTGGCTTTTTTCCCCAGTCGGTGGACAAGCTCTATGGCATGTTCGATCCCCTTGCGCTTTACAACCCGGGTCGGCTGGAGAATCAGGAGTTCATTATCTTCCACACCGAGCGCTTTTCGTACGTCTGATGCATAATCATCCATCGGAGGCGGCGGATTTTCAAAGTCCATGACATTGGGAATAATGGTCCCGGAAATACCGGTTCTGAGACTCAGCTGATTGTCTCCGGAAGAGTTTATGGTCACGTGCTGTATGGACGGAAGATGCGGCGGAAAGGCCATGTTTAAATACTCCCAGACAGAGTTTGTGAGAAACTGCTGCCGCTCCCAGAAAAAATCGTGATGGTGAGCGATTGTCGGTATTTCCGTTTCGGATATAAGCTCAGTAATGGCAAGACCGAGGGGAATATTTAACGGTATGGTCAGTGAATTTTCCGGAACCAAAAGATCGATGCCGAATTTTTCGATGAATGCGTAAAGTTCGTCTTTCAATTTATCTTTAATCGTATGAATTTTTTGTGTAATGCGCCGCTCTCGTTTATGAATGCCAAAGCAGTGGTTGTAAATATCTTTGATGTCCGGATGTGTGAAATGTGCCTCTTCTACCAGATATGAGCAATCCGGAGGACGATCCAGCTCACCGCCGAAGTAGAAACATGAAAATCCTTCCTTTTGAAAAACGTCCGCCCATTTAGTCGTTTCCAGTGAGACGCCGTCTGTCCCTGCAAAACGGGTTGAAATAAATCCGACACGATGTGTCAAGCCGCAAAATAGACATGTGTTCATTTGTTTCGCTCCATTTCAGGTTTCTGTGTCAAGGGTTTAATCCTTTTTGTATAATGAAAGTTTTAATTGTGCTGATATATAGCAATGTTTAGGCCAATTTAGCAATCTGATTTTTTTAATGTATAGATAATTTTTTGCTGAATCACATTGGCCCGGCCAGGTTGGTGGGTCAATATTTCCCATATATTGTGGTATTTTTTTATTGACACACAATATATTTTTTTGTAAATAGTTAATAATTTTTGTAAAAAGTCATATTTTTTAACGTGTGACGTCTGGCAGAGTTTTTAAAAAGATAAACATTCGCATGAACACCCTCAACACTTCCATGGGCGGGACTCAATGTGCTTCGTGGAAGACTTTTTCCGAGTCCGATCTTGACAAAACATTTACGGTTTCGTAATTATGTTTATAAGTTGATTTATATTGACCGATAAGGATAAGGCATGGAAAATACTGAAATGATCTTTGAAAGAAGGTTGCATGAACGGTTTCTGGTGAAACAAGGCGTATATGCGTTGCTAAAGAACGGCGCTTCAAAACTGGGTCAAATAAAAAACATCAGCAAGGGGGGGCTTGCCTTTGTGTACATCAACGGTAGCGAACAAATGCATGGATCCCTTCTGCTGGATATATTTTTAAGCGGCCATGGTTTTCATCTGAAAGACGTTCCCTGCAACAAGATTTCAGATATCCATGTAGAAAATAAGTCCCCTTTCAGTGATTTTAAAATGAGGCATCTGGGTGTTCAATTTTCTGAATTAAGTCACGACCAATCGAATCTACTGGATATGTTTATTCAGAATTACACCATTTCTATATAAGTTCAAATCTATATAAGTTCAAAGAATATCTCCGTTATATGACACCAGTTCTTATTCCAATTTGTGAATCTTGCCGAAATATACATTTCGTAAAAACCAAACCACTAAACAGGGCCATCTTTTTCTTGATAATAACGGCCGCATAAGTTAAATATTAAGAACGTGTGCAACCCGTTCAAAATATAAAAATCGCTATTGCGCTGTTCTTTCTTGACGCTTACGAAAGACTTTTTACGAAACCGTCAATGGATAATCAACGATAAAAAATATGGGAGATTTGTATGGCGGTATCAACTTATTGGGCAGACAATTATGTTGAAAAACGGTGTTCCGGAAAAAACGCCATCGGGTTGATTCGGGCGGGTCAGCGGGTCTTTATCGGTTCATCATGTGGTGAGCCCCAATATCTGGTCAGAGAGCTTGCTGAAGCAGCGGATACGTTCACCGACATCGAGATTGTCCGCCTGTTGAGTCTGGAAAGTACACCTTTGACGCTGATTGCAGATGAGACCAGGGACCAGAGCTTTAATATCCGGTCATTTTATCTGGGATCGGCCAAACCGAAAAGTCTTGCAAAGAACATGCGGTTTATCACGCCCATAAACCTTTCGGAAGTGCCCCGCCTTTTTGAAACCCGACGCCTTCCAATTCATGTGGCACTGATCCAGGTTTCTCCACCGGACGACTTCGGATGGATGAGCCTGGGTATTTCAGTGGATATAACACTTGCGGCGGCAATGTCCGCCGATTTCGTCATTGCCCAGGTAAATTCCCGGATGCCTCGGGTGTTGGGCAGAAGCTTTATTCATGTTAACGATGTGGACGCGATTGTTGAGCACGAAGAAGCGCTTCTCACCGTCGGAGAACTTCCTGAACTCGATGCCGCCAATCTTATCGGCCGCCTTATTGCTCGGCTTGTTGACGACGGTTCAACCATCCAGTTCAGCCCCGGCACAACCCCCCAGGCCACCCTTCTAGCACTTTCCGACAAGAACGATATCGGCGTTCACACCCAGTACCTTACCACCGACATCATGCGCCTTGTTTCAATGGGCGTGATTACCAACCGGAAGAAAGGATTCAACGACGGAAAACTTGTGGCCAGCAGTGCTATCGGCACCCAAAATCTCTACGAATTTTTAGATGATAATCCGGCCATTGAATTTCATCCTTCGGATTATGTAAACGATCCCGGTGTTATTTCCCGTCACAACAAAATGATCTCCATGAACGTGCCCATGACCATGGATCTGACCGGCCAGGTTGCCGCCGATGCACTCTCTTACAACCATTTTTCCGGTGTGACCGGAATGCTCGACTTTATCAGGGGCGCATCCAGGTCTGAAGGCGGCAAATCGATCCTGATGTTTACCTCGACAACCACCAATGGCAAAACAAGCCGGATCGTTCCGATGTTAAATGATACCGCCATCGTTGTGCCCAGGGGCGATGTTCAATACGTTGTGACCGAATACGGGGCTGTAAACCTGTTTGGGAAAAGTTTGCAGGAACGGGCCATGGCCATGATCAGCATCGCCCACCCGGATTTTCGTGAAGAGCTTTTTTTTGAGGCCAGAAAGATGGGGCTGCTTAGCGCCGAGCGCAGTCTGTCGGAATCGTTACATGGCATATATCCGATCAAGCTGGAAGAGACACGGGAGATTGCCGGTGAATCCATCACAATTCGGCCGGCAAAACCGGTGGACGAGAGAAGAATTCAGGAACATTTTTACAATCTGGATAAAGATGACATATATTCCAGATTTTTTCAGGCAAGAAGCAGATTCGTCCGTGACGATTTGGAGAGTATGTTCCACATCGACTACATCAAGAATTTAACGCTTTTGGCGGTGGTGGGGGAATTTGGTTTCGGAAAGGTCGTGGCTGTTGGGGAATATCTGCTGGATCCTGCCAGAAACATTGCAGAAGTCGCATTTTCAGTGAGCAAAGAATGGCAGGGAAGAGGATTGGGCAAGATTATCATGCGAAAACTGTCTGAAGCTGCCAGGGAGAATGGAATTTCAGGCCTGGTTGCGTACACCTTGCCCAGAAACGTGGGGATGATAAAACTGTTTAAAGGCTTGCCCTATAAAACTGCCACTGAATATGACGGTGAAGTGGTGGAATTAACCTGTATTTTCGATACGCCGGCCGGATAAGAGGTGTTCGTCAATGACTAATCGGCGATAAAATGAACCCGCATAGAGAGAGTGTTTATTCCTATGGGAACAAAGCCCTTGAGTTTTAGCTTTATCTTCATTTGAGTTAAGTAATTTTGACTCATCTATTGACAAATAATCAATCTCAATATAAAAAACGATATTTGGCATGCTCTAGGTTAAGTTCCTGTTTGCATGAAATATTATAACACCCCTTTTTTGTTGCAAATAATTATGTTTGTTAAACACCTTCAATTTACCAGCAAGAGGCTTATGATCAACGGCCATAAATCTACCGTTGTAGATAGTTTAATAACCAAATTCATTTTATGAAAGGAGGGTTGTTTTTTTCTGAAGTCCCGGGGCTTTTAATGCAGTTGCCCCTTTAGGGCTGATTGACAGGGTTGCAATGTGATAAACCTCAAACACTAAACATTTTGTCATGTAAAGGAGGTAACATTGGGTTTGGAAATATACAAAGAATCTTATACCGGCACCATAAAAGAAATCACTTTGGGTAAAGGCGATAACGCCGTTACCGTCGGTGGTCAGGCATGCTATCCTTTTTACAATTTTGAAGGGGACATGCCGCACAAGCCGGTTATTGCAATGGAAGTTTGGGACATGGAGCCGGATGAGTGGCCGGAAGCTGCGTTAAGCCATTTTAAGGATGTTCTTTCAGATCCGGCTAAATGGGCCAAAAAATGTGTTGATGAATTCGGGGCCAAGATGATCGTGTTACAACTCAAAAGTACCGATCCGAACGGTCTGGACACCAGCCCTGAAGATGCAGCGGCCACGGTTAAAAAGGTCCTTGACGCCGTCGACGTGCCGCTGATTGTCTGGGGAACCGGCGACATTGAGAAAGATGAAGCGGTCTTAAAGAAGATTTCAGAAGAGACCCATGGCGCCAATCTGGTTATTGGGCCTGTTGAGGATAAGAACCATAAGGGAATCGGGGCCAGTGCCATGGGATATGGGCACACCCTAATTTCATCCTCACCCATTGATATTAACCTCGCCAAGCAAGTCAATATCCTTCTTGGAAATCTGGGGATGCCGTTGGATCGGTTGATCGTCGACCCCACCACCGGTGGCCTGGGTTACGGACTGGAATATACGTATTCTGTTATGGAAAGGCTCAGTATGGCGGCCCTGACCCAGGGTGACGACAAGCTTCAGTTACCGATGATCAATAATATCGCCAACGAGGTCTGGAAGTGCAAAGAAGCCAAGCAGACGATCGATGAAGCACCTACATTAGGTGATCCGGAAAGACGCGGCATTCTTATGGAAGCTGTGACTGCCGTCATTTATCTGTTGTCAGGCGGCAGTGTTCTGATCATGCGTCATCCGGAAGCCATACGGCTCACCCAGGCGTTTATCGATTTTGGGCTGGACGGCGGAAGTGCTTTAGATGTTGCTCCCATAAGCAAACAACTTGACGACGTGGATATCGATTATGCCTCCCTTGCACCGGAACTGGATCTGACCATTGAGGGAGAGGAACCCAAGAAAGATGAAGCGGTCTTAAAGAAGATTTCAGAAGAGACCCATGGCGCCAATCTGGTTATTGGGCCTGTTGAGGATAAGAACCATAAGGGAATCGGGGCCAGTGCCATGGGATATGGGCACACCCTAATTTCATCCTCACCCATTGATATTAACCTCGCCAAGCAAGTCAATATCCTTCTTGGAAATCTGGGGATGCCGTTGGATCGGTTGATCGTCGACCCCACCACCGGTGGCCTGGGTTACGGACTGGAATATACGTATTCTGTTATGGAAAGGCTCAGTATGGCGGCCCTGACCCAGGGTGACGACAAGCTTCAGTTACCGATGATCAATAATATCGCCAACGAGGTCTGGAAGTGCAAAGAAGCCAAGCAGACGATCGATGAAGCACCTACATTAGGTGATCCGGAAAGACGCGGCATTCTTATGGAAGCTGTGACTGCCGTCATTTATCTGTTGTCAGGCGGCAGTGTTCTGATCATGCGTCATCCGGAAGCCATACGGCTCACCCAGGCGTTTATCGATTTTGGGCTGGACGGCGGAAGTGCTTTAGATGTTGCTCCCATAAGCAAACAACTTGACGACGTGGATATCGATTATGCCTCCCTTGCACCGGAACTGGATCTGACCATTGAGGGAGAGGAACCCAAGAAAGCACCACCGAAGAAAAAGGCGGCACCAAAGGCTGAAAAGAAGGCTGAACCTGCGAAAAAGCCTGCCAAAAAGGCAGCACCAAAGAAAGAAGAAAAAGCAGTAGACAAGGCCGAAGCGGAAGCCAAAGTCAAAGCCGAAGCGGTAGCCAAAGCAAAGGCCGAAACCGAGGCCAAAGCCAAAGCCGAAGCGGATGCCAAAGTAAAGGCTGAAGCGGAAGCCAAAGCCAAAGCTGAAGCAGAAACCAAGGCCAAAGCCAAGGCAAAGGCCGAAACCGAGGCCAAAGCCAAAGCCGAAGCTGAAGCCAAGGCCGGAGCCAGGGCAAAAAAAGAGGCTGAAGAAGAAGCGATCCGAGAGAAGCGTGCAAAAGAACGTGAAACACTTTCGGCCAAGCATAAGGCCGTAGCCGGCGAAGTCTCCATGACGCCGGCAGCCCAGCAGAAATCGAAACTGGATAAAATGCTGGAAAGTCTTAACAGGATACATAAAAGAGCATAAAAAATACGAGGAGGAACCTCTAATGTCAGACGTAAAAAAAGAAAAGGTCGCGAAGCCAAAAAAGATGGCGGATCCGATAGCGGCATCCATATGTCCTGCGACTCAGGAGATGATCGCACGGGCTCAGAAACTGGATATCGAGACGGTTTTTGATAGAGCAGTAACCATGAAACCCTGTAACATCGGGATGCAAGGCACCTGCTGTAAAGTGTGCGCTATGGGACCCTGCCGCCTGCCCATGCCCAAGGCGGGAATCGAAGGCGAGGATACCAGAAAAGGTCTGTGCGGCGCCACTGCCAACACCATCGCGGCTAGAAATTTTGCCCGCATGGTGGCTGCCGGCGTTGCAGCCCATTCAGATCACGGCCGGGCGGTGGCTGAAGTCTTTCTGTCGGTAGCCCGCAAGGAAACTGAAGATTATACCATCAAATCTCCTGAAAGACTGATCCAAATTGCGCCTTACTTTGGGGTAGACGTTACGGTTGAAAAGGACGGCGAAGAAGTCGACCGCGATTTTGATGAAATCGCGCTGGAAGTGGCTGAAAAGGCTCTGGCCGAATGGGGCAAACCCGAAGGTGAGTTGGCCTATCTGAAACGGGCCCCGGCGCCTCTTTATGAGCGCTGGAAAAAACTGGGAGTACTGCCCAGAAATATCGATCGGGAAGTTGTAGAGATCATGCATCGCACCACCATGGGGGTTGACCAGGATTACAAAAATATCGTCAAACAGTGCACCCGGGCATCCCTGGCGGACGGCTGGGGCGGCGCCATGATTGCTACAGATCTTCAGGACGTCATGTTCGGCGCACCGTCTCCCTTGCAGTCCGAAGCCAACATGGGCATCATGAAGGAAGATCATGTCAACATTATTATTCACGGTCATGAGCCGGTGCTGTCCGAGATGATCGTGGCGGCGGCGCAGTCGGCCGAAATGATCGATTATGCCAAAACCAAAGGCGCCAACGGAATTCAGCTGGGCGGCATCTGCTGTACCGGCAATGAAATGCTGCAGCGCCACGGCGTACCGCCGGCCGGCACCTTTTTGCAGCAGGAACTTGCCATTGTGACCGGCGCCTGCGACGCCATGGTGGTTGACGTACAGTGTGTCTTTCAGAACCTGGCTAATGTGGCCAAATGCTTTCACACAAAGCTGATAACCACCCATCCCATTGCTAAGATGGAGCAGGACAATGTGATCCATATCGAGTTTGACGAGCATCACGCTCTGGAAGACGCCAAACGGATTGTCAAGATGGCCATCGACAACTTCGAAAACCGGGGCGCCGAGGTCATGATTCCGCGCCACAAGAGTACCCAAATCGCCGGTTTCGGCGTAGAGTCGATCGAATACCATCTGGGCGGAACGTTCCGGGGCTCTTATTATACTTTGAATGACAATATCATCAACGGCCGTATCCGGGGTGTTGCCGGGGTGGTGGGCTGCAACAATGCCCGCACCAAACATAATGATGCTCATATTACGATCATCAAAGAGCTGATCAAGAATGACGTACTGGTGCTGACCACCGGCTGCAGCGCTATTGCCTGCGGGACGCACGGCCTGCTGACGCCCGAAACCGCCCAGGTCTTCTGCGGACCGGGGCTGGCTGAAGTGTGCGAGACCGTGGGGATTCCGCCGGTGCTGCACATGGGCTCTTGTGTCGACAACAGCCGTATCCTGATGGCGGCCACCGAGGTTGTAAAAGCAGGTGGGCTTGGCAATGACATCTGCGAAGCTCCTCTTGCCGGCAGCGCGCCTGAATGGATGAGTGAAAAGGCCATCGCCATCGGCCAGTATTTTGTGGCCTCCGGCGTCTACACGGTCTTTGGATATCATATGCCCTTAGACGGCGCGCCCGAGTTCAGAGATTATCTGTACAAAGAACTCGAAACTATTTACGGCGGCATGTGGGACTGTGAACCGGATCCGGTAAAACACGCCCAGAAAATGATTGCCCATATCGATAAGAAGCGCAAGGAACTCGGAATCGATAAGGCAAGAGAAAGGGTGCTCATGGATATGGATGACCGTCAGAAAATGGAGACTGCAGATCAGAAAGCCTAATGATGCGAGATGTATTAAATACGAGGTTAGAATAAATCCTCAAAGAAGGAGGAACGTATGTCAAAGTTAATAGCATTTGCTGCCATTCAGGGCGGTTACAATATTGTATCAGAGGTTGAAGGGGATTTGAGAAATGCTCTTGCGGCCTATAGTGCAGATACCAAGGTGGAGTTTCCCAATACCGGTTACTATCTGCCGGTGATTTATTCTTTATTAGGTCACAAGGTTGAGACCCTGGAAGATCTGCAAAAACCGATGGAGTTTTCCCGCGGGCTGCTTCCACCCCATATCAAGGGGGTGAATCATCTGCCGTACCTGGGTCCCCTTCTGGACGCAGGCATGGCGGCAATCCTTTCTTTTGAAATTAAAGAAGGTATCCGCAGTGTCACCGACCCTGATTTTTATTTTCCACAGGAAGATCCGGATTTAGATGCCGGAAAAATCTGGGTGGGACCTGCCGATGACACCATTCTTCGTAAAAGAGGGGTTGAATTCGTGGACGGGTCGGCGCCCGGCTTTGCAGCCATCGTAGGTGCCGCACCCGATCCCGAAATTGCCAAGATGATCGTTGAAGACTACCAGTTGAAAAATCTGTATATTTTCTGTGCAGCCAGCCATAACGGTACATCCGTCATCGAGCAGCTCATTGAAGCAGGTGTCCAGATCGGCTGGAACACCCGCATCGTACCTTTTGGTCCTGATATTTCAGCTGCCGTATTTGCTTTAGGGTTTGCCAACCGGGCAGCCATGGCATTCGGCGGTGTTGAGCCGGGCGACTATAAAAAGATGCTTCTTTATAATAAGAACCGGATCTTTGCATTTGTCAATGCTCTGGGCGAAGTCGGCACCCACTGGGGTGCTGCAGCTGCCGGGTGTGTGAACTGGGGTTTCCCGACCCTGGCCGATACCGACATTACACAGATCCTTCCCACGGGTATCTGTACATACGAGCACGTTGTATCCCCTGTACCTCATGATGAGATCTGCCAGAAATCGGTGGAAGTCAGGGGACTCAAGGTTACTGTTTCCGAAATCGACATTCCCTGTGCCTTTGGTCCGGCCTTTGAGGGTGAACGGGTCAGGGGCAAGGATCTGTTTGTCCAGTGCGGCGGTGGCAAGTCACAGGCCACAGAGCTTTGCAAGATGGCCGAGATGGGCGATATCGACGACGGCAAGGTGGAGATCATTGGCCCTGACATCGGTGACTTCAAAGAAGGCGGGGCATTTTCTTTCGGCGTCTATGTCCAGATCGCCGGCCGTGAATTCCAGGAGGATTTCGAACCGATTTTGGAACGCCAGATCCATCACCTGGTTAACTATATTCAGGGGATTATGCATATCGGGCAGCGGGATATTGCCTGGTTCCGCATAAGCAAGGCTGCCGTGGAAAAGGGATTTACCTTAAAGGATATCGGTGTTGTCCTGCATGCCAAGTTCCACCAGGATTTCGGCAAAATCCTCGACAAGGTCCAGGTTACCCTTTACACCAAAAAGGAGGACGTTGACAAACTGACCAAAAGGGCCAGGGGAGAATACAGAAAAAGAGATGAGCGGGTTGAGAACATGACGGACGAGGCAGAGGAAATTTATTACTCCTGCACCCTGTGCCAGTCTTTTGCCCCCAACCATGTCTGTACGGTCAGCCCCGAAAGAACAGGTCTTTGCGGCGCCTACAACTGGATGGACTGCAAGGCATCCTTTGAGATCAATCCCACCGGACCCAACCAGCCCATTGAAAAGGGCGAATGTCTCGACCCTGTAATGGGCCAGTGGAAAGGTGTTAATGATTTTGTCTACAAGGCCTCCAGGGGTAACGTAACCCATTATAATTTTTACTCCATGCTGATCGATCCCATGACCACCTGCGGTTGCTGCGAAGCTATTGCAGCCATGCTCCCTTCCTGCAACGGTGTCATGACGGTTAACAGGGAATACGCAGGTCCGACTCCATGCGGTATGAAGTTTACCACCCTCGCCGGTGTCATGGGGGGCGGACAATCTTCGCCCGGTTTTGTGGGACATTCCAAGTACAATATTACCCAGCGCAAGTTCATCACCGGCGACGGTGGTCTTTTGCGCATGGTCTGGATGCCCAAGGTCCTTAAAGAAGAGATCAAAGAGCGAATTGAGACACGGGGTAAAGAACTGGGCGTTCCCGATCTGTATGATAAGATCGCCGACGAGACCGTTGGAACCACCGAGGAAGAGATTATGCCCTTCCTCGAAAAAGTGGGGCACCCGGCCCTTTCCATGGATCCGATTATCGGATAATCCGGAGACGTAATAGGTTTAAGGAGCGGTATATTGCTGCTCCTTAAACCTTTCTTGAATATCACAACTTGAAACCTGATCCATTAGAATAAGGAGATAAAAATGGCATTAACCGGTATTCAGATTTTCAAACTTTTGCCGAAAACCAACTGTAAGGAATGCGGGGTACCCACATGCCTTGCCTTTGCCATGAATCTGGCATCCGGCAAGGCAGAGCTCGATGCCTGCCCGTATGTATCCGACGAAGCAAGAGAGCAACTTGCTGAGGCTTCGGCACCTCCCATCCGACCCGTTGCTCTGGGGCAAGGTGTCAGGAAGACGAAAGCCGGGGGTGAAACCGTGCTATACCGTCATGAAAAAACTTTTTACAGCCCGACACCTGTTGGCGCTTTGGTGGGTTCCGATGTTGCCGCGGCTGATCTTGAAAGTAAGCTTAAAACCTGGAATGCTTTCCAGTTTGAGAGAGTTGGATTTAATCTAAGGCCGGAGCTGGTGGCCTTAAAAGATGTTAATGGTGACAAGGATGCCTTTGCGGCGGCGGCAAAAACCATTGCCGAGACCTCGGAATTCAACCTGGTTTTGATGACCGAAGATGCCGACGTAATGGCCGCCGGAATCGAGGCCAGCAAATTTAAGCGTCCTCTGATTTATGCTGCCACTGAAGGCAATATCGATGCCTTTGGTGCCCTTGCCAAAGATAATGATTTGCCTTTGGCGGTCAAGGCGGATTCTGTTGAAGGTCTTGTTCCGCTGACCACCAAGTTAACGGAAATGGGCATAAAAGATCTGGTTATCGATTCTGGATCCAGAGAGGTCAAGCAAGCGTTCGAGGACCAGATTGTCATCCGCCGTGCAGCCCTCAAGTCTTTAAACAGGGCACTCGGTTTTCCAACCATTACGTTTCCGTGTGAAATGGCATCGAATCTGGACATGGAAACGGTCATTGCGGCCATGTTTATTGCAAAATACGGCGGCATCACAATCCTATCCGATTTTAAGGGTGAGAGCCTTTTCTCTTTGTTGGTTGAACGGCTGAATATCTTTACGGATCCACAGCGGCCAATGACCGTTACAGAGGGAATCTATGAAATCGGTGATCCCGATGAAAATTCTCCGGTTTTGGTGACCACCAATTTTGCTTTGACTTACTTTATTGTATCCGGCGAAATTGAAGGGAGCAAGGTTCCTACATGGTTGCTGATAATGGACGCCGAGGGTCTGTCCGTTTTGACGGCCTGGGCTGCGGGAAAATTTTCCGGGTGACGATGTGGGAATGTTTGTTAAAAAATGCGGCATCGCGGATAAAGTGAAGAATAAGGAAGTTATTATTCCCCGGATATGCAGCTGCCATTGTTGGGGACATGGAAGAAGAATTGCCTGACTGGACCGTTACCGTAGGGACCGAGAGAGGCTGCTCATATTCCGGCATTTCTCAAGTCAAAATAACGGCATAAAAAGCTTGCCGGGTGGAATATGTCCATCGTATTTAATGTGTTAAGATCAGATGAGATATAGTGGAGGGGCATGCCCCGAAAACATCAGGCGGTTGCCGATAAAAGAGGGAGGTCATATGTTACTTTTAGGTGAAAGTTTAAACGTCATATCTACAAAGATCGGCAAGGCATTCAAGGAGCGTGATCCCAAGCCGATTCAGGAGGAAGTCCTTTTTCAGAAGGAGAAAGGGATGGATTTTATCGACATCAACCTCGGCCCTGCCAAAAAGGAAGGGCATGAGCTGATGCCATGGGTGGTTGAAGTGGTGCAGGAGGTGGTTGACGATATACCGCTGATTTTGGACACATCCAATATTGATGCCATAGAGGCCGCCCTCAAAGTCTGTAAACTTACGCCCATTATCAATTCGATCATGTGTCGTCCGGAACGCTATGAGAAGATGATTCCTCTGGCTGCGGAATACAATGCCGATTTTGTCGCACTTCTGTGGGGTCCCTGACGGCCTTCCGCGGGATGAGAATGAACGTGCGGCCCTTAGCGTTGAGCTTCTGTATGCCGCCAATGAAGCCGGAATTCCAAATGAGAAGATCTGGGTGGACGGCATTGTAACTCCGGTGAACATCCAGCAGCCCCAGGCCATAAGCCTAATGGAATTTCAGGGGATGCTCCAGGATATCGCTCCCGGTGCCCGGAGCACCTGCGGGCTGTCGAATATATCCAACGGTCCGCCCGATCATCTGCGGCCCATTCTAAACCAGACGTATATGGTCATGCTTCAGAAGTACGGTATGGAGTCGGTGATTGCCGACCCTCTGGACGATCAGCTGATTTCAATTGCCCGGGGCGAGCGCCAGGATATCGTGGACTTGATTTGCGGCATTATGGACGGCGACGAGCCGGATATGGACAGTCTTTCAAAAGAGATGCAGGATTATGCCAAAACGACCAATGTCATCTTTGGAAAGTCTCTCTACTCGGATTCATGGCTTGAACTCTAGTTATTAATTTTACAAAGCACTTAAAAAAGCCCCTCCCTTTTGGAGGGGCTTTTTTGTTGCAGATTGCCGATGCAGGGCAAACGCATTTGAATTCCAATGGAGAGAGAACGCTCCACGACGGCGCATATCTCTTTCCAACCGACTGAAACTTGTGCTTAAGCACCCGTAAGCCCGAGCCGAGCCAGAGTTATAAAGAACAATTCGTCCATAAAATATCCGATGAATGTTTTAAATCATAATTTCATTCGGCTCGGTCTAACGCGTGCTAAAGCCCTTCAAACAGCCACTCGGTTTCCAAGAGAAATACGCCGTCGCTCCGCTGAAAAGAAATCGAATGCGTTTGCTCTGATTGCCGATGGAAATAGACTTGAAAATAGATGACGCGTCTGATATTCTTAAGATGTTGATTGGTTATCCATTTTTAATGGTCGATGATATGGGGATCTGATGATAGAGTCAAAAGCCCTTGAGATTAATATTGCCAGCTATTATGTCGATGTCACCGTTGATGAAAAATATTCAATCCTTCAGGAGGTGATGTCCAAATATTACGGCATCATGGAAGGATTTAACACGTTCTTAAAAGAGCTTTCTCATCCGTATCGAAACTGGCAATTTATCGTTCAGGAAGCGAGGGTCTATTCCCTCGATTACTTTCATCTTCTCAAAAGCCACCCCAAAGGACCTGAAGCTGCAAGACTTTTTGTGGACATTTTTACCCGAGCCATTGAATCGAAAAGCGATATTGAAGTCAGAGCCGATGCTGTGGACAATTTTCTCCTGTTTATTCAGAAAATCATCAAGGAGTCCGGTGCTGACTTCCAGAGATTCAAACCGACCATCGATGATTCATTTGATCGAATTAGGAATTATGAAGAAGAAGATTTTTTCTTGTTTGTCAAAAGTTTCTATCAGATACGGAAGTTGGCTGAAGCGTTTTTAAGTTATTCATCCGAAATAACGGATGATTGTGAGTCTGTAAATTTGCTTCTCATAAAATATTTTCATTGTATCTATAGTTACTGGCTCCGGGAAAGGGATCCTTGGTCCTGGTTCAAAGAAGAGGCCGGTGAAATCGACAATCCGGACAAACTGGAAAATTTTTTTGAGAAGATATCTTATAACCGGATCGACCAGTATATAATCGAAATTAAACGTGTCGCACAGTCCAAAAACAGTGCTTCCGAAGATGTTTTAAAGGGGCTTGTAACGCTTCCCGATTACAGCCAATTTGTCGAAGCATACCGAAAAATTCCCCAAAGCCTTCTGGATGAAAGTCCAAAAATCCATTTGGGCAATCGATGGAAACTTATTTTTCTTTCCCATATCATGAATATTCCCGGTTTGTCGTTGATCCATGAGGAAGCCTTAAGGGACATCAACAGAACATTGAGCCGGTTAATTGCGCATGAGAGTCACCTGAATATCGAGAGTCTCATTCATAAAACCTTTTCCATATTAAAGACCCGAACCGGAAAATATCCTGCAACGGCATTGAACTGTATTCTGAATATGGGGAAAGGTGTTTATAAAACCGATGACAGCGATCTTGTAAAATTATTCATTGATTACGTAATCGATCTGGGCTTTCAGTCGCCGATGATCGGAGGTGTAGGAAACGACTGGCAAATAAAGGCCAATCCCGCCCACATTCTCAATATAAGGACATGGCTTGAACTTATTGAACTGAACCCCATCTGGTCCACCCGGCTTCTTTCCTACCTTATCATCCATATTTCTATTTACGGTGTATTCATTAAGGACATCGACCTGTTTCCGAGGGATGTTACCCAATTGTTAAACAGCCGTGTCGAACCTGTCTATAATCTGGTCAAACAACTCTGCAGGCTTTTTCCGGTTTACTTTAACGATATCGGAGCCGAGGGGAATCTGAGGGAGATATCCACAAGGATCGATGAAATATCTCATCGAAGAGATCCGCTGATACATTTTTTAAGGAAACAGAGCCATGTGGAAAGCAGCAACCGGCTTATCGATTTTATGAAGGCAACCCTTAAATTCTGGGAAACCAAAAAAAAAGAAATTCTGGAAGCCTTTGTTCCACCGAGTATTTACACGGCAATCGATATTAAGGGCCCCTATGTGGAGGGTGTTCACAAGGTAATATCGCAGTTTAAAGAAAAAGGGGTAACCTTGCCGGAAGGTCTTCTCAAACTCAGAGACGACGAAATGAAGTCTATTGTTAAAGGGGTTTCAGGCGTATCAGAGCGAGATATAGAACGGGTGGAACTTGCCATCGCTTTATATAAACTTTTTGATCAGAAATACAATCTCGATTTTATTGAGATAGACAAGTATATTGCCCAACTCCAGGCCGAAGCCTTCCCGGATTTGAACAGGCTGCGGGATGCCTTCAAGGAGCCCGATTTAAATAAAAAAATATACAAACTCCTCGACTATCTGGAAGAGCTGAAAAAAATAATACTTTCCGAACAGACCTACGAAATCAAGGAGGACATTTATAAGAAACGGCACATTACCATAGACATCCCTTCCATGTACGGCAGTTACCGCGAAAAGAAATTTGACTGCCTCGGGCTTGCATTTCGAATAAAATCTCTGGTTAATGTGCTTTTTGAGGAGTTGGTGGATAAAATTGATTTAACCCTCATTACAAAAGCCACTTTTTACCAGATTTACAGCCAGTTGAATCTGTTTTACAAAGCATTGAAACTGGATGGAATTCCGTCGGTGGAAATCGAGCGCCAGCTGGATCTGCTGGCCCAATCCCTTGAAGCCAGAGAACTTACTTTTACACAGTATCTTGATATTTTTAAGGGGTTTGCCCTGGCCATAAGGAACATCATCAACGATTATTTTAACAACATTCATGGAGAAAACCTGAGTCATATTCTGTCTCAGATACCTGTGGAGGGGATCCTCCCGAAATACCTCCCGGTGAGCGGTACAATCGATGGCGAAAAGCTGAAACACAGGGCTTCTGAAATTTTTTTCCGGGAACGCATCGCGTTTTCATTGGGGCTCCAACAACTGGATCTGTTCTTAAGCCGAATTTTGAACACCCTCTTTCAGCAGTCGAATAAACTCTCCAAGGACAAACTGCATCATCTGCTTCTTTACGATCCAAAACGGGCCATGACGTCTATGGATAAAATTTCCAAGAGGGTTTCCGGAATTATTTATCTGGGGAGTAAAGGGCTGAATCTTGTTAAATTGAAAAAATTCGGAATGTCGGTACCTCCCGGTTTTATTATAACAACCGAGGCGTTTCGCTGTAGAGAGATAATAGATGGTTATCCTCCGGCAGAACAAAACTTCAAAGAACAGATTTTGAAGCAGATATCCGACATCGAAAAAATAACCGCCAAAAACTTTGGTGATCCCAAAAACCCCTTGCTCTTTTCGGTGCGGAGCGGATCTGCCATTTCACAACCCGGAATGATGGATACGTTTCTGAATGTCGGGATGAATGAGGAGATTGCAACAGGCATTGGAAAACGGACCGGTAATGCCTGGTTTGCCTGGGATAGCTATCGCCGGTTTCTGCAAGGTTACGGCATGGCTTCAGGGCTGGAAAGGGATGACTTTGATGCGATTATCAGTGAACTCAAGCAAAGGGCCGGCGTCCGGTTTAAAAGGGAACTCACCGACATGCAGATGCGAAAGGTGGCGATGGCCTACAAAAAAATGATCGTCAACGCCGGGATTGATGTCATTGGCGACCCTTTTGAACAGCTTTATTTTACGATTAAAAAAGTCTTCGATTCCTGGGAGGGCGCCAAGGCGAGAACCTACCGTAAGATTATGGGGATATCCGATGACTGGGGGACCGCCGCTACCGTACAGGAAATGGTTTTTGGGAACATTTCCCAGCAATCGGGAACCGGCGTTTTCTTTACCCATAATCCCAGATGGTCGGAGGACAGCCTGAGGCTTTGGGGTGATTTTAGCATCGGAAATCAAGGTGAGGATGTGGCGTCAGGTCTTGTAAATACACTTCCCATATCGATTATACAACAGGATATCGAAATGAGGGAAACCGATATAACCCTTGAAAGCCATTTCTTCGAGATTTTCAAGGCATTGAAAGAATTGGCTAACGAGTTGATCCATACCCGGGGATGGAGTCCTCAGGAGATGGAGTTTACCTTTGAAAGCCCCCGTGTTGAAGATCTGTACCTGATGCAAACCCGGGACATGACCATCCGTGAACGGAAGAAAGTTTTAACCTTTGACCTTGACGATATCACGGAAGATAAATTGTTGGGGCATGGTATTGGTGTTAGCGGCGGAGCGATGAGTGGACGGATTGTTTTTGACCTTGAAGAGATCGACCAATGGAGAATCGTAGAGCCTGAAACGATTTTGATTCTTGCAAGGGGCGATACTGTTCCGGATGACATCCGGGAGATCTATGCCGCCGATGGTCTCCTTACGGCCCGCGGCGGGGTAACGTCCCATGCTGCTGTCGTGGCGTATCGACTCGGGAAAACCTGCATTGTAGGATGCGGAAACCTCGTCTGCAACGAAAAGGAAAAAAGCTGCCTATTTAATGAAGCGCACTTTAAATCCGGAGACTATTTAAGCATTGACGGCAGGGAAGGGTCGGTTTATCGGGGTTTGATAAAGGTTCAAGAATTCTAGGAATCGAAAATAACCATCCCGGAGAAGGGAGCGAACGAATATGCAAACTGGAAACAGTGATGGATTTAAGCTTGGAATAAGCGGGTTTGGCAGGATCGGCAAGCTTACACTCTGGCACCATGTGGCACGGAAGTATTTTAGTGAAATTATCGTCAATATCGGTCGAAAGGTCGGCACGTCTCTGGAAGACATTGCCCACTATGCCGAAAGGGATTCAACCTATGGGTCACTCCATGGGTTCCTGTACGGTCAAGCATCAGAACCTCTGATCGATGATCTGGACGAACAAAACGGTATCATGAATATCGATGGAGTTAAGGTTCGTTTTTTAAGGACGTCCAGAAATCCGGCCGAGTTGAACTGGAAAAAACACGGTGTAAAACTGGTTATCGATACCACTGGAAATTTTCTTGATCCCACAATTCCTCCGGATCATCCCAAGGGGTCTTTGCGGGGCCATCTTGAGGCCGGCGCCGAAAAAGTTATCGTTTCCGCGCCGTTTAAGATCAATAATAAAGGCATGCCGATGCCGGATGATGTTGTAACCTCGGTAATGGGTATCAATGATAATGTCTACGATCCCAGGCGCCATAAAATCATCTCCAATGCATCCTGTACCACCACCTGCCTGGCGCATATGATAAAGCCGCTTCTCAATGCTTTCGGGTCCTAAAAAAATCCTGTCGGCGTCTATGGCAACGGTTCATGCAGCAACCGGATCGCAGCAGGTTTTGGACAGGCTGCCAAAAACAGGGGCTGTGGATCTCAGGAAAAACAGAAGCATTATGAATAACATTATCCTTACCACCACCGGTGCCGCCAATGCGTTGAGACTGGTTATTCCGGAAATGAAGGATATTGGATTCATCGCAGAATCGGTCAGAGTTCCCATCTCCACAGGGTCTCTGATTATACTGGTGCTGAACCTGCAGGAAGAGCTTTCCGGCGACCCAATCAGCAGAGAACTGCTCAATAGGGTATACCGGGAGGCTGCATCCGACGATCCCAAGGGGTATCTCAATTATTCCGACAAGCAGAACGTGTCCGGGGATATCATCGGCATGCCGAGGGCTGCAGCGATTATCGAAGGACATGTGACCCATACCCGAACCGCCGAACTTACCATCGACCTGGAAAAAGTGCCGGACCTCCCGGAAAGCACCTTATGTTCGTTAAAGGACGTTATTATAAGAATCCCGATAACCCAGGCGGTCATATATGGGTGGTACGATAATGAAAAAGGGAGTTATGTCAATATTCTCGGAGACAGAACGGTTTCCGTGGCCGAGTATATGTGATGATCTCGTAAAAAGTCGTACGTGTTCAGGGGGCGCGCTCCCCCGCTTCACTCCGGTGTCTACGTGACTGGGCATTGAAATAACGAAGCCACTCCGCCAACCCGCCTGCCATGCAAGGCACGAGCGGGCAGGTATCGTTGCTCGGGGAAGCGCATCCCCTGAACACGTACAAAAAGTCTGACTTTGCTCGCTCCGCAAGCAATTTTGGGATTCATGACTCGCTTGGCTAAATTGCAAGAACTCGGGCTAACACCCTTAAGCAAATCTACTGTTTTTAAGACCGCCTCAAGTTTTTCGCTGTTTTTCCAGCATCCGGATTGAGTTGTTTTCGTACCCAATACCCCTCTTATACAGACATCTTTGTCTTTGTTTTTTTCTTTTCCTTCCTCGTTGTTTTTGTCCTACTGCGGGTGTAAACATAGCGCGAATTAAGAAGGATTTTTTCTTGACAAAAAAGAGATCTATAGGTACAAGACCGTTTGTTCATTTTAATTGTTTTAGAGAGTTAGCCTGCATCGTGAAATCATCAACCACAGCTTGACGGAGTTTCTATGCATACTTTAGATGATCATGAAAAAGATATTTCTGAAGATGCCGCTGGTGAAGCGGGTACAAATTCATCCTTGGAAATGAATTTAAAAGAACAAGATACGGGGGCCGGTGGAACCATTATCTTGTTTTTTATTTTGGGGCTATTTGCCAGCCTTGTTGTGGGATGGATCATTTTCCCCAAACTTATATATTCCAAGAAAAAACAGCCCATTGACTTTAACCACGTTTTTCATGTTGAAGAGGTCGATAACGGATGCGAAAGCTGTCATTTTTTTCGGGAAGACGGTACCTTCTCCGGGGCTCCGACGCTTGCTCAATGCATCGATTGTCATGAAGAGATTCAGGGAATAAGTCCTGATGAGATCAAATTTATTGAGGAGTATGTCTCCAAGGGAAGAGAAGTCCCATGGTTGATATACTCCCGGCAGCCCGATTCCGTTTTCTTTTCCCATGCCGCTCATATCAAGGGCGCTCAAATGGACTGTGTTACCTGCCACGGCCATATCGGTGAATCTGAGAGTTTAAAGGTCTATGAGGAGAATCGAATTACAGGCTACAGCCGGGATATCTGGGGAAAAAGTATCGGCGGATTCAAGAAGAATACCTGGGACCGGATGAAGATGGACGATTGTGCTGAATGCCATCGAGAAAATACCGCGGATATTGAAACAACAGATATTCAGACGCCCACCCAAAGGCTGATTGATCATATGGTAAACCTGGTTTCTCCGGGGACCTCGACCTTTGGCAAGGGCGGCAGTGTTCAGACAGAGAGAGATCCATGTTTTGCCTGTCACAAATAAATTCGATTTTTATGAATTTACCAATAGTTAAGGGGTAGAATAGATGAAAATTGGCAGAAGAGGTTTCTTGTCATTTGTAGTTGGTGGTGCAGCCGGTACAGCCCTTTCACCATTACCATGGAAGATGATGGATGACAGTTCAATATGGACACAAATGTGGCCGTGGACGCCGGTACCGGAAGATGGTGAAGCCAGTTACGTCAATTCTGTCTGTACTCTCTGTTCCGGGCATTGCGGTATCACGGTTCGAAAAATAGATAACCGGGCCGTTAAAATCGATGGGATGAAAGGGCACCCTGTAAACAATGGTGGTATGTGCCTTCTGGGGCTGTCAGGTCTTCAACTTCTTTATGGTCCCATGCGGGTCAAGACGCCTTTAAAAAGAACAGGGAAAAGGGGTCAGGGGCAATGGGAAAAAATTTCCTGGAATGATGCGGTTTCAGAAGTCGTGGAAAAGCTCCGAGACATAAGATCAGAGGGGCATCCCCAAACCGTAGGTTTTATCTCGGGTTCCGATCGGGGCACCGTACCTCGACTCTTTGAAAGATTCCTTACTGCCTATGGTTCACCAAATTTTATGCGCATGCCGTCGGTTCGTGATTCCTATGAACTTACCCAATATCTTATGCAGGGCGTTCAGGCTTTGCCCGGCTTCGATTTTGAAAACACCGACTTTGTCTTGAGCTTTGGAAGCGGTATAATCGACGGCTGGGGATCACCGGTACGGATGTCCAGAGTCCACAGCGCCTGGCAAAGTGCCGACGTGAAAGTTATTCAGATAGAGCCGCGTCTGTCCAACACGGCAGCCAAATCAGACAAATGGATCCCCATCAATCCAGGTGCCGAAGCGGCTCTGGCCATGGGCCTTGCCCATGTTATCGTTAAAGAGGCGTTGTACAATACTGCCTTTATTGAAAATTACGTTGAAGGATTTGATGATTGGAAAAACCTTGTCATTGATAAATACAGCCCGGATACCGTAGCATCCATAACCGGAATAGACAGCAGAACCATTGTAGTTCTGGCTCGGGGTTTTGCCAATGCTTCAAAACCGCTGGCTATTTGCGGGCGGGGCAATGGAACCACCCCTGTCAGCCTTGATGAATGTATGGCAGTGAATGCCTTAAACGCTCTGGTGGGCAACATCAATAAAAAGGGCGGTGTTTGGGCCATTTCCGAACCCGATTATATCAATTGGCCGAAAATTGAAATGGATGCAAAGGCTGCAGCCGGTATGCAGCATGAACGATTGGATGGTGCTGGAAGTAAAATGTATCCGTTTACCCGATATCTGTTGCCACGATTCCCAGAGACCATCGACTCGGGAGAAAAATATCCTTTGCAGGCAATCTTTGTTTCCGGGGCCAACCCTTTGTATACACATCCAGATACCCAAGCTGTCAGAAACGCCTTTGACAAGATTCCCTTGGTAGTCAGTTTTTCTTCTTACATGGATGAAACGGCTCAAAATGCCGACCTTATCCTTCCGAACCACATCTATCTTGAACGCTATGAAGATGTACCAACGCCGGCCGGTATGATTCAACCGGTTATCGGTCTATCAAAACCTGTGGTTGAACCTCAGTTCGACACCCAGCATGTGGGAGATGTCATCATTCAGATGGCCAAAGGGCTGGGCGGCAGCGTCGCAAAAACATTTCCGTGGGAAAGCTATGATTCCTGCCTTAGAGAGACCCTGGGCGACCTTTGGAATTCTTTAATGGAGAAAGGATTCTGGTCAAACACCGGGGCGATGCCTCCGTTCTTTGGAACATCGTATGATACGGCTTCCGGAAAGTTCGAGCTGATAAACAAGGATGCCGGCTCAATTCCCCAATTTAAACCGGTGAGCATCGAGGGCGACGAAAAAGATTATCCCCTTCTGCTCATCCCTTACGATTCCATGAGACTGGCAAGCGGTTTTATTGGAGATCCACCGTTTGTTATGAAAACGGTTGAGGATTACATCCTCAAAGGTAAGGATGGTTTTGTTGAGCTCAATCCAAAAACTGCCAGAAATCAAGGGCTGCGTGAAGGCCAGCGGGTCGTGTTGACCACACCCAAAGGCAAAGCAGAGGTCAAGGTTCATCTTTTTGAGGGTATCATGCCCGGTCTCGTTGCACTGCCGAAGGGTCTGGGCCATACAGCCTGGGATGAATACCTGGCAGGCAAGGGGATAAATTTCAACGCGCTTATCGGTCCGGTTGAAGATCCGGATTCGGGTCTGGATGCAGCCTGGGGAATTCGGGCGAAGTTAGAAAAAGCCTGATCGTATTTAGGGTTGAAGATAGAAGATTTTCTGGCGCATCGGTTAATCTTCACGTTAATGTTGTCAATCTAAAGAGGTTCTGATGAAAGAAGGACGTACACACAAGAAATTCCAGAAATTTGGGATGGTCATTGATCTGGATAAGTGCACCGGGTGCGGCAGCTGCATGGTGGCTTGTATGGCTGAGAACAATGTGCCTTTTAGGAAAGATGAGTCGAACAAACTTCTGAGTATCACATGGATGCGTGTCTATAAATTGACCAACGGAATGCCTTTTCCGAAAACAGATGTATGCTTCCTTCCCAGACCTTGTATGCAATGTGCAGGTCAACATGAAGGACATTCACCCTGCGTATCGGTTTGTCCGGCCATCGCAACGGACTACAGCATGGAATCCGGGATTGTCAGCCAGATCTATACCCGTTGTTTTGGATGCCGTTACTGTATGGCGTCATGTCCGTATCATGCCCGCTATTTCAACTGGTGGGATCCGATCTGGCCCGACGGCATGGAAAAATACCTGAGCCCCAACGTATCGCCTCGTATGCGCGGCGTGGTCGAAAAATGCAGTTTCTGCTTTCACCGATACCAGCTGGCCAAGGACAGAGCGTTTATGGAAGGAAGACGTGAGCTCCAAGAGGATGAATATCAAACCGCATGCACCCAGGCATGCCCTGCCGGGGCCATTACGTTCGGAGATCTGAACAATCCGGGGCATGCGGTGTCCAAGATGGTCGAACCCGATAATAAACACGGCGGCCGGCCGAAAAATCCCCATGCATTCCGGCTGCTGGAGCGGCTGGGCACCAATCCCAAGGTCTATTATCTTTCAAGCCGGGAATGGGTGCGGCGCGCCGGCGATAATTATCTGAAAAGCGAAAAAAAAATCAAAAAGCCGGTACACCACGGTTAACG
>PVMK01132624.1_pt1 | contig 53779 bp, 52 predicted proteins | sample 1853481 | NCBI WGS metagenome assembly PVMK01 (sample SAMN08533507, study PRJNA380276) | Marine sediment metagenome, whole genome shotgun sequencing project.
GGTTAAGATGGTTTAGCTCGTTATGATCGTGAAATCGTTTGGATAAAATTAAATAGTCGATTGGTTGATTAGGCAAGAAAGCCCAAAAAAGGACCTTCGGCCATTGCAGGAATGTTTCGCTTGAGGTTGGAGGCGAATTGGCACAGAGCCTGGCGCATAGGGCAGAGAGTAGAAGGGACTGAAAGCCATAAGGGCTCAAAGCTGAAGGCTCAAGGCTAAATTACCATCGATCTTAACGAACTATACGCTCTAAACGCTCCTAACGATCTAAACCATCAAAACCTTTATATTCTCGGTAAGTTGTAAAAATTCCGAGACATAACTTTTGGCATTTTAGCTTTTTTAAATATAAATTTGTCTGGGGCCAATGTGGTTTCAGCTAATTACAAGGAGGTAATTCTGATGTCTATTGAAGATAAAGTAAAAAAGATTATTGCGGAAAAACTGAGTGTTGATATGGAAGAAGTCGTTCCTGAGGCCTCTTTTGTGGATGATCTGGGTGCAGACTCCCTTGATCTGGTTGAATTAATCATGTCCATGGAAGAAGAATTCGATGTCGAAATTTCCGATGAAGATGCCGAAAAAATTACGAAGGTTAAGGATGCCTTTGATTACGTTGCGACACACTAAACTCAATGTGATTGTGCTTCGACGACTTCTCCCCGGATGCTGAAAACCGGCCGTTGGAAAGCCGATGGCTGTTGGAGGCGAGTTGGCATGGGGCATGGGGCAGAGGGAAGAAGCTGGGAAGGTGGGAAGGTGAGAAGCTGGGAAGGTGGCAAGATAAAAGTTGAGAAGATGGGATGATGAGAAGGTGAAAGAAAATAGGAGCTCAAAGCTTAAAGCTCAAGGCTGAAAGCAAAACCACTAACGATCAAAACTATCCAAACGCTCTTAACCATCTTAACGATCTCAACGAACTAAACGATCATAACCCTCTCAACGAACCTAACGATCATAACGATCCAAACGGTCTAAACCATCTAAACGATCACATACGATCAAAACGGTCACGATACACATAACCATCAAACTTTGCCAAATGATTAAACCAAAAAATAAGCGAGTTGTTATTTCAGGATTAGGGCTTGTCACTCCCTTAGGCATTGGTGTCAAGCCCACGTGGGAGTCTCTTTGTGCCGGGAAATCGGGCGTTGGCGAAATTACCCGGTTTGACAGCTCTGCTTTCGCTACCAAGATTGCAGCCGAGATCAAGGATTTCAAACCCCAGGATTTTTTGTCTAAAAAAGATGCTCGGCGTATTGAACTTTTCATTGCGTATGCCCTGGCGGCAACCCGTATGGCCATTGAAGACTCCGGCCTCGTGATCGACAGCACCAATGAAACCAGGGTGGGTGCTATTACCGGGTGTGGACTGGGTGGCCTGAGGTTTATGGAAGATACGGTTTTACAAGTTTCCGAAGAGGGACCCAAACGGGTGAGTCCATTTTTTGTTCCCATGATGATCGGCAACATGGTTCCGGGATTGATATCCGTTCATTTCGGCGCCAGGGGCCCCAATTCATCCCTTGCGACTGCCTGCGCGGCCGGCACCCATGCGGTGGGCAATTCTTTTAGGCTGATTCAAAACGGTACCGCGGATGCCATGATCACCGGAGGGACCGAAGCTGTCATCAGTCCTTCGTGCATCGCCGGCTTCAATTCCATGAAAGCCCTGTCCACCCGCAACGATGAACCCGAGAAAGCATCACGCCCCTTTGACAGGGACAGAGATGGTTTTGTGGTCGGGGAAGGCAGCGGTATTCTGATTATAGAGGCCCTCGACCATGCCCTTGCCCGAAATGCGCCCATATATGCGGAAATAACGGGCTACGGCATGACCGGCGACGCGTATCACATGACCTCACCCTCACCGGACGGCGATGGAGCTGTTCGCTGCATGACGGCTGCTCTTGAGGACGCCGGAATCGACGGTAACCGGATCGACTACATCAATGCCCATGGGACTTCCACCCCACTCAACGACCTGTATGAAAGCCGGGCGATCAAAACTGTTTTTAAAGAGCACGCCTATTCTTTAGCGGTGAGTTCCACCAAATCAATGACCGGTCATTTGCTGGGGGGAGCCGGGGGAATTGAGACGGTGTTTACGGCACTCACCATATATGAAGATATGATTCCACCGACTATTAATTATGATAATCAGGACGATGAGTGCGATCTGGATTATGTGCCCAACGTAGCCCGCAACACAAAGGTTGAAAATGCCATGACCAATTCATTTGGTTTCGGCGGCACCAACGCTACGCTGATTTTAACAAAATATAAGGAATAAACATGTCGGCAAGCGCAATTCAAACACCCGTTATTATCGGCTGTGATCACGCGGCCTACCCTTTGAAGGAAAAGGTTAAAGCGCATCTTATCAAAAGAGCCATCGATGTGGAGGATGTGGGCACCGATAGCGAAATCTCGGTGGATTATTCCGACTTTGGCGCCAAAGTGGCATCTCAGGTTTCGACGGGGAGATACGACCGGGGGATTCTGCTTTGCGGTACCGGTCTGGGAATGTCAATGGTGGCGAACAAATTTCCCCATGTTCGAGCCGCCCTTTGCAATGATCTTTTTTCTGCCATTATGAGCCGTCGCCACAACGATGCCAATATTCTGGTCATGGGTGGACGGGTGATTGGAGAGGCCCTGGCCGGGGAGATTGTCAATGCCTGGCTCGAAACTCCCTTTGAGGGGGGTCGACATCAGGAACGCATCAATAACTTCGAAAGCTTCGAGAGGATTGAACAGCGTTTGGGAGAGAATTAGAGGATTAAAACTCAACATGGCAAAAGAATCTCGTCCCTCCTGGGGAACCTATTTCATGAACATTACCAATCTTGTTGCCGAGCGTTCCACCTGCCTCAGACGAGCAGTGGGGGCCGTCCTCGTTAAAGACAAGCGCATTTTGTCAACGGGCTATAACGGCGCACCCACCGGTTTGAAACATTGTCTCGAAGTCGGTTGCTTGCGGGAACAGTTAGGTATCGAATCCGGGAAAATGCACGAACTGTGCCGTGGTATTCATGCAGAACAAAACGCCATTATACAGGCCGCTTACCACGGTGTATCCGTCAACGGTGCCGTCATTTATTGCACCAACCAGCCATGTTCAATCTGTGCACGAATGATTATTAATGCCGGTATTCAAAAGATTTATTACCAATCCGGCTATGCAGATTCTTTGGCCAAAGAACTGCTGGCAGAAGCAGGGATTGAATTGAAGCAAATTACTTCCGATAATCGGGGAGAACGCTCATGAAATGCCCATTTTGTGGAGAAATTGACAACAAGGTTATCGATTCCAGGTTGAGCAAGGATGCCAGCGTGATCCGGCGGCGCAGGGAATGCATTGATTGCAGTCGACGTTTTACGACCTACGAACATATCGAAGAAATTCCCATTATGATCATCAAAAAGGATGGCCGTCGAGAATTATTTAATCGGGAAAAGGTACGCAGCGGGGTAAAAAAGGCCTGTGAGAAACGTGATATCAGCATGAACGTCATCGAAGAGCTCATTGATGACCTGGAACGTGATTTGAGAGAAATCGACGAAAAAGAATTCCCGGCCTCAGTCCTCGGCGAGAAGATCATGGCAAAACTCCACGAACTGGATGATGTCGCTTATGTGCGATTTGCATCGGTTTATCGGGAATTTAAAGATGTGAACGATTTTGTTGCCGAGCTGAAGAGTCTCTTAAGTAATCAAGGAAAAGCAGTTGACAGATGACAGAAAGCAGAGAACCAGAAACCGAAAAACCGACGACAGGTGGTAGCGGATAGACAATAGAGTACGCAAGTAAGATGCCAGAGGGTCCAAGGCTTTGGCCGGTGGAAGTTTGAGGTTGGAGGCGGAGAAGCTCAAGGCTGAACTACTAACGATGATACCGGCCTGAACGCTCTCAACGATCCAAACCATCAAAACGAACATAACGATCCTAACGCTCTAAACGATCCCAACGAACTAAACCATCTTAATCTGTCCTCTGTCTTCCGACCTCTGATTTCCGAGAAATTATGGATGATCGTCATTTCATGAATATGGCTCTGGATCTTGCAGCCAAGGGCGAAGGCTTTACGTCTCCGAATCCTATGGTCGGCGCCGTGGTGGTAAAAGACGGCCAGGTCGTGGGCCGTGGATACCACAAGATTGCCGGTGGGTCCCATGCAGAGGTTAATGCTCTTGACGCCGCCGGTGATCTCGCGGAAGGGGCCACCCTTTACGTTACACTCGAACCCTGCAATCATACCGGGCGCACTCCCCCCTGTACCCGTAAGATACTGGAGCTGGGCGTCGGACGTGTGGTAGCGGCCATGAAAGATCCCAACAAAAAAGTGACCGGGGGTGGCGCTGAATTTCTAGAACAGAACGGGGTGCAGGTTACCACAGGTGTTTGCAAGGCGCAGGCCAAAAAATTGAATGAAGCCTTTATCAAATACGTTCGCACCGGTCGCCCTTTTGTCATTGCAAAATGTGCGGCAACCCTCGATGGGCGGATGGCCACCCGTACGGGGGACTCCAAATGGGTAACCGGGGAAACGGCCAGGCGGTTCGTTCATCAATTGCGTCATAGGGTGGATGCCATCATGGTCGGTATCAATACCATCCGCAATGACGACCCGAGCCTGACAACCCGCCTGGCCGGTCTGCAAAGCAGTGATCCTGTGCGGATCATTCTGGACACCCATCTGTCCATTTCACCGGATGCACGGGTATTGCGGCAGGCATCCGCTGCGCCTACGATTCTGGTGGCCGGTCCCGCAGCAGTGGGAAATAAAAAGAGGGCGCTTGAGAAAACAGGCGCCCGGGTGATTGAAGCATCGCTTAAAAATGATCTGATTGATATGAACGCATTAATGGAGCAGCTTGGTGCCATGGAGCTTACCAGTCTGCTTATCGAGGGCGGCAGCCGGGTGCTGGCCTCCGCATTCAACGACGCTGTTGTGGACAAAGTGTTCTTTTTTTATGCACCTAAAATCTTGGGGGGCGATGACGGCGTTCCCATATGCAGCGGACCGGGTGTGGAATTGATGAGCGAATGTATAGCGATCAATGATATCGCCGTCCACCGGCTTGGTGATGATGTACTCATAGAAGGATATGTTAAATAGGCCCTTATCGGGTTTTATCTGACAACATGTTGTAAGGAATGTAAGGTTTCAGGTGTTCCGCCGCGGATTCAGGTTTCAGCAATTAAAAAATTTCAAATAACAAATCTCAAATTCCAAACAAATCACAATGACCGAAATTAAAAATACCAAACAATTGGTTTTTGATCTTATTTGAAATTTGGATATTGTAATTTAGTGCTTGTAATTTGTTATTTCGGGTTTATCCGAGCTAGTTGCTCGTGATCAGTTGCCAGTTGTAAATTGCGGATTAGTTCTTATATTTTGTTCGTTTGGATGGTGAATTCCAAAAATGCTGAAAGCTGACAAGATAGAAGGTGAGAAGGTGAGATGACGGGCCTCCAGCCGTTGGAGGAGCGCTTTGCTTTAGGTTGGAGGCAAAAGCCAATAAAGCTCAAAGCTGGCAAGATAGAAGTTGAGAAGATGGGATGATGAGAAGGTGAAAGAAAATAGGAGCTCAAAGCTCAAGGCTCAAAGCAAAACCACTAACGATCAAAACTATCCAAACGCTCTTAACCATCTTAACGATCTCAACGAACTAAACGATCCAAACCATCTCAACGAACATAACGATCTCAACGCTCTTAATGTACCAAACCATTACAACGGCCAAGTCAATGTTTACGGGAATTATAGAGGGTCTGGGTACCATTGCAGGTATCCGGTCTTCCGGACAGGGAAAACGCCTGGCAATTGAAGCGGATTTTTTTCTGGATCAGACAAAAATCGGTGACAGCATATCCGTCAGCGGAGCCTGCCTGACCGCAGTGAAAATCGACGGCAAACGCTTTGAGGTTGATGTTTCGCCGGAGACGCTTCAAATAACAACTTTTGGTCAAGCAAAAGTCGGTGAACGTCTCAATATCGAGCGGGCCATGCGGCTTTCGGATCGTATTGACGGGCATCTGGTGTCCGGTCATATCGACGGAACGGGTATCGTCAAGCAACGGGAATCCCTGAGCAACGCAGTCATCATAACCATCGAAGTTGACGAGTTGCTCACACGATATATGATTACCAAGGGCTCGGTTGCCATGGACGGTATCAGCCTGACCATCAATACCTGTGAATCAGACAACTTTTCCGTGAGCATCATACCCCACACGGCCAAGTTGACGACCATCGGTTTTAAAAACAAAGGTGACCGGGTGAACATTGAAACCGATATGATCGGAAAATATGTTGAACGGTTTATGAGCGGTATGCCAGGGCGGAGCAATGAGAACAGTTCGAAACAAACATTTATTGATCACGCGTATTTAGTCAAAACCGGCTTTATTGATTAGCTCCTTACAGGCCGATTGTTTGACTAAACATATTTTTAGGAACTGAACATATTTGGAGATAAGAAGGAAAAATGCCACAACTAAGTACTGAAGAGGCCATAAAAGAAATCAAAGAAGGCCGAATGGTTATCCTGGTGGATGATGAGGACCGGGAGAACGAGGGTGATCTTTGTATGGCGGCAGAGAAAGTGACGCCTGAGGCCATCAATTTCATGGCCAAATACGGCCGTGGACTCATTTGTCTGTCTATGACCGCGGACAAAATAGACAGCTTGGAACTGCCTCCGATGGTGGATATCAATACATCTCCCTATGGGACCGGTTTTACCGTATCCATCGAAGCTCGATGTGGCGTGACCACTGGGATTTCGGCCGCCGACCGGGCTACTACGATATTAACGGCCGTAGCTGCTGATGCCAATCCTCGTGATCTGGTACGGCCCGGCCATATTTTTCCCCTCCGGGCCAGAGACGGGGGGGTGATGGTGAGAGCCGGTCAGACGGAAGGCTCTGTTGATATGACGCGTCTGGCGGGTTTGCAGCCTGCCGGTGTCATCTGTGAAGTTATGGATGAAGACGGAACCATGGCCAGAATGCCGACTCTGGAAAAATTCAGTGAAAAACACGGGATTGGTATTTGCACCATCGCGGATCTAATTGAATATCGGATGCGCACGGAATCTTTTGTGCACCGCTCCGCAGAAACTATAATTCCGACTTCGGTTGCCGGTGATTTTAAAGCCATTGTCTATGAGAACGATGTGGACAGCTTGTTGCACATTGCTATGGTCAAAGGCGTCATCGAACCGGAAAAACCCATACTGGTGCGCGTCCATTCTGAGTGCCTGACCGGTGATATTTTCGGATCCATGCGTTGTGATTGTGGGCAGCAGCTGCACCAGGCTATGTCTAAAATGGAAGAGGAAGGCAGCGGGGTGCTGCTGTATATCCGACAGGAAGGCCGCGGCATTGGTCTGATTAACAAAATCAAGGCCTATGCGCTGCAGGACGAGGGTTTTGATACCGTTGAAGCCAATGAGAAACTGGGTTTCGCACCGGATATGCGAAATTACGGCATCGGGGCGCAAATTCTGGTTGATCTGGGTGTCCAAAAAATGAGGCTTCTGACCAACAATCCCAAAAAAATGGTGGGTCTTGACGGATACGGTCTGACTATTGTTGAACAGGTCCCAATCGAAGTCGCCCCTAATGAATTCAACAAGTGTTATCTGGAATGCAAAAAAATAAAAATGGGGCACATGTTGAATGTGGATGCTAACTCCTAATGGGGTTGGATCGTTTGGATGGTTAGGATGGTTTAAAGCTTTTAGATGGTTGGAGCAATAGGGAAAGACGCTGAAAGCAAATAAAAGCCCAAGGCTCAAGGCTGAAAGCTCAAAGGAAAGCCTTCGGCGGTTGGAGGTTAGCGGCAAATTGGCATAGAGCGGAGAGCATAGTTGAAGGTTGGGCAGAAAAGGGGTAACTTCCTTTTTCCCTCAATCAACTAATCAACGAATTGACCAATCAACCAGACCAGATTCAACGATGATACCGGCCTGAACGCTCTCAACGAACTAAACGATCCAAACGAACATAACGTTCTAAACGAACTAACACCGAAAGGAGCGTACATGCCGAAATTCCATGAGGCGAAACTCATTGCCGAGGGTAAAAAGTTTGCTTTGGTTGTCAGCCGTTTCAACGATTTTATCACCGAAAAGCTCTTGAGCGGTGCACTGGATGCGCTGGTTCGAAGTGGCGCCGCAGATGAAGACCTCGAGGTGATCAAGGTCCCGGGAGCTTTTGAAATTCCGTTGGTGGCCAAAAAAATGGCAAATACTAAACGTTTTGATGCTGTAATTTGCCTGGGTGCTGTCATAAGAGGTTCAACACCGCACTTTGATTACATCAGTGCCGAAGTATCCAAGGGTGTTGCCATGGTCGGCATGGAGTCTGAAATTCCGGTTATTTTCGGTGTTATTACCACCGATACCATCGAACAGGCGATCGAACGTGCCGGCACCAAAGCAGGCAATAAGGGCTGGAGTGCGGCCATAGATGCCGTGGAGATGGCAAACTTGTTTGAATTGATTGATTGAAGCACCCATGGGCACTCGTCGTAAGGCACGAGAGCTTGCCATGCAAGCACTCTTTTACATGGATATGCAAAAGGATGCATCCGAAGAGATGCTGGAATACTTTTGTGGCTGCTTTTGCACTTCGAAAAAGTCACGGCCGTTCTTTATGAAATTGGTAAATGGTGTTTTAGAGACAAAAGGCCGGATCGATGCGCTGGTTGAGCACTATTCCCAAAATTGGAAAATTAACCGTATGTCTTGTGTTGATCGCAATGTGATGCGCATTGCGGTTTACGAAATGCTGTACTGTGATGATATACCACCAAAAGTGTCCATCAACGAAGCCGTCGATATCGGGAAGAAGTTCGGTACGCAAGAATCCGGGGCATTTATCAACGGTATTATGGACAGCATCCGAGGGGCACTGGAAAAAGAGGGTCCCCTAAAAAAGGTTGAGATTACAGGGGATGATGCGGTTGAGTAAATTTAAAACTGAACTGTAATTGCGAATCGAAGCCCCAACCCGGATAAACCGGAACCAAACAGGAAAAATTAATAAGACGCTAAGCTTTTTGTGAGACGACGCTCGGAAAAAGTGGCCCATGAAGGGCAGCAAACACGCTGATAAGTTAATGTCGCAAATTATAGGTGTCAGGTTTCGGGTGTCAGGAAGGCGAGTCGCAAAGTCCTGAAACCTGAACACTGACACCTGAAACCTAACGTTTCTTACAACATGTTGTTAGAAAAAACGCGATAAGGGCCTAAGGAGGATGATTTGATCATTAAAACGCTGACTGTTGGACCGATCCAGGCAAATTGTTATATTCTGGGCTGTGAAGAGACATTGGAGGCGGCGGTTATAGATCCCGGAGACGAAGCCGATCGAATTTTACATGCCCTGGCTGAGTCAAGTTTGACTGCCAAACTTATTATCAACACCCATGGTCATTTTGACCATGTCAGCGCAAATAAAAGGCTAAAAGAGGTAACCGGCGCACCGATTCTCATCCATTCTCTCGACGCGCCGATGCTCAACCAGCTTTCCAGCAGCGCTGCCGCCTTTGGTCTTGCGGCAGATAACTCCCCCGGACCGGACAAGGAGCTTAATGACGGCGATGAAGTCACATTCGGCAATACGCTTTTAAAGGTGATTCATACCCCCGGTCACACGCCGGGCGGTATTTCTCTTTATGCCGCTGATTTTGTTTTAGTTGGAGACACTCTATTTGCAGGCTCAATCGGCCGCACCGATTTTCCGGGAGGCAGCTTTGAGGCGCTCAAGGAAAGTATCCGTCAAAAGCTGTTTGTTCTGGGCGATCATGTTAAGGTTTATACGGGACATGGGCCGCCCACAACTATCGGGGAAGAAAGACGCTCCAATCCGTTTGTAGGGGGAAAATGCCTCCTACTTCGGCTAAGGGCTGGGGGGGGAATTGTTTATTTTCATAAAGGCTTTTTAAGCCCATTTTTGTTCCTCTACAAGTTGGGTGCAATTTTAGATTTTGGAATTCGGATTTTAAATTTAAGGAATTCTGTCCATAATAAATTGATAGAGCGTAGCGATTCCATCAATCCGAAATTCGCAATCTAAAATTCCAAACTATGACTCGTGACGTCATAGGAATAAAAACAGGATGAATTTATAAGAGCTCACTCCAATTCTCCCAATTTTGCCTGTATCTCCCCTTGCTCGATTCCCCGTCGTTTTAAGATGTCGTAGTAAATCATAATCTGTTTGATATAACGGACGGGTTCGGTACCCCGGCAGTAACCATATTTAGAGTTTTTATAATATTTGCGAAAGCGTAACAGAGGCAGGGTTTTTGCCAGCGATTCCCAGGAGTCCGGGTCAAGATTCATTTTGACCGCCAGTTGGCGGGCATCTGCGATATGGCCCTGACCGACATTGTAGGCAGCCAGAGAGATGAGCAGTCGATCGGTTCCATCTGCATCGTCAAAAAGATCATAGAGTTTTTTTAAATGCTGCACCCCGGCATTGATATTTTCCACGGGGTTGTAAATATCTCTAACACCCAGACTGCGGGCTGTGCTCGACAAAAGCTGCATCAAACCCTTTGCACCGGCAGGGCTTTTAGCCCGGGGATTTAGATGGGATTCTTGATATATCTGAGCGGAAATCAAGCGCCAGTCAAAGCCGTGTTTTTTTGCAGCCGCCTTTATAAACGGGCTGTAACGGGATAGCCTGGTTTTAATTCTGCGGTGAAAGATGCTCAGATCGACGTAATCAAAGTTTGCGACATCGCCATAGTATTTATTGTAAATCTCTTCGTATTTACCGTTTTGTTTTATAATTCTGAAAAATGAATTGATTTTTGTCTTTAATCGGCGGGCTTCGGGATGCACCGCCCAACCCAGTTGCTGTAAATCATTGATCGCGCCTGCCATAATTGCACCGGGATAATGACGCCGGCTCAGCAGGGCAACATTGCTGTCGGCAACGGTAAATTCGATTTTTCCCCTATCCACATGCTGTATCAACTCTTCCGTGGGTAAATCGTGATGGAGTTCGATGGTAAAATCAATCCCCTGTTTTTGGAGTTCCTCAAGTCGTTCCTGGTAAGATGTGGCCGTTCGAACATGGATGGTCTTGCCGGAAAGATCCTCCAGTTTTTTGATTCTTGCACTGTTGCGCCGGGAAATGATGTGTTGCTGGATATCCATATATCCATTTGAAAAAGCAGTCTGTTTTTGTTTTTTGGGAGTAATGGTCATGCCTGCCGCGATAAAAGCACCGGTCCCATTCTCCAACGCCGAGACCATTTCTTCCCAATCTTCAGTGATTTGCACTTTCAGTTTGACTCCCAGATAGTCAGCAAACTCCTTTGCCAGCTCATATTCAAATCCCATGGGTTCTTCGCGATAAGTATAGTAACAATGCGCAGAGTTGCGGGTAATCACTGTAATTTGTCCGGTTTTAATAATTTTGTGAAGCGTGTTAAATTTGTATTCGTTGAGGATTGGACTCATCACGTAAAATACGGCAAGCAACCACAATGCGAGAATAATGAACTGGGGGGCAGGCCGACCGCGAAAAATCTTATTGATTGCCGATGTGATCATTATTGTTTGAATAGGTTGTGGGGTTATGAGCGTTTAGTTCGTTAGGATCGTTATGTTCGTTTAGTTCGTTATGTTCGTTGAGATGGTTTTGATCGTTTGGATCGTTGAGAGCGTTCAGACCGATATCATGGTTGAATCTGGTCTGGTTGATTGGTTAATTCGTTGAATAGTTGATTGGGTTGTGAGTTGGGGATTGATTGAGGTGGAAAGGAGGTTAAAGGTTAAAGGCTAAAGGTCAAAGTCAAAAAAGTTGATTGGTTGATTAGTTGTGAATTCTGAATTATTAGTTTTGAATTTAAAATTAAGCATTAATAATAAAAAATTATTTTTTTGCCTTTCATCTTCCCACCTTCTATCTTTTATCCTTTCACCTTTCACCTTTATCCTGTTCCGCCTCCAACCTAAAGCGACTTGTCAGGGCGTAGCTCGAAGAGCGAAGCCTGAAGCGCTCCTCCAACGGCCGTAACTCCTTAATCTCACCTTCTCATCATCCCATCTTCTCAACTTCTATCTTGCCACCGTTCACCTTTGAGCTCTTTTTTATGTCAGTGTCTGCCTGCCCTGTTAAATCAATCTGCTTCAGAGCCTGCCAGGTCAATTTGCTGCTAATCACAGCGTTGTATGTTTAATACCGGCCAAAGTGCATTTAACTGGGGTGGCTAATTTTGCTTTGAGCCTTGAGCTTTGAGCCATTAGCTTCTCTGCCTCCAACCTAAAGCGACTTGTCAGGGCGTAGCTCGAAGAGCGAAGCCTGAAGCGCTCCTCCAACGGCCGAAGGCCCTTCATCTCACCTTCCAATCTTCCCAGCCTCTCAGCTTCCCATCCTCCCTCCTGCTAAAACGCCCCCAGCTGACACGACTTTAGCTTAATGTCGAGGGCCTCACAGGCCGCGCTGACGGCCATTCGCGGTACGTTGAACTGGTGTGCAATGTCCCAGGCAGCGCGGCATGAAAGTTTTTTTTCCACCAAAGCCACGCGGATAGCTTCTTCCAGATCCCGGCTCTGGGGTGATTTTGGTTTCACCGTTTTTTTACCTGGATTGTATCCAAATAAACCCAGCTGGCATTTGACTAATCTTATATCCAGCAGATCTATCCCTTTGCCGACATCGGCCGGAGTCGCTTTCAGTTCTTCTGCTATTTGAAAGGCAACGGCACATGGAATTTCATTGTTTTTGGTTTTATCTTCAACTTTTTGCTTTAATGCGGGGTCTATCTGTGTATCAGCACCGTGCTTTTCTGAAAATTTTGGTCCTTGCTCACGTGTCATTTCATATCTCCTTAATAATGTGGTTGGGCTAATTTTACTTGAATAAAATCATGTGGTTTGATAATTTATAATTTTTGCTCAAGTATACCATATTTTCAATTCGGTTTGCAATCGGAAGCTTAGATGCATATCATACCGGATAATAAGCATATTTTTAAACCTGAATTATTATGGCTTTCGTCTTTACCCGTAAAAAAACATGTCAGATAAAAGTCGGAAATGTTCCTGTGGGGGATATGGCGCCAATTGCGGTGCAATCCATGACCACTACACCGACGGCGGATGTTGACGCCACGGTCTGCCAGATCAAGCGTTTGCAAAATGCCGGGTGTGAAATTGTAAGAGTGGCGGTACCGGATCATCAGGCCGCAGAGGCCATCCGAGCCATCAAAAAAGAAATTTTAATTCCGCTGATTGCCGATATCCATTTTGACCACCGGTTGGCCATTGCCGCAACCCTGGCCGGTGCGGATGCCTTGAGGATTAATCCCGGCAATATTGGAAGTGCTAAAAAAGTGAGGGCCGTGGTGGACTGTGCCGGAGATGCCGGCATTTCGATTCGTATCGGTGTCAATTCCGGTTCCCTGGAAAAAAATATCCTTAAAAAATATAACGCTGTCACCGCCGAAGCCATGGTCGAAAGTGCCCTGGGCCACATCGAACTGTTGAACTCTTTTGGTTTTCACCAGATAAAAGTTTCCTTGAAAGCATCCGATGTTTCCCGTACGGTTGAAGCCTACCGGCTGTTGTCTGCAAAAACCGATTTGCCGCTGCACGTCGGAGTGACCGAAGCCGGCTCTCTTTATAGCGGCATTGTCAAGTCTGCCCTGGGCATCGGGACGCTGCTGGCGGAAGGTATCGGTGATACGATTCGGGTATCATTGACCCGGGATCCGGTTGAAGAAGTACGGGTAGGCTATGAAATTCTCAAGGCATTGGGCCTTCGGCAGCGTGGACCGGAGATCATCTCCTGTCCTACCTGCGGGCGCTGCAATATTGAATTATTTGATATTGTCGAACAGGTGGAAACAGCCTTATTGTCTACCGCTTCTCCGATAAAAATTGCAATAATGGGATGTGTGGTAAACGGACCCGGAGAGGCCCGGGAGGCCGACATCGGTATTGCCGGTGCGGACGGAAGCGGGGTCCTTTTCAGGAAGGGAAAAGTTGTCAAAAAGTTTCCCCAGGAAAAACTGGTTGAAGTTCTGCTGGCTGAAGTGGAAAAATTTGAGAGAAATCGAAAGGAGCAAAATGGGAAATAATGTGCGGACGGCCATCACGCCGAAAAGAGCGGAAGATTATCCGAATTGGTACCAACAGGTGATTAAGGCATCCGATTTAGCGGAGCGCTCTCCGGTTAGAGGATGCATGGTCATCAAGCCCTGGGGCTATGCGATTTGGGAAAACATCGTACGCGTGCTTGATGATATGTTTAAGGCAACCGGTGTCAGAAACGCGTATTTTCCGCTGTTTATCCCTTTGAGCTTTTTGGAAAAGGAAGCCGCGCATGTGGAAGGCTTCGCCAAAGAGTGCGCAGTGGTTACCCATCACCGGCTTGAAAAAGGCCCGGGCGGAGCGCTGGTCCCTGCCGGCCCCTTAACGGAACCGCTGGTGGTGCGACCGACTTCCGAAACGATCATCGGAGACTCTTTTTCTAAATGGATCAGCAGTTATCGCGATCTTCCCGTCCTGATCAACCAATGGGCCAATGTGGTTCGATGGGAGATGCGGACACGATTGTTTTTAAGGACCAGTGAATTTTTATGGCAGGAAGGACACACCGCCCATGCGACCAGCGCAGAAGCGGTTGAACGAACGAAGCTGATGCTTGACGTTTATGCAAAAATGGCGGAAGATTATCTGGCCATGCCGGTTATAAGAGGCCGTAAGACTGCGGCCGAACGGTTTCCCGGAGCAGTGGATACGTTTTGTATCGAGGCCATGATGCAGGATCGCAAAGCTTTGCAGGCAGGCACCTCGCATTTTCTGGGCCAGAATTTTGCCAGAGCATCAGAAATACGTTTTCAGACGGCCTCGGAAACCGAAGACTATGTCTGGACCACTTCATGGGGTTCTTCCACCCGTTTGATCGGGGGGCTGATCATGATACATGGCGACGATGATGGTATCATCTTACCCCCCAAAATTGCTTCTGCTCATGTGGTGCTGCTGCCGATCATCAGAAAATCCGATGATCGGGAAAACGTAATGGCCTACACTGAGCGTTTGGCCGGACAGCTGCGGGAAATATATTATCACCATCGAAAACTTGTTGTTGAAATCGACAATCGCGATATCGGGGGGGCTCGCGGCTGGGATTGGATTAAAAAGGGAATACCGTTGCGGGTTGAAATCGGCCCCCGAGACATCGCCCGGGATTCTGTATATGTGGCACGGCGTGACAAGGCCCATAGTGAAAAAGTTTCCCGGAAAAAGGATCAGTTTGTCGGAGAAATAACCAATATTCTAGATGAAATACAGAACGGGCTTTTTGCACGGGCACAGAAGTTCAGCAACGAACATACTCAGCCCTTTGATGACAGCAAAGCCTTTTACGATTTTTTTACCCCGAAAAATTCACAAAAGCCGGAAATCCATGGTGGTTTTGCCGCATCTCCCTGGTGTGGCAAAGAAGCATGCGAGCTAAAATTAAAAGACGAGCTTGGAGTGACCATCCGCTGCCTTCCTATTGAACAGGAAAACAGTAAAGGCTCTTGTATCTGTTGCGGCGAGCCGGGTAACATCCGTGCGGTTTTTGCTAAAGCGTATTAATGATCCGAATTAACAATATCATAGATAAAATCAGCGAGTACCATCCGGAAGCGAATCTGGATATCATCGACCGCGCCTACATCTATTCCGCCCGGGTGCATGCGGGCCAGGTACGCCTTTCCGGCGAGCCCTATCTTTCTCATCCGCTGGAAGTGGCCGGGATACTCAGTGACATGAAACTGGATGTCACCAGTGTTGCAGCCGGTCTCTTACATGATGTGATTGAGGACACCCAGGCGGTCCCGGAGGAAGTCGAAGAACTGTTCGGCTCTGAAGTTATGCACATCGTCTCCGGTGTCACCAAACTCAGCGGTCTTTCTTTTCACAGCACCCGGGCGCGACAGGCCGAGAGCCTTCGTAAGATGTTTTTGGCCATGGCCGATGATATTCGGGTCATTCTGATCAAGCTGGCCGACCGGCTTCACAATATGCGCACCCTCCAATTCCACAAACTGGATAAAAGGAAAAAAATTGCCGGGGAAACGCTTGACATTTATGCGCCCATTGCCGCGCGTCTCGGTATTTACTGGATAAAAAATGAGCTTGAAGAAACCTCATTTAAATATTTTCAGCCGGAGGAATATAGCCGGATTCAAAACCTGGTGGCCAAGTCCAGAACAGAGCGCACAAAATACATGGAAACCGTCAAAAGCTACATCAAAAAAAAGATGGATGAGGCCCATTTGGAATGTGAGGTATTGGGGCGCAATAAAAATTATTACAGTATTTTCAACAAGATGGTTTCCCAGAATCTTCCTTTTGAAGAAATTTATGACATTATTGCTTTTCGAATCATCCTCGATTCTATTTCCCATTGTTATGAATCCCTGGGACTGATTCATTCCATGTGGAAACCCATCGATCACAAGTTCAAGGATTATATCGCGCGTCCCAAGGCCAATATGTACCAGTCTTTGCATACCACGGTTGTAGGGCCTTTTGGTGAGCGCATCGAAATCCAGATACGAACCTGGGAGTTGGATCGGGTTGCCAAATCCGGCATCGCTGCGCACTGGAGTTATAAAGAAGGCAAACGCATCGATGAAAATATCAGTGAAAAATTTGCCTGGATCCAGGATCTCGTTGAAAACCAGGAAAATTTCCGGGACCCCGGCGAATTTCTGGAAAATGTACGCATTGATCTGTTTCAGGATGAAGTGTATGTGTTCACTCCTCGGGGTGAGATCAAAACCCTGGCAAACGGCGCTACCACGGTTGATTTTGCTTACATGATTCATACGGAAGTCGGCAATCAATGTACCGGCGCTAAAGTGAACGGTCAGTTGGTACCTCTGGTCTATCAACTGAGGACGGGTGATATTGTCGAGATTACAACCTCGAAAAATCATCACCCCAGCAAGGATTGGCTGAAATTTGTCAAAACCGTCAAGGCGCGGTCAAAAATCCGTCAATGGATAAAGACCCAGGAAAAAGAGCGCAGTATTACCCTGGGCCGGGAGATGCTGGAAAAGGCTTTTCGCAAGGAAAAATTGAATTTTAACAGCCTGGCCAAGACCGCGGAGTTGGCAGACGTCGCGGCTCATTTTGGTTTTAAGACGATTGATGATTTGATTGCCAATGTGGGTTACGGCAAAATTACACCCCTTCAGGTCGTACGCAAATTTGCTCCCAAACCGCAGGCGGAGAACGTTCCGGAATCGATATTCAACAAATTCATAGGACGGGTGAGCCGCAAAAAGAAGCTCCAATCCGGCGTGCTCGTCAAAGGTGTGGATGATATACTGATAAAGTTCGGTAAATGCTGCCAACCGGTTCCCGGCGATCACATTATCGGCTATATAACAAGGGGTTACGGGGTGACGGTCCATCGCACCAATTGCGTCAATGCGCTGGAAATGAATCCCGAACGCCAAATTGAAGTCGATTGGAATCAGGAAGCCAGCGAGATGTATCCGGTGAAGATCCGAATTATCTCGCATGATCGGCAGGGACTGTTGGCGGATCTTGTCGGCAATATCAGCAAATACGGTGCTAATATCCTCCAGGCTACTTCCGATACCCGTGACAGCAAAATAGTCGACAGCTTTTTTACCATCGGGGTGGAGGATATCAGCCATTTGGAAAAAATTTTGTCGGCAGTCAGGAAGGTTAAACTCGTACAGGACGTAAAAAGGATTGGCTAAGACTTGATTGAATATTGATTATTGAAAATTGTATATTTAATGAATCGCTATGCTCTGTCTTTTTTAAATCGACAGCACTCCACAAATATTCAATATGCAATCGAAAATATTCAATTGTTAAGGGGCCTTTACCACATATCCGGACTTGATGCAGCTGGTACAGGCTACTATTTTCTTGACATGGCCGTTAGAAATCGCTCGCACACGCTGTAAATTCGGGTTGAATCTGCGTTTGGTTAGATTGTGAGCATGGCTCACATTATGGCCCACCATGGGTTTTTTGCCGCATATTTCACATACTCTGGACATGATTGCTATCCCTCATAATAATTCTTAAAATCAATGTTGGTTGAATAGTTAACTTGCAAATATAGTATATGCTTAAACCACCAACTTTTACACTAAAATCGTAAAGGTGTAAAGTGTTTTTTTTTACTCCTCATCTTCAGATAATGAGGCTTCACATTTTGCGATATACTCCAGGGATTCCTGATGGTAGCCTACATCGGGATAATTGGTAAGTACCGACATGAAGCGGTTCAAAGCGGCTTTGAAATGTTTGGATTTATAATAAAAAACACCGATATAGTAATCATTTCCGGCCAGGCTTTTCAAACATTTTGGGATATGTTCAGCACCACTGCGGGCATATTGATCGTTGGGAAACTGTTTGTTTAAACGCTGAAAGGTTTCAAGAGCCTTGCGGGCCGGTGACTGATCACGATCTATCGTGCCGATCTGATCGTAATAGCAAAGCCCGATTTGATAGATGACGTAGGGAATCGCTTCGTTTCGTGGATGCAGCTTTTCAAACTCCTCATAAGCAAATATGGCTTCTTCGTATTGCTCCAGATGATAGTGAGCATCGGCAATTTTTAAGTCTGCCAGAATCGCATATTTGGAGAAGGGATACCAGTCTCTTAATTGCTGAAAATTTTCGATGGCCTCTTTGTAGTCTCCATCTTCGAACGCATCCATTCCCTCCCAGGCCAGTTCCTGAGCAGATCCGGTCTCCTCTTTGCCGGTGATGGCATTCCAGGTCTTTTTCAGAGGGGTACACCCGGAGCCGAGAAACAGTATGATGATTCCGACGACAATGAGGCGTTTCATAGCTCTATTTTTTTAGCTACAGTAATTTATTGACGGCTTCTTCCAATTTTGATTTGGCGACCATGCCCGTGATTTGTTCGACGACATTACCGCCTTTGAAGAAAATGAGCGTAGGGATGGCTTTTATTCCGAATTTACCAGGCGTGACAGGACTGTTGTCAACGTTACACTTTGTAAATTTAATTTTATCGCCGAATGTATTTGCAAGGTCTTCAACCACCGGTCCGATAGCTTTGCATGGACCGCACCAGGGTGCCCAGAAATCAACCAGCACCGGTTTGTCGGATTGTAAAACTTCAGTTTCAAAATTGCCGTCATCTATCTCCATGATACCTTCTGCCATAACATTAGATCCTTTCCTTTGAATTCACAATTTAATCATTATAGTTATGAGGAGGTAGCTTGTCAACCTCGGCGGGATTTATAAAAGGCGAAGAATTGACTATTGAAAATTGAAGAATTAGTACCTACTTTATTCTATCATTGAAAACCTGGTCCTCTGGGCCTCCGGCTCGTAGGGGTACGATCCTACGCCTCGGAGAGCGAAGTCAGAAAAAATTGGCTGTGCCGTGAACATGTGCCCTGGAATGATGGAATACTGGAATGATGGAACACTGGGTTTAGCGGAATGAGATCTGTTTTTATAAAGATGGTACGGATCAGAATTTTAAATCAGACCATCATCCGTTTTTGATTCCCAATATTCCATAAATATTCAATTTTCAATGGTCAATTCAGGCTCGCCCGGACTGGGAGGTATACAAAATGGTTAGAAAAATTCGTATCGGAGCTCTCATTTCGGGTGGTGGAACGAATCTGCAGGCGATCATCGACTCCTGTGATAATGAAAAGATTGACGGGCAGATGGTTTTTGTCGGGTCGGATGATTCTGAAGCCCGTGGCCTTCAAAGGGCCCGTGAAAAAGACATCCCGACATTCGTCGTCGACTATGATTCAATCATCCGGGAATTCAGAAAAGAATCCGGCAAGGCGGTGCTGCCGGATGATTTTGATTTCAAGGAAATATTTTCGAAACAAACCTTCTTTTCTGATCGGGATGATCCGGCCAAAGGCAAATTTTTCTTAATGACCCGTGCTGTTGCTGAAGCCAGGCTGCTGGGTGCGATGCAGCCATATCCTTTCGATCTGCTTGTTTTAGCCGGTTTTATGCGAAATTTAACTCCCTATTTTATTGATCGGGTTAATACTGTACCCAACCAGCCGCGAATTATGAATATTCATCCGGCACTGTTGCCGGCTTTTGCAGGGCTTGATGGATATGGGGATACCTTCCGCTATGGATGCAAGGTTGGCGGCTGCACAGTCCATTTCATCGATTATGGCGAAGATAGCGGGCCGATCATTGGTCAGCGGGCATTTCAAATCCGCTCCGAAGATACAATCGATTCGATCCGGGAAAAGGGGCTAAAACTGGAATGGGAGCTTTATTCGGAATGTATCCAGCTGTTTGCTGCGGGGCGCATCAGGTTGGCCCGCAAGGATTTTGATCTGGGCAAGGGTAAGCAGGTGGTGCGAAGGGTCGTGGTGATAGAGGATTAGAAAGTGAGAAGGTAAGAAGATGAGAAGGTGGGATGGAAGGCCTACGGCCGTTGGAGGCAATGGAATTCGGATTTCGGAGTGCGGAATGCGGAAAATTAAAGCAAAGAGCAGAGCTGAAGTTCAAGATCACAGATCCGCCGTTTTCTGGAGGGCTGGAAGGATTAGGGCGCAAGGCGCACTTACAACTTACAACTCACAACCCCCAACTCACAACCCAATCAACTATTCAACAAATTTACCAATTAACCAGACCAGATTCAACAATGATACCTGTCTGAACGCTCTCAACGGCCCTAACGAACCCAACAATCTAAACGAAAATAACCATCCAAACGATCTAAACCATCTCAACCAACACAACGTTCCAAACCATCAAAACCGGCCTTTTCACAGATACGACCTGGCTCCCAGATAACGGAATTTATAGTATTTGTTTGACATGGAAGAGATGCGGATTTTTCGGCCACTGCTGGGTGCATGCAGAAATCTGTTCGTCCCTATATAAATGCCCACATGGGAAACCCTCCCGCCGCCGGCGGTCGCAAAGAATACCAGATCGCCTTTTGACAATTGACCCGGGGTGACCGGTCTACCGGTTTTCCATTGCTGCCGTGACGATCGCGGAAGTTCCAATCCATTTAAACGGTAAACTACCATGGTCAGCCCGCTGCAATCAAAGCCCGTGTCGGACGATTGACCTCCCCAGCGATAGCGGATCCCAATAAACTGGTTTGCGGTTCTCACAATTTCTTTTCTGAGATGTTCCTTATCGTTGAGTCCACGGGCGGCCGTCGTGTAATCGTTTGGCCCTAAAAGGTAATACTCATCGATAATTCCCACAGCTTTCAGGTTCTCGGCTTTTAGTCGGGCAGTGTTGATTGTCCGGAAATTGCCAATACGCACCTTGTACAGCCCCGACTGATTACGAAAATGGTAGGCGTCTAATCCCTGGGTTTGAAGTTTTTCGGTAAGCCGAACGGCATTGTCTATGCTTGCGAAGGCTCCGACCTGAATGGTGTGGCCCATAGGCGGAAGAGACTTTGGTAAAGGTGTGTGAAATGTATCCTGCGAAACACTCGGCCCACTCCCGCAACCCAATGTAATGGGTAGAATCGCCAAGGCCACCGGGATCATAACCTGCCGCCACCGCAGCTTTTTTAATGGGTGCTGGTTTTGGATAACCATAGGCATCAGTTAATTTTGCTTCGACTCTCTATTTCCAGGTAATGTGAGAAAGCAGGTTTCAGAATATAGATATGCAACAGGAATTGACTATTGAATATTCATTCGAAAATATTCAATTGAAGTTAAGGGGATACCTCCAGCAACATTTTCACGATCACCGGAAAAGCGACAAATGTGCCGATTGAACTGCCCAAATTGGTGAATACGACCACCAGAAGAATTCGCGTTACCTTATTTTTCCAAAATCCTCGAACCGAAAGGATGTCTTCGGGAAGACGTTCTATATCCTTTACTTTCGGTTTACGTGAAAATGCCTCAACCAGCCCTGAGACCCAGCCGGCCGCAATCATCGGGTTTAATGAAGTTAAAGGTGCCGCCAGCATGGAGGCGATAATTGTAACCGGATGAGCCAGGGCCATGAGCGCCCCAAGTCCGGCTAAAATTGCATTGGCGGCGATCCACCAGATAATCATATCTTTTCCGGCCTGTTTACCCCCGTAAAAAAAACCGGCGACAAACATTGCCATAATAGCAGCAGGGATGAGCCATTTTAAGATTCCGGCGATTTTTTTTTGGGCGGCAGCTTTTCGAGTGAAGGGATATCGATGTCGGCGTTCCAGTTTTTCTTGATGCCCGGGATATGGCCGGCACCGACAACCGCCACAATTTTTTTGCCGGGGGCGGTTCGGATTTTAGCGGCAAGGTACTGGTCCCGCTCATTGATCAGGATATCCTTTAAGACCGGTAAAGATTTACCCACTTCAGCCAGCAAGGTTTCGAGGACATCCTCCTGCTTCATTTTTTCGATATCTTCTTCCGTGATTTCGTCAACTTCCCCCAGCGAAAGGATCAATTGAAACATGAGCTTGATTTTGTCCCAGAGTCCCATTTCCCGCCAGGTGCGTGAAAGGGTCGTGCGGATGTCCCGGTCGGCCAGATGAATTGCGGCCCCGACTTCATCCGCCGTTTCAATGGCGGCGATCATCTCTTGGCCGGGCTTAATTTTCAGCTTTTTCGCGATCCGTTTCTGAAACGATGCCAGCAAGAGATTTGAAAGCAAAAGAAATGATTGTTTTTCTTTAATAATTTTAACGATGTCCGTCTCCTGCCAACGCTCCTTCTGGCGGATCGACTGATATCTGGACTGGCACAGTTCAACGCAGACTGTATCGGGGCTTTCCTCTTGAATCACACTGGTTACTTGTTGTGCACTTTCTCTGGAAACATGGGCGGTACCAACCAAAATAACATGTTTGTGGTCATATTCGAGATGGTGCACCATTTTGGAGTTGGTCGTCATTGGCATAAGGTTAAATTTCCTCTTTATTTTTTTAGACTTAAAATATATTACATATGAGCTGGTAAGGCAAGATGAAACTGGGTGTGCAGCAGAGGACCGTTGTCCGTTGCCAGAGAATCTCTTATGAGCTTGGCGGTATCTGATCCATTGATTGAATATTCAATTTTCAATAGTCCATTCCGGCTTGTCCGGGTTAGGTTTTTATGCTGATTTATGATGACATTTACTCCTGGGAAGGCTGGGGGGGGCGTTTGCGTTTGGCCAGTGGGAAATGCCGGTTGCGTATCTTTGATCTCAAAAAGGGCAATACAAAGGGATTGGCACATCTAAAGCCGATGATCGTTATTGTCTCGGATGTTGTCGGTAGCCCGATGTCGGTAAGAAGCTGCAGTGGCCATATCGCTACCAGTATTACCAGTGAATTCAACATCAAACCCCATCGGATGCTGTTTATCGAGTATTATCCGCAGACCGTGTACGGTCAGCATCGAGAACATATAATTGCGGAAAAATACGACCTTGTCGAATTCACCTGGCATCGGGACAAAGCCATTGAACCCAAATGGCGAACGTTAAAACCGCCGTTGCTGGATATGGTTAAAGAGATGGTTTAGATGGTTGTGATCGTTTAGATCGTTTAGATGGTTAAGAACGTTTAGATGGTTTTGATCGTTTGGTTGGTTATTTGGGTTTGTCCTTATTCGGCCGAGTTGAACGGAAATATCGTAATCAACCATCCGTTTTTTTAGCCTCTTACCAACACTCCAAATCCTCAAACCGTTTTATAGCCGTCATAGTGTCCTCCCCATTCTACTCGCTGATAGCTATCAAAGCTGGCATTTAATTCTAACCTTCCCAACCATCATAACGCTCAAAACGATCATAACGATCCAACGAACATCTACATCGGGAAAACGGCAAATATAACCGTACTCCAGATTGAATGGGAAATCATTACCGGCGCCAGGTTTTTAAAACGCCAATACATGGCCCCCCAGAAGGCGCCGGCCACTCCGGCAGCCCCGATCAGCATAAAATTAAACGACCATATGTGGACCCCCGCATAGATGGTAGTTGCCAGAAGCCAGCCCTGCCATTGACCGAAACGAACCATCAGGTTTTTTTGTAAATATCCTCGCCAGTAGAGTTCCTCAGCAGGTCCGGTGATAAAAAAGAGCAACAGCGCAATCCGCCACATGGGTGTTCCGACCCCTTTGTCATATATTCCCCCGATTTGCGGACCGGCAAAAGTCAACAGAACGGTTGAAACCATTTTGCCGAGCCAGAAAATCAGGTACAACACTGAGGCTGATAAAAGGCCTAAAATGAAAGCGTTCGGATTAAATTTCAGATGTTCTTTTCGGTTGGGTTGCAGCCAGAGAGATAGTACGGCCAGGGTGGCCGCCGAAAACGAAATCTTTATCCAGAAAGTGGCCCAGGTAAGGTAAAATGTGACAAACCACAATACCGTCGCCAACAAAACAGTCCCGATCAGCGGGCCGGGTCGATATTCAACGCGATTCAAAAAACCCCCTCCAGAACCAGAGATACGACGAGCAGTACACCAAATGCCGTGTCCAATTGTGCAGTGCGTGCATCTGCGTCCGCCGGTACCTGCTTCATCATTTGATGCAGCAGGCGAAAAGCCAGAGGCACCGACAACAGGACAATCAGAGACCACAGGTAAAGCGGTCCGATAAAAGACATCAGGACGATAGCCAGGTAGGCCAGCACCACCAGGGTCGCGTACAACAAGAGGCTTTTGCGCCGCCCCAGGACAATCGCCAGGGTTAAAATGCCTTTATCGCGGTCATGGATGATATCGCGGATGTTGTTGGCCAACAGCACCAGCGCTACAAGAACCCCAAAGGGCAGGGAAATCCAGAAGGCATTCATGCTGAAAGCCTGGCGTTGGACAAAATAGGAGCCCGCCACCATGAGTGGTCCCCACATTAAAAAAACTGATATTTCTCCCAGAGCACTGTATTTGTATTTTAGCGGCGGAGCCGTGTAGGTGAAACTGCCAAACGCACCGATCAAACCAATCCACAGAAGTTGCCAACCGCGGGTTGCCGCCAGATAGATACCGATTGCTATGGACAATCCATAAAGTACATACGCCGCGCTACGCACCTGTCCGGCATTCAGTTTTCCTTCCACCAGAGGGTGCGGCCGGTACTGGGCGGTGGAAACTTCCCGGGTGTCCACGCCACTTTTAACATCATAGTAATCGTTGATCAAATTAGTGGCGGCATGCAACAAAATTGTGCCAAGCAAAGTAACCAGATACAAAGCCCAGGAAAAACTTCCGTCAATAGCGCCGAGAGCGCCTCCGACGCTGACGGAGATAGCAGTCATTGCAAAAGACCACGGGCGACTGGCCAGAAACCAATTACGATAAATATTCATGTTGATGGTTTAGATGGTTGAGATGGTTGAGATGGTTTAGATGGTTTAGATCGTTATGTTCGTTGAGATCGTTAAGATGGTTAAGAGCGTTTGGATAGTTTTGATCGTTCTTATCTTCTCAACTTCTATCTTGCCACCTTTCTACGGGTATTTTTGTGCCTCTTCGGCAGCTGTGCGTGCCTTTAGGGTGGCCTCTTCAGCTTGCTCAACGGCTGCTTTCGCCTCGGCCAGGGAAGCTTCGGTTTCTGCTTTGAGACGATCAACCCGTTTTCTGAACCTCTTTCTTTTATTTTTGGTGGAGGTGAGTCTGCGAATGTATTCGTTATTGTATTCGTATTCTTCTTGTGCCTGTTGCAGGGTTTTTTGAGCCCGTTCTTCGGCTTCTCTGGCCTGTATTTCAGCCCGGCGCGCTTTTTCTATTTGTTCTTCTCTATCAAATTTACGGCGCAGGTTTTCCCTTTTATGCTGAATCGCCTCTATTTCCTGCGGGGTCTTTTCTTCGTATGTAATCACCTCAACATCTTCCACCCTTTCTATCTCGGAGGGCGGCTGGTCGGCTAAATGCACGATCCCGCTTTCGTCAGTCCAGGTATAAAGTTTTTGCGCGTTGAGGCTTAAAGCTGCCAATAAGGTTAAAAGAAGGCCGACCAATATCGTAAAAGGTTTCATCCGGGCCTCTCTATATTTTTTTAGATTCCGGATTGTCCGTGTTAGGGCACTTTAACTGAGAACCCCTGGCCCAGACCTGATTTCAAGAAGTTGTATCCACGGCATATGTTTTTAATAGCAGAGGGTTGATTTCCTTGATAACGGCCGTCGCACCAGGGCGGGCGTGAACGCTGAACAGATCTACCTATGTGGAATAAATACAGATTTATGATGCTGTCTTGATTATATGGATATATCTCGATACTGTCAAACAGGTCGATTTCCAGTTCTTTCCAATGCATACTTACAGATTCCAGAACTTCTGCAAATCTTTGGCAAATTGTTCCTGATCCCGTACTCTGATGGGCTCCCATTCAGCGGGAAACAAAGATCGATAGCGATGGGTGGCATAGCGCTGGTCAATTAAAAGAACGACACCGCGGTCGTTTTCGGTGCGGATTACCCGTCCGGCGGCCTGAAACACGCGGTTGATACCCGGATACTGGTAGGCATATTCAAAGCCCGCATTATGGGTGTGGCTAAAATAGTCCTTGATCAATTCTTTTTCCAGCGAAATTCCGGGAAGACCGACACCCACCACGGCTGCTCCGGACAACCGCTCGCCCACCAGATCGATGCCTTCGCCGAATATGCCTCCCATCACGGCAAATCCCACCAGGGACATGGGAGAGGTATGCCGGTAGCGGTTTAGAAACTCATCTCTCTCGGATTCGCTCATACCCGGGGTTTGAAGCATGATTTCGCTGTCGGGGCAACAGGGTTTAAAAGATTCAAATACCATCATCATATACTCATAAGACGGAAAGAAAATCAGATAGTTGCCTTTCTTCTGATTGATCAGGGTGTAAATAGCCTGTGAGACCTGCCGTCTGGTTTTTTCCCGATCTCGATAAAATGTGGAAATCCTGTCGGAAATAAAAAGAGTGAGATTTTCGCCGGGAAATGGCGAAGGTATGGTTAAACCGGCGGCGTCTTCATTGCAGCCCAGGATTTTTTTGAAATATGACATGGGAGTCATGGTGGCTGAAAAAAAGATTGCAGCCCTGCAGCGTTTCAAGACGATTTCCAGTTGAGTGGAAGGATCGATGCAAAACAGCTTGAGCTTCAGATCTTTTTTTAATTTTTCATAACAGGTCGCATAACTCTCGTCATATTTTTCAGCTACCCTCATAAAACCTGAAACTGTAAAAAACAAGTCAATCAATTCTTCGCGAAAGGGAACTTTGATGTTGAGGGACAGCCAACGTTCCGTAATTCCAAGAAATCCGCTCAACATGGGATACAGCTCATCCGGCGGCTGTTTCGCATGACGTCCGGCGCCGTGTTCTTCACATTTTTTTCTCTCCCTGACCAACCAGGAGTTAATCTTGCCAAGGACCCTGTATACCTGAGGAAGTTCATATCGAATGGCGCGTCGCACATCCAGCACCGACTGCTTGAAGATTTCCGCCGAAAACATTTCTCGGGACCGGTCGACCAGATTATGCGCTTCATCTATCAAAAACGTGTAATCGTTGTTTTTTTCCTGAAAAAAGCGACGCAGAAAGACCCTTGGATCAAAAGCATAATTATAATCGCATATAATGCAGTCCGCCCAGTTCGACAGTTCCAGGGAAAACTCAAACGGGCAGACCTGATGAGACCGTGCCACTGCTTCTACCGCCGGCCGGGTGAAGGCATCCTGCTGAAACATATCTTCTAGGGCCTCATTGACCCGGTCAAAGTATCCACGGGCAAATTCACATTCTTCCGGATTGCAGGCATCTTCAGGGTTAAAGCAGATCTTACCCTTGGCGGTGATTGTCAGGGATTTGAGTTTGAGCTGCTTTTTACGCAATTCGTCCAGCGCTTTTTCCGCAGCGATCCTTCCGGTGGTGCGGGCTGTCAGGTAAAATATTTTGGAATTCAACCCTTCGGCCATGGCTTTTACGGCCGGAAAAATGACCGCTATGGTTTTTCCGATACCGGTGGCGGCCTGGGCCAACAGCTGGCCGCCATTTTTGACTGTCCGGTAAACATCCACCGCTATCTCGCGCTGACCCGGGCGATAATTGTCGAAAGGAAATTGAAGCCTGCGGATGGATTTATCACGTAATAGTTCCCAGTTTACAAGGGTTTGTGCCCATTGAAGATAACCGGTGACCAGATCTTGAAAAAATGATTCCAGCTCAATTGAGGTAAATTGCTGTTCAAACTTTCGGATTTCTCCGGTGTCTGCCTGATAGTAGGTCAGCTGTGTGCCGATTTCACTCAGATTGTGTTCCTTAGCGTAGATGTAGGCATAGCATTTAACTTGGCCCCAGTGAAGGGGATCCTCGATATTTACGTAATGTTCCAGGCTGCGAGTGGTTGTTTTTATCTCTTCGATCAATACCCGATCCGGTTCAAGATAAACTCCGTCAATCCTGCCGCCGACAGTTAAAGTAAACGGCTCAGTTTCAATCTGATGGGAGACAGCAACTTCAGCCGTATAGTTTTCCGGACGGGATTGCTGAATTTTCTGATGAATTCGAATGGCATCTACCGAACGGGGGGAGGATAAAAATTCAAATGCCAGATCTCCCGTGCGCAGCACGTGCGCAACTAAATCCCGAACCGCTATTTTCAGTGATTTTTTCAAAGGTAACACCGAGTTGAACCAAACCCCAACCCGGACAAGCCGGGACCAAATTGAATATTGATCCGCCTGCGCGGAACTATTGAAGATTTGTGGTATCGCTTCAGGCTTCGCCTTCGGCTACGACCCGACAGCTCGCTCTGTCTTATCTATTAAAACCGATAGAATTCCTTATAAAATACCCAATTAAAATATGAAAATCAATGCAGAATATAGGTTATTTATCATTAAAGTGTTGAAAAATTTTGATTTTTTAGTATTGTTATCTTGACTTTATCTAATTTTGTATACACTAGATGGGGTATACCGAATTCGCACCTAAATTTTTAAAGCTTAACGGCATCTTGCCGGCAATGTGTCGTCGATGTTTTTAACCTGAAGATTTCTGCGCTTGTCGCCGATAAGCTTGCGTGCTTGATTACAGTTTGCCTAAATTCAGATCTCGGATTCAATTATGCGAGGGGGGAGTTTATGACGGATCCAAATCTCCAGCTGAAAAACAAGATCATTCCGATCAAATCGCCATCCCAGGCTATATTTAAGGACATCATCGGCCAGGGTTCCGCCATGCTAAGGATATTCAGGATGGTTGAAAAGGTCGCCGAAAGTGATACCACCATTATGTTGAATGGAGAGACGGGTACGGGAAAAGGTTTAATCGCCAGAGCCATTCATGCCGCCTCGGGTCGAAAAGACAAACCATTTATCCAGATTAATTGCGGCGCAACACCGGAGGGCTTGCTGGAAAGCGAATTTTTCGGATACCGGCGCGGTGCTTTTACAGGGGCCATCTCGGATAAAGCCGGCAAATTCGAAATGGCCAAAGGCGGCACCATTTTTTTAGATGAAATCGGTGACATGAGCGCCGATTTACAGGTAAAAGTGTTAAGGGTGCTTGAAGAAGGTGAATTTGAGCGTGTCGGAGGCAACAGAACCATCAAGAGTGACGCCAGAATTATTGCCGCCACACACCGGGATTTGGAAGAAGAAGTTCAAAAAGGAAATTTCCGTGAAGATCTTTTTTATCGTCTCTATGTGATACCGATAATGTTGCCGACCTTAAAAGAGCGCAAATCCGATATTCCCCTTTTTGTTTCCTATTTTTTGGAGCAGTTCGGTCGGAAAGTGGAGTCACCGCTTGCGAAGGTATCCGATTCGGCCATGAAAATTTTGATGAATTATTCCTGGCCGGGTAACGTGAGAGAGCTTAAGAATTTAATCGAGCGACTTGTTGTTTTACACGAAGGCGAGACAATATTTCCGGAAGATCTTCCCGAAAAACTTAGAATTGAAAATGGCCGGGCAGCCCAGCGCAAATTGGAAGCGTACGGTGGCGGGATTTCGTTTAGCACGGCTGTCAATGAGTTTGAAAAAGCACTGATTATCAGTGCACTTGAGAAAACGAATTGGGTAAAAAATAGAGCCGCTCAGCTTCTTAGGATAAAAAGAACGACCTTGGTTGAAAAAATAAAGCGATACAATCTGGGGAAAAATTCCGGAGGGGACCGCTGAATAATTGACGCACTGAATCAGACCCGCATTTGTATGGTCTGATCAGTAAGTTCAGGTGGAGGGGATTCATGGAGGATTTTGAAATCTTATTTGTGGATGACGACACGACGATTCTATCGTTGGTTGAGGAGTATCTTACCGCCTTTGATTACCGGATAAATGTCGTTGATAACGCTCTTGAGGCCCTTGAGCTTATTAAGGACAAAGATTTTGATGTCGTTTTTACCGATTTTAAAATGCCTGATATCAATGGACTTGAGCTGCTTGCCATGATCAAGGAATACCGTCCTTTAACGGAGGTGATTATCGTCACAGGGCACGGCACCATGGAATCTGCCGTTCAGGCTATGAAATACGGCAGCTATGATTATATCCAGAAGCCTTTCAAACTCGATGTTCTAAAAATTCTAATTGAAAAGATCTATGAGGAAAAAAAGTTTAAACAGGGAAATATCATCCTGAAGACCCGGTTAAAAAAAAGGCACAGATTCGATCAACTGGTAGGAATCAGCCTCAAGATGCAGGAAATTTATGAGCAAATCGACCGGATGAGCCGTAACAGTCCCAATGTTTTGATACAGGGGGAAAGTGGAGCGGGCAAAGAGTTGACGGCTCATGTGATTCATAAAAACAGTGATCGAAGGCAGCAAGCGTTTATGCCCGTAAACTGCAAAAGCTTTGGGAAAGGGATTGCTGAAAACCAGATGTACGATCACGCTCTCAATTTGTTTAAATCCTCGGCCGGCGGCACCCTCTTTTTTAATGAAATCACCGAAATTGCTCCGGACATGCAGGCCGAAATCAGTCGGGCATATACGGAGAATATTCTGCATGCGGCGGCAGGCGACAATAAGCCGGGGGCCGGTGTTCGTTTATTGGCTGCCACCAACAAAAATTTAGAAGAAGCCGTCGGGCGTGAAATCGTTAACCAGGATTTTCTCAATTGCATAAATGACGTTATTATACAGTTGCCTCCGCTCAGAGAACGCAAGGAGGACATCTGCCTGCTGATTAACCATTTCCTGTACAAGTTTAACGCGAAATGTGAAAACACGGTTTTGAACGTATCGCCGGATACACTGGATGTGTTGTTGCGATACAACTGGCCGGGTAATGTGATCCAATTGGAGAATGTGATCGAAAGAGCCTTCGCCCTGAAGGTGGACATGACCATTGAAGTCGACGATTTGCCGTCGGAAATTAAAACATTTGGCGAAATTTCAAAGATAAGTTAGGGGGGATTGAGGAATTTAAGAAAGGATTGAATCCCATTTTGAATTCCTCAATTTCTGAATTCCTCACGTCTCCAGGCCCTCACTGAATCCGTATCCCATTTAGAAAGTAAAGATCCGGGTCCAGAGGGCCCGGCGTTGGTCCACCCCGGCGAGGTGATATGGTTGATTGCGTTTACCAGCAGTGTCCAGATTTGACCGATGGCAGAGCCGATCAACTCTGACCTGGCCCAGAGGACCAGGTTTTCGATTTTGAATAAAAAACAAAGGAGAATGCTATGGATATGCAAAGCTTAGAAGTCCAACTTGATGAATTGAAATCTCAAGTGGCGGCATTGAACAAGAAGACCGCTGAAAACAAGCTGTCTATGATTGTGTTCAGCGGTGATCTGGACAAAGCCCTGGCTGCGTTTATCGTAGCCACCGGAGCAGTTGCTATGGGTATGGAGGTGGTGATGTTTTTCACTTTCTGGGGAACGACGATTCTCAGGGACAAGAAAAAGAAGGTCGGCGGTAAAGATATGATGGGAAAGATGTTCGGTGCCATGCTGCCTACAGGGACGGATGATGTGAAACTTTCCAATATGAATATGGGCGGAATGGGAACAGCCATGATGAAATCTTTGATGAAAAAGAAAAACGTTGCTTCCCTGGAGGAGATGCTGGCCCTGGCCGAAGAACTTGGTGTCCGCATTTACGTGTGTGAAATGTCCATGGACCTGATGGGATTCAAACGTGAGGAATTCATCGAGTATCAACACATGGGATTTGCCGGTGTTGCCACATTTTTGCAAGAAGCCCAGAGCAGTAAGATACAATTGTTTATTTAAGCCGTTCAGAGGTTTTGCTTTGCAAACACTAATCTACTTTATCTTAGTGCCGATGGTATACATTGCTTTTGCTGTTTTTTTCATCGGCACTGTCGTCCGGTTGATAAAGATATTCCGGCAACCAAGACATCCCGCCACACTACAGATTTTTCCCGAGAAAAAACCAACGTGGCTGTGGGCCCTTCACGACACGTTCTTGTTTCCCAGCGTAAGACGGCACAAACCGGTTTTATGGGTTTTCCTGATGTTTTTTCACGTTGCGCTGTTGCTTCTTATCATCGGGCATCTGGAGCTGTTGGGGGAGTTTAAAATATTCCAGGTTATTCCCCATGAAGTGTTTCTGGGTCAAGGGTATGTCGGCCTCATTCTTATCCTGGCACTGCTCTATTTTCTGTTTCGGCGATTTGTATCGCCGGTCCGGGAACTGTCAGTGGCTGAAGACTATTACCTGCTGATCTTGCTGTTTCTGATCGTGCTCTTCGGCAGTGAGCTGGATTGGGCCAGAAGGTGGTATGGCTACGAAGAGATGACGGTTGACGACTATCAGACCTATCTGCTGAGCCTGCTGTATTTAAAACCTGAATTGCCGGAGGCGGTGACGGACTACGGGCATTCCTTCATGCTGGTGCTGCATGTCTTTTTTGCCAATTTGTTTTTGCTGTTCTTTCCGTTCAGCCAGAGTATGCATTCATTTTTGTCATTGCCCATGAATAAATTGAGAAGAGGATGAAAATAGGTTTCGGGTGTCAGGTGTCAGCCCAGCCGCCGGCCAAAAAAACGGCCGGTAAAATCAAGAAAGAAACTTTGTAGTTTTGAATCATTTGTTTTTGGATTGTGGGAGCGGTTTTTAACCGCGATTACCCGGGTAATCGTGGCCGGAGGCCACTCCCACCAACCATTAATTACAACCTAAATACGGCATCTTTCATATGACACCAAAATTAGTTTACACTTTTTATCGTAGGTTGGGTTGTGCGGGCGTAAACGTCGGGTAAAGCTTAGTTCAACTAAATAACAACATAACTGCTATCTAACGTAATTTTTCTGCAATAGCACTACCCAACATTAAAGTCGCTTAACCCAACCTACAACTACGACGCTCAAAATTAAAAACAGGGCAAAAAAGCGTCAACCGGTAAATGAAGAACGCCCTAAATACCATTGAATTTCATGAAGTTTCATACAAGCGGCGCCGCTGGCCTGAAAAGCGGCCAGTTTAATCGAAAAAGAAACTATGCCATTTTGGCGTAGTTTCATACGAGCGCCGCCACTGGCCGCGAGCGTCCAGTCTGATCAAAAAAGAAACTTTTTAAAAGTAGTTTCATATAAGGTGTCAGTAGTAAAAAAGCGAGAGCCGGCCTGAAACCTGACACCCGACACCCCTGGCCCAGACCTATGTTTGTACGGGATCTGGAAGATAAAACATTATTGGGATCTCCTACAGTGAACAGTAAAAATCTGTCATATCGCACCAGGGCGGGCTGAAACCTATGCTCCGAGAAGGCTTCACCACGCCCGATAATGCCCAAGAAAAAGACCTATTTTTCCAGTATTTTACGAGATCTCAATTAGCAATTATCACAACAATATTAATATATTAGAGGATCGATCGGTGGATCAGATAACAAGAGAGAAACTGCTCAAGCTTTTTGCAAGCAAATTGAATGAAGCGATGATATTTTACTTGGAAACCTGCACTCGCTGCGGAGTTTGCACCGAAGCTTGCCATGTTTACGCATCCATGGGGCAAGTGAAGTACATCGCTGCCTACCGGGCTGAGATCATCCGACGTCTCTATAAAAAGTACTTCAAAGTGCGGGGGAAAGTCTGGCCGTCGGTGGGTGAAGCCAAGGAGTTGACCGAAATGGTCGTTGAAGAGCTTTTCGAGGCCGCTTATTCCTGTACAGGATGCCGCCGCTGCATGGTTTACTGCCCCTTCGGCATCGACACCCAGATGATTATGTCGATTGCAAAGCAGCTGTTGATCGGAGCCAATGCCGAGCCGGAAATTTTGACGCTGCTGGCAGACACTTCAATTACAAAGGGCAAATCGTTCGAGCTTTTCAAAGAAGGCTTTCTCGATGGTATCAAGAGACTCGAAGCGGAAGTCGTTCAAAAGTGGAAAATGGAAGCCGGTGAGACCGCCATTCCGGTGGATGTGCAAGGTGCCGATCTTCTCTATGTCGCCCTGGCCGGTGCCCATTCCATCATTCCGGCCGCGGCCGTTTTTAACGCCGCCGGGGAAAACTGGACCTTGAGCTTCTTTGAGGCCGTCAATTTCGGTGCCTTTGTCGGCGATCCCTCCAAAACCAAGCTGATTTTAGATCGAATCGTCAATGAAGCCAAGCGGTTAAAAGTCAAAGAAGTTTGCATCTGCGAATGCGGCACGGCCTTTCGGGTCATGAAACAGCTTGCCGGCAGACAGCCTTTCAAGGTAACCGCCATCACCGAGGTCCATGCACGGTATCTGCGCGAAGGTCGCATCAAGCTGGACAAAACCATGCTCAACGGTGCGATCACCTATCACGACCCATGCCAGATTGCCAGAAACGGCGGGGTGATGGATGAGCCGCGTTATATCCTTCAACACCTGACTGACGATTTTCGAGAAATGACACCGGATCCCAAATACAACTGGTGTTGTGGCGGCGGCGGTGGGCTGGTCGCCCTGGGAGAAGAGACCTTGGATTTCAGGATGAAGTCATCCCGAGTCAAGGCGGATCAGGTCACGGCTACAGGTGCAGCCGTCCTTACAACGGCCTGTGAGAACTGTCACACCCAATTGAGCAATTTAAATGATCACTACAAAATGGGTGTCAAGGTAGAATTTTTAAGTTCCATTGTTGCGGATGCGCTGCTGAGATAAAAAAAGAATCCGACAGAGGACAGCATTGGTTTCGGTCTGACCTGGAGATTCTAAACCCGGCGTCAAACTCCCTTTCGATCCGTCCGGTAAATGATGCTGTCATTTTTCATCAGGCCAACTAAACTTTAACCATCCCATTTATTTTTTACTTGACATTCGCCACATTGTGGTATATCCATGCCTATCTAACTATTTCCGAATACCATAAATTTGATTGATATTATTGATGATTTCTCGTTAGCAGGCTCCGAACTCACTCCTGCTGCAACATTCAAGCACTACCTGGAGGCAGGTCATAAAATGGAGCTTTTGGTGAAACTTAATGATGTATCGGAATTCCAACATTCCAATTGGGGTAAAGCCCCTAACTTGATACACAATTGCGCTGAAGCTTTCGGTTTGTTTATAAAAGCTCATACCGTAAGGTATGGGCTTTTTTTGTGGGAATTATCGACAAAAGCGCTACAGTAGGATGCAATCGAACAACATGAAATGCTCTAAATGTCAATTCGATAATCCAAAAAAGATGCAATTTTGTGTCGAGTGTGGAGCAAGGCTGGAGATAAATTGCCCCATATGCGGTTTCGGCAATTCATCAACCTTTAAATTTTGTGGTAAATGTGGTCATGATTTAAGAAAGCCCACAGAAATTCCTGCTGTTGACTATTCTGAACCCCAATCCTACACGCCGAAATTCCTGGCTGACAAAATCCTCACCACCCGCAGTTCGATCGAGGGGGAGCGTAAACTGGTTACCGTGCTTTTTGCGGATGTGGCCAACTATACCGCCATTTCTGAAAAGCTCGATCCTGAAGACATCCACCAGATCATGGACGGGTGTTTCAAGATCCTGATGGAGGAAATCCACAAATACGAGGGTACGATTAACCAGTTTACCGGTGATGGCGTCATGGCTCTTTTCGGTGCTCCGGTGGCGCATGAGGATCATGCTCAAAGAGCATGCTATGCGGCCCTTTCCATTCAGAAAGCCCTGGTAAATTATGAAGAGAAAATAAAGAAGGACTTCGAAGCGGATTTCAAAATGCGCATCGGGCTCAATTCGGGTCCGGTGATCGTGGGCTCTATCGGGGATAACCTGCGCATGGACTATACGGCCGTTGGAGACACCAGCAATCTGGCCTCCAGAATCGAAAATATGGCCAAACCTGGCTCCAGCCTTGTATCCAGGCATACCCACAAGCTTGCCAGAGATTACTTCGAGTTCACGGCTCTGGGTAAAATGGAGATGAAAGGAAAAAAAGAGCCGCAGGAGATTTTTAAACTTATCAAGACCGGTGACGTGGACACTCGCATAGCGGCCTCGGCGGCCAAAGGCCTGACACGGTTTGTCGGCCGAAAAAACTCAATGGGCGCTCTCATGGAAGCATACGCCAAAGCAAGATCAGGATCGGGTCAGGTCGTGGGAGTCGTGGGTGACGCCGGGGTGGGAAAATCCAGACTCCTGCTCGAATTTAGCAATCAACTCTCCCGGGATGAATGCGCCTATTTTGAAGGCCAATGTCTGCATTTCGGGGGTGCCATGGCCTATCTACCCATATTGGACATTATAAGGTCCTACTTTGAAATTAAAGAAGGCGATCAGGAATTTGTTATCAAAGAAAATATGGCGGAAAAGGTTCTCCAGCTTGATGAGAAGCTCCATGACATCCTACCCCCTTTTCACGAGCTCTTATCTCTAGAAATCGAAGACGAAGCCTATCAAAAACTCGACCCCATGCAAAAAAGGGAGAAGACCTTCGAGGCGATCAGGGATCTGCTCGTTTACGAAAGTCAGAACAGACCTGTCATCATAGTTGTTGAGGACCTGCACTGGATCGACAAGACCTCGGAGGGATTCTTAAATTATTTAATTGAATGGCTGGCAAATACCCACATCCTCCTGATTCTTCTCTATCGTCCGGAATATACCCATCCCTGGGGAAGCAAATCCTATTACAATAGAATCGGCCTGGATCAACTCACCCCCAAATCAAGCGCTGAATTGATACGGTCAATACTTCAGGATGGCGAAGCCGTACCGGAGCTCAGAGAGCTGATCCTCGACCGGGCCGCAGGAAATCCGCTTTTCATGGAAGAGTTCACCCATACATTGCTGGAAAATGGTTCCATTCGATGCAGAGACCGAAAGTGTGTATTAATTAAAAATGCGTCGGAGATTCAGGTGCCTGACACCATCGAGGGGATCATTGCGGCCCGCATGGATCGATTGGAAGACGACATCAAACGCACGATGCAGGTGGCATCCGTGATCGGCAGGGACTTTGCCTTTCGCATCCTTGAGACCATCACGGAGATGAGACAGGGGCTTAAATCTTATCTTCTCAACCTCCAGGGATTGGAATTTATTTATGAAAAGAGGCTCTTCCCGGAGCTGGAATACGTCTTTAAACATGCCCTGACACAGGAGGTTGCCTACAACAGCCTGCTTCAAAAACGGAGAAAGGAGATTCATGAAAAAATAGGTCAGGCCATTGAAGAGCTTTACCCGGAAAGAATGGAAGAGTTCTATGAGATGCTGGCTTATCATTATTCTAAAAGCGAGAATACGGAAAAGGCTTGCCATTATCTGATACTTTCAGGTCAGAAAGCCATGCGCAACAATTCCGCCTGGGAAGCTTTAGGTTTTTACAAAAAGGCAATTTCTGCTATAGATCGACTCCATGATGACACAGAACAAAAAAGAAAAAAATTAGACGTTCTTCATCAAACGATCAGTCCTATAATCGCCCTTGGGTTCCCGGAAAACAGTCTATGGATCTTCGAGCAGGGCGAGTTACTATCAAGAGACCTTGGCGATGAACGCAGCTTAATTCGATTCAGAAGCAACATTGGCTACCTTCATAGCAGTACTGGAAATTATTTGAAAGCCCGAAATTATATTGAACAAGCTTTTGAGGCTGCTGAAAGAATAGGGGATATTGAATTAATCGGCCAGGTGATCCCCGACCTGTTTACCCTCTACCTGCCGATGGGCGAACATGCCAAGGTTATCGATGTCCTACCCCGGGTCATCGACGCCTTTTGAAAGGGAACAAAAACAGGCGGAGTTTTTTGGGGGGCTGAGCAATGTCTACCCAACCCTCTTTTGCTTTTTATGCTTTCAGTCAGGCATTCCTGGGTAATTTTAAAGAAGCTATAGAATCTTGTGAGATTGGCTTACAGGCAGCGACCAAAAATCGACGATTCGTTAACTCTCGGCTTATGTGAATCCATATACGGGGCTGTCTTTTTATTCAAAGGGGATGTAAATCAGGCAAAACCATACTTGCATAACGCCATCCGCCACCTTGAAGAGATGAAGTTTTTACATTCCTTAGGTCAGACCTGGAGTTTTTCTAGGGCTGGCTTACACCCTGGCGGGCGAGCCGGATACCGGCCGGAAACATGCCGAAAGGGGATTGAAAAATCCATGTAGATCACGGATATAAGTTTTGGAGAACGATTCACTATCAGGTTCTTGGCATATGCCATACATACAGCGGGGACGACACCCGGGCCGAGAAATATTTTAAAAAGGGTATCGAAGTTTCCAGGCAACAATTTGAAAGATGCCTCGAGGGAACTTTATTGATCTGGCTGGGCGGATATCGGGGAAAAAAGCAACCGCCGGAAGACAAAGAGGCAGTCGAAGTCATTTTGAGCGGCATCGAAATTTCAAAAGAATTGTCTCTGCGTCCGGATATAGCCGTTGGGAATCTTTTTCTGGGGGAGGTTTTATGCCGTGCGGGGTCAAGAAGAAACGGCCATGGCGTATTTAGATAAATCTATGAACATGTTCGAAGAGATGGAGATGAATTTCTGGCTACCTGAAGCACAGAAAATACTTTGCGAAATTTCAAAAGGAGGATCATCAAAATGGCAGATATTGAAGTTACCACAGTCGTCAAAGCATCCGTTAAGCAGGTTTTCAATCTCGTCAGCGACAATCCCTAATTATACGAATTGGGATGACTCCCAACAGCCTTATGTTTATTGAAAGCAAAGTCACCCCTGCGGGTCCCGTCGGTTTGGGCACGACCTTTGAAGACAAGCTGACGATGGGAAAAACCATTGGTAAGGTTGTTGAATTCGAGCCTTATAAAAGAGTTGTATTTGAGCAAAAATGGTATCCGGAGTCACATGTCACGGAAATGCGGGTTGAATACAATTTCGAACCGGTAAATGGAGACACCAAAATTATTCACAAATTTGATGTGACGCCTGTTGGTATCTTCGAACCCTGGAAGCCGACGGTTACCGAGGTTTGCCGAGAAGAGAGAATACGCACCTGCGAGGCGATTAAAAAGACATTGGAGCGCAAGAGTTAAGGGGGTGCTCCTCACCCAATCCCCTGAATTCAGTAAGCTGGTCGGCAAAGCCAAGATGTCCTTGTGCGACGTAAGCTTTCGGGCATTGGGCCTTGAGGGAGATGTACCTGGATTTGGCTTCAAGGATTTTGCGACCCAGGCAAAGAATACGAAGATTATAAAAAACAGTGATCGATACGTGGTTTTTTAATGCATCTAGACTAAGTTGTAGAAATTCCGAAACGTTCAATTACGGCCCGCTGCCCTTGATAGACAAGGGCAGGCGGGCCGTAGCTTGAAGCATTCCACCTTTCCTAACACCAGCTTGTGAAGTTTTTATCGAAGCCCCATCAATTGCGTTTCTTGACACACCTTGTTTTTATTCGCCCATTTTATGCCATCACAATCTCCCCGACCGCAAGCTTTTTGAAAATCGTTGCAGGCCAGAGCGCTTTGATTCAATTGATAGTAGGCCAGTCCCCGATTAAAATGAGCTTTTGCGTAGTTTGGCTCCAGTTGCAGACTGTGATTGAAATCCGTCAGCGCCCGCTGATATTCGGCCAATTCATAATAGGAATTACCACGATTGTTGAAGGCTGCAACATAGCCGGGTTCCTGTTTGATTGCCTGGTCATAATCTTTGATCGCCTTCTGATACTGTTCTAGATCAAAATAGGCAAGCCCCCGATTATTATGAGCTTTAGCGATATTTTGTTTTTGGCGGATGGCACGACCCCAGTACTCGATGGCTTTATCAGGGATTTTTATATTTGCCATTCTGCCACAGTGCCATTGCTTTTTGGCTCCAGTCCACATCTTGGTTTATCGTCTGAGCCGGATTCTTCTTGTTCCCGTTCGCCGCTGCTTTTCTTTTAGTATGTTTTTCTGACAAATTAATTTTGTGAGAACCGGTTGATGTTTCCTGCTTCACAAATTTGAAGCCTGAATTACCAGTAAATTTGGCAGCATAATTCATAAGTTCCATCGTTCCGCTGGCCACGATGACAGGTGCCAATACTATCGAGGCTACCGTGAAGACGCTCCATAGCACCATGACCTTGGTTAAAGCATGCTCTTTGTGTTTGATCCAGCCCCAAATGAAGGCATAAATCCCGAAGATGAAGCCCAATATCCCCTTCAGTGCACCTTCGTTTTTAAACAACTTGACCAGAACGATGATAAAAAAAACGATAGACATAATCTGCATGATCATAAATGCTATACCCAATGCGAAAATCATAATTTCTCCCCTTAATTCGTCAGGTTCTATCTATTTCGGTTCAAAGGATTCTCGCGAAATCCTTTTATTCAAGATGTGATGTGTGATGACGCTGTCATGACGCTAAAATATTGCAAGCGGGGCGAAGCTTTGATTCCAATATCGGCATTTATGACGAAAGCTTTATTTGTTTTTCAGGTTTGCCAGGACGGTTGTGATGTTTCGGATTGTCTCCTTGGGCGTAACAGTCCCTAACGTTGCAAGAGTCGGAGGGCTTCAGAGCCAAGGCGTCAAGGGTGAAGTTGTAGTCGTTTACCTCGAATTCTTGACAACACAGGATCTGAAGTCCTCCGGCTTTCCCGACGTGTTAGGGCGAAGCTGAAAGCGAAGACCAAAGGGTAAACAACATGGCAAAATCGACCTCTTCCTTCTAATTCACCAAGGAGGATATCCACAAAATGGTGCTTTCACTATTGTGTCCTCCATAACAACGGACCATTAGCTATTCTTTGCCGCGTTGTTTATGCAACATTGGGGGTTTGTTGGCCGCCGAGGTAGGCAGCAATACGGTCAGGGGTCAACAGGGTGTGAATCAAAACTGTTGGTTATTGGAATATTCGTGGCAATTTGTGGTATGTCGACATGTAAAGTGTAGGAGTACTCCAGGTAATTGACCTCCTCCTTTGATAAAGAGGGGATGACTGCCGGTTACCAACAGCCGTGATTTACACCCGGCCGTTATGGGTTTCAGTTCGGGGTCAACTTGATTCTCTGACCGGGCTGAAGGGTCGCCTTGGGACCAATATTGTTGTAGCTTTGCAGCTGATCCAATGTCAGACCATATTGCCGGCTGATCCCCCACAGGGTTTCCCCCGGACGAACCTGATGGAATTTGGGTTTTGTTTCCTTTTGATCTGTTTTAACCGGTTGCGGCGCTTGAGATGATTTCTGATGTAACGCACCTAATTCTTTTATAATTTGATCGATTTGGGTCGTAACAGTCGAATTGAAGCGATCAAATCGCTTGCTGATCAGGTTCAATTTTTGTTCCTGTTTACCGAGTCGATCAAGGGCTTGATCCATTACGCCAATGGATGCCAGTTTTTTTTCCAGCTGCTGAATTTTTGCTTCGAGTGATTGCAGCTGCCTGCTGTCGACAGCATCTTTGGGGCCGGATAAAAAGATCACAAGAAGGATAACGATGAGTATTAACCCGACACCGCCGATGGTAAAGGGGTTTAAATATTTCTTGCGGAAAATATCTGAGTGATTGTCGTAGTAATCCTCTCGGCTTAACTCCCGTACTTCTTCATCGTCATATTTGTCATTGATAACAAAATTTTCGCGGTTCTCAGATTTTGAGTCGACCATGATAGTTAGCCTTCCTTCATTTTATGGATGTGGAATTCCGCCAAGTATAATCTACCGACCTCGGCATTCAGCTTGGAAAAATAGCTGTGTCTCCTTAAAATTGGACACTGTCACTCAGGTGTCAGCCCCGCCACCGGCCAAAAAAACGGCCGGTCAAATCGAAAAAGAAACTAATGTTGGACGTTCAATCTGTTTGCTGTTTAATCCAGGCCCTGCCATCGAAGCGGCCAGTTTAATCATCAAGAAAACCGTGCCATTTTGGCGTAGTTTCAAACAAGGTGTCAGTAGTAAAAAAGCGAGAACCGGCCTGAAACCTGACACCTGACACCTGAAACCTATGCTGCGAGAAGGCTTCACCACGCCCGATAATGTCCAAAAAAAAGACCTGTTTTTCTAGCATTTTTCGAAATCTGAACATAGGTGATAATCCCATTTGGTAATTAAGGCAACTGGAAAGATTATCGTTAACCGGGTGTTTTATAACCATCGGTATTTTGCAGCTGCCAGCGAGCGACTATCAGCAAAGCGGCCAGGGTCAGGAGAAAATACCAGGGAAACCAGCCGATTGATTTTATAAACACTAAGTTTTCAATCCCTGCACGACTTAAATCAGGATGGGAGGCGGCAAGTTGCGGCCGTAGAAAAACCAACAAAACAGAATACAACACGCCAATTAAACCATAGGCAAGATTAAATGACAAGCCCTTAAAACTCAATACCGTGGCCCGCTGGTGCGAGGCGGTGATACGATTCAAGTAATGGCTCTGGAAAAAACGGCCCATATACATCACCACGGAAAGCAGCGCTACCGGAAGCAACCCGATGATCGGCAAAAAAAATGTTATCCCGATCAGGCCGATTATGCTGACCACAGCCATTACTGCCAGATTATAGGTCGGAGAATGCCGATTCGCCATTTTGTATGCCAGCCAGGGGATGATCAGACCCAGCATCGCAAATCCTGAGCCGATCAACCCGAATGATGCCTCCGGCAGGTTAATGAGCCGGTAGTACTGGCTGCATAGGGTGACAACCATGCGAATACAGTTGTCAAACATAAGACCTGCAAGAATGATCACCAGGGCAAAGGGCGTTTTCAATATCCAGCCGCCGGCCTGAAGGGTTAATTTGAAGGCCTGGATTATCGATTTCCCGAAATGTTCTGATGGATCGCATTCGGTTTGAAGCGACGGCTTTTCTTCTTGAAGTTTCAAAGTGGTCAGCAGCGTCATGATGGCCATTATGAAGGTGAGATAAAGCGGAAAACGCAGGGTGATATCCTGGGTTAGATGTATATTCAGTCCCAGTGCATTAACCAATCGCTGCATCAGCGCCGGATCATAAACGGCGGCACCAAGACTCATGGCGCCGATGTAGGCTATGGATTGAATCCGCATTTGTTTTTCGAGTACCCGGGGCCAATCTCGAGCATCGCCTTCTTTTTTCAGACTATCGTATGCGATGGCCTCATCAGCCCCGCTGGCTGCCGCCTCGGCTGCTCCGCTCAAAACCCGGTTAACCAGAAATATTCCAAAGAGCAAATCGGGGTTACCCAGGGGGACAAAACACAACAGCGCAATTTCAATCACCATCAGTATCCCGGTTACGACTAAAAGATTCCGACGGCCGATGATATCGGCCAGCGCACCTGAAGGGACTTCCAGCAGAACAATGGATGCCGCCCAAGCAGCATTGAGCAGGGCAAATTGTTCGAGGGTCAGACCGAAGTCTAAAAACAGGATGGTGAAAACAGGATAATAAAATCGGGCGTTGAAAAATACGCGAAAGGCGATGAACAGGCGAACATTTCGAATCACAAACGGTGATTTCCTGGAGGGCGTATCCACAGATTTTTTTATGATCAATAAATTATCCTCCAACCCTTTTCCTATCAATCACTTCCTCGGTGATGCGCCCGCTTCCATAAAGTTGCTCTTCGCCGGCTTCATTTCTATTCGTTTTGGAGCCTGCAAGCACTCCTTCCAGCCAGATACTTGGGAAAATAAGCAAATCATAGAGATTGATCACGAATCTGCCGGTATAGTATCCAATGTTTCCGATCAAGCGGAGCACAAAAGCAATTAATCGGAGTGCGCCGGCGATGATGATTCCCAGAATCGTGCGGGAAGACGACAGGAAGGATTCCAGTGGTATAGCCACAAACGCCAGAGCAAAGGGAAAGATAAAGCCCAAAATCAATTGTCCGACAGCGGGTACCATGCCTGCCGACGCAGTCTGCTCGACACCTGCCATTGACTGGCCTAATGCTCCTAAATCCCGGGCAATGCCATCACCCGCAAACGCCAATGCCGACCCGATCCCGGCCAGGATTGTCAACAGCGAGAAGGCTATCCAAATTATCCGGCGACGCATTTTATCGTCCATACTGCCGATGGTGGGAAAAAGACGCGTGATTCGCAGTGATTCCATTATAAACAAGCCCATGGTCAATTCAATCAGAAAAATAACCAGCACGGCGACATCCGATGTTTTATAAGGCCCGACATAGCCTGCGTTACCGATTATTTCCGACATGGGTAACGCAATCATATTGAAGTTGATAAGGGCTCCGCCAAAAGCAACCAGCAGGAACAATCCGGAAATTAAAAACTGCGTCAGCGAAGAGGATGAGAGTAGCCTGGCCGCCTTATCCGTCTGCAAACGAATTTGTTCATATTCAGCCATATAGCGGTCAATGCTCTTGGCCCGCCGGTTCAGGTTGCCGATTGTATTGCTGATATCATTGAGGGTCTTTTGCGCCTTGCGCCAAATCGGCAGCATTTTTCTTAAGATTCCATAGCGTGAAGCATTGGATTTTCGGTAATTATCAATGGCTGACTTGTGCTGCTCCGCCAGGGTGCGGTTGATTTCTCCCAGCATATTGGCAACCATGGAATCGCCGGTATGTTTGATACCCGCAATCGATTCGATGATCGGCCGCCAGTTCGGCAGTGACGGGGGAACATCTGCACTGGAGCTGTAGTCCTCATCCAGGCGAGTGGTGAGTTCCAGCAGCTGGCGCTGAAGGTGCGGAAAACTTGCCAGATCCCTGACAACTGCTGAGTTGATGCGATCGAATTCCCTTTCCACCAACCGTTCGGCTTTCTCCAGGCCGGCGGCCATCAGAACTTCGCGGTTGCGTCGGATCAGTATTTTTTCCGCTGAAAGCACTGATGTCGCAGTCAGCCGCATGGCATTATGGATAATTTTGGCCAGGGAACCCACCATGCGATGAAAAGGATTGCGAGCGAAATAAAGTGCGGCAAGCAGCAAAACAAGCCATATCATCATGGATAGGAAAGGGTTTGACGTGATACTCAACATGTTGGCAATTGGCATGCCCACCTCCGTTGAACCGTCTTAATTAGCGTCTCGTAAATTCGACAACTTAATTTATCGGAATTATAGTATTTTGGGCGGCCATTCTTACTCGGTCTTTTTTATATTTCCTTCGAAATTTTCAGGATCCTTGAAATACTTATCCGGGTCCTGCAGCAGAGCTTCCAGTTGGTAGCGGAAATATCCGATACGGACGCGCTTATTTTTTTGAGATCCGAAGTACTCCAGCGGTTGTTCTTCGAGTTCAGAGATTTTCTTTTCAAGTTTTTCCTGTTCGGCGGCAATCTTTTCTTCCCGTGTAGGCGGTCGATTTTTTTCGGCCTCTTCAGCTTTCAGCTTCTCTTCCCGCTGTTGTTTCTCATAATTTTCGTCTGCTTCTTTGATGAAGTTTTGTACCTGTCCCTGCTCTGCTTCGGTCTGCTTCTTATCCGCTTCTTGATCATGCTGGGATGTCTGAGATCCCGGTTGAACCTCGTAGTCTTCTTCGTTTTCAGGGGCATGATCGCTGTAGTGCTTAACGCCCTTTTCATCGGTCCAAATATAAATCTCAGCATTCAGGGTTGAAACACAAAAAAAGGTTAACATGGAAATGATTAGAATATTTAAGAGTTTCATTAGCCCTCCTATTCTTTTTGTTTGACGAAGGATTTTAACATATCGCTTTGAGGCACGCTGACTTTATCAAATTTTACACCAAAACCTCTTGCAGTGCTCCAGACAATTTTTCCGGCAAACGTGATCGGTTGTGGGCGGTTGGGTAAAGAGAATTTTAGCAGCAATTCCCTGGCAACGGGAAATCGTGTATCGGTTTCAATTAAGACACCCCCGATACTGATATCTAATATATAGCTTTTATAGTTACGATCCTGAATCCTGTAATTCGCTTTTATCAGGCATGGTTGGCGGGCGTTTTCCCGCATCGAGGCTTCCGTTTCTTCTAAACTTACAGTTTTGACCGGTAATTCCATCTGAGGTGATTGGCTTATTTGCTCGAAAAGGATGATCTGCTGTTCTTCGGTCATTTCCACAATCAGTTTGTACAAATGGTTGCTGAGCTTGTCTCCCACCAGCTGTCTTAATAAAATCAACTGCTGGTCTTTGGGCATGTTGCCGACCAATCTGAATAATCGCGTCGTAATACCGAATTTGTCCAGTGTCGGGTCCGGTGCGATCATGCGCAAACTCCTTTCGCCGATACCCCGTCCCGTGTCGGCGGGACTGTGGGGAGCCGTTTTATGTCAGCTTCAGAAATGAAATTTCTCGTGTGTTGCAGGTGCTTTCATTGCTTGCAGCCAACATGAATCGGTTAAGAAATGCAACCACTGTAACGTTCAATCTTCCAGGTTTATTTAATCGCTGCTTTCGAACGCTATCATTTTTTAATTAAATTTTAATAGTTTACCAGCAACGTGTCAATATTATTTTTTCTGATTCTCCTCGACTGCCACGAACATCAGCGTGCTATCGTTTTTATAACCCAAATTTTGCTGAAATGTTCCGTTTGACACGACCCATGCTTTAATTTATTATGCCAGTCTCTCCTTTACCCCAATGTTGCAACATAAGGGTTTTTAACCATAAAAGAAGGAACTAAACCAATGAAACAGGTCCTCAAAACCGTATTCTACGACAAGCATGTCAATCTCGGTGCCAAAATGGTGGAATTTGGTGGTTGGGATATGCCGGTACAGTATGAATCCGGCATTGTGCAGGAGCATTTAAGTACCCGCAGGCAGGCGGGGTTGTTCGATGTTTCCCACATGGGCCGATTCATTATCGGCGGGCCCCATGCCCTTGATTTTCTCCAGTATGCGCTGACAAACAATGCCGCCGCCCTGGAAATCGAAGAAAGCCAATACACGATGATCCCCAATGAAAACGGCGGGGCCGTGGACGATGCCTACCTCTACCGCTTTGTTGAGGATGAATACCTGCTGGTCGTCAACGCCGCCAACCGTGAAAAGGATTGGGATCACTTGCTGGCGTTCAAGGATAAATTCGGCCGGGTGGTGATCGAAGACCGCACCATGGAAATGACGATGCTCAGTCTGCAGGGGCCCCTATCCAAAGAAATTTTATCCGGGCTCATGGATGCCGGACGACTGCCGGAGCCTCTAAGAAACTATTTGAGCACCCTCTATATCAATGGGAGCCGTGTTTTTGTTGCACGCACCGGCTACACCGGCGAACCGATTTGTTTTGAGCTCTTCATCGACCGCAAGAACGCTTTAATGGTATGGGATTTGCTGCTGGAAAAGGGTGCTGTGCCGGTGGGCCTGGGGGCACGCGATACCCTGAGGCTGGAAGCTGGATTACCACTTTACGGCCACGAATTAGGTCTGGAACCGGATGGTATGGAAATACCGATTTTTGCCTGCGATTTGGCCCGCTTTGCCGTAAGTTTTTCAGCGCTCAAGGGAGAATTTATCGGAAAGCAGCCTATGGTGAGACAATTTGAGGCCTTTAAAAAGATCGTCAACAGGGATTATACGCTCATAGAGGATCTTCCCCGCCTGATTCGGCCTATTGAACTGACAGGCAAAGGAGTTGCACGAGCCGGTGCCGGCGTGTACCGCGCGCAAAAGAAGGTGGGATATGTTACCAGCGGCACCATGGTCCCATACTGGCAAACTGAAGGTGTCGGGCTTTCATCCATTCAGGGCGAAGATCGAAAAATGAGGGCCATCGGGCTGGCAATGATGGACAGCAGCCTGGTTGAGGGAGACGAGATCGAAATAGACATCCGGGGTAAAAGAGTTGCCGCCGTGATTGTGCCGTATCTTATTCGAACCGAAGCCCCGCCGTATTGCTGGCCCATTAAAAGCGATCAGCAGCGGGAGGAAAAAAAGACGATCTGTGCCGGTAAGCAAATGACAGACAATGTCCGCGCACTGATTGAAAAGGCGGCTGTCAATACCCGCTGGCGGCAGGAGCAATGTATTAATTTGATTCCTTCGGAGCAGACCGCATCAGCCATGGTTCGGCTGCTATCCATCACGGACCCGGCGGCACGTTATGCCGAGCACAAACAGGTTAAGGCATTTAAAGAAGCGGATGTTTTTTACTACCAGGGCACGGATTTTATTTGTGAGGTTGAATATCTGCTCACGTGCGAAATGCAAAAGTATCTGGAATGCGCCGAGGTTGAAACGCGAGTGATATCGGGCCAAATGGCCAACACAGCGGTTTTCAGTGCCATGGTTGACTACCTGAACCGGGCCGATCGCAAGAGCGAGCAGCGCAGAATTCGAAAAATAATGAACAACCATATCATCAAAGGAGGGCACCTGAGTGCTCAACCCATGGGGGCATTACGGGATTTTGTGATGCGTGATCCCAAACGGGAAAAACCGGCGGTGGTCAACTTCCCTGTATTGCCGGACAACCCATACAAAATCGATATGAAAGAGACCCGGGATTTGATCATCGAACACCGACCCGAGCTGATCCTATTAGGCAAGAGCATGATAATTCATCGTGAACCGGTGGCTGAAATTCGCGCAATTATTGATGAGCTTTCGCTGGACTGCATGTTGATGTATGACATGGCCCATGTTTTGGGATTGATCGGGCCGTATTTCCAGCAACCCTTCAAAGAGGGGGCGGACATTGTGACCGGTTCTACTCACAAGACCTATTACGGCACACAGCGCGGAATTGTCGCTGTCAATTACACCGAAGACGACCTGCGCTATGAGTTCTGGGAGGCTATTCAGCGCCGGTCCTTTCCGGGCTCCATGAGCAATCACCATTTGGGGACCATGGTGGGGTTGCTCATGGCTGCCTATGAGATGAACTATTTTAAAGATGAGTACCAGAAAACCGTTCTGGCCAACGCCAGAGCTTTTGCCCTGGCACTGAAGGATTGTGGTTTGGCCGTGGCGGGAGACCCGGAGGTATCCTATACCGAAACCCATCAGGTCATCGTTGACGTGGGTTATGCCCGGGGACCTGAAATTGCCCGGCGCCTGGAAGACAACAATATTATCCTCAACTACCAGGCAGCTCCGGAAGAAGAAGGATTTACGGCTGCCGGGTCCCTGCGGACCGGGGTGCAGGAGATGACCCGCTTTGGGATGAGAGAAGATGATTTTAAACAACTGGCTCAGTACATAGCGGATGTCATCTTCAGGGATAGCAATGTTAAGCAGGAAGTGAGTTCCCTGCGCAAAAGATTTTTGGATATGCAGTACTGTTTTAGCGGCGGCGAATTTGAAGATCTGATGCAAACACTTCATAAATTGACCTAATACAGACCTCCTAATTTACTATGAAAATAGCTCATTTTTCTGGACATTTTCGGGCGTAGTGAAGCCTTTTCGGAGAATAGGTTTCAGGTGTCGGGTGTCAGGTTTCAGGCCGGCTCTCACTTTTTTACTACTGACACCTGAAACCTGAAACCTAAGTGACTGTGTCCAATTATTTTGCCAATGTGGGATAAATCCATATTTATAACCACTTAACCAATCAACTAATCACCCAATAAACGATATCTGTAATAAGAGGAGTTAGCGATGGGGCAGATCCGGATGACCGCAGAGATCCGCACGGACTATGATTGTGAAACCAGTGGTCTACCTGCGGAAAGGTGGGCGGAGGCTGTTTTCAAGATCGGTGAAGAAGAGATTGTCCTGGAAATCAGTGTAGAAAAAGATATTATCATCGGCATAATGGCCGGCGAAGATGCCTCATGGCGGGGTACACTTGGGGGGCTGAAAAAAACGCTTAGGGGCGAAATCAAGGTAAAATAGAAATCATCATAATTTCCCATTGAAAGCCGGGTCCTCTGGGACCGGAAATTATACTGAGACTTCATGAAAGATCTTGTAGTTGCGGTAATTTTTGTGGTAACACTTCAGTTGACATGTACCCCCACAGAGGCCGCGTGGCTGATTGACGCCGAGCGTTTTTATTCTAACATCGAAAACCTGGTCCTCTGGGCCTCCGGCTCGTAGGGGTACGATCCTACGCCTCGGAGAGCCAGGTCATAGATAAATGGCTGTGCCGTGAACATATGCCCTGGAATGATGGAATACTGGAATGCTGGAACACTGGGTTTAGCGGAATGAGATCTGATTTTATAAAGATGGCACGGATCAGAATTTAAAATCAGACCATCATCCGTTTTTGATTCCCAATATTCCATTATTCCACCATTCCATCATTCCATTCGGAGTCTAAGGTAAACTCCACCCCTCTGGGGTGAAATCAAAGCCGGGCCCTATGGACCCGGATCTTTACGTATCCGTTCACGGTCAACTGTCCTGCCATGATTGCCATGACGACATTAATGAAAAAAAGCTCCATCTGGACCCGGCCGACGTCAACAAAGCTTTGAAAGATTTTTTTCGACAGCAAATTGTCCGGCGAGATCGCCAAAGCAAAAATCGATGAGGAGATGGAAACAGGCGCCCAGGCCGTGGTGACCGCCAGCCAGCAATGTGTGCGCGTCATGAATACCTATGTGCGACGCAACAAAATAGAGTTTGAAGTCATGGATATTGTCCAACTTGTAAAAAAGGCTTTAGCCATTGGCAACTAGTTGGCTCTCAAAGCCCAAAAAAACGGACCACAGGAGAATTGTAGACTATCGGAAAAACTCAAAAAGTACCCATTGAAACTATTATAGTTATCTATTTGTGTACATTATTTATAAATGTATATAAATAATGAACAACAAAAATTCTCTTTGCTTACTGCCCTGGCGGTGTCGGTCTCAAGACGCCATTCTTATCCCTTTTGTTGGGATAAGGCTGTTTGGGTAACGGCGCCCCCGGAAGCTCTGCAATCGATTTTCCGTACTTCCACTCGGGCGGGCACACAGCGATATATCTTGCGTAGCCGCCTGTCCCACCTTCAGGCTTTGCAAAGCCGATAAGGATAAGGGCTCCTGCCTCCGGCACCTTGTCCAGGTTTTTCATCCCCTCAGCTTGGCAAAAGTTATTTCTCAGCAGCCAGGTCTCACCGATCATGTCTGACGTGGTATCGGTATCCAGGGGTTCATGTCCGTGAAAAAGGATTTTTCGTTCAAGGTGAAGCAGCTTGAGCGCATCCAGTTTGGTCCCGGGAAATGGGGCATTCGCAAATCGTTTTGTCTCATTCCATTTTTTATACCAATCTGACCGTATCGCGACTACCGATCCTTCAGGGATCTTGCCATACTTGGCTTCCCACGCCTTTATGTCCTCGATAGTTGCATGATAACCGGGGTCCTTTTCCACTTTTTCATGAATATCAATGACCACAAGGGGCCGGATGGAATAGGTGGCGGGGAGATCGCTGATGGTAGCGCCAAATTCGTAAAAATGGGCAGGCGGATCGAGTTGTGTTCCATATTGATCGGTTACCAGCACGTAGGAACTACTGATAAATCCATGTTTCTTGATCTGGAAAGGTTCACCGATGGTACAATAATCCTTGATTTCCTGGCCCGCTACGCCCGGCTTGAATTTCGCGTTTCCAAACCCGGGCCAGACAGGTATGGTGGGGCTAAATGCATGGGTCAGATCGACATATTTTGCCTTCTTAAGAACATTATTGTAAACGTCCCAGAGTTTTGTATCTGCACTCATTGCGGGCGTTATGGCTATTGTTAATTGCACAATGGTAAAAGCAGCGACAAAAGTAATCCATTTTTTCATGAATCCTCCTCCTTTTTCTTAAGACTAAAAGTTTTCAGTGTTTGATCATCGGTTTTTCCGCCTTATTACCCCTTTTTTTGTGTGTAAGTTTTTCCATTGAGAGCCGCGGTCCAAGAAATGGCACACCCTCCTTTTACATTTGGCCGACTTTGCCGAATCTTCAAAGAAACGATAATAAGGAAAGTCGTGTTTCGTGTCAAGGCCCGCTTTTTCCCATATATTAGCGTCACAATCTCAAGAGAAAAACTATTCTCAACATTGCATCTATACATTTTCTTCGTTAAACAGCCCATTTTACCCCCAAAATGACTGCTTTAAGACCTTATTTCAGCCGTTTTTATACAAAAAATCTTTTTAAATCAATATATTATCTTGGTCCGACCCCAAAGCCGAGTTTGAAAATTGCCACGATTATTCTCCAAATCAGTAGTCTTAAAAAGCATCTTCAAGAGTTTTAGCAGACTTTATTTTTTTCAGAGAGGTGTATCTTAAATTTTGAAGCGCTTTGACCCTGCCTTTGGGTACAAGTTTGACAGGACGTATTTTTTTTGCTGGTTCTGAAAAGTGCAAAATGTATTTATTTGTATTTTTCCATTGTTCAATTGATTTAACTGGAGCAATATGCGTGATTGCGGAGATTGGGGCAACCCTGTATGCGGCAATATGCTTTAGTTGGGGGATCATGCTTCCATGAATTCGTATTTGATACCAACAGTTTTCGCCAATAAATGTTTCTTGAAAACCTTCTTCTCGAGCAGGTACGACTACCGTGTCAATTTCAGATGGGTCTATTGTTCTGGTTGAACTTAGAGTGCCAGTCTTAAGATCGGGGGCATAAGAAGAAATATCGCTTAAAAAAGGATCAAATTGATAAATCCTTTCCCCGGAGGGTGACAAATAACGCTGCAATGTAACTATTTCAACAGGAAATTTGAAGCGACTTAGCAAAATAGTCTCAAGCTCATCGGGCATCTCATCAATTATGACGAGCGCATTAAAAGCATCTTTGCCGTAAATCATTTTTTCAACTGGGGTCGGACCAAGCTAAGCAATTGAAAATATTTTAAAAACGTGGAAATCATAGCAATAAATTGGGCTTAAAAAGCCCATTTTGATAGGAAAATTAGGCGTTTAAGACTTATCATCCCGAAAGAAGGTGTTGGTCATTTCAGCATCCGCCCCTGCAGCAGGTTCAAACCCGTTCGATGAAGTCTTGCCAAAATTGGAGACATCTTCCCGGAGCTGATAATGCCCTTTACTTTCTGTGATGGACTTACCTTTCGCTTTGAATCCGAGGCTCTTTTTTACATTTTCAGTAAATGATTTGCTACCGACGGCAATACTTTCGGTCCAGTGACTTTCTCTTTCAGGCTCATCAACCTGCAAAGCTGCTTCTATCCATCTTTTATGAGCCGACTGAAAGCCTTGCAAATCCGTGAATCCCATTAATCTTACCAGACAGTCCAGATTTATTATGCGGTACCTTCGAGGCGGATCTTGTATCTCGTTATACCCACAAAATGGCCACATTTTCGGATGATCCACTACCCCGGCTCTGACCATATTCAAATCAATATAAACCAGACAGCGGTTTAAATGGGAATTTTGTTCGATCGCTGAAGCATGATAGCGATCTTCCCAAAAGGCTCCTTTTCTTTGCTTTCTAATATTGTATTCCTACCCGGTTCTGGCAGCTACCAGTTGTATCGATTTTGGAATCACATCTGGTCCGTTGTTATCGTAAACCAGAAGGTGAGGTTACCATGAAGTTGAGAATGCTCAGGCTAAAGCGCTTTTTTGCTTCAAATAGCCAATCCATCCACCGTCTCCGATCGCGT
>PVMK01128571.1_pt1 | contig 53743 bp, 62 predicted proteins | sample 1853481 | NCBI WGS metagenome assembly PVMK01 (sample SAMN08533507, study PRJNA380276) | Marine sediment metagenome, whole genome shotgun sequencing project.
ATGCGCATCGACTGCGAGCGAGCAACGATGCAGTCATCGTTGGTGCCGGCACCGTGATCGCGGATGACCCCGCGCTCGACGTACGTCTCACCGGTTTCACCGGACGCCAGCCAACGCCGGTGGTAATTGCTGGCGAACGGGCCATACCTCCAGATCGTCAGATCATGAGCCGTGATCCGATCATTTACAGGCCCAACGGCGCCCTTCGCGTGGACCCCACTGCAGTGCTTGAAGATCTCGGAGAGCGCGGCTTCGTATCCGCGATGATCGAAGGCGGCCCGACGATCGCCTCTGCGTTTCTGGCCGCGGGGCTGGTGGACGAAATCGTCTGGTACACAGCGTCGAAGCTGGCCGGTGGCCGTGGGATCTCCGCGTTCGGCGGTGTGTTCGAGACAATGGCGGATATCACGGATCTCGATGTCGTCGATGTCGATCGTGTCGGACCTGATATCAGGATCACCGCGACGATCATCGGGGATCGCTGATGTTCACAGGAATTGTCACGGAACTTGGGACGGTTACTTCGGTCCTGCAGGGCAACGGAGCAACTCGCGTCACCATCGAGGCTCCACGATCCTCGGCAGGGATCATTGTGGGTGACTCGATCTCGATCAATGGCGTGTGCCTCACGGCGATTGAGATCGGCGCCGATTCCTTCTCGGTCGAGATCGTCGATGAGTCATTGAGCCGCAGCACCCTCGGGACTCTCAGAACCGGAGCCGTCGTGAACCTGGAGCGTCCGATGTCCGCTTCAGGCCGATTTGACGGCCACATCGTGCAGGGACACGTTGATGGTGTCGGCACCGTGACGTCGATCCGCGAAGAGGGCGACGCCGCGCGATATCGAATCCGCATTCCGAAAGAACTTGCGCGCTATACCGTGGAGAAGGGTTCGATCGCGATCGATGGGACGAGTCTCACGATCACCGCAGTCTCCGAGCAGGTGAGTGAAACACCATGGCTCGAGGTCGTACTCATCCCTCACACCCTCGCGGTCACGGTCCTTGGAAGAGTAACACCAGGCAGCGAGGTCAATCTCGAGACCGATGTGATCGCAAAGTACGTGGAGCGCATGGTGGGGGATCGGCGATGAAGTTGACATCGATCGAGAAGGGCATCGAAGCGTTCGGGCGCGGCGACTTCGTCCTTGTCGTCGACAACGAGGACAGAGAGAACGAGGGCGACCTGATCGTTGCGGCGGAGAAGGTGACGGCCGATCAGATCGCGTTCATGGTTCGCCACACCTCTGGGCTTATCTGTCTTCCGATGACGGGAGGAAGGCTCGATGATCTCGGGATTCCGATGATGGTCCTCGACAACACAGATGCGCACCAGACAGCGTTTACGATATCAATTGACTACGCGCCGGGGACCACAACTGGTATCTCCGCGGCTGACCGTGCGCGAACTATTCGTGCTGCGGTCGACCCGTTGTCGAAACCATCTGACTTCTCAAGGCCCGGCCACGTCTTCCCCTTGAGATACCATCCCGGCGGCGTGCTCGTGAGGCCAGGACATACGGAGGCATCCGTCGACCTTGCGCGCCTCGCGGGCCTCTATCCCGCCGGTGTCCTGTGCGAGCTTGTCAACGACGATGGATCGATGGCCCGCGGAGACAGCCTTGAAGCGTTCGCTGAGACACATGATCTGGCAATGATCTCGATAGACGACCTCGTTGTATTTCGATGGCGCACGGAGGCCCTTGTCACCCGAGAGGCTTCGGCAGCGCTACCGACCCAGCACGGAACCTTTGAGATCGTTGGATACCGATCCATGACCGACAGCAGTCAACATGTTGCGCTGGTGATGGGGGATGTGACCGGCAAACTCGATGTTCTGACGCGCGTCCATTCGGTGTGCCTGACCGGGGACGTCTTCGGGTCCCTTCGTTGTGACTGTGGTACCCAGCTCGACGAGTCGATGCGGCGTATCGCGGAGAAGGGCGAGGGCGTGATCGTCTACAACACCACACACGAGGGCAGAGGCATCGGCATTCTCAACAAGATCGCTGCATACGATCTCCAGGAACAGGGACTCGACACGGTTGACGCGAACAGAGAGATCGGGCATTCAGACGACGCGAGACACTACGGCGTGGACGCTCAGATCCTCCACGATCTCAAGATCTCAAGCGTGCGGCTTCTTACGAACAACCCCGACAAGATCGACCAATTGACCAACTACGGTGTCGACGTTGTAGGCAGGGAGCCGCTCTGGGTCGGCGAAACCCCTGAGAACACCACCTACCTCCATACGAAGACCGAGCGAATGGGCCACCTCGCAGAAGGTTCGACCTGATGCGCGTTGACGAGCCGGGCAACGAGGCCATTTCGGCAGAGGGCTTACGCATCGGTTTGGTAACCGCCATCTTCAACGAAACCATCACCTCAGGACTCAAGGCCGGAGCTGTTCAGGTACTCGAGGAGTCCGGTGCCATCGATGTGATCGTCGTGGACGTTCCCGGTGCATTCGAACTTCCCCTGATGGCGCAGCGACTCGCACTCCAGGGATGTGACGCTGTCGTGTGCCTCGGTGCGGTGGTAGAAGGAGACACGGACCACTACGAGCATGTGGCTCACAGAGCATCAGAGGGCCTGATGCGTGTGCAACTCGACACAGGGATACCGGTCTCCTTCGGAGTGCTGACAACGCGCGATGTTGAAGCGGCGATCGCACGCTCACAACCGGGAGCTGACAACAAGGGCCGCGAGGCAGCGCTCGCCGCGATTCTCATGGCGCATGAGCTCAAGGCTCTCGAGTAGCGCGTGCCCGTACGGTGTGGTCGCTTCGGTGCTCTGCGCAATTCAGGGGCGAGGAATCTTCGTCAGAGGATTCCGACTAGTGCCCCGGTTCGGATTCCGCAGTATGTCACCTCCGGAACAACCGGTCAGACACGAATCAACCGAGGCATACATATTGCACAGATCGCGCGCCCCTCAAAGTGCTGGCTGTGGAAGCGATCCGCTCATCCTTCAGCGCAATCGTGGCCGACAGATTGGACTGATATGTCCAACGACTCTGTCTGACCACTACCGACATCCGTCTACTAGTCTCTTCAGAACATTCGACGCAAGAGGAGGCGCCTGCTTCCCACCTGTCCACCGAATCGAGGTGAGCCAGGTCCGGAGTATCGGGCAGCATGACGTGCTGCCCGTGTTCTTGTGGGCACCTCCTGTACACCGACCAACAAGGTACCAGGAGGTACTCTCATCGCAGAACCAAGGGTCAACGAACGAATCCGTGTTCCTCGAGTCCGCCTGATCGCACCAGATGGTGCCCAGATCGGGGAGAAGGACATCGACGAGGCCAGATGGCTCGCCGCACAGCTTGGGCTCGATCTCGTAGAGGTCGCACCGGACGCCCGTCCGCCTGTTGTCAGGATGATGGACTACGGCAAATTCAAGTATGACCAATCCGTCAAGGCGCGAGAGGCCCGTAAGAATCAGACCCGCACCGTCATCAAGGAAGTGCAGTTCCGCCCGAAGATCGGCACAAGCGACTTCGATGTCAAGAGGAAGCGGGTTGTGAAGTTCCTGATCCAGGGCGACAAGGTGAAGTGCACGATGCGATTCCGCGGCCGAGAGATGGCGCACCCAGAGCTCGGGCGAGATATCCTCAAGCGCCTCTATGAGGAGGTCTCGGACTATGGCGAGATCGAGACGATGCCAAAGCTCGAGGGGCGAAACATGACGATGGTCCTAATACCGTCCAGTAACGGTCCAATTGATGAGTTTGAAACTGAAGACGACATCACGGATGAGGAATAGCTGACGCTCTCCTCTCCCTCCCAACAGGAGTGAACGTGCCAAAAATGAAAACGCACAAGGGCGCTGCCAAGCGCTTCAAGCGATCAGGCAGCGGAAAGATCAGGCACGACAAGGCCTGGCGCGGCCACAATCGCAGCAAGAAGAGTGCGACGCGATGGCGTCGTGTCAAAGGCAAAGCCAATCTAAGCGGGAAGAATGCCAAGCGCATGGACCGCATGCTGCACCACTAGGAGGTCCCCATGGCTCGCGTAAAACGATCCGTGCACGCGCGGAAGAAGCGCAAAAAGGTAATGGACAGGGCTTCCGGTTACACGGGCGCCCGATCGCGGAGATACCGCGCTGCAAATGAACAGGTCATGCATGCAATGCAGGACTCGTATGACCACCGTCGAGCCCGCAAGGGTCAGTTCCGACGCTTGTGGATTCAACGTATCAATGCTGCAGCACGTATGAACGGAACGACGTACTCACGATTCATGGCTGGCTTGAGGGCAGCCGATGTGGACGTCGACCGCAAGATGCTCGCAGAGATCGCAGTATCAGATCCGGACGCATTCAGCGCGCTCGTAGAGGTTGCAGCCACGGCGTCCGCCGAGTAGCCGGACACAGACTCAAGTTGAGAAGCCCCCCGCCGGAGCGGGGGGCTTCTCAACGCTCAGGTTGGCGGCGCCTTACGATGGGTGGATGACGACCGTCATCACATCAGTCAGTAACCCGTTGATCAAACGTATCAGGACGTTGCACCGCTCACGAGGTCGTCGTTCGGCGGGTCTTACTTTGCTTGAAGGTCCCATCGTCTTTTCCCAGATGGCTGCTATGGGAGTGATCCCCGAAATGATCCTCACGATCGAGGATGACGACCGCACAACCGCGCTGTGCCGGGTGCACGGCTGGACTCCGAGTTTCGTCTCTCATGAGGTTCTTGCGGCAGCGAGCGACACCCTGCACCCACAGTCTCCCGTAGTGGCTATTCCCATCCCCGAACCGGGCGCGATGCGAGAGCGTGACACGCTGCTGCTCATGGACATCTCCGATCCGGGAAACGTCGGGACAATGATCCGATCTGCCGCCGCGTTCGGTTGGGATGTGTGCACTTCAGGAACAACCGCCGATCCGTGGAGTCCGAAGGTGCTTCGAGCAGGCACAGGCAGCCACTTCGATGTACATCTCGTGGCGTCATCTGATCCCGTTGACAAGGCCCAGTCGCTCGGACTTGAGATCGTCGCAAGCGTCGTGTCAGGAGGCGACCAGCCCACAGGAGCCGATGGGCCGATCGCTCTGATGGTCGGTTCCGAGGCCCATGGGCTGTTCCAAGAGGATGTCAGCGCGGCCGACAGGCGCGTCACGCTCTCCATGAGTGAAGGTGTCGAGAGCCTCAACGCAGGAGTGGCAGCGTCCATCCTCATGTACCTTCTGGCCCCGGAACATCGGGCGCCGCAACATCCGCACTAAAGTGGTGACACGCAAGATACCCAGCCACAATCGAGAAGGATCACACGCATGAGTCAACAAGCAGCCGGTTGGTATTCCGACCCGACCAAAGTGTATATGTACCGCTACTGGAACGGTACGCAATGGAGCGATCAGGTCAGCAGCGGAGGCACCGCAAGTGCTGATCCCAATCCCATGGATCCGTCTGTTGTCACCGTACCACCAGCCCCCGGTTCGGAGGCGAAGACTCCACCCCAGCCTGCCGCAGCACCTGCTCCAGCAGTTCAGGTGACCCAGAGCAGCGGCTCGAGTTTCGGCACGATCATCGGAGTGCTCCTGGCTGTCGTGGCCATCGTCGTGATCGTGGTCCTGTTGATGAACAATTCAGGCGACGATTCATCGACCCCGACGACCGGCGCCCCTGCAACAACCGAGGCTCCTGCAACGACGGTTGCACCCTGAGCTCAAAACGAACTGACCAGCAGCGAAGAACCCGGAGCATATGCCCCGGGTTCTTCGGCATTCAAGGCGCACCGGATCACCAGTAGCCGTAGCCATGGCCACGCCCGCTAACCTGCCGACTTCCATGATCCCACTAGAACAACTCGTACAGGATGCACCGGGCCGTATCGGCTCTGTGACGACGATCGCCGAGCTCGAGGCCATCGAAGCCGAAACCGTTGGCAAGCGATCGCCGATCAATCAAGCCCGCAGAGGACTCGGCGCAATAGAGGATCCTGCAGAGCGCGGTGCGACAGGGAAGACCATCAATGACATTGCCAAGGAACTCGCCGGCCTCATCTCCGCGAAGCGCATTGTCCTCGAGGCCGGAGCGATGGATGGCCTCCTACAAGGAGACAAAGTCGATGTCACGCTGCGCGGAAGAGTTCCGCAGCGCGGCACCCATCACATCATTCAGCAGACGATGGACGAGATCGTCGACATCTTCGTCGGACTCGGGTACAAGATGGTTGAGGGCCCCGAGGCTGAGACGGATTTTTACAACTTCACTGCTTTGAACTTCCACGAAACCCATCCCTCGCGGTTGGAGAGCGACACGCTCTACCTCGACTACGGCGACGTGGACGAGAACATCCTCCTGCGGACGCACACATCTCCAATGCAGGCCCGCCACATGGAGAAACACGAGCCGCCGGTGTATATCGTGGTGCCAGGGAAGGTGTTTCGTTCCGATGCGATCGACGCGACACACCTACCCGTGTTCCATCAGATCGAGGGACTTGCGGTCGATGACAACATCACGTTCGCTGACCTCAAAGGCACCCTTGGAGAGTTCGCACGACAGTTCTTCGGCAAAGGGACGAAGGTGAAGTTCATACCGCATTACTTCCCATTCACCGAGCCATCCGCAGAGATGCACGCCTATACGCAGGGGAAGTGGATCGAGCTCCTTGGCTGCGGGATGGTGAACCCAGCCGTGTTCGAGCACGTGGGGTACGATCCTGCCGCTCTGTCCGGCTTCGCGTTTGGAATGGGAGCCGAACGCATGGCGATGGTTCGTCATGGCATCACAGACCTGCGCACGATGATCGATCCCGACGTCCGAACTCTGGAGCAGTACAGATGAAGCTGACTCGCTCGTGGCTCAGAGAGTTCCTCGACATACCCACTGATGATCCTGAGGAGCTCGTGGACATATTCGAGAACCTCGGCCACGAGGTAGAGGAATGGCGGCTGGTAGCGCCGTCATTCGAGGGCGTCGTCGTGGGAGAAGTGCTCGAGGTGAGCCCGCACCCGAACGCAGACAAGGTTCGGCTGACGAAAGTTGATGTGGGAGACGCCGTCCTTGACATCATCTGTGGGGCGTGGAATTTTGAGGCAGGTGCGATCGTCCCTGTCGCCGTTCCAGGTGCAGTGCTCGGCGGTGACTTCCAGATCACCCGACGTGACATTCGCGGCGTGACCTCAAACGGCATGATCTGTTCAGAATCTGAACTCGGCCTTGGGGAGGACACCGAGGGCATCATGGTGCTCAACGACGACTATCCGCAGTCCGCAGAGATGATCGGCGAACCGTTCGAGCACGTGATCGGGTTGCCTGATGTTCTCTACGACATTGCTGTCACGCCGAATCGACCGGACTGCCTCTCCGTCTACGGCCTGGCTCGAGATCTTGCTGCCCGGTTCGAAGTTTCCTTACGGCACGACGACATCGAGGTCGAGTCATCTGGCGCGCCCACCACTGTCTCCGTATCGATCGTGGACAGCGACGCATGTCCTCGCTTCAGCGGCCGTCAGGTTCGCGGTATCACGGTTGGAATGTCACCGCACTGGCTCCGGTGGCGCCTCGAACTTGCGGGCATTCGGCCCATCTCAAACGTCGTCGACGCCTCGAACTACGCAATGGTCGAGTTCGGGTACCCAACCCACGCGTTCGATGTGGACCGCCTCGGGGAGACCATTGTTGTGCGCCGCGCACATCAGGGTGAGGAAATCGTGACGCTCGATGATCAGACTCGGTCGCTTACAGAGAGAGACATAGTCGTGACGGACGGGACACGACCTGTGGCAATCGGTGGTGTGATGGGCGGGGCAGCAACAGAGGTGCACGACGACACAACCGACGTGTTCATCGAAGCGGCCTACTGGGACCCAGCCAGCATTCTCATGACATCCAAGCGCCTTGGCCTGCGATCTGAGGCCTCTGCACGGTTCGAGAGAGGCACCGATCCGTCATTCTGTCCTCGCGGGGCTGACAGGGTGGCACAGTTGTTGACCGGGATAGCGGGTGGGATACCAGCGCCCGATCCGGTCGACGTGAATCCGGGCGACATCACACCGTGGACCGTGACATACCCGTTGTCGGAGACCGAACGTATCCTTGGAATATCTCTTGACAGGCAGGAGACCGCTGATCTGCTCACCAGGCTCACGTTCGATGTCAAAGGAGACGACCCGCTCACTGTGACGGTACCGACCCGGCGACCAGACGTCCGAGTACCCGCAGATCTCGTCGAGGAGATCGCAAGACTTCATGGCTTCGACTCGATTCCAGCAACCCTTCCGCAGGGACCTGGAGGGGGTCTCTCGCACGAGGAGCGTCGACTCAGATTGCTGCGCAACATCATGGTCGGTGCCGGGTTCTACCAACTCATCGGTTTCTCGTTCATCGGTAACTCCGATCTCCAGATGCTTGGTCTCGATGAAGACGACCCAGCCCGTGGCGCGATCAATCTCGTCAACCCGCTCAACGAGGCTGAGGGCGTCATGCGCACAACCCTCCTACCTGGCTTGTTGAAGGCCGCGTCTTCAGCCATTTCGCGCAAGAACCCAACGGCACAACTGTTCGAGATAGGCGATGTATTCCTTCGAGGAGACGATGAGCTGCCTGACCAGCCGAGAAGGCTCGCCTTTCTTCTCGCCGGCGAATCGGAAGGGACTTGGAACACCGGCGCACAGGGCTTCGATCTCTATAGCGGCACGGGAGTGTGGGAACTCCTTTCGGACAGGCTCGGCCTCGACGATTCGAAACTGCGCCAGACGTCGCGCGCGGCGTTCCATCCCGGTCGTGCCGCCGAGATCCTGATAGCTGACAATGCAATCGGAGTGGTCGGTGAGATTCATCCATCCGTCGCAGAATCGTTCGGTCTCACCGGCAGAGTTGTTGCAGGGGAGATCGACGTTCACGCGTTGGTGGTTGAGAGAGCTCCGTGGCAGTATCACGCACCGAGCGTGTTCCCTGCTGTGGTGTTCGATCTCGCGTTCGCTGTGCCCACAGCCGTTGCGGCATCGGTCGTTATGGATGCTGTCAGGTCCGCGGCTGGAGAGCTGCTGGACACGATCGATGTGTTTGACGTCTTTGTTGGCGACTCGGTCGGCGTGGATCTCAAGTCGATTGCTGTGAAGATTCGGCTGCGGGCCCATGACAGGACTCTCACGGACGAGGAGATCACCCCTGTCCAGAAGGCGATAGCCGATGGCGTTGTCATAGCCACCGGGGGAGAGCTGAGGGGAACGATCTGAAAAGGTCCGAGGATCCAGTGGACAGGGCACTAGGCCCGTTGGAGCAGGAGTCTCCAGAGGCTGCGGTCTCCCTTCTCGGTGCACTCGTGGGCACCACGATTGACGGTGCAACCGTGACGATTCGACTCAACGAGGTCGAGGCGTATCGCGGTCGCGATGATCCCGCAAGCCATGCCCACCGTGGACCCACACGCCGCAATCAACCGATGTTCGGTCCACCAGGCACGATCTACATCTATCTCTCGTACGGGATCCATTGGTGTATGAACGTCGTGACAGGGAAGGAGGGTGATCCCCAAGGCATCCTCCTTCGAGGCGGCACGGTCGTCGATGGAGCTGCTATCGCCGAGAAACGCCGCGACAGACCTGACCACCTCGCAGACGGACCGGGAAAACTCGGTCAGGCGCTCGGAATCAACGGTGATCTGTCTGGTGTACGACTCAACGAGGGTCCCGTGACTCTCTCAGGCCTCGACACGATACACGGCGCCTACACAGCCACAGCCCGAATCGGTATCAGCCAAGCGAAAGACCGTCTCTGGCGATTCGTTGCGAATACAAGTGTTCGATGAGTGCGGGAAGCCCCCACCGCCTCCACTAGCCTGCCGACCCACATGGAACCACCACAGAAACAGCTCGAGTACATCACGCGAACAGTGGATGTCTCACTGCCTGAAGGGGAGCTCCTCCGCCAACTCGAGCGTGAAGAGCCGCTGCGAGTGAAGCTCGGCGTCGATCCGACAGCACCGGACGTGACGCTTGGATGGGCGGTCGTATTCGACCTTCTCCGCAGGTTCCAGGAGATGGGCCACACCGCTGTGCTCATCCTCGGCGATTTCACGGCCCAGGTAGGCGATCCCTCCGAGAAGGACTCCACCCGTCGCCGGCTGACAGCCGAAGAGGTCGATGAGCACGTTGCGGCATGCCTTCCAACCATCCGGTCACTTCTCCTCGAGGACCGGCTCGAGATTCGCCGAAACAGCGAGTGGCTTGCACCTATGGACATGGCTGACGTTCTGGAACTGACCTCGAAGGTGACTGTTTCCCGGTTGATGGACCGCGACGACTTCTCAACACGCTGGAAGCAGAACGAACCCATCTCACTCATCGAATTGATGTACCCCATCCTGCAGGGAACCGACTCCGTAGCCGTGCTCGCAGATGTGGAGATCGGTGGCAATGACCAGCTCTTGAACCTCCTCATGGGCCGCGACCTCCAGGAGCGCGCAGGCCAGACACCACAATCAGTTGCCACTGTCCCGCTGCTCGTGGGTACTGACGGCGCCAAGAAGATGTCCCAGTCCCTGGGCAACTACATATCCGTCCGAGCAGACTCCGAAGAGATGTTTGGAAGGACGATGTCCATCCCGGATGAACTCATCCCCCAATGGTTCCGACTTGCAGCAGGCGCGAGCCCTGACGAGATACGCGTCATCGAGTCGGGACTCGCTGACGGGTCGGAACATCCAGGGGAACTGAAGCGGCGCCTTGCCCGAAACATCGTCGACAGGTACCACGGGGACGGAAGTGGGGCAGAAGCTGAAAGAGCATTCAATGATCTCTTCAGGGAAAAACAGCTGCCACAGGACATTCCAACCGCTCCGATTCCGGACGATGACCCTGTGTGGCTGCCAAAGGCCTTGTCCGATGCGGGTCTCGTCGCTTCGAATAGCGAGGCCCGTCGACTCATCGATCAGGGCGCTGTGAGGGTAGGAGGTGAGCGCATCAGCGAGGACACCGTTGCGCGCGACCACCTCATCAACGAAACCGTCCAGGTGGGTAAACGCCGCTTTGTGAGATTCGTCAATCGATAGATCGATGGGATAGGTTCTCACCATGAAAACCAGAGACAAGGACGCCGAGGCCGACTGGATCAACCCGGCAACTGTCCGCGGTGCAGCGTTCATTGCGGGAGGCGTGTTTATTCTTGTCGTGCCCGAGGCGTCAACCCGACTACTCGGAATCGCTCTCTCCGTGGCTCTTGTCGTGTTCGGCGCGATCGACCTGTGGGGTGCGGTCAGAACGAACCCGGTCACCTGGAGCGGTGTCGCGTTGGGTTCTGCATCGATTGCAGGGGGACTCGCGCTCCTGCTCCTTCCCGATGTGGCATTCGATGTACTTGCAAGGCTGTTTGCCCTTCTTCTGGCAATCCGCGGAGCCACAACGGTCTTCGAGGCGATTCGTCATCGACGATCCTCCGATGAATGGACGTTCCACCTCGTCAGGGGAGGATTTGCCATTGCAGCCGCGGTGATCATCTTCGTGTTGCCAGACGCCATTGCTACCGCGCTCCTGTTGTCGATTGCTGCGCTCGCACTCATTAGTGGCGGGATCATGATGAGCTACGGGTTATCCCACAAGAGCGCTGACACACTCGGGGCAGTCGCCATCGGTGGGTATGTAAGACGATGGCTCGGCGAGCGCGACGTCGGCGAGGCGATGCGCCAGGAGGTCATCGACAATCTCTACTTCGAACCACCCGGGTCCACCGCCAAGCAGGTCGGTTTCTGGGTGCTTCTCGTTCTGTCCACCACCATTGCAACCCTCGCGATCCTGGCCGACTCCACTGCGGTGGTCATCGGTGCAATGCTCGTTGCACCTTTGATGACACCGATCCTTGGCGTGAGCGCCGGCATCGTGAACGGGTGGATGGGAAGAGTGTCCAAGTCGTTCCTCACGGTGGCTGGCGGAGTCTCACTGTCGATTCTCACCGCTTGGATCGTTGCCTCATGGGCACCACACTTCGTGCCGATTGCCGCCAATTCACAGGTGACATCGAGGGTCTCACCGACGCTTCTCGACATGTTGATAGCCGTGGCAGCGGGAGCTGCCGGGGCCTATGCAACCGTTGACAAGAGAGTTTCGGCCTCGATCGCCGGCGTGGCAATCGCAGTGGCCCTCGTTCCACCGCTCGGCGTTGTTGGGGTGACGCTCACCTCAGGCGCATATGCAGAGGCACTAGGTGCCTTCCTGCTGTTCATGACAAACCTCGTTTCGATCATCCTTGCCGCGTCGGTCGTATTCGTGCTGACGGGCTTCGCCGTCATCGGGAGACTCCGAGAGAACAAGGAGAGGATGAAGACAGTCTTTGTAACGGTTCTCCTGGGGGCGATGATCATCCTGGTTCCCCTTGCCTTCACGTCAGAGGGAATCCTCACGACAGCCTCGAGACAGACTCTTGCCCGCGACACAACGGAGGCATGGCTTGCTGAATCCGAGGGTTTGGAACTCAACAGGGTCGAGGTCACGGGGGACAAGGTCGTTGTGGTTGTGACCGGTGAGGGGCCGATCCCCGTGATCAGGCTGCTGAACACGAACCTATCTGAGGCTTTCGGAGGCCCCGCTACCGCTGAGGTTGTGTTCTTCCCCTCGTCACACCTCACCGCAGAGAATCAACCGTGACGCGATCGCCCACGTGCTCGTATCATTGATTCGATGCCCACGACGTCGACCCTCCATGTCACGCTTTCTGGCGATGTGTACCTCAAGTCTCGTCGTACACAGAAACGCCTGATAGAACGCGTTCTCACAAATCTCGGTATGGCCACCCGGCAAGCTGGGTACGAGGGCACGACGAGGAGAATCGGAACGCACCGGTTCGAATTGACGGTGCCGACATCTGTGGTCGAAGCGGTACGTTGCGCTGCACTCACCGTGTTTGGAGTCTCCTCCGTTGACACGGTACGCCATATCGAGTTCAGCAACATCGATGACCTGGCACGCACTGTTGGAGAGATGTGCGCCGACCGGGTGAGAGGGAGAACCTTTGCTGCTCGCGTGAAACGCAGGGGAACACACGACTGGAATTCAATGGACCTCGCCCGACTCATCGGGTCGGAACTGATCGGTGCCTCAGCTGGTGTTGATCTCTCGAGTCCTGACGTTGAGGTCAGCGTGGCCGTGCTCGATCAGGAGGCATACCTTGTGATCGATCATCAGAGGGCTGCAGGTGGGCTTCCTCTCGGGACACAGGACCGGGTGCTGTGCCTCGTATCCGGTGGGTTTGACTCGGTCGTAGCAGCATGGATGTTGATGTCGCGGGGCTGCCCTGTTGACTTCGTCCATTTCTCCCTGAATTGTGCACAATCCGACCATGCACTCGCTGTTGCGCGTGAACTATGGTCTCGGTGGGGTCACGGAACCCAACCGACCGTCCACCTGGTCGAGTTTCAGCCCGTCAAAGATGCCCTTTACGAGCACGTCGATGCTCGCATGCGCCAGGTCACGTTGAAGGTGATGATGGCTCAAGCTGCGAGTGAGATCGCCCAGCAGGTCGGCATAACAGCCCTCGTCACAGGTGACGCCCTCGGCCAGGTGTCGAGTCAGACGCTGCCCCACCTCGTTGCGGTGTCACGATCGGTGGAGACGCCGCTTCTTCGGCCGCTCCTTGGACTGCCAAAGGAGTCCATCATCGATCTGGCGCGAAGGGTCGGAACTGCTGAACTCTCGGCACGGGCCCAGGAGGTATGCGATCTCTCGGCTGGAGGTCCTGTCGCAACAGCTGCTTCCGAGGAAGCGATCACGAGCACCGTTGACCGCATTCCGGAAGTGATCCTCTCAGACGCCGTAGAGACTCGGAAGGTCTTCGATCTCGGTGACTGGAACCCCGGCCAGTTCTAGGAGACCGCTGAATAATGCATGTCAGCCACCTCGACGACCATCCATCACCACTCGCTGTGGTCTTTGTTTCGCAATTCCCCACAAGGAGTAGCGGAAAAGAGACCTGTGCGAGTGATGCGTCTGATCGCCGATCTGACCAACGGCAGTAATCAGCCGCCTCCTGGTGCCCTGTCCGACAGGAGCAGCGTTACAATGCCGTTGTTCACAGACTCGGGAGCGCATGTGTTGAGAAGATTCGTTCTTATCGGGGCCATGCTCATGGTCCTCCTTGCTGCGTGTGATTCGGGTACGAATCCACCGACAACACTCTCACAGAATCCCGACACGACCCAGGCACCTGACACGACCCGGGCACCCGACACCACGCAGGCACCTGACACGACCCAGGCACCTGATACGACGCAGGCCGCTGGTACCACGGTGCCAGGCGACGAGACCTCCGAGAGCGAGACACCCTGGTGGCTGTTGCTACTGGTTCTCGGAGCGCTCCTCATACTCATCGTTGCCTTCGTCTCTCGCGGCTCCAAGAAGAGTGTGGTCGTGGCACCTCCGCCCGTCTCGTGGAAGGACAGCGCGAGAGCGGGATATGCCGACGCCAGATGGCTCTATGACGCCATGACGGAGGACCTGGCGGTGTGGCGCGGTAACACCGTTGCCGACGAAACGACCGCTACTGCATCAGCGGCAGGTACCTCCCTCACAAACACATGGCAGCACCTCGATGGACGCATGGGGAAGGCGAGCGACGAACTCTATGCCCTCGAGTCCTCCGCACCTGACAAAACGACGGCCCAGGTGGCAGGTGAGACGATCTCCTCTCTGCGTGCTCTGAGAGCGGCCGTTGATGCTCGCGCCGAATCCCGGGTGAGCTACCGCGCGGCTGAGAACGCTGATGGCACCGATCCCGACGCACTCAAGGACGCAAGGGAACGCGAAGTGAGATCCTCACGGAATCTCGCAGAGGCACGAAGCGCCCTTGGCCGAACGCTCACGAGCCTTTCGGCAGTCGTATAGCGGTATCGGCGTCACACCGTCGAAGCGCTCGGTGCGAACAGCTCGAGCGCAACATTGCCGCCGGAGAGGATGACGCCCACCCGCATGCCTCTGAACACTTCGGAGTAACGAACAAGGGCTGCTGGTCCCGTTGCCCCAGATGGCTCGACCACAAGTTTGGTCCGTTCGGCAAGCATTCGCATCGAGTCGAGCATCTCATCGTCGGACACTGTCAGGATCGTTGTACCAGCACCCGAGAGTATTTCGAATGGGATCGACCCAATGCCGGTCAGGAGACCGTCCCCGACACTGGGGACACCCGTCGCTGGGTACCTGACGCCGTCGCGAAGCGATCGGAAAGCATCATCCACAGCCTCTGGTTCCGCTCCATAGGCAGCAATGTCATGGTGCCCAGTAACGATCGTCGCACCCGTCAACAAGCCGCCGCCGCCTATCGGAGTGATCACAGCGTCCAGGTCCTGCACCTGCTCGACGAGTTCGAGCGTCGCAGTGCCCTGACCTGCGATCACTCTTGCGTCGTCGAAGGGATGCACGACAACGGAACCATTCACCTCAACGAATTCAGCGAGAGTCTGCTCACGCTCTGACTGGGAGCAGAAAACAATCTCGGCTCCGTAACCCCGCACAGCATCGACCTTGATTCGGGGGGCGTGCTCGGGCATGATGATCGTTGCCTGAATCCCACGAACCGCGCATGCATATGCGACCGCCTGGCCATGGTTTCCCGATGACTGGGTCGCAACCCCTCGTGCTGCCTCATCGTCCGTAAGGAGAAGTACGGCATTGATCGCGCCTCGTGCCTTGAATGCGCCCACCTTCTGGAGATTCTCAGCCTTGAGGAACACGCTGGCTCCCACGAGCGAATCCAGGAATGCTGATGTGAATACAGGTGTCCGGTGCACATGCGGTGCGATTCTCTCCGCTGCGTCAAGAACGTCGTCGTACGTTGGAATGGCGTTCATTGTTCTATCCCGAGTCGCGTTGGTGTCGTTGCCATGAAGTACGCCCAGAGTGCTGTTGCCGCGAGGATATGCCAGAGTGCGTGGCCCTGCAGAAGTGATGCCGAGTCACAGAACGGGCTTCCTGTCCTGCCTGCAACGAAGAACAGCAGCGCCACCGCCATTGCAACGATCGCTGCGATCCACCAGCGGGTTCTGATCGCCCCGAAACGGTGGAGTGCAACGTCCTGGGCGATGAGGACAACCAAAGCCACAGCGGCAACCACGTTCGTGCTTGATGGCCAGACCAGCAGTACCGCCGTTACAGCGACCCCTGTTACGCCAAGAATCAGCCAGACTCTCTTCTCCTTCCAATGCAGGAGCCCCGCGACGTTCATCGTGACAATGGCGGCCATGGTGAGGAGGATCGTCGCGTCGTGCAGGAAATGGCTTGCTGGGCCCTGTGGACCATGAAACAACACACTTCCAGCACCGGTGGCGATCATCAGTGCGCCGACGATGAACCTGTTCACCCGCTCGGTTCTGGGTTGGCTCACCGCGGAGATCACCACGATGATCCCGAACAGGACGAAGGCAAGACTCGAGATCGCGTTCACCGGCTGCGCGAGGACCCCACCCCCGATGTACTCGCAATCAGACTCACCAATTGCGCCGATAAAATTGACAATCATGCCGACGAGGTACTTTCTGACGGAGAAATGGGCGGAGGGCAAAGGCTACACGGAGACCGGTACGAGAGCTGTGATCCGTTGCCCATGCATCCTCAACGACGAATCTTCTACCTACAGTAGTGAGTTGACCACGCCGAGAATTATACCTACGGTGTGATCGGGCGCGAGGTTGGGAAGGTGATCGGGAGAAAGGTCACCTATGCAGTCGTTAACAGATCAGATTCGCGGTAGAGAGTTCGCCCGTTCGCGTCGAGGCTTTGACGCGAACGAAGTGGCAGATTTTCTCGAGAAGCTCGCAGACGAGGTTGCCGAGCTGGAGGCGGACCTGCGAAGAGAGGGCGTGAGGGCCAACGCGCTCGAACGCAAGATCCAGGCACCCCTCAAGGCTGGGGACAACGTCGAGGCGGCATTCCTTGCCGCCGCCGAGTCGAAGCAGCACCTACTCGACGAGGCGCAGGATCGAGCCGAGGAGATGATCTCTGAGGCTCGAGGCGAGGTGGCACGACTGGTCGAAGTTCCAAAGATGGAGGCGCTTCGAGCGCAGGAGGAGAGCACCGCTGTACTGCTTCAGGCAAAGGAACGACTCGAAAGCGCTGCCAGGGAGGCCGCTTCGATCGAGGAGCGAGCCCGGTCGGAATCGACGCAACTCGAAGCAGAGTCAGCAGAACGTGGTCGTCGAACCGTCGAGGAAGCGGACCGAAGGGCCCAGGAGACAATCGATGCCGCACGACACGAGGCTGCGATTCGGATCGCTGCGGCTCAACGCGAATCCTCTGACATCAGGGCAACACTCGAGGCTGAGCACACGGAACTCGTCGAGAAGGTTCGCTCCCTCCAGGCTGCCGTCGTGGGAATGATCGAGTATGGTGCAGCGCGCTCACCGGCGTTGGCTGCAGTACTTGAACCCCAGGAGGCCGAGCCAGCTGCGCCCGACGTCGAGGTCGACGCAGGGGCAGAAGCAGTCTCATAGCTCCGAGTACGGTCCAATTGCCTTTTGTGAGGCGTTCAGACTGCCGATACATACAAGCGGTACCAGAACTCGTCGGTACCATTGCTTGGACGACGGAGATGATCGATGGCCAGAAAACGGGGACGCGGCGTTGCGGATGTGACTCGCTACACGAGCGCGTCGTCACGACCACCCTCATTTGGGGACAACAACACTGACGATGATTCAATTGCGTCCGGCACGAGCTTCTTCCTCATCTCGCTCGTTGTGTTCCTTGTAATCGTGTTTGGCGCCGTCAACTTCGGAACGAGGAACATCGAGGCGAACCTCGAAGGCCGTGCTCACGCCACGCTCCTTGCCGCAGGATTCACAGACGTTGAAGTTGAGGCCGAAGGAGCAACTGTCCACCTGTCAGGCTCGATCAGCACCGAGCAGAGCGAAACAACCGCTTTTGAGGCAGTCAGCCGACTCACTGGAGTAGACAGCGTCGAGGGCAAGTTGTGGCCGGTGTTCTCAGGCGAGCTGGACGAGATCGTCGTGACCGGTGACGCCATCGTCATCGAGTGGGACGCGAACTCGATCACCGTGGAAGGCACCGTTGCGGCGGAAGAGCGGCGCGTATTCATAGCCGACGCCCTGTCTGGCGATTTCCTCTCGGTCGACATCGAGAAACTTACGATCCTTGAGGGCCTCGAGGAGGAGTCCGGATGGTTGGGAACGACTCTTGGGTTGCTCATCAGCCTGAAGGCGACACTCGTCGAGGGAAAGATGATCGTCGATCCGAACGGAGGATTGCTTGTTGTTGCCGGTGAGGTCGAGGGCAAGGATGTTCGCAACGAGTTGAACGCAAAGGTCATCGAGGTCGGCGACCAGCTCGGGTTCGATGTCAACCCTGCGATTCGCGTGTTGGTGATCGGGCCCACGGAGGAGGAGATCGAGGAGCTTCAAGTCGATCTCGATGCTCTCATCGAGGGGAAGGTCGTTGAGTTCGAGACCAAGAGCTTCGAACTCACGCCGAAGGGAGTCACCCTCCTGGATGAGATCCTCTTCGCCATTCGAAAGGCACCAGAGGTACGTCTGAAAATCGCAGGGCATACAGACTCACGCGGATCGGATGAGGAGAATCAGCAACTCTCCGAGGATCGTGCACAGGCCGTCCTGTTGTACCTCGTGAACGCTGGCGAATCGAGAGATCGCTTCGACATTATCGGCTACGGTGAGGATGATCCCGCCGATACGAACGAAACCAAGGAAGGGCGTGCCCGTAACAGGCGGATCGTGTTCATAGCTCTGGAGGGAACATGACCTACGTCGCAAGCCAGATAGTGCTCTGGATAATCATTGCAACCGTGTTCGGCTTCGCCCTTGGGTGGATGGTGAACTCCCGTCGGGGATCGAAGAAGAAGACGAAGTTCAAGAGTCGGAAGTTCTGAACGGTGTATTGGGGCGCTACGAGCTCCAGGCACTGTCGACCACGTCGCCTGCCATCACGGAGTCGCGGTAGAGGGCTGTGCGCATCAACAGGATCGCGACGATGATCACTGACGAGGCTCCGACGATGTATACCGGTACCACGCCGAACACTCGTGCAAGCAGACCACCGAGCGCCGCTCCCAGGGGGAGTCCTGCCCATGCAAACGTCCTGGATGCGGAGATTACCCTCCCCATCTGATCCGGTGGCGCGAGCTGTTGGCGCATGGTGACGAGCGCAACGTTCACCCATGTGACACCAGTGATGGCGATGCCCGCGGGAATGACTGCAAACCAATTGGCCATGACCGCAACGGCGAGGAATCCGGCTCCGAGCATCACGAGACCAATGATGTACATCGTACCCAATGGAATCCGCTTCGTGACTCGACCAGCGAACGCGACGCCGATTGATCCAATGGCGGCCTGAGCTGCGAAGAAGAGAGCGATCTGACCCCCTCCCTCCGTGAGCGTCGCGCCTTGGGAAACATCCAGCCCGAGTACCTCCTGTGCCACGAAGAGCACGAGCAGGGCTTCAAGGGGTTGGAACACGAGATTCGTCATCGTCCCGCCGAGCGTTCCCCATTTCAGCCGTTTGTCGGCGAAGAGGACACCCACGCCAGATGAGATGGCTCTCAGGAACGGCTCGTGCACAAGACGTGCAGGACGTTTGATCGACCGCACGCGACTCAATAGAATTGCCGAAACTCCGAACGTGACGGCGTTGAGACCGAACGCCAGACTGAACCCTCCGGAGAGTGCGACGACGATGCCGGCAAGCAATGGTGCCGCGCTGAGAGAGAGCGTCCTTGCAATTCCCAATCGTGTGTTCGCCTTGATCAGATCCTCGGGAAGGAGCGATCTTGTCATATACGACTGGAGTCCCGAATCGAAGAACACCGCGGCCGATCCCACCAGGAACGCAACACCAAAGACGATCGTCTCATGTATCCAGCCGGCCTGTGAGCCGATTGCAAGTACAAGAAACGTCACAGCTCTGAAGAGGTCGAGAGTGATCAGCGTCGAACCCAGCCGGCGTCTCCTGTCGAGAAATACACCCGCGGCAAGTCCGAAGAGGAGCATCGGCGCCGTCTCAGCCGCTGCGGTCAATCCAAGGTCGAAGGGATCCCCGGTCAATGAGAGTACGAACAGGGGGAGCGTGAAAAGCGCGATATAATCGCCGAAGAGCGAGATGGCCTGTCCGCCGACTATCGGGGCCAGGTTCCGTTTCGCTCTCAACCTCTTCTGAAGTGTTGAAATCCCTACCGGATCTGCTGAATCCACGGAACAGCATCGTAGCCGTCAGGTTCGTGATGTGCGTGCACACCCAAGGGACGAATGTCGGTTATCCTTACGGAATCGAAAGCGGGAGCAATGGCTCAGATTCAAGACATACCAAAACTCGTAAAGGAGTTCGTTGAACTCTCAAGGGAGTACCTCGTCCAGGAAACCCTCGAGCCAGCGAAGAAACTCGGCCACTTCGCCGGGTACTCCATAGGCGCAGCTGCACTGTGGGCAACAGCGCTCGTGTTGTTGTCGGTCGCTGGCTTGCGAGCTGTCATCGATGTCCTCGATCCCGGCCCGTATTGGGAAGCGCTTGGATATTTGATCTTCAGCCTTCTTCTCATCGGATTCATCGCGCTCCTTGTGAAGGTGATGCCTGATCGAGGCGTCTACGATTCGCCGATGGAATTCGAAGAGTCAGGAGACCAGACATGACTGTGCAAAAGGCAGATCTGGAAGCAAAGCTTCTCGAGATCGAAGGCGTCGTCACAGAGGTCGAGGAGGAGGCCAGGTCAAGCGTTGTCACAATTGCGGTCGTTGTTGGTGTCGTAGTCGTTGGGGTGGTGGCGCTTGCGGTTTGGCGCTCGAGGCGCTCGAGGATCCGCGTTGAGGTCTACACGCAGTGACAGATCGAGCCCGACACACCGCGAGGATTTGGTGGATGCGTCGGTTCCCTCCTCTCACCAGGGTCGGCTGGAACATTGCGACGTTCGGTGACTCTCGGCCGACTGTCCAAACTCTCTTCGGATTCGGATTGATGGGAGCTGGTGTTGTGTTGAAACGGAACACACGGCGAAAGGTGCTGTACCGCGGATACATCAAGCCGGGAAGCGGGACGCACATCAGGGTCTACAAGGGCGACCGGACGGTCTATAACGGCTCTCTGGAGGGCTGAGCATGGCCAGCGGTGACAAGAAGTGGGTGCGCGTCGTGATATATCTCGTGGTCGCCATGATGGTTCTGACGGTCATGGCGGCGCTTCTCCCTAGATGACTCGAACCGGGAGTCCCTTCGTCGACGGAGAATCGTGCCTGCTCTCTGACATCAAGAATCGGCAGTTCCTCATCACACTGGATCAGAACGCAACATTCCAATTCGACAAGGGGAATCGTCGCTCACTCGGAATTGATCGGCCTTCGGGAGGGGTCGACAGTCCGCACATCAACGGGTTCCACGCTTGTTGCGATGCGCCCAAGGCTCGCGGATCATGTTCTCAGGATGAAGCGAGGAGCCGCCGTGATGTATCCAAAGGACACTGGTGCACTCATTACCTGGGCGGACATTGCACCGGGATGCGTCGTTGTCGAGGCTGGCACGGGATCCGGTGCACTCACGATCGCACTATCGAGAGCTGTCGGAACCGAGGGACGGATCATCAGCGTCGAACGACGCGAGGACCATCTGAACCACGCCACGAAGCTCATCGAATCCTTTGTCGGTTCACTGCCTCCAAACGTTGAGTTCGTACTCGGCGATGTTGAGGATGTGCTTGAGTCACGAACTCCTGACCGTATCGTCCTCGACATGCCCGAACCCTGGAACGTCGTTGATACGGCCGCCGAAGTACTGCCGGGAGGTGGAGGATTTGCCTGCTACGTGCCGAATGTGCCCCAGGTCCAACAGGTGCGAGATGCGCTCTGGGACACGAGGGCCTTCACCGGCACCGAAACATTCGAAGTGATGGTGCGGGGCTGGACGGTCGACGACCGAAGCGTTCGGCCCGACCATCGGATGATCGGCCACACGGGGTTCCTCACGGTTTCGCGGAGGCGTCTCCCCGAAGAGGCGAACGGGTAACGGGTGCCTGTGGTCGGAGGGGAGTTGTGCGACCTACGGCTCGATGTAGATGCACTCGCCGGGGCACTCTTCCGCAGATTCGACGACCAGCTCCATCTGATCGTCAGGGAAGTCCGCGATTCCCTTTGCACCCTCTGGATTGCCCTCTGATTCAGCGAAGATCTTGTCGCCTTCTTTGACATACGCGAGACCGTCATCGAGTAGTACGAACACATCGGGTGCGATCTCTTCGCAGAGTCCGTCGCCTGTGCAAAGATCCTGATCGATCCAGACCTTCATCATGTTTCCTTCGTCCGAGCTGTGGTTGGGCGCCACCGCGACAGCAATTGCGGTCAATCTAGTCACACAACGTCCGATATTGACAGAATCAAGTCCTACACTCGAATACGGAGATCACGCGACGATCGACCGGGCAAGGAGGTCGAGGTGTCAGACAACGAGAGAGAGCACAACGAACAGTCGGTGCGGATGCTCGAGGAGGAAATCGCCGTGTTGCGGCGCCGACTCGAAGACGCACCGCGTCGTGTCCGCCTACTCGAGGAGCGTTTGCTCGAGATCCGCAACCAGCTTGCCCAGGCCACAAGCCAGAACGACAAGCTGTCCACCGCGCTCACCGAAACAAGGGAACAGCTCGCGTTGTTGCGAGACGAGGTGGAGAAGCTCACAGCTCCTCCGAATCCGTTCGGCACGGTCATCGGCATCAATCCTGACGGAACGGTAGATGTCCTTGCATCGGGACGGAAGCTGAGGGTATCCGTCGAACCAACAGTGGAGATCAAGCAGCTCGAGCGCGGTCAGGAGGTCATTCTCAACGATGCGTTCAATGTCGTCGACGTGAGGACCTTCGAAACCACGGGCGACATCGCAACAATCAAGGAGCTTCTTGGTGACGATCGGCTCGTCGTCCTCGTCCGCGGCGACGAGGAGCGGGTGGTCACTCGAGGTGCACCTGTCCACGACAAGTACATGCGCGCGGGCGACCTCGTGAGGCTCGACACCAAGACGGGGATCGTGCTTGAGAAGCTTGCTCGCCCCGAGGTCGAGGAGCTGATACTCGAAGAGGTACCCGATATCACCTACGACGATATCGGAGGCCTCGAGTCGCAGATCGAGACCATACAGGATGCGGTTGAATTGCCCTATCTGCACCGCGAGCGCTTCGAGGCCTACAGCCTTCAGGCTCCCAAAGGAGTGCTTCTCTATGGCCCTCCCGGATGCGGAAAGACGTTGATCGCAAAGGCGGTCGCAAACTCGCTCGCGAGAACGGTTGCCGAAACAACAGGTTCGGCTGACACACGATCCTATTTCCTCAACATCAAGGGTCCAGAACTCCTCAACAAGTACGTCGGGGAGACGGAACGACAGATCCGGCTCATCTTCCAGCGTGCAAAGGAGAAGTCGGACGAGGGTGTTCCCGTGATCGTCTTCTTCGATGAGATGGATTCACTGTTCCGTACCCGTGGACCGGTGTCTCCTCAGACGTCGAATCCACGATCGTCCCCCAGCTGCTCAGCGAGCTTGACGGCGTGGAGTCGCTCAAGAACGTCATCGTCATCGGCGCATCGAATCGTGAGGATCTCATCGATCCAGCGATCCTGCGCCCTGGCCGACTGGACGTGAAGATCAAGATCGAGAGACCTGACCGCGACTCGGCAAAACGGATCCTCGCGATCTACCTCACGACCGGGCTCCCCTACGATCAATCGGAGATGGATTCCCACGGTTCTGTCGATTCGTTCATACGTTCCGCAATCGACTCCACAGTTGACGCCATGTACGCCGAAGGCGCCAGAAACCGATTCCTCGAAGTCACCTATGCCAACGGCGATAGGGAGGAGCTCTATTTCAAGGACTTCGCCTCGGGCGCGATGATCGAGAACATCGTGAGGAGAGCGAAGAAGGACGCCATCAAGCGCGAGATCGCCAACGGTTCCTCTGGACTCCAGACCGAAGATCTGATCAATGCAGTGCATCAGGAATTCCGAGAGCATGAGGACCTTCCAAACACGACCAACCCTGACGACTGGGCAAGGATCTCGGGCAAGAAGGGCGAACGCATCGTCTATGTGCGCACGCTCATCGATGGTGGCGGCGAACAGAGAGCGATCGAAGCCGTGTCGCCCCGCCAATACCTCTGATATGACCGAGCCCCAGGTCCTCGGCACCGAGGTCGAATACGGCATCACGGTCACGAACGATGCAACGTTCAATCCGGTTTCGGCGTCAGCAGCGCTCGTGAATGCACACGCGCGTGGCGCCGATCGGGTCAAGTGGTCATACGACGACGAGTCGCCAGGACGTGACGCACGGGGGTTCGTTGTTGGTGAGATTCCTATCGACGAGACCGATTCGGGCCTCATCAACGCGGTGCTCCACAACGGAGCGAGGCTGTATGTCGACCATGCTCACCCCGAGTACTCCACTCCCGAATGCGCCGATCCGCTCGAGGCCACCCTGTATGACAAGGCTGGTGAGCTGATCATGTACAGGGCAATGACCCACGTCAACACGTCGCTTCCTTCCGGCTCGCGGATGGTCATCCATAAGAACAATTCGGACGGCAAGGGCAACTCATACGGCGCACACGAGAACTACCTTGTACCGCGCTCCGTCCCTTTCGGAGATATCGTGCACCACATGACCACGTTCATGGTGTCGCGCCAGATCCTCTCCGGATCAGGCAAGGTCGGATCTGAACACGGCAGAAGCCCTATTCCTTTCCAACTGACCCAGCGCGCAGATTTTTTCGAGGAGGAGGTAGGACTCGAGACGACGCTCAAGCGACCCATCATCAACACACGGGACGAGCCACACGCTGACCCTGGTAAGTATCGAAGGCTCCATGTGATCTTCGGGGACGCGACGATGTCCGAGATCCAGACGTTCGTGAAGCTTGCATCAACCTCGCTCATGTTGATGGCCCTCTCTGATGGTGCGCTGGACGAGCCGATACGCCTCGAATCACCCGTAGAAGCTGTGACCCTTGTCTCCCACGATACGACCGGCACCATGGCTCTCAGGATCGTCGACGGACCGGCCACAAGCGCAATCGATCTGCAGTGGCGATACCTGACGCTGCTGGAGTCCTATGTTGGTTCGATCAGTCTGCCGCTCGTGTACAAACAGGCCCTCTCCGAGTGGCGTGGACTACTTGAGGATCTCTCATTCGGGCACGCCCGAGTCGCTGATCGGTTGGATTGGGCTGCAAAGCTCACGATCATGGAGGCGTACCGTGATCGTGATGGCATGGATTGGTCGGATCCCAAGCTCGCCCTCCTTGACCTGCAGTACCACGATGTTGACCCGGACCGAGGCCTCTACCACAGGCTCGTAAGGACAGGGCGAATGCGAACGCTCTTCGATCACGAAGATGTAGAATTTGCCGCGCTACACGCCCCTGAGGGTACGAGAGCCTGGTTCAGGGGGGAGTGCTTGAAGCGCTATCCTGATCAGGTTGTTGCGGCGAACTGGGATTCGCTTGTGTTCGACACCGGTCAATCCACACTTGTTCGAGTACCTATGATGGAGCCGTTGCGAGGGACGCGTGCTCTCGTGGAGGATCTGCTCAGGGAGAGTCCCGACGCTGCGACGCTCATAGAAAACCTTGGAGGGGCCAATGACTGAACGTGAACGAAGGTCGAAGTCGGCCAATGCGCCACAAGAGAACATAGAAGATTCCTCACAGGCCAGGGGAGAGGAGGTCGCCGACAAGATCGATGACCTCCTCGACGAAATCGACTCGGTCCTCGAGGAGAACGCGGAGGAGTTCGTCAAGAACTACGTTCAGAAGGGCGGCGAGTGACTCACACAACCACAGGGATCGGCCCTCTTCGCATCGGCGAGCCAATTGAGAACGGGTCGTTTCTCTCCGTTCTCGAATCGCGGGGTCTTCAACCCCAATGGCAGTTGGACTCCCCCCTGACGTCGCCTCTACCCGAGGCAACAACAGTGCTTGCGCTTACCTGGTCGGACGGCGTTCTCATAGCGGGCGATCGCCGTGCCACAGCGGGCAACGTCATCGCGCACAAGAGAGTCCGCAAGGTCTATCCGTCAGACGAGTACTCGGCAGTTGCGATCTCAGGAACCGCTGGTATGGCGATCGAACTGATCCGATTGTTCCAAACCGAGCTGGAACACTACGAGAAGATCGAAGGTGCTCGCCTGAGTCTCGAGGGGAAGTCGAACTACCTCGCTCGAATGATTCGCGGCAACCTCGCACTCGCATTCCAGGGCCTTGTTGTGGTCCCCCTCTTCTGCGGTTTCGACGAGATAGCCCAAACCGGTCGCCTGTTCTCCTTCGATGTCGTTGGGGGCAGATACGACGAACTCAACTACGCGACCACGGGGTCAGGCGGTGCCGAGGCGAAGTCGTTCCTGAAATCGGAGTGGCAAACTGATCTTGGCAGAGATGAAGCTCTCGCGCTGGCGGTCGAGGCCCTCATCGCTGCCTCCGAGGAGGACGCTGCAACCGGAGGTCCCGACATCAGACGGGGTATCTATCCCAGCATCGTGACGGTGACCAAGGACGGTGTCGAAGAGATCAACGACGAGGAACTCGAGGTAATTACGGCGGCGATTGTCGAGACACGACCATGACCATGCCCTTCTATGTGCCGCCCGAGCAACTCGTCAAGGATCGAGCAGATTTTGCGCGAAAGGGAGTCAGCCGCGGAAGACCCATCGTCGTGCTCCAGCTCGAGGTTGGAGTCCTCCTCATTGGAGAGAATCCGTCGCCGTCGCTTCGCAAGATCGGTGAGATCTACGATCGGATCGCTTTCGCTGGTGTCGGTCGATTCAACGAGTTTGAGACACTTCGCGTTGCGGGAATCCGCTACGCCGATCTGAAGGGCTACTCATACGCCCGAACCGACGTGACAGGCAAGAGCCTTGCCAACGCGTACAGCCAGACTCTTGGACAGATCTTCAGCCACGAGATCAAGCCGTACGAGGTCGATATCGTCGTGGCTGAGGTCGGCGATGGGCTTTCCGACGACAAACTCTTTCGCGTTCAGTTCGATGGCACCCTTCGAGACGCAGATCGCTTTGCTGTGCTCGGAGCAGGTGAGGAAGCGATCGCGGAACGGATCTCGGCGTCTCTGAACGCCGACATGTCGCTCGACGAAGCTGTCGTCCTCGCTACCGATGCAATACAGCACGTGGAGGAGAAGGAGATCGACACCTCGGAGTGGGAGACAGGATTCCTTGAGAGATCGGCCGATCGTAGGTCGTTTTCGGCGATTGGACCCCGCGGAGCTGCAATCGGCACTCGACAGTTAACGAATCTGGTTTCGTGTTGTACGCTGCCACCATGCAACGTCGCATCTTTGGCATTGAGAACGAGTACGGGGTCACCTGCGTCCTGCGCGGGCAACGTCGACTCTCACCCGATGAGGTGGCCCGCTATCTCTTTCGTAGAGTGGTGTCGTGGGGACGCTCGTCCAATGTGTTCCTCGAGAACGGATCTCGCCTCTATCTCGATGTAGGAAGCCACCCCGAGTACGCAACGCCTGAGTGTGACAGTCTCTATGACGTCGTTGCACACGACAAGGCAGGCGAACGAATCCTCGAAGGACTCGTTGAATCGGCTGAGGCCAGACTTGCGGAGGAGGGTATCCGCGGCGACATATTCCTGTACCGCAACAACACCGACTCCGCTGGCAATTCCTATGGGTGCCACGAGAACTACCTGATCCGCAGGCAAGCCGACTTCCAACGAACGATCGACACCCTGATTCCGTTTCTTGTCACCCGACAGGTGTGGTCGGGCGCAGGAAAACTGCTCAACACTGCCCGAGGTACCGTCTACTCTCTCGCCCAACGGGCCGAGCATATCTGGGAAAGCAGTTCGTCAGCGACAACACGTTCGCGACCGATCATCAATACCAGGGACGAACCCCACGCCGACGCTGAGCTGTACCGACGGCTCCATGTGATTGCCGGCGATTCGAACATGTCGGAATACGTCACGTACGTGAAGATGGGGTCCACTGTTGCACTTCTCCAGATGCTCGAGGATGAAGTGGTATTCCGCGACCTGACTCTTGAGAACCCTATCAGGGCGATACGAGAGATAAGCCATGACATCACCTGCCGGCGACGAATACGCTTGGCGAATGGCAGAGAACTCTCGGCTCTCGACATCCAGTGGGAGTACCTCGAGCGGGTTATGCGCTACGCACGGACGTCAGGTGTGTCGCCGGAGATCGAGCGTGCCATCTCCATGTGGGAGCATCTGCTGACGGGACTCGAGAAGGATCCGATGACGCTGCACAGAGAAGTCGATTGGGTGGCCAAGCATCATCTGATGGATCGCTACCGCCTCAAGCACGACCTTCCGCTGTCGTCACCGCGAGTCGCCCTCATCGATCTGAACTATCACGATGTCAACCAGCAGCGCGGGCTGTTCTACAAGATGCAGAATGCCGGCCTGATAGATCGGATAGTCACCGACGACGCGATTTCCGATGCAATGGTGAGGCCGCCGGGAACGACAAGAGCCAGGCTCCGAGGCGAATTCATCAGGGCAGCCAAAGCGAAACGAAGAGATTTCACCGTGGATTGGGTGCATCTCAAGCTCAACGACCAGGCACAGCGAACTGTGCTGTGCAAGGATCCGTTCAAGGCCTATGACGAACGTGTTGATCGGCTGATCGAGAGCCTGTAGCACCTATTGCCTGACACGGCACTACCACCGCATCCCTTCCACACGGACACCGGTACCTATACGCTGAAGTGATGCAGAAGGTCATTGAGCGAATCCTGAATCTCCTTGCCTTCCTCTTGACCGTAGGAAGGCCCGTCACAGCAGAAGAGATCCGCTACACCGTCAAGGGATACGATCAGCCGTCGGACGAGGCATTCCGGAGGACGTTCGAGCGCGACAAGGATCTCCTGAGAACACTTGGTGTTCCGATCTCGCTCACGCACACGGACGTGTGGGAAGTCGAACTCGGGTACGTCATTCCTACTGATGACTATCAGATCACGGATCCAGGCCTCACCGATGAAGAGCGTTCTGCTCTCATGATCGCGGCGCAAGCAGTGAGATTCGGTGGCCAATCCACGGAAGCGGCGGCAATATTCAAACTCGGGGGAGGCCCCACGACCTCGGGAGCCGCCGTCGCTGCGGACCTTGGACACGACCTCGAAGTCCTCGGGGAATTATTCGAGGCAATCACCGATCGGCGACGGGTGCTGTTCACCTACAAGGAGCGGCCGAGAACCGTCGAGCCGTACGGGCTCGGCCATCGATTTGGTCACTGGTATCTCCTCGCACCCGAGGTTGGACAAGCGGGCACCATCAAGGCATTCCGGTTGGATCGCATGCGCCAACTCAAAATAGATGAGTCCGGATCCATGTTCGTGCGTCCGACCAACTTCGACCCTGCAACATCGCTACCCGACATCGGCAGGTCCTCTGGCGACGATGCCGTCACCGCACGGATCCGTTTTCACAAGGACGTCGCAGAGATCGCTGTCGAGCAGGCGGCGGACGTAGTCGAGGTTGATCGTGATCCTGAGACAGTCACGATTGAACTGTCGGTTACCTCCGTGGCACACTTCAACGGCTGGATGCTCGGGTTCGATGACAAAGCTCTCATTGAGAGTCCCCGTTCTCTGGTGGACACCTACCTGACATTCATCGGCGGCAGCGAATGAGTTCAGATCGCACCGCTGCACGTCTCTCCCGAATACTCGCGATGCTCCCATGGATCATCGAGCACGACGGTGCAGAGATCGAAGACCTTGTTGAACGTTTCGACTACAAGGACAAGGCCGACCTCGTAAAGGACCTCCATCTTGTGTTCATGACCGGTCTTCCGGGGTACGGTCCCGGCGACCTCATCGATGTTGACGTCTTCGACGACGAAGTCTTCGTTGATGCGGCTGACTACTTCGCGAAACCACTCAGGTTGACGGCTCCCCAAGCATTGGGTTTGCTCGCCGCAGGAATGACGTTCATCGGATCCGACCAGGCGCCACCCGCTCTCACACGCGCCGTGGAGAAGCTCACCGCCGCCGTTCTCCCCGACGCTTCCTCACTCGTGTACTTCGACGTCCCCGCCCCCGACTCGCTCTCGACATTGAGGGACGCAATCGAGAACCGGCGCGTCCTTCAGATCACCTACGTGGCGATTGCGACCAATGAGAGAACGATCCGCGATGTCGAGGGATCCTCTGTGTTCTTCAATCTCGGAAACTGGTATCTCGCCGGCTTTTGTCATCTGGCCGACGCAGAGAGAGTGTTCCGTGTCGATCGAATCGCGTCTGTGGACACGCTCGATTCCACATATGAGCTCAACACGGCGGTTCACGAAGGTGTTGTGCAATACCGTGCCAGCGACTCTGATGTACATGTCTCGTTCACGGTCGCTCCCGACTCGCGATGGGTCTCTGAGTACTACCCAGTCGACGCGGTCGAGCGTGATGACGGCAGTCAACGGATAACAATGTCGGTCTCGGATCCGCTCGTTGCAGGACGACTTCTCATCCAGCTCGGTGCGGCGGTGTCTGACATCGAGGGCGAAGAAGTTCTCCGTTCAATGAACGGTTTGCGAAGCAGGATTCGTGCACGCTACGCACACGCAACATGACTACCCGATGAATAGTCCTTTACTCACAACGCTCTCTGCCGATGTCTTAGGTGACGCTGGAAATGGGAGTAGCGATGACAACGATCAGGACAACATGTCACAGCTGTGGAGACGTAGAACTCTCGACATCTGACATCGCTCTCGAACTCACCGGAGCAGGAAATGCAGGCTCGTACCGCTTCTCCTGCCCGCAGTGCCTCTCAACCCAGGTTCGTCCCGCAACTCGCAGAGTCGTGAGCATCCTGTTGGCCACCGGAGTCAACTATGAGATCATCCTTGCTGCTTCGCCGATCACCGAGGACGAGATCAGTGGCTTTGCCAAACTGCTCGACGACGACGACTGGTTCTCACGCCTGACAGCTATCAGCTGACCGCTGATTCCTGACAGATCTCTTGCGACTGATACCATCGGTCAATGGGTTCCGTAGGGTTTGGAGAAATCGCGTTGATCGCGATAGTCGCGCTTCTCGTCTTCGGACCTGATCGACTTCCCGAACTATCGCGCAAAGCAGGAGAACTCCTGACCAAGGCTCGCGAGATGACGCGATCATTCACCGACAGCCTTGACAGCGAATTCGACGAAGCTACCTCGCCGATTCGCACACTGCAATCGGAGTATCACGCTACGAAGGACGAACTGACCAGTGCAGCTGGCACGATCCTCAATTTCGATGGTCCGTCAGATCCTGGCGACGCCGACGGCGAGACACCAGAACCTGAGTCCAGCGAGGCCGAGGCAGAGAGCCCACCGACTTCACAGGCCGCTGCGCAGTCGCCGGCTGAAGACGAGGTTCCCGACGCACAGGACAGGGACACGGAGTGACCGCCAATCGCATGGACATGCGAGCCCATCTCCACGAACTGCGCTCACGGCTGTTCAAGGCACTGATCGCTCTCACCGTCGGCACGACGGTCGCGTTCTTCTTCAGCGATCAGCTGCTCGATCTCATAGTCGAGCCGTACAAGATCGCGGTTGGTGATGAAGCACTGCCATTCTTCAAGGTAACCGATGCCTTCTCAGCGGTGATGAGGGTCAGCCTCTTCGGCGGATTGATCCTGGCATCACCGGTGATCCTCTATCAGATCTGGCGTTTTGTCGCCCCTGCGCTTTCGAGGAACGAGAAGCGGTGGGCGTATCCGCTTGCCGGCGTGTTCGCACTGCTCTTTCTCTTCGGCGTCGGCGTTGGCTATGTCGCCCTTGAGCGGGGGCTGGTGTTCCTTCTGGATTTTGGCGGTGATTCGCTTCGACCGCTGATCGGTGTTGACGCCTACCTGCGATTCGCGACCCGGTTCATTTTCGCGTTCGGTATCGCATTCGAATTTCCTGTGTTCCTATTCGCCGCCGCGGCAATCGGAGTCGTGACCAGCAAGATGCTTACATCCAATCGTAGATGGGCGGTCGTGATCATCCTCGTGGCAGCAGCGGTCATCACCCCATCGGGCGACCCGTTGACGCTTCTCATGCTCGCCATACCGCTATATGTCCTCTACGAGTTCTCTATTCTCGCCATTCGGTTTATTCTCAGAAAGTAGCCACGTGACAACTTTGGTGTTGACGCAATTCCTTGACGATCTACCATTTCGACCCGATCCGTTCCAAGTGGAAGCTCTCCAAGCAATCGAGAGAGGAAGCTCCGTCGTTGTAACTGCTCCCACTGGAGCGGGGAAGACGCTTGTAGCGGATGGAGCCATCGCGATGACGATCGCAGAGGGCGAACGCGTCTTCTACACGACACCGATAAAGGCTCTCTCCAACCAGAAGTTCAATGATTTCGTCGAGGTCTATGGCGAGGCAGGTGTTGGCCTCCTCACCGGGGACAATGTGGTCAACCCTGACGCTGCGGTGATCGTCATGACTACCGAGGTTCTCAGAAACATGATCTACGAGGGGTCCGCGGCTCTTGATGATCTCGGCCTTGTCGTGCTGGATGAGGTGCACTATCTCGCTGATCGAGCACGGGGCTCTGTGTGGGAGGAGGTGATCATCCATCTGCCGAGGCACATCCTCCTGGTCAGCCTCTCCGCAACGGTCGCCAATCCGGAGGAGTTCACTGACTGGATACGGCAGCGACGGGGCGAGTGTGAACTGGTTGTCGAGACCGATCGTCCCGTGCCGCTCACATCGATGTACATGTGGAGGGACCGTAACCACGACCGCAGGGTTGATATGGCACCGGTCTTTGAGCGGAACGGTCGACCGAACAGCGCAGTACGCAAGATGTTGTCATCCTCGAAGAGTCGCCATAGGCGGTTTTCGACTCCGCGCCGAGTACCGGTCGTGAGAGAACTTGCGCAGTTGAACCTGCTTCCCTGCATCTACTTCGTATTCTCGAGGAAGGGTTGCGACCAGACTGCGCAGGATATTGCAAACGCGGGATTCGATTTCACAACCAAAGCACAGCGGAGCGAGATTCGGGCGATTGCCGAGAGACATGTTGTCAACCTGAGTGCTGATGACCTCTCTGTGCTTGGCTACGACCGCTGGCTCGGCGTCCTCGAGCAAGGATCAGCAGCACATCACGCGGGTCTCATTCCCGCTTTCAAGGAAACGGTGGAGGAACTCTTTCTCACGGGTCTCGTGAGGGTTGTTGCTGCAACGGAGACACTCGCTCTCGGTATCAACATGCCGGCGCGCACTGTTGTCATCGAGTCGTTGAGCAAGTACAACGGTGAATCCCATGAGCTGCTCAAGCCGAGCAACTACACCCAGTTGACGGGCCGCGCAGGCAGGCGTGGTATCGACACGGAGGGGACAGCGGTTGTCCTCTTCACTCCCTATGTTCCTTTCGATCAGGTGGCAGCGATCGCTGAAAAGGGTTCCAACCCACTTCGGTCCTCGTTCTCACCCACCTACAACATGGCAGTCAACCTGATCGCTCGATACGACGAGACCGTCGCACACGAACTACTCGAGGCTTCGTTCGCCAGTTTCTCGATGGAACAGAGAACCGAGCAGCTTCGATTGAATCTCAGTGATCGCCGCAGTGACCTCAAGACCTTCCGAGCTGCTGCGATCTGTGACCAAGGCGATATCTGGGCCATCGAGAATCCGAGAGCGGCACACTCCACCAAGCAGGCGGACACAGCGCTGCTCCAGCCAGGGATCGTGCTCGATATCGCGGATGAGACACTGGTCCTCCTGGGGCGATCCTGGGGAGGCGGCAACCGAAGCTCAGCCTCACCGACACCCAGGGCACGCGACGAACGATCCGCTCACGCGACCTGCCAAGAACCGCCACCGTGCTCGGGAGCGTTACCCTCCCTACCCCTGTTCGTGCTCAGAATGTCGAGTATCGGCGAGAAGCGGGAATGATGCTCGAGACATTCCTACCGGATGACGATCCGATCACTCTCTTCCCGAACAACACAGGCGGGGGAGTCATGAGCTGCCCGGATCTCGACACGCATCTCAAATGGGCAGAGAGGGCCACACGCGCAGAGCGGGACATACGGAGACTCGAGCGAAGGCTCGAACGGGCCACCGTCAGCGACGTTGGCGTCGAATTCGATAGGCTGATGAAGGTGCTTCAGGCCACCCGCTACACCTCTGGATGGTCTCTTACAGCGAGAGGCGAATCCCTCAGGCGCCTCTACAACGAACTCGATCTCCTTCTGGCGGAGTCCCTCAGAACCGGTGTATTCGGCGACTTGTCGGCAGCAGAGTTCGCTGCACTGGCGTCGATATTCACGTTCGAGGCACGAGGCGGTGACGTATCCGCCACGCCTCATGCCGAATTCGCCGAGGCAGCGATTGCCGGTGTGGCGGAGCTTGCCGCGGCGATCGCCGTACATGAACGTGCCGCTGGCCTCGTAGAGACCCGCTTTCCAGATGTGGGACTCGTTGACTCGATACACGCATGGGCCTCAGGACTCGAGCTCGCCGACATTTTCGACACGGACGATCTCCGCGCTGGTGATTTCGTACGCGCAACGCGCCAGCTCCTTGATCTCCTCCGCCAGATCCGCGACGGATTCGCCACCTACCGATCAGTGGCCTCTGAAGCGATCAGGCTCATCGACAGAGGCATCGTCGAGGCGGGAGTTGTGAGATGAAGTGGTTCGGCGTCGTCAATCCTCGGGCTGGGAGGAAGGGATCCCCATACGACGAAGTCACTTCCGTGGCAGACCAACTCGGGTTCGAATGCACCTTCACGGAGTCCGAATCCGCTGACCACATACGTTCGCTTGTCCAGAATGCAATCGATGGGGGTGCAACGGGGATTGTCTCTGTCGGTGGCGATGGCACTGCGAATCTCGTGCTTGACGCACTCATGAACGCAGACTCTGGGAACCGAATCAGCCTGGCAATCGTGTCAAGCGGATCCGGGAGCGACTTCGTTCGGACCTTCGGTCACAGGAGCACCATAAGAGATGGACTCGCGCGTGTCACCGGACCCGACATCGATCGGTATCCGGTCGATGTCGGGCTGGCAAGTGGGGAGTTCGGCGAGCGATACTTCCTCAATGCACTAACGAGTGGGGTCACAGCTGCTTCGGTTGCCAGAGCAGACACTCTTCCGCGATGGGTCGGATCCACGCGGTACACAGCTGCTTTCTGGATTGCGCTGTGGAGCTTTCCCAACTCTGTGGTCTCGGTTCGGGTTGATCGCAACCGTTTCGAAGACGACGCCATCACTGTCGTCGTTGCGAATGGCCAGTTCTTCGGAGGTGGCCTCAACATCGCGCCCCGGTCCGTACTGGGCGATGGAAAGATGGACGTGCAGGTCTTCAGAGGTCCACGCCGCCAGGCGTTCTCCGTGATGCCGAGAGTGAAGATGGGAACCCATCTGACGCACAAGGGTGTGCAGCGTTTCTCCGGTTCCGAAATTCATATCGATGTTCCCATGAGTTGGCCCGTTGAGGTCGACGGCGAGATACTTGGCTGGGGAAGCGTGAAAGTCCAAGTAGTGCCCGATGCGATCGATTTCGTGATCTAGGAGACTGCTGAACAGTGCATGTCAGCCAGCTCGACGACCATCCATCACCACTCGCTGTGGTCTCGTTTCGGCAATTCCCCTCAAGGAGTAGCGAAAAAGAGCCCTTTGCGAGTGATGCGTCTGATCGCCGATCTGACCAACCACATTGATCAGCAGCCTCCTAGCGCCGTGCGAGAAAACGAGCAGAACGCTGTAACTGATCCCGCACGCAAGAAAGCGATTGAACTGTTCGTCGATTTCTGTATGCTCCGCGCCGACAAACAGAACCGAGAGGAATATGAGTAGCGATACCTCCGAAGAAGTCATGGAAGTCGAAGACGTTGACGATGGAGCTCCGGCAGAAGTTGAAGCCGGCGACACGAAGTCAGATGACGAGCCCGAAGCCCTTGACGAACTTGAGGCCGAGGAACTCGAAATGCTCACCGAGGATGAGAGCAACGAAGCGATCGTTGTCGACGAGGCGGCGGAGATGCGTGCGATCCGCCGCGCCGAGATTGCCATGGAGGCCGGAGAGGTCGACGAGGCGACCTCGGATGAGTTCGTATGTACGAAGTGCTTCCTCGTGAAGAGCCACCTCCAGTTGGCCGCCAAACGGAAGAAGATCTGTCTGGACTGCGCGTCCTGACAGCTGTCAGCGATTAGATGCCAGACGTCGCGTTTCACTGAACGCTCGCGCATCGGGGGGGACGGGACCAGGTCTCAAGTTGCCACGACAGCGCGCCGATACGCTCTTTATGGAAGACTTCGGTATGCGTGTTGTTGTCATCGTTCCTACGTACAACGAATCTGAGAATATTCGACGTATCGTCGAAACGGTTCGAGCGCTCGAATACGACGTCCTCGTCGTCGACGACGGATCCCCAGACGGAACCGGGGATAATCGTCGATGGCCTCGCGAGCGCCGACTCAGGCGTCATGATCCTGCACCGCGACAAGAAGTCAGGACTTGGACCTGCCTATACGGCCGGGTTCGAACATGCACTCGAAATGGGCTACGAGATCCTCTGCGAAATGGATGCCGATTTCTCCCACGACCCTGGCGATCTTCCGAGACTGGTTGGTGCCGTTGAGGCGGGTGCCGATCTCGCGATAGGTTCGAGATATGTACCGGGTGGCGGTACGCAGGGCTGGCCGTGGTACCGCAAAGTCTTGTCGAGGGGTGGAAACATCTATGCGTCCATTCTGCTCGGTATCTCGGTACGAGACGCCACAGCCGGATTCCGGGCGTTCAGGGATACGACCATCCGCAAGATCGACCCGGAGTCCTGCAAGTCCTCTGGCTACGGCTTCCAGGTTGAGATGGCCTGGAGAACTGAACAGGCAGGACTCGAGATCGTTGAGGTACCCATCACGTTCAAGGATCGCGTCGCCGGTGAATCGAAGATGAACACCATGATCGCGTTTGAGGCCATTGTGCTCATTACCAGGTGGGGGATGGCTGACCGCCTCTCGCGATCCTCCTAGGAGTGACCGTCAGCTACGCTCGCGTGCATGATTGTCTCAGCCAGATTGGCAGCCAACGCCGATGTGATTCGCCTTGTGTCTCTTTATCGCGAGATGGAAGTGGAACAAACAGCCCGAAAGCCAATCTGGGCACTCACTGACGGACTCGACCAACGATTCGATATTTCCCTGGCGCGAGCGATCGAAGCCGAGGACTCCTTCGTGCTCACGGGCGAAATCGATGGCGCGACCGTTGGCTTCATCTGGGCGACGATCGAGCCGATGCTCGACCGAGCTCAGGGCGCCTTGATCGGCAGGATGCGACTCATCTACACCGAGCCGGATGCCAGGGGTGTCGGTGTGGGCCACACAATGCTGACTGAGATGATGGAGCTTCTTCGCTCCAGAGGAATACATCACTTCGATGCACCTGTTGGACCAGGCCAACGCGCAGCCAAGAACTTCTTCGAGTCACATCGATTCGCAGCCCGTTCCATCATCATGTACTCGACAGACACGGTCGCCACAGATGACAGTTGAGCTACCCACCGGTGACGAGGCAGTCGGTCTGATGGTCGAACTGATCGCCAACGCGTGCGTCAATACTGGCGATCCGGAGTCGGGGCATGAGATTCGGTCGGTTCGCTCCATTCAGGCCTATCTCGACGAGCCGGGCACTGTCATCGAGCCGATCGATGGTCGAGCCTCGGTCGTGTACCGACTCGAGGGCACGAACCCCACTGCGCCAACGCTTCTTCTCATTCCGCACCTCGATGTTGTTCCCGCAAATGCAATGGATTGGACCTTCGATCCTTTCTCAGGTGAGAGGTTCGACGGTTTCGTGTGGGGGAGAGGGTGCGTCGACATGCTGAATGTCACCGCGTCGATGGTCGTCGTGTACCGCTGGCTCAGGGATGGCATTCTGCCCCCTCCCGAAGGCAACGTGATCCTTGCGTGCGTCGCGGACGAGGAGGCCGGGGGCGTCTACGGGGCGCGACATCTTGTCGAAGAGCACTGGGATCTTGTTTCGTGCGACTATGTCCTGACAGAGGTCGCAGGACCGACGATCGGCACGCCGGATGATCCTTCGCTCCCCGTCACAGTTGCCGAGAAGGGTCCGTCATGGCGGGCAGCTTCGACCGTTGGTATCGCCGGTCATGGCAGCCAGCCCTACGGACGCTCGAACGCCGTGTTGACTCTGGCTGACTCCTTCTCTCGAATCGGGTCAGCGGACCAGCCGATACTCATCACGAAGGAGTGGATCGAGTTCGTCCCTCATCTTGGTCTCGAGTCAGAACTCGCCCAGATGTTGGTCGATCCTGACAGGATCGATTCTGCGGTCGAGGCGATCGCTGAAGGCGATCTGACGCTCGCTCGCTGGATACACGCCTGCACGCACATGACGTTCTCGCCGAATGTGATCGGTGGCGGCACGAAGGCGAACATGATTCCGGATGCGGCAGTCGGCGACATCGACATCCGGATGCTGCCAGGACAAGATGCTACAGATGTCGAGGATCACCTGAGAAAGGTGCTCGGACCTGACCTCTTCGACGCTGTTGAGTTCACCCCCAGGCTCAACATGAATGCGAACAGCTCCCCGGCACAAGGACCGCTGTGGGATGCCATTGGCGACGCGGCGGAACAACACCTCGGTACCCGCCGACTCGCACCGACCCTCACACCCGTCACGACGGACGCTCGATTCTTCCGAGAGCGAGGCATACCCTCCTATGGCGTCGGTTTGTTCGACCGATCGGTCACGTTCCCGGAGATGCTCGCGATGTTCCACGGCGTCGACGAGAGAGTTTCAGAGGAATCCGTACGCTGCACAACGCGTTTTCTCGCATCGGTTGTAGCCGCATTCTCACAGCGTGTAGCAGATCTTTGACCACACACTCCCGGACTGACCACACCCGGGGAGCGGTCGTGTTCGATCTCGATGGCGTGGTGTACCTTGGTTCGACACCGATACCCGGAGCCTCCGCGGCCATTGCGACGCTCAGAGATCTCGGATGGCAGATCCTGTTCGCAACGAACAACTCGACGAAGACACCCGAGTCGATTGTCAAGGTTCTCGAAGATCGAGCTGAACTCTCCGTCTCCCCGTCCACGATCATCACGTCCGGCCAGGCCACCGTTTCGTATCTGCATGGCCTCGGAGTCGATTCGGCCTTGGTCATCGGCTCTCAACAACTCAGGGACACCGTCCGGCGCGGCCAGATATCGATACCAGAGAGCGGACCTGTGGATGCCGTGGTGGTTGGGCTTGAACGGTCGCTGACACAGGACACCATCGAGAGAGCGGTCCGTGCAATCAATGACGGCGCCACGTTCGTGGCAACCAACACGGACGCCAGCTTTCCCACGCCCAGTGGCCTCATGCCAGGTGCGGGGACGACGGTGTCGGCCATTGCAGATGCTGCGCAGAAGCCGTTCGTGGTGTGTGGCAAGCCAGAGGAACCGATGGTGCAACTTGTCTCCCGAAAGCTTGAGTCGAGCAACGTGTGGATGGTCGGCGACCGATTGGAGACGGACATAGCGTTCGCGAAGCGTGGGGGCTGGCGGTCGGTACTCACCTTGAGCGGTGTATCCACGGCCGACACCGCGGCCTCCCACGCCATCAAGCCCGATCACATCATCGAATCGATCGCTGAGCTTCCCCACCTTCTGATCGGTGCTTCCAAGAGCAGTGACGATGAGGGATAATGACAACATGAACACTGCATCCCAGCCGGGACCAACAGGCGACGATCAGATAGCAGCAGACGCACTCGCCGATGTTGATCCGGCGGACGCGCCCGACATAGCTGACGGTATCGCAGCAAGCCTTCAACGCGAACTCGACACCACGAGCGCGGACGATGACGATCCAGCGGAGTCGAACTCCTGACCCGCAGACGACTCGACGCTGAGCTTGTTCGCCGCCAACTCGTTGAAAGTCGTACCGAGGCCCAGAGGGCTATCGAAGCGGGCCTTGTGCGTGTCGGCACGAACACAGCTCCAAAAGCAGCAACGATGGTTTCGCCGGACGAGCCGGTGCACGTCGTGGCGACAGCCGACCCTTTCGTCAGTCGGGCGGGCCGGAAGCTCGACGCTGCGCTCGACGCATTCGATGCGGACGTACAGGACCTGAGAGCCATCGATGTGGGAGCATCGACAGGTGGATTCACCGACTGCTTGCTCCAGCGAGGTGCTGCATCGGTGACCGCGGTTGACGTTGGATACGGCCAGATGCACTGGCGTATTCGGGGAGACGCGAGAGTCGAGGTGGTCGAGCGGACCAATATCAGAACCGTTGACCGCTCCTCGCTCGGGGAGCCGTTCGACATCATCGTTACCGATCTGTCGTTCATCTCGCTTCGGACGGTGCGAACGCAGCTCGCAGCTCTCGGGGAGGAGGCGATTTGGATACTGCTGATCAAACCTCAATTCGAAGCCGGACCCGACCGTGTCGGAAAGAAGGGAATCGTTCGGAGCGCCGACGTGCGCAGAGAAGTGATCCATGAGGTCCTGGATGCGTACGATGACATAGGGCTTGGCTGTCGTGGCATCATCGAGTCGCCGATAACGGGGACCACGGGCAATGTTGAGTACGTTGCGATCTTCAGACGGGGGCGCGGTACTGTGACGTCGGATACGATCGACGCCATGTTCGATGGGACGTCACGATGAAACGAATCAGACTCGTTGTTCGCAACGACAAGCCGCAAGCCCATGTGATAGCGAACCGCTTCGGCGACCTCCTGGCGGGTCGTGACGTAACCACGGATGCCGGCGATCCGGACGCCATTGTCGCTGTTGGCGGCGACGGCACGATGCTCGAGGCTGCGTCAATCGCCCTTGACCTCGACGTTCCAGTGTGTGGCATCAACGTGGGTCGGGTCGGTTATCTCGCCGAATTCGCCCAGAACGAGATCGAGGATCTTGCCGACGCCATTGCTTCGGATGGGTTCGCAGTCATGGACCACAGCACCGTTTCAGTATCAACAGGAGCAGGGTCTGGGTCGGGGATAAACGATGTGGTGGTCGAGAAGGTGACCGGTCAGCGGATCATCGAGGTCGCAGTCGAAGTGAATCAACGACCTCTGGCCACATACAGAACCGATGGAGTGATCGTTGCAACACCCCTTGGATCAACTGCCTACTCCCTGTCTGCGGGCGGTCCGATAGTCGATCCAACTCTTGATGCTCTCATCATGACGCCGGTGGCCCCTCACAGCTTGCTGACGAGGGCGATCGTTCTCGCTCCCGATGCTGTCGTCACTCTCTCGGTAACCGGCGATCGTCCGGCACGAATCAACGTCGATGGGCGCGAGTTGCTGATCGTCGAACCAGATGAGGTCATCACGATATGCCGGGGCTCACACGCCGTGAAGTTCCTGACCCTGGATCGTCACCCCTTTCCCCACGCGGTGAGAGAACAGTTCGGTCTCGACCATGCGTGACAAAGACCGTGCTTGAGGAACTCGTCGTATCCAATCTCGGGCTGATACCCGAGGCGTCGCTATCTCCTTCGAAGGGCCTCACCGTCATCACCGGCGAGACCGGAGCGGGAAAGACAGTGATGCTTGGCGCGCTGAGACTGCTCATAGGAGAACCAGCAGCGAAGGGTCTCATCGGTCCGTGTGGAGACGAGGCAGATGTCTCTGCGCGATTCGTCGATGGAACAGACCACGTTGCACGGAGGGTCGTCACGCCAGGCCGGTCGAAGGCCTATCTCGATGGTGCGATCAGCACAGCCTCTGCCCTACGCGAGACGATCGGGCCGAGAGTTTCCATCGTTGGACAGCACGATCAACACACGATCACGTCGTCAGAAGGTGTGAGACGACTCGTTGACGTTTCCCTCACATCCAAGGAACGCAGCAACCTCGACTCCTACGGAAAGGCCTGGGACGCATATGAGATGGTCAGGTCGGAAGCCGACCTTCTTGGCTCGGATCAGAGGCACCTAGCCAGGGAATTGGAGACGATTCGATTTCAGATCGCTGAAATCACGGACGCTGGCTTTGCGATCGGGGACGATGAACTTCTCCGGGCCAGGGCGGGGAAACTCCGCAACGCCGAGGAACTCGCGACGGCGATCGATACGATTCTCGACAGGCTGGGTGACGGGGGAGCGGGCGGCCACCTGGAGAATGCAGTTCGCGCCGTTGACAGTGCAGCCAGCCTCGACAATGCTCTTGAAGAGATCTCGGACCGGATCGGAGAACTCAACCAGGCCCTCTCCGATATCAACTCTGAAGTCATACGATATGCTGCTGACCTCAGAGTTGATCCGGAGGCGCTCGAGGAGACTGAACAACGAGTGTCGTTACTTTCCTCACTCAAGCGAAAGTACGGCGACTCGCTTGAGGCAGTACTCGCATTCCACAAGGGCGCGACCGCCCGCGAGCTGGAATTGGGTGCGCTTCTCGCTTCGGCTGATGACATCGCCGAACGACTTGATGCCGCGAGTAGAAGCCTCGATACCGCTGGGGAGGCGCTGAGATCGACCAGAAACACCGCGGCAGGTCGCATTGCCGAAGCCGCGCACGGTCATCTCACCGATCTTGGTTTCAGAGATCCGAAGATCGAAATCTCAGTGGTGTCTGCAGCACCGACGCGATCCGGTGCAGATACCGCAACCGTTCTCTTCGCCTCGGACGCCTCGATGCAACCCGGACCCGTTTCAACGATTGCCTCGGGCGGTGAACTCAGCAGATTGGTACTTGCCCTCACTCTTGCATCAGGTGGAGCAGATACGGATGTCGTGGCCTTCGATGAAATCGATGCAGGTGTGGGGGGAGAGACTGCCCTTGCAATGGGGCAGAAGCTCGCGTCACTCGCGGCGACAAGACAGGTTCTCTGCGTTACCCATCTTCCTCAGGTCGCGGCATTCGCTGACAAGCACTACGTCGTCACGCGCACCGGCGCGACTGCGTCCATCTCAGAGACGGTGGATGCACAAAGGACAGAAGAACTGTCGCGAATGCTTGCCGGGCTCTCCTCATCGGAGAAGGGTCAGGAACACGCAGAGGAACTCCTCGCATTGGCATCTGAGAAGAGGCGCCCCTGAATCCTATGTGTCATCAACATGAGATCGCTCACTGGGTCATTCGATGCAATCCACCGCGCTGGTATCATTCCACCTTCCGAAGTGGAGGAGATGCGTGACGAAGCACGTATTTGTAACTGGCGGGGTGACATCGAGTCTTGGCAAAGGCATCACCGCTGCTTCTCTGGGTCGACTCCTCAAGGCAAGAGGGTTCAGCGTCGTGCTCCAGAAACTCGATCCCTACATCAACGTCGATCCTGGGACCATGAACCCGTTTGAACATGGTGAAGTCTTCGTCACAGATGATGGGGGAGAAACGGATCTCGATCTGGGTCACTACGAGCGTTTCGTTGGCGAGAACTTGAGCCAGGATTCGAACGTCACAACGGGATCGATCTATCAGACCGTGATCCGAAAGGAACGTCGCGGCGACTATCTGGGCGCGACCGTCCAGGTGATCCCTCACATAACCAACGAGATTAAGGCTCGCATCCGCAAACTGGGTCAACGCGATGGCGTGGACATCGTCATCACAGAGGTCGGCGGCACCGTCGGCGATATAGAGAGCCTGCCGTACCTGGAGGCCATCCGCCAAATCCGAAAGGACGTCGGGATACACAACACGTGCTACATCCACGTCACGCTCGTTCCGTACCTCAGCACGTCGGAGGAGCTGAAGACGAAACCGACTCAACACTCCGTGGCCGAACTGAGAGGCAAGGGAATTCAGCCTGAGGTGATCGTGGTACGGTCCGACAGGCCGGTAGATGAGTCCGCAAGGCGCAAGATAAGTCTCTTCTGCGACGTCGAGGGCGACGCGGTCATCAACCTCGTCGATGTTCCGAACATCTACGGAGTACCCCTCTCACTCCACGAGGCAGGACTCGATGACGTCGTAATGCGTGAACTCGAGCTTGATGCCCCGCCGCCCGACCTGGAGGAATGGGAAGCAATGGTCGAGTCGATGGAGAGTCCATCTGGCACGGTCACGATTGGACTTGTCGGGAAGTACATCGACCTTCCAGACGCATATCTCTCCGTCGTCGAAGCCCTGAGACATGCCGGCCGCACTTCCGATGTGAAGGTCGAGATTCGTTGGATTCCTGCCGATGATGTCGACGGGATGCTGGTTGAGTCCTACCTTGAGGGTTTGGACGGGATCCTCGTACCTGGCGGATTCGGAATTCGTGGCATCGAGGGCAAGGTGCGGTCGATCCAGTACGCAAGGGAACAGAGCATCCCGTTCCTCGGTCTCTGTCTCGGTCTTCAATGCGCCGTGATCGAATTCGCACGCAGTGTGGTTGGCCTGCCGAACGCACACTCGTCAGAGTTCGATCCTATGACCACTGATCCAGTGATTGATTTGATGGAGACGCAGAAGGACATATCAGAGAAGGGCGGGACGATGCGACTCGGCATCTACCCGGCAAAGCTCTCTCTGGGAACCCTTGCAAGGGAGCTGTACGACGAGGAAGTCGTATATGAACGGCATCGACATCGATGGGAGGTGAACAACCGATACCGCCAGCAACTACAGGACGCAGGTCTTGTCCTGTCAGGGATGTCGCCAGACGGCAGGCTCGTCGAGTTCATCGAACTCCCCGGTCATCCGTACTTCATTGCAACCCAGGCGCACCCGGAGTTGAAATCCCGCCCCGACATGCCGCATCCGTTGTTCGAAGGACTTGTGGCTGCTGCCCGGACGCACCGTGAACACGTCGGCGACTCCGACCGCGCATCGGCAGCGGTTGAGAACCTCAGGTGAACGGGGACCAACCGTTCCGTATCACGGACAGAGCCCTGCTCCTCGATCTGGGCTTCCTCAGCGTCACCGAGCGTTCAATCGAATCCTCCAATGGGGCAACATTCAAGCGGGTTGTCATCGAGCACCCTGGGGCAGTCGCTGTTGTCCCCATTGTCGGAGACAACGTCGTTCTGCTTCGCCAATACAGGGCCGCCATCCGCGACCACATTCTCGAGATCCCTGCAGGCAAACTGGATGCCCCTGGCGAGGATCTCGAGGATGCCGCCCGTCGAGAACTTCGAGAGGAGACCGGCTTCAGTGCTGACACGCTTCTCAAGCTCACCGATCTGCTGACTGCCGTCGGATTCTGTGATGAGAGGATCACCATCTTCCTTGCACGGGATATCGTGGCGGGGGACAGATCGCCGATCGGGCCGGAGGAACACGACGCTGAAGTGCTACACATGCCACTTCAGCAGGCCGTCGAGCTCGTCGCTTCAGGGGAGATCACTGACGCCAAGACCGCCGTCGGCCTACTCCTCGCATCACGGATCCGTGCCACTTCCTGACCATGCCGACGAGTTCCTGGAGTCGATCAGGGTCGAGCGCGGACTCGCGAAGAACACCGCAGATGCGTATCGACGCGACCTTGGCCAGTACAGGGAGACGATCGATGCCCACCCGACGCTGGACCCATCTGACGTCGTCCATGTCCATCTCGAGAAGCTCAGAGAGGATGGTCTGAAGAACACCTCGATCGCCCGCAAGCTCGCATCCATTCGTGCTTACCACACCTTCATGATCGCGGAGGGCTACCAATCCGACGATCCAACTGCAACCATTCAGACTCCCACACGGGCAACGTCCATCCCCAAAGCGCTCACGGTTCACCAGGTGGGCCGGCTTGTGGAGGCACCAGACAGCTCAACGCCTTTGGGAAGGCGAGACCGTGCGATTCTGGAGGTTCTCTATGGAACGGGCTGCCGGGTCAGCGAGCTGATCGGCCTCGATCTGCACGATGTCGATTTCGAAACAAACACAGCGATCGTTACTGGCAAGGGAAGCAAGCAGCGGCTCGTCCCGATCGGGTCATACGCAGCTCGCGCTCTAGGTGCGTGGCTACCCGATCGTATGGATCTCCGGATACCAGGGGGAGATTCTGGGGCGATCTTCCTCACAACCCGCGGCAACCGCTTGTCGCGCCAGACTGTGTGGAGGATCGTGAAACGCTCTGGTGCGGCAGTCGGTATTGCTCCAGGGGATCTCTCGCCCCATGTGCTCCGACATTCCGCGGCCACCCATATGGTTGAAGGAGGCGCGGACCTCAGGACCGTTCAGGAACTACTCGGGCACGCCAGCTTGTCAACAACCCAGATCTACACGAAGGTGAGTCCGGAACACCTACGAGAAGTTGTGCTTGTGAGTCATCCCCGCGGCAGATGATCAAGATTCATCGTTTGCGGACTATTCTGATGTGTGAAATCCGATGACATCACTTCGACCAGGCCACGGGGAGGGATTGATGCCACCCATCGACATCGACGAAACGCTCGCCACACTCAAAGCGGAGCGCGCTGCGCTCCTGCATCAACTCGCTGAGCTCGGTGCGGATGAGAGCGGGGAGCTCACGGGAGACATGGATTACGGTGACGCATTCGCAGACGCTGGCGCAGCTACCGCGGAACGAACTGAGACGATGGGAATCATCGAGAACTTGAAAATCCATCTCGACGGCGTTGATCGGGCCATCGATCGAATCGCTGAAGGCACCTATGGCGTCTGCACGGTGTGTGGCAAGAAGATCCCCGAAGACCGCATGCGGTATCGGCCCACCTCCTCCAAATGCATCGACTGCAAGACAGCGTCGACCCAGTAGCCACATGCACCTGATACGCCGCTTCTTCGGCTTTCTGTTCGCAGCGCCACTGATGCCGAGCGAACAGCAAGAGGTTCGCGATGCTCTCAGCCCATGTCTTGCCCGATTGTTCTTCGCGCAGCGGTTCGAGGACCAACGCCATGCCTTCACCGTGTACCAACGCGTCGGGGGCTCAGCCGACCTCGCTCAGGCAGCACTCCTCCACGACATTGGAAAGACCGAGTCAGATCTTGGAGCGCTTGAGCGATCGCTGGCGACGCTCTGGTACGGTCTCGGACGACCGACCAGCGGTAGATGGCAGAGCTATCTAGCCCACGGCAGCAGCGGAGCCCGCATACTGGAGGGCCTCGAGGCAGACGGCCTTGCTATCAGCTTTGCGCAACACCATCCGGGCCCCTGCCCCGAAGCCATCGACCCATCGGACTGGCTCCTCCTCGAAGCTGCAGACAATGAGTGAGGGTAGACATCAGACGGTACGGTCGCTGCGCTCCCTTACGGTAGACCGTATGCACGCACCAGATCGCCAACTCAGCTCGACCGTCCGCTCCTCTACCGTCTACGCCTTGCCCACCTGATAGCCTGCTGCCATGGCATTTGAAGTCCGCACACGAGTGTTCGAGGGACCCCTCGATCTCCTGCTGCAGCTCATCACATCGCACCAGCTTGCCATTACGGAGCTGAGTCTTTCCGAGGTTGTCACGGAATACATCGCGTTTCTCGACGACATGCGTGATCTCGACCTCGAGGTGACCAGCGAGTTCCTTCTGATCGCAGCAACATTGATACAGATGAAGGCACGGCATCTCCTACCCGACGACGAACCAATCGACCTCGACGAGGAACTCGTGCTGGCCGAAGAGCGCGACCGGCTTCTGTCGCGCCTTCTGGCATCCCTCACGTTCAAGGACGTCGCAGCGGTACTTCGGCACCGGATGGAAGCGGCGGAGAGGTATGTTCCACGAACCGCAGGGTTGCCGCTCGACATCGTGCCGATGGTGCCGGATGTAAGGCTCAACGTTGACGCTCAAGGGCTTGCAGTCATTGCGGAGATGGTCTTCACGACACCTGATCTCGATCCGGACGTCGACCACCTCGATCTCGAGCTGCCATCTGTCCATGCCGCGATGGTCGATCTCCAGACCCGCATGGCGAGCTCGATTACATCTAATTTCGAGGATGTCGTGGCTCACTGCACTCGAGATGTTGAGGTCGTTGCCTACTTTCTGGCTCTTCTCGAGCTCGCCCGGTGGGGAATCGTGCAGGTCAGCCAGGATGATCCGAATTCCGCCATCATCATGTCCTACGACGAACAATCCGCTGACGATCGCTTCCAGGCGATGCTCGGCCACGAAGGAGAAGAATGACCGATCTCGCCGTCATCCTCGAGGCGATACTGTTCGTAGCAGAGGAGCCCGTCACAGCTGCCGAACTCGCCGAAGTCACCGAGCGGCCGAAGGACGAGATCGAATCTGCCCTCGTTGATCTCTCCGATGACCTTGGCGCACACCGTGGAGTTGTTCTACGGAACGTGGGAGGAGGTTGGCGCCTGTACACACATCCTGACGCGCTCGGATACTTGGAAAGATTCGCATCGACGGATCGTGCACGGCGGCTTTCGGCTGCGGCGCTTGAAACCCTTGCTGTGGTGGCCTACAAGCAACCCGTGAGCCGGGGGCAGGTGACAGAGATTCGAGGCGTTGATTCAGAACACGCGCTCAAGACCCTCGAGCGACGCGGGATCGTCGTTGAGATCGCAAGAGCACCCGGACCGGGACAGGCCGTGCTCTACGGAACGACCGATCTATTCCTCGAGAAACTCGGTGTTGCATCGCTGGTCAACCTTCCGCCACTGGCTGACCATGTACCGCCGGCGCAGATAGTCGAAACTCTCGAACTCCCGATGCGCCCGGAGTCATCATCGAACGACTGAACAAACTGATAGCGAGGACAGGCCTCGCGTCTCGTCGGAAGGCTGATGTCCTGATCGAACAGGGGCGGGTATCCGTGAATGGCACCCCGGCGTCAGTCGGGCAGCGGATCGATCCAATCGAGGACTCAGTCGTCGTTGATGGAGTAGTGCTCCCTCTCGATCCGGAACTCACGACGTGGCTCCTCTACAAACCGGCAGGCGTGGTCTCGACGATGTCTGACCCGCAGAACAGACCGACCGTGCGCGAGCTGGTACCCGACAAGCCGGTCACCAAGCCCGTCGGACGCCTGGATCTGCATTCCGAGGGTCTCATGCTCATGACCAACGACGGAGATCTCGCACTCAGGGTCACACATCCGCGCCACGGCATCGAGAAGACCTATCACGCGCTCATTGAAGGTGCACTCGCACCGAGCCAGGTGGCTCGTCTTACAGATGGCATTGATCTCGAGGATGGAGTCGCTCGCGCTACGAGGGCGAGGGTGATCGATAGTTCAAAGGGCAGGACCCTGGTCGAACTGACGCTGACCGAAGGCCGGAACCGTGAGATCCGCAGAATGTTCGATGCGATGGACATCGATATCGTTCGCCTCGTTCGCACATCTATCGCCGGCATCACTGACCGAACCCTGAGTTCTGGCGCGCACAGGGCACTGACGTTCGATGAGATTCGGGACATATACGCGAAGTCCGAGATCGCGGCCGACGATGGCTAGGCGCACCATCACGAACCGCGACGCCCGCCTCCTCGCCTCGATTCAGGTGCCTGGGGACAAGTCGTTGTCGCATCGAGCTTTGATCTTTGCCGCGATCTCTGAGGGGGACAGCCTTGTAACTGGTCTCGGTTCAGGCGAAGACGTACGGAGGACAATCGAGGCCATCAGCGCTCTCGGCGTTTCGGTGGAAGGACCCGAGATTCGTTCTCCCGGATCGTCGAACTGGACCGAGCCGACCGTGCCGATCGATTGTGGCAACTCTGGAACAACCATGCGACTGCTCGCAGGGGTCCTTTCGACATCACGTGTGCAAGCGACGCTGATAGGAGACGAGTCCCTCAGTGGGCGACCCATGGACCGTCTGGTGGCTCCGCTCGAGGCTCTTGGTGGCCGAATCGTGCCGTCGAATGGAGGGACAGCCCCCATCAGCGTCGGCGGTGCAACCGACGTGCGAGGCGCCCGCTTCTCAATCGACATCGCGTCGGCCCAGATCCGGTCGGCTTTCGAGCTCGCCGCGCTCGCGGCACCAATCCCATCGGTTATCGACTCACCGCCAGGCTTCCGAGATCACACTGAACGATGGCTGATGGCCGCGGGAAGGGGGGAGTGGTCAACCGCTACCGCCTTCCGCATCAACCCCGGCCCGCTCGCCCCGGCGCGCTACGACGTTCCCGGCGATCCATCCTCGGCTGCCTATCTCTGGGCCGTTGCCGCAATTCACCGCGGATCAGAGGTCCTCACGCCGAACATCAATCTCAATCCGGGCAGACTCGGCTTTCTCCAGGTCCTGGGCGAGATGGGAGCCGAGGTCGACGCGGTGGTCACAGGGTCAATCGGAGGAGACCCGATTGGCGACGTCAAGGTCACCGGTCGAACGCTCAGGGCCGTCGAGATCAGTGGCGGTCTTGTCGCATCCACGCTCGACGAACTACCGCTTCTCGCTGTCGTCGCTGCTTTTGCAGAAGGCGTCACAACAGTCTCAAATGCCGAGGAGCTGCGCGCAAAGGAGTCCGACCGCATTGCATCGACAACAGCAATGATCCAAGCACTCGATGGTGCCATTGAGCCGTCGCCCGACGGGTTCCAGGTTGTGGGAACCGGCTTCCTCGGCGGAGGTGAGGTCCGTTCGGAAGGCGATCATCGTATCGCAATGGCCGCTGCCGTAGCTGGTCTGAGAGCCAACGGACCAGTCGAGATCGTCGGCGCAGAGTGTGCTGCGGTTTCCTGGCCGGAATTCTACGAGACGCTGGAGGAGATGTGGTAGTGGCCATCGATGGACCAAGCGGAGTCGGGAAGAGCACCGTGTCGAGAACAGTTGCGGAGCAACTCGGTCGCGTTTACCTGGACACCGGTGCAACGTATCGTGCGGCGACACTTGCGATCGTCCGGGCAGGTGTTGACGTGCGATCGGAGGCTGATGTGCTCTCCGAGCTCGAAAACCACACCATCGACTACACCGACGTTGGAGTCCTGCTCGATGGTGAGTCCGTGGCGTCCGACGTACGCTCGGGCCAGGTGACTCGGAATGTCAGCGCAGTATCTGCACACTCTTTGGTGAGGGCGGCCATCGTGGAGACGCAGCGCCAATGGGTGGACGACCGAGGTGCCGACGCAGTCGTCGAGGGAAGGGACATCGGCACTATCGTGTTTCCCGACGCATCTGTGAAAATCTATCTCACCGCGAGTCCGCTCGTGCGCGCCACGCGTCGTTCCGGAGATGCCGAGGCCGATGGCAAGTCAGTGGCGGAAATCGCGGCAGAGATCGAGGCCCGAGACCACGCCGATTCGACTCGCAAGGCATCGCCACTTCGACCTGCTGACGACGCACTGATCATCGACACGTCGGAACTGACGATCGATGAAGTGGTATTGCGAATCATCGAGCGAGTGAACGAAGTGAACGCCGACGGTGGGGCCTGATGATGAGAGGAGTTCGCACCTGGTGGCAACGGATGACGACGAGGCCTTGCAGTGACTGCGGGGCCCCGATATCTGTCTCCGACTATCGACCCACTGGTAGGACAAAGAAGGGAAGCTGGTGGGCTGGCGGTGGCATGGAACTCGAATGTCCCGAATGCGGCGCTACTTTCTGGCTCAAGAAGTAGCCGACACATCCACCAGGTACCTCTTATGGGGGCGATCGCCATGTCGTGTAGGTATGGCCGAGTGGGCTTGTCCATTGGTACCTGCCATCGGCGAGGCACACATAGGTCCACCCGTACTCCTTGAGAATGTGGTCGTGTCGACATCCCGGGGCGTTGTTGCACGGACAGGTCGCGCCACCCTCGGAGTACGGGATGGTGTGATCGATGTCACAGTCCGTCGATGGCACGCGACATCCGGGGAATGAGCAGTAGCGGTCACGTGATTCGATCTGTCTCCGCTGAGAAGTGGTCGGTCGCCTACGCGTCACGCCCGAGTGGATGTGCTCGCCGGTTTCCGGGTCGGTGACGGTGTATCGCCACTCGGCGTCCGGCTGGTCCAGGGCAACTTGTCGAGCGATGTCTGAGACCACTGGAGCGAACCCGTCAAGGTCCCCGGGGTGACTCGAGAGTCCAGCCAACGTATCGAGATCGGCAGTGAGATGGATAACAGCCCTCCCACTCGTTCGGTACTCCTTGCCACCGAGCAGGTCCAGATAGACGTCTGCACGAAGCTGATCGATCGTGCGCGTCTCGTCCCGGCCGCGCAGCGACCTGGCGATACTGTTGATCCTACGACTCACTGCAGCCACCCGATCGGGCGGAAGATCGATCCCCAACAGGTTGGCAGTGCCCTCGACAGTTGGCTCAGCGACGATCCTTCGATCCTTCACGGCGCGGTCATACCGATCCGCCGCTTCTTCGGAATCCGCCTCGATACACAGCTTCCGAACTCGAGCGGCGAGCTGCCCTGTGGTCATCATGGGAGCGGACTCCTCGATACGGTCCACGACTCCCTGCGCTGTGGCGGCGGTGAGGTGGCAGGTGCCCCGCTCGATGGTACGAGCCCTTCGATAGTCAATAACTCCATCTGCGAGCATCCGAAGTACCTTCGGCAGTCGCTTGGCGAGAGCCAGGGCGAAGGACAGCTCAACGTCAGCGGACCTGCGGGTGAGATGGAGCGCACACCGAATCTCGGAGGCTGCCATCATCGCCGCATCTTCGGGCTCGTCTCCCATCTCTCTGAACGCATCATGCACCGACACCATGTCGTCATACAGCTTCGCCTGGTAGTGGGCCACCATTCTCTGGTGAGCCCGCAGAACCACGACCCTGTCGTGCCCGGATAGCACACTGACGTCAACTGACGAGAGATACGCAGCCATCACCGGACCCGGAGCCATGCGGTCCAGCCGATCGGGAATGTGTGCATCGGACGATGCCGCAATGCGGTGTCGTGGAAGATCAGTTTCCCAACCGTCCTTCTGCGCCAATCTCAATGTGCGAGATGAAATGCTCATGCCCGCAGTATGACCAGCGCATATGACAAGAATCGTTGGCTCATCGACACGCATGCGAAAACCCGCACGCCCGGATCTAGCTTCCTGTACCTTTGGATATCGGAACACCGGTTGCCGCAAAGGAGGACACTCGTGGACGGACACAGGGCAACGTCAGTCGTGATCGCCGTGGCGGCACTGACACTCCTCGCCGCAGGCTGCAGTAGCGACACAGCTGAGCAAGCTGCCCCGACAAGCACGGCGGTCGATGCTCCCACCACGGTGGCGGGCGCTCCAGCGGATACCGCGGCTGTACCCGTCGAAGGATCGACCACCACGTCGGGCGCAGCGGACGAGAGTGCACACGGAGATCTGAGCCTCGTGCCAGCTGGCGAGACCGATCTTCTCGGAAATCCTGCAGGGCAGGGATTCGTTATTCTTAGCGGCGTACGCTACGACTTCATCCTCAACGGTGGCTGCCAGAAGATTTTCGGAGGTCTCCAGACGGCGGGTCCAATGGCTGACGGTTCGGATGGAAACGTCCACTCGATCATTCCCCCGGAGAATTGGGAGACCGATACCGCGGCTGGTTGGGAGCCTCCGTCGGTCGACATCGATATCGGAGACGACAGTTGGCGAGCCCAGGCCGGATCGGAACACAACGCTGGTGGCGATGCGATCGAAGTCACGTCAGCGCAGAGTTCTGTGACATCCTTCACCAACGACGGATCCCTGGTCAAGGGTGAAGCTAATTTCTACAGCCTGTTCAACTACGATGAGGTCGAGACTGCTACCGGTACTTTCGAGTTCTTCTGTCCCTGATTGCCTTGTTTCACACACCGAGGATGGCGAGCGCCTCGGTTGCAGTGAAATCACGGTCGTTCTCGACGAGCCCTGATACACCAGGGTCCTGACACGCAAACGCACCTTCTACGAGCGGTTGCAATGCGCCCATGAACCGTCTGAGGCTCGGCGGAAGTGGGAAGTACTCATCCTCGGATGTGACCCGCACCATCTCGACACCCTCAGTTGGGGCGATACGTTCGATCACCTTCTGCACGCGCTGATCCGGTGCTGATGCCCCTGCGGTGACGCC